>Ga0209577_10002314_pt1 | contig 18421 bp, 16 predicted proteins | sample GraSoiAngelo_109_FD_185874 | JGI IMG/M metagenome (GOLD analysis project Ga0209577, IMG submission 185874) | Grasslands soil microbial communities from the Angelo Coastal Reserve, California, USA - 14_0903_12_20cm (SPAdes) (version 2) | ecosystem: Environmental > Terrestrial > Soil > Grasslands...
ATGTACAGCGTCGCGAGCGGACAATTGCCGATATCCGAGAACAATCTGTTTTGCACGTTCCACTGCCCCACGGTCCACACTTAGCACCTCATCGACAACCCCAAGCAGGGCATCGAAAGCGGGCTGGATAGCGTCGCGACGATCAATAGCAACATAGCGGTGCAGGATCTCCTGCAGCACTTCGGCGTCAGTCACCAGTCGCGCTCGGTCAGCAATCAATTTTTCAAGCAACCGCTGCGCATCGGTCTTATGAGGGTGAGGGGAGCCAATAAGATACATCGGGATGCTGGAGTCAACCAAAATCACGGATGCGGACCGGCTGTATATCCCGCCTCGATCTCGGCGAGCATGCGATCGATATCGCCGACAGGATAATCACATTGCGCGGCCCTCCGGACGCTCTCTAGCTTCTTCCCCATACTGCCGGTGGGCTCCCCCCGGCGGGCCAAGTCGAGGGCTTGTCGGACCCATTCCGCAATTGACATGTGGCGGGAGCGCGCGACGCGCTGGATCTCTCGATATTCCGGGTCCTTCAGAATGACCTGTAGTCGCTTGCTCATAAACTGAGTATATCTGACTCATATGTATGAGTCAATCACATCCTTTTTCCGATTCAGCTCTCCCACAAAGCCGCAGCACGATCTGGACGCGTTCGCCACCGTCGACGACTCCACCACTCTAGCCGAACTGCTCCAGCGGCTGGAACAACCGCGACAATGGCATGGCCGAAGCGTGCGTGCCCTCCGTCCCTTGGCTGACGACCGGGCACTGCTGTCAGCCATCAACCACGGTGAGTTCGCCCTTAACGGTTTCCGCAATCGCGATCTCCGCACCCTCTTCTTTCCCCAGACTACCAACGACAAAGAGCAGGTCCGCCGTCACTCCGCCTGGATCAGCCGCAAACTCCGCCTGCTCCGGGCTCACGCCCTCATCACCAAAATCCGCGGCACCCACCGCTATCGGCTTACCTCCACCGGTCGCAAGACCATTGTGGCTATCCTTAGCGCCTGCGATCCACGGTTGCCCAACTCACGCCCGTAACCGCGCAACTAACCGCTGTCGCCGCCTAAACACCATGAAAAACTCTTTGCAAACGGAAAACATTTTGCAGGTTAGTAATATAGGATGACTTACCTGCATTGTTCTCAAGCGTATTTCGGTCGAAACGATTGTTTTAAATTTTCGCGCAAACGAAAGCGCCCCATGCTCCGGTTAGAGTCATGGGACGCTTCGTTGAACAGCCCTCCCCCGAAAACTGCTCGATCTCAGATTAGGCTTATCCAAAAGGAAAGGAATGGCTCCGGCGGGCTAGTGGGTGGCACGAGTTGGCCATGCTGAGGGGATCTTTTTGACCGACAGTTCGACGAAGAACTCAACGTGATCCGCTCAAAAGCGCAAATGTGAATCACGCCGCGATGTTCATTCGACGTGAAACGCAGCCATCGTCTCGCTACCCTGACCAGACGCAGCCGTTGTTAGACCGTTTTGCCGGACGATCTTCTACAGATGGTGTGCGCTCGCCGGAAGGTCAACACGACCTGGACCCGGCTTGGCTGCGGCGTTTCAGTTTCAATCAAACTTGCGCGGCTCTTAGGAAGAGTACCGCCCAGCATATGCGAGATGTTAACCAGGGAACGGCTCCCGCAAACCATACATCGGTCATGCGGCTGTCACTGACAACGTCGCACTCGGCACACAAGACAGCATTTTGCAGAGCGACCGCATTCAACACTCTGCCACGTGCGGTCTCATCTTCACGTAAAGCATCCATCAGAACCTCTCAGGAGCCTGACCTACCTATCTACCGGCCGGCGCAACTGAACGGCCTGCGCTACCCGGCAGGGAACGCTTGCCTTCTGCAAATCTACCCGAGCAAAGGGCACCGAGTCTGTGACAAATGGCAAGCGTACCAGTAATGTGAACACGCCGCGCTTTCGGGTGCAGGGGCTTGAGCGGGGAAGCGTTCGAAAAGGTTCTGTTTCTTCGGGGTTTTCGATGCGAGGTGGCCCCGTGCCGAGGGCTCGGATGCCTTGTTCCGATTCTGAAACAAAATTGACTTCCATGCTTAAGCCACTCGGAACAAGAGGTAATCTGCACACAGTTGCTGCCTTCTCAGAGGAGGGAGACGAACAACGGAGCAAAAGTCGGCTCCCAACGCGGGGAGAAGACTTGGACTGGCTCTCCCTGCTCCGAGCTATACCGGCTGGTAGCGCTTGATGGCATGCACGTACTGCGCCCGCGCAAAGGCCGACGGATCGGGACACCGCATCTGGCTCATGCTGCCGCGCATCTGGCGAACCGACTCGCCATTCTTCGGCAACATGGCGAACATGGCGAAACGGCTGCAGCAAGGCGGAGCGAACGGGCTGGTGTTGTTCAATCGCTTTTACCAGCCGGATATCGACCTGGAAGATCTCGAGGTCAAGCCTAACGTGCTGCTCAGCACGCCGCAGTCGTTGCGGCTGCCGCTGACCTGGATTGGCATTCTTTTTGAGCGCGTGAAGATCCACGCCGCCGAAGATGTTCTGAAAATGCTCATGGTCGGCGCGGACCTGACCATGCCGTGCTCGGCCTTGTTCCGCAATGGGATCCATTCCTGACCAAAGTTAAACGGGGCCCTGGCGCTGGATGAAAGATGAAGAATACGGGCTCAACTTGAGCGCTATCGGAATCGAAATGGACGACTTCACAGCCTGCAGAATGTCGATGTACCTCTGCTCCACCACCGCTCCAGAAACGTCCGTATCCGCGGAGATGTAAAAATGTTGCATTCCAGACCAGAGCATCGGCGCCCGCCTGCTCGATCTGCGGGGCGTAACGCGTCCATCCACCGAGGCTAGCTCCGTTCAGGCTGGCGATGATGGGAACGTCGACCGCCGCCTTGGCTTTTTGAATATGCTTGAGGTATTCCTCGGGGCCGAGATAAAACTCGCCGGCTTGCGGGAAGAATGTGAGCGCCTCGGCAAAACTCCCCGTCATGGTGGAGAGATGGTGGTCCATTTCCAGGCTTTCCCGCCGTATCTGCTCCTCGAGGAGGGAAGAGAGAACGATTGCGGAAGCGCCCGCCTCCTCAAGCCGCCGGATATTAGATAACTCTTGGGTCGGCGGCGAAGCCGACGAAACCAGCGGGGCCTCAGACGCAGTGAAAGTGGTGGCCAGGGCCCCGTTTGCAGAGCTCCGTGCACGGCGCCCGCGGCTCCGCCTTCACTCTGCATTTCGATGACTTGGGGACTGTGCCCCAAATGTCGGGGACACCTTGAGAAGCCCATTGGTCGGACGACTCTCCCATTGCGGAGGAAGGCGTGATCGGGTAGATAGCGATAACCTCAGTTCACCCGGTAGGCAACGTTGGCGACCGCCTCGTTGGCGTCCATGGTCTTGAACTTACGCTTCATGTGGCTCCTCAATGACCCCTTGTCGCACCGACGGATGCGGCTGAAATTTTCCCCTCCAGCATGACGTTACAGGACAGGTCGCGTCGGCAACCGCCGTCACGCAAGACTGTGAGGCGCGTCACAATAGGCGCTGCGCTTCGCGCGGGCGCGAAATGGGAATCGGTTGATGGCGGGAAGTCTTCCTTTCCTTTGCCGCCTAGCAAATAGCGGGCGAGCGGGCTGTGTCGAAGGTCACGGGTCAGGCTTACAGCGTTCCGGGATGGGAGAAACTGTAACGCGTTCGATCAAACCTGCATCTATCGAACTGGTTGGCTCGAGGAAAGTGTTGCCTGAGCAGGTCAGAGTGGGCATGGACGAGCTATCAACTCACATTGTCGTTCTCTACGACGGGGTGTGTGGACTATGCAACCGGTTTAACCGGTTTCTCCTGAGGCGCGATCCCGCGGATCGCTTTCGCCTTGCCCCTCTGCAAAGCCAATTTGCTTCACGGGTGCTAGCCCGGCATCGAATCGATCCCCATTGCCTGGATACGGTTTACGTCGTGCGTGATTACGACTCAGTAGCCGAATCCCTGTTGGCAAAAACTGATGCGGTCTCTTACCTTCTGCGTGAAATGGGGGGAGCATGGAGCATTGTGGCTGGCTTATTCGGCATGGTGCCGAAGAAATGGCGCACCCGGCTCTACGACTTGGTAGCGGGGCACCGCTACCAACTATTTGGTAAATACGAGGTCTGCCGAATACCCCTTCCCGAGCAACGCAAGAAGTTCATCGAGGAATAGCCCGTGGGAGTCTCTTGAAGTTGAATCGTGGCAAGACATTTCTCTAAAATCCGGGCGCCAGCGGCGGCAGCGGCTCGATTTGCCGAGCGCAGGAGAAGAGGCATAAAATAGCTGCCCGTCAACTCGGGTGGATGGATCCTGCACGACCGGCCCCGCAGTACTTGCCCCCATCCGGCTGCGCGGGTTCCCCGATTACGTCCCAATTCTGTAACCGCATGTCGAAGGGCTGAATTCTAGGAGGAATACTGCCATGGCAAGGAAAATTAGTCAGGGAGTTTCGCGTCGGGAATTCGTGAAAATCGCAGGCGCGGGCACACTGGCTGCCGGCATGGGTCCCGCTTTCCTATATCAAAAGGGCCCGCAGAAGACGCTCAAGATTATTCAGTGGAGCCACTTTGTTCCAGCTTACGACAAGGAGTGGTTCGACACCGTATTTACCAAGCAATGGGGTGAGAAGCACAACACCAACGTCATCGTGGATCACATCTCGCTGACCGAAATTCCGGCCCGCGCAGCGGCGGAAGTTTCGGCGCAACAGGGCCACGATCTCTGCATGTTCTTGTCGCCCCCGGCTGCCTACGAAAAGCAGGTGATTGATCACCGCGAGATCTATGAAGAAGTCCAGAGGAAGCATGGTAAGCCGATTGACCTGGCCGTAAAATCCACTCTCAATCCCAAGACCAACAAGTATTTTGCTTTCTCCGACTCCTACGTGCCGGACCCGGGCAACTGGCGCAAGGACCTGTGGTCCGATGTTGGTTACCCCAACGGTCCCGACAATTACGATCAGCTGTTGGACGGAGCGCGCAAGATTCGCCAGAAGCAGGGTAATCCGTGCGGCATCGGCCTCTCTCAGGAGCTGGATACCAACATGGCGATGCGCGCGCTCATGTGGTCGTTTGGCGCCTCCGAGCAGGACGAAAACGGCAACGTGGTCATCAACTCGAAGAACACCATCGAAGCTTTGAAGTTTATGAAGCAACTGTATAAGGACACGGAAACACCCGAGGTATTCACCTGGGACCCGTCGTCCAACAACCGCGCGATGCTGGCCGGCAAAGCGTCATTTGTTGAGAACGCGATTTCGATCACGCGCGAGGCGGAAGTCAAGAAGATGGATATCGGGAAGCAGATCATGATTTCGCACGCTCTGGCTGGACCTAAGGCTCGTCTCGCTTCTGAACACGTGATGTCGTGTTACGTGATATGGAAATTCGCCCAGAATAAAGAAGGCGCCCAGCAGTTCCTGGTGGATTTCATCGACAGTTTCCACGATGCCTTCAAGGCTAGCGGCTTCTATAATTTCCCCTGCTTCCCGAGCACGGCGCCGAACCTCAAGGAAGAAATTTCCAACGACCCGAAAGCCGACCCGCCGGACAAATATAAGGTCCTCTCCGACGTGCTCGACTGGGCTACGAACGTGGGGCACCCGGGCTACGCCACGGCGGCGGTGGACGAAGTGTTCAACACTTTTGTAATTCCGACCATGTTTGCCAAGGTGGCGCGGGACCAGGAGACTCCTGAAAACGCAGCGGCGGCAGCCGAGAAAGAAGTAAAACGTATCTTCGATAAGTGGAAAACCGCGTAACCCGGGAACAGAATGGCAATTGTCGAAACCAGAAAGCTCACCAAGGTTTTCAAACAGGGCCAGCCCGGGGCAGTGAACCATGTCGATCTGGAGACGCGCGAGGGGGAGTTCCTTGTGTTCCTCGGGCCCTCCGGCTCGGGCAAGACTACGCTTCTGAGAATGATCGCAGGTCTGGAGACACCGACCTCCGGGGAAATCCTGATCGGCGGCAACGTGGTCAATCACCTGCCGCCACGCGAGCGCCGTATCGCGATGGTCTTCCAGAGCTACGCGCTCTATCCCCACCTGACCGTCTATCAGAACATTGTCTTTCCGCTCAAGGCCCAGAAGGTCAAGAAAGAACTTCATAAGCAGAAGGTGGAATGGGCCTCGGCGCTGCTTGGCATCGGCCGCTTGCTCGACCGCAAACCTCGAGAGCTTTCCGGAGGCGAGCGGCAGCGCGTTGCCCTGGCGCGCGCGATTGTCCGAGAACCTTCGGTCTTCCTGCTCGACGAACCTCTCTCCAACCTCGATGCGAAATTGCGCGCTTCGGCGCGCGAGGAGTTGGAGCAATTTCAAAAACGCGTGGGCACGACCACCATTTACGTCACTCACGACCAGGTAGAAGCGATGGCCATGGGGGATCGCGTGGTGGTTCTGAATCAGGGCACCGTGCGCCAGATCGGGACGCCGCAGGAGGTCTATGACCAGCCCGCCGATACTTTTGTTGCCACCTTCCTTGGTTCTCCGCCGATGAACCTTCTGGAGACGGACGATCTCATCGTCGGCTTCCGCCCAGAACGTTTTCTGCCCTCCGGCTTGGTCGCCGGCTCGGGTTCGACCGACGAGATCGCGAGCAGGATGAAGACGGAGCACCTTTTGCTGGCTGACGTTGGCAAACGGGTTCCGCTCCGCTTCCGCGTCGAATACATCGAGTATCTCGGGGCGGAACGGATCCTCTACGGGGCACTGGAGGGGGGCCGTTTCCCCGGCAAGGCCGTCGCATCGCGGATTCCCTCAGGAGTGACCGAGAGGTATGAAGCGAACTCGGTCCACGATTTCATCGTGCCGGAAAGCGAGTTGAAATTTTTCGACCGCGCCAGCGAAAAGCGGGTTGCGCCCAAGGCCATTCCATGGCAATGACGAACCGCAAGCTCGGGGTGCTCATGTTTTCGCCCGCCATCATCTACGTGCTGGCGGTGGTTGGAGTGCCATTTGTTCTCGCCTTTGTCTACGCCGTGGGCGATGTGAAGATCGCCAGCGTCGGCTATCACTACGTCGGTCTGGCCAATTTCCGCAGCGTCCTCGAGAGCCCCACCTTCCGGCGCTCACTTTACGACTCGATAATCTTCACCGTAGGCACCCAGGTCGTTGTCCTGGTTGGATCGACGGTTCTTTCTCTTGCGCTCAAGGATAGATTCACGGGCCGTGGCTTTATCCGATTTTTGATCCTGCTGCCCTGGGTGGCGCCGGTTTCCTTAGGGACGATCGGCTGGAAGTGGATTCTGGATTCCATCTATAGCGTGATCAACTGGGTGCTGGTCCATCTGCATTTCGTCAGGCCGTTCGACACGCCCATGTGGTTAGGCGAGCCCACGCTGGCCATGATTTCCGTGATTGGCGTCGAGAGTTGGCGCCTATTGCCGTTCTCGACGGTGATACTGCTGGCGGGGCTCACGGCTATACCCCGCGACATTCCTGAAGCCGCGGCGGTCGACGGCGCGGGCTTCTGGCGTACGCTTTTCCAGATCACGATTCCGATGATCCTGCCCATCGTGAACGTCGCCATCCTGTTCGGTGTCATCTTCGTGTTTACCGATATGACGGTGGTATACATCCTCACGCGCGGCGGTCCCTATGACACAACCCAGGTACTGCCTTCCTTGGCGTTCTTCACCGGAATTCTGGGCAGCGACCTGGCCGAGGGCGCAGCCATCTCCATCTTCCTGGTGCCCATACTGGTCGCGGTGGCCTACTTCATGCTCCGGGTCGCCAGCCGCGCGGAGGTTGGCTGATGGTCAGCGGAACTGGCCGCAGAGTCTTTGGCGGTTTGGTGCACGCCTTAGTTCTGATGGCTTTCTCCGTGCTCCTGGCATTTCCGTTCTACTGGATGCTGATCACCATCTTCAAACGCACAAATGACCTCTACAACCTGCAGAATAACCCGTTCAAGTTCAACGAAAAGCCGACCCTCGAGCACTTGCAGCTGCTTTTCCATGACACGCTCTACTTGCGCTGGGTGGCGAATACGGCTTTCGTCGGAGCCATAGTCGTGCTGATCACGCTAGTTCTGGCGGTACCGGCGGCCTATGCGCTGGCACGCTTAACCGGGCGCTGGGGAGAGCGCCTCGGCATCGCCATCTTCCTTACTTATCTGGTGCCGCCGACTCTGCTCTTTATTCCGCTGTCGCGACTGGTCGCAATTCTGGGTCTGCAGGATAGTTTGTGGTCTCTCATTGTGGTCTATCCCAGTTTCACGGTTCCGTTTTCCATCTGGCTGCTGATGGGTTTCTTCAAATCCATTCCCCGAGAACTGGAGGACGCGGCTATGGTTGACGGGCTCACGCGGTTCGGCGCGTTTGTCAAACTTGTCGTTCCCATCTCAGTTTCGGGCATCCTGACCGTGGTGATTTTCAGCTTCACCCTGGTAACCCAGGAGTTCGTTTACGCCCTGACCTTTATTTCTTCTGAGGCGCATCAGATGGTCGGCGTCGGCGTGCCCATCTTCCTGGTTCGCGGTGACGTCTACTACTGGGGGTCGCTGATGGCGGCCTGCCTGATCACCAGTTTGCCCATCGCGCTGCTCTATAACCTTTTTCTCGACCGATTCATTGCCGGATTCACAGTCGGCGCAGTCAAGTAGGCGGCGGGGCGGATTATTCTTCCCGCTTTCGGCCGCGCGCGCAATACGGCAGCTCGCCCGCAGATTGCGGAATTGCTTGACAAGGCACGGGCGAGCGGTATAAGACCATGCACTCCAACTCGCGCCCGCGAGTTCGTATTGATTAAGCCTTGCCGCAACTCGCGTCGTGCTGTCGCGGTTGGAACGAAGCCCGTAAAACCGCACGCCCCCGGAATCACTGGAGGAAACGATGCCTTGGACCCAGGTCTACGATCCTTTGAACCATTGGTGGCTATCCACTCTGATCGCGGCGCTTCCCATCATCGTGCTGTTCACGTTGTTGGCTGGCTTGCGAGTGAAACCGCATCTCTGTGCCTTGGCCGGAGCTGGCACGGCGTTGATTATGGCCATCTGGGTCTTCCACATGCCCGGCAAGCTGGCCGGCATGAGCTTTGTTTACGGCGTGGGATTTGGGCTGCTTAAGATCGCCTGGATTGTTGTCGCTGCGGTTTATCTCTATGACATCTCGGTCGAAACCGGGAAGTTTGAAATCATGAAGCATTCAGTGGCCGGGATCACCGCCGACCGCCGCCTGCAATTGCTGCTGGTGGCCTTCTGCTTCGGCGCATTTATTGAAGGAGCCGCCGGTTTCGGAGCTCCCGTGGCGATTGCGGGAGCGTTCATGATCGGCCTGGGATTCAAGCCGTTCCATGCCGCCGCCTTGAACCTGATCGCCAACACGGCCCCTGTGGCGTGGGGTGCGATCGGCACTCCTGTGCACACGTTGGCTTTGGTTTCGGCGCTGCCCGAATCCGATCTCAACGCCATGATCGGCCGCATTTTGCCTTTTACCGCCGTCATCGTGCCGTTCTGGTTGGTACGCGCCATGGTGGGCTGGAAGGAAACTTTCGAGGTCCTGCCGGCAATCCTGGTGGTGGGTATTTCTTTCGCCGCCACACAGTATCTGTGGTCAAACCACGTGGACAGTAACTTAGTCGACATTGCCTCGGGCGTAGTCTCGCTGGTGGTCACGCTCATCTTTCTGCGTTTCTGGCAGCCCAAGCACATATGGCGCTTCGAAGACGAACGCGAAGCCCTCCAGGCCGCCGCCGTCGCTACGGCGACTCCCGATCCAAGAAGACACTATCCGGGACCGACTCACCCGCCCGCAAAGCCCGGAGTCGTAGAAGACTACGTTGGGGAGCAGCGGAAGAAAAAAGACCTGGGCTACGCCCCCGAACCAGCGGCCGTTCACTACCCAGGCAAGCAAGTAGCCTTGGCCTGGATGCCTTTTGCCATTCTTTCCGTGTTCGTTCTGCTTTGGGGCCTTCCTTCCGTCAAGGGACCAATGAACAAGGCGACCACTCCCGTCTGGAGCGTGCCTTATTTGCATAACGCAGTTACGCGAGCGGCGCCAGTCGTGAGAAAGCCTACTCCGGAAGCGGCCAAATACGATTTCAACTGGCTGTCGGCTACGGGTAGTGGCTGTTTTCTGGCGGCAATCGTGGCCGGGTTCCTCCTGGGCATGAGCCCGGCTCGGTTACTGAGGACCTTCGCGCATACCCTATATCGCATGAGGCTCGCAGTAGTTGCGATTTCGGCCATGCTTGGCCTGGGGTTCATCACGCGCTACTCCGGCATGGATGCCGTCTTGGGACTGGCCTTCACCCGCACGGGGTGGTTCTTCCCGTTCTTCGGAACCTTCCTCGGCTGGCTCGGCGTCGCGTTGACGGGGAGCGACACCTCGTCGAACGCCTTGTTCGGCAGTTTGCAGCACATTACCGCTCAACAATTGAATCTTGATCCAATTTTGATGTGCGCTGCCAATAGTGCGGGCGGCGTGATGGGCAAGATGGTGGACGCGCAATCTATCGTGGTGGCGACATCGGCCACCAACCAGGTCGGAAACGAAGGTATCATCTTCCGATTTGTGGTCTGGCACTCGATTGCGCTGGCGGCGATCGTAGGCTTGATCGTGATGATGTACGCCTATATCGTGCCGTACGCAGTGCCGCACGGATTGACCATTGTGAAATAGCAGGATGGCTGCGCGCGGTATAAGCCTCCGCGCAGCGCTCTGGGTGTAACATGGAACCCGGTCCTGGTGCCGCGTCAGACTACGGACCAGCTTGAGGACCCCGGGGACTCCCATGGACGCGCATATCCTCGATCAGTTCCGTGCCATCGTCGGTCGGGGTCTGATCAGCGACCCTTCCCAACTGCACACCTATGAATGCGACGGGCTGACCAATTTCCGCGTCATGCCTATGGCAGTTCTGCTGCCTAAGTCCACCGAAGAAGTACAAGGCATCGTTCGCCTCTGTAACCGCGAGAAGATTCCCTTCGTAGCCCGAGGATCGGGCACGGGCTTGAGCGGTGGGGCGCTGCCGGTCGACAAGGGAATCGTCATCAGCCTGGCGCGCATGAACCGCATTCTCGAAGTTGACTTGCCCAATGCGCGTGTCGTGGTCGAGCCGGGCGTCATCAACGCCGAGGTTACGGCGCGGGTAGCCCCGCAGGGTTATTTCTACGCTCCTGATCCGTCGTCCCAATCCGTATGCAGCATTGGCGGCAACGTAGCGGAGAATTCCGGTGGGGCGCATTGCTTGAAATATGGATTCACGACGACGCACGTGCTGGCTCTCGAGGTCGTACTTCCCGACGGGTCGCTCGTGCACTTCGGTAGCCGTGCCGTGGATCGCCCGGGATACGACTTGCCGGGAATCTTTGTGGGATCGGAAGGCACGCTCGGCATTGCGACTAAAGTTGTGCTGCGGATTGTGAAGAAGCCGGAGGTCATCCAGACGCTGCTGGCGGCGTTTAATTCCACGAACGAGGCGGGAACGGCAGTCAGTGAAATCATCGGAGCCGGAATGCTGCCGGCCGCCATCGAGATGATGGACAACTTGTCGATTCAGGCTGCCGAGGCTTCCGTTCACGCAGGCTATCCCAATTGCGGGGGCTTGCTCTTGGTGGAACTTGATGGACCCGCGGCGGAAGTCGACGACCTGATGGAGCAGGTAGGCCAGATCTGCACCCAGTCGGGCGCGTGGGAGATTCGCGTAGCCCAGACTGAAACCGAGCGCGCGGTCGTTTGGAAGGGGCGCAAAGCCGCCTTCGCTGCCATGGGACGCATTTCGCCAAACTACATCGTCCAGGACGGGGTCATTCCTCGCACCGCGCTGCCCAAAGTGCTGAACGAGATTGAGCGCATGAGCGCGAAGCAGGGGCTGAAGGTGGCCAACGTTTTCCACGCGGGCGACGGGAACCTGCATCCTCTCGTCCTTTACGACCGACGCGTTCCCGGGCAGGAGGAGCGCGCCATGGAGCTTTCGATTAATATCCTTCGACTGTGCGTTCAGTGTGGCGGTTCGATCACCGGCGAACACGGCGTCGGCGAAGAGAAGAAGATGATGATGGGGGAGATGTTCGCGGAACCCGATCTGGAGACGATGCAGCTGGTGCGCTGTGCTTTCGATCCCCAGCAACTTTCAAATCCGGGCAAGATGTTCCCGCGCACTCGACTGTGCGCGGAGAGAACTGGATCCTACCAGCCGCATCCGTTGGAGGTCGCGGGGGTCGCGCAGTTCTTCTGAGGCATGGCGAAGTTGTGGAGTGGCGCCTCTCTGGCGCGCGGGGAAGGAACTGAACCCAGTTTCCTCGGCGGCTGAAGCCTCCTCGGAATGACCAGAGATGAGACGCTCCGGATGACGACGGTAAAGACTAGACGCGCGGAAGTGCCGGTTAGGGCGGCAGCCGGCGGAGCGGAGCAAGAATAAAGCCCACGGCGTGGGCCGTGGGTGAATGGCTGAAACCAGGAACAAGCCTCGAAGGGGCGAAAGAAATCGTCATCTATGACTCCGCAATCACCTTCGGGAACGTCAGTCGTCGACATCGAAACCGTCTGGACCGACCTGGGCACCGTCGTCGGCGCGGAGCACATGCGTGCGGCAACGCCGGAAGACGCACTCGATGACGTTCGGCCACAAATGGTGATCGAACCCGGCAATGCCGACGAAATTGCGAAGATCCTGAAGACCGCGAGTGACGCCGGTCTACACGTGATTCCGCGAGGGGGTGGCACCAAGCTGGATTGGGGCAATCGACCGCGTGCCGCCCAACTGATTGTTTCGAGCCGGCGGTTAAGCCGTGTGGTGGAACATGCCTGGGGAGACATGACTGCGACCGTGGAGGCCGGCTGCACGGTTCAGCGGCTGCAGCAAACACTCGCCGAGCACGGTCAGCGCCTGGCGCTCGACCCTCTCTGGCCGGAGAAAGCGACGATCGGCGGAATTCTGTCCACCAACGATAGCGGCCCGCTTCGCCTTCGGTTCGGCTCCCTGCGTGACTTGATCATTGGCATTACCCTGGTTTTGCCGGACGGCACAGTCGCAAAAAGCGGCGGCAAGGTCGTAAAAAACGTTGCCGGCTACGACTTGCCGAAACTGGCTACTGGGGCGCTCGGCAGTCTCGGGATGATCACGCAAGCGATCTTCCGCCTGCATCCGATGCCGCGCACCAGCCGCACTCTGAGTTTCTCCGCACCGGATAGCTCTGCCATGAACGCCTTCATCCTCGCGGTTCTGGACTCCAAACTTGTACCGACCGGCCTGCAGGTTCGTGCCGAGAACTCTCCGCGATGCGAAGTTGACATCCGTTTCGAGGGGACCAGAGCGGGTTGTGATGCCCAGGTTGACGAGGTCACCCGCCTGGCTTCGAATCTCTCGCCATCCCAGGCACCGCCAGAAACCTGGAATTTCCGATCTACGTTGTGGGATGGGGGTGAGCCTTCCCTTATCTCGAAATTCACCTTGCTTCCGACCAATCTCGGCCCTTTCCTGGACCGGTTGAGGACGGTGGCGGAAGAGAGTCATCTCTCCTGGAGACTAGTCGGGCAAGCATTGGGAGTCGGACTGATCCGACTAGAAGGAAGAGATCCTTCGGTTCTGCTCAGCGCAGTTCTCGATCTACGAAAAGGTTTGGAGAGTGGCGGTGGCTCGGTCATCATCCTCGGCTGCCCGGTTGAGATCAAGTTGAAGACCGACGTCTGGGGCAGCCCCGGCGATGCTCTCGACCTCATGAAAAGCATCAAAGCTCAATTCGACCCCGCCGGCACGCTAAATACCGGCCGGTTCATGGGGGGAATTTGATGGCGCACGGAGCAACCCAGTCCCCAAACTCGACTCCCTGCGCTTTCGACACCCACCACCCGCCTTCATCCGATCTGATCAACGCGTGCGTACATTGCGGTTTCTGTCTGCCGACTTGTCCCACCTATGCGCTCTGGGGGGAGGAGATGGACTCGCCGCGCGGCCGCATTTACCTCATGAAACTCGCCCTCGAGGGCAAGGTTCAGCTGGATTCGACTTTCGTCCATCACATGGATAATTGCTTGGGCTGCATGGCGTGCATGACGGCGTGTCCATCGGGAGTGAAATACGAAAAGCTGATCGAGGCGACGCGCGCCCAGATTGGGCGCAACTATACTCGGCCGGTGACGGAGGGAATCCTCCGTCGGATGCTTTTTGACCTGTTCCCGCGGCCCGCTCGGATGCAGCGATTACTGTGGCCCATGCGAATCTACCAGCGCTCTGGACTCCAGTGGCTGGTCCGCCAAAGCGGCATCCTCAAGCTGCTCCCCAAGAGCTTTGCCGCGATGGAAGCTTTAATGCCAAGTCTGCCCGAGACGAATGGCGCTGGTTTGCCTGAACGCGTGGAGGCCCAAGGCGAGCAGCGGTTGCGCGTTGGTTTGCTGCTCGGATGCGTGCAGCGCGTTTTCTTTCCCGATGTCAACGCTGCCACGGCCCGCGTTTTGGCTGCGGAGGGCTGCGAAGTCGCCATCCCGCAGGAGCAATGCTGTTGTGGCGCTCTCATGATCCATGCCGGAGAAGAGCAGGCGGCGCTTGACTACGCGCGGCGCACAATCGACGCATTCGAGCGCGCCCAGGTGGATCAAGTTGTCATCAACGCCGCCGGTTGCGGGTCGAACATGAAACAGTACGGTTACCTGCTGCGGGAAGATGCGCGATATGCGGATCGTGCCAAGGTCTTCGCCGCCAAGTGCCGCGACATTTCCGAGGTGCTGAGCGAACTGGAACCCCGAGCTGCCAGGCATCCCATTCGCTTGAAAGTCGCGTACCACGATTCGTGTCACCTAGAGCACGCGCAAACGATCCGAACTCAACCGCGCGCCGTGCTCGGCAGGATCCCGGGACTCCAGATTCTGGAGCCTACGGAAGCGGCCCTGTGCTGCGGCTCGGCGGGAATTTACAACCTCGTGCGTCCCGAACCGGCCAGAGAGTTAGGGGAACGCAAGGTCCGCAACCTGCTGGCCACAACGCCGGACATGGTCGCCTCGGGTAATCCCGGATGCCTGCTGCAACTGCGCTCCGGGTTTAAGGCCGCTGGCGTCTCGGTTCCAGTAGTCCACATGGTCCAGCTCGTGGACGCTTCCATCTGTGGCCTGTCTGCCGAATCTCTCCTAGTTCGCTGAGTCATGTACCGACTCGGCTGTGACCAACATCGCACGAGAGCGGTTTTGGATGGTGTACTCTTCCTTCCTGCTCAACCGGGCTCTCGGTTTCGCTTGTCGCAGCCTCAGTTCCAATCTTGCTAAGCGGCCGTCGTACCGCGCAAAGGAGTCGGGCATGAAAAGAATTCATGTTGTGATCTCGCCGGTTATCTTTGCAATTGTGATCACCTGGGCAGGCTGCAAGGGAGGCCCCGGAGCGGGCAACACGATAAGGATCGGGGTCATGACTTCCCTTACCGGCAGCAATGCCGCTTTCGGGCAAGCTCACAAGAACGGCTATACCATCGCGCTTGAGGAAATCAACGCCAAGGGCGGCCTCCTAGGTAAGAAGGTCGAGCTGGATTATTACGACGACCAGAGCCGTCCCGACCAGGCGGTGCAGGGAGTTTCCAAGCTAGTGGACCAGGATCACGTGCCGGTCCTTCTCGGTGCTTACTCTTCGGAGAGCACGCGCGCGATCGTGCCGGTCGTCACGCAAAAGCAGGTGCCGCTGGTGATGCCGACGGCTGTCGCCGATAACGTGGTGGAAACCGGCTCACCATGGGTCTTCCGCATCTGCGCCGGTTCGGGATCGTATGCCACAGTGACCCTCGATTTCCTGAAGAACAACGGCGATCCCAAGACGCTTGCCATCGTTTACGAGAACACGAACTTCGGCCAATCCAACAACAAGTCCATGACGACGGCAGCACAGGCGGCTGGCCTTAAGCTGGTAGACAGCGAGGCCTACCAGGCCAGCTCTCCGGACTACAAATCGCTTCTGCAGCGGGTGAAAAGCAAGAATCCGGAAGTCATCTACTTTGCCTCCTACCTGCTCGACGCGGGCACGCTCATGCGCCAGGCCGAGCAGGTCAATCTCAATCCCAAGTACTACACCTCTGCGGGTACAGGCTTTGCCGCCGCCGAGTTTCCCACGCCCGACAAGGGAGCAGGGAAGTACGCCGAGTACACCTTCTCCGTTTCCCAGTGGTTGCCGGCAGCGCGGTGGAAGGGCTCTTCCGAATTCGACGAGAAGTACTTCAAATTAACCAATACTCATCCTGCCTATCACGGCATGGAGGCTTATGCCGCGTTGATCGTGGCGGCCGCGGCCATCGAGAATGCCAAGTCGGCGCAGCCACAGCCAATCCGCGACGCGCTGAAGGCGCTCAACCTTCCCGATACTCCTTTCGGTCCGGTGAAGTTCGACGCTCGCGGTCAGAACGCCCATCCCGTGCTCGTCACCCAGGTGCAGGGCGGACAATACAAGGTTGTTTGGCCGGCCGATGCCGCCCAAACCAAGCCCATCATTCCCACTCCACCCTGGTCCGAGCGCAAGTGAAGGTGGTTTCGTCAACCACGGGGGCCACTCATCCTTGCTTGTCATTCTGAGGCGATTCAGCGCCTAGGAATCTGTTTTTCACAGTCTTTCCGTGCCCACTTAGATGTGCCGCTCATTAGTCATTGGTTAGCTCTGTCCTCTGGCTAAAACCAAAGGAAGAGTAAAATCACGGGACATTACGCCCGGCCGGCGTTTCCAGGCGGGCAAGGACGGAGTCCGTGGTGAACTGGTTCTATCCCTTGATCCAGGCGATCCTCAACGGCCTTCTGACCGGCGCGCTTTATGCTCTGATCGGGATGGGCATGGCGCTGATCTTCGGCGTCATGCGCATCGTGAACTTTACCCACGGTGCATTCCTTATGCTGGGGATGTATGTCAGCTACGTGTTTTTTCTGAAAACCGGAATCAATCCTTACCTCGGGTTTATGGTTTCGGGCGCAATCCTGTTTGTGATCGGCTATGCCGTTTACATGGGCCTGCTGCGGCGGATTCCGGGGCAGGTGGATTTTATGGTGATCCTCGTCACCCTTGGACTGGCGCTGATCATCACCGACGGCGTGCAACTCGTATTCGGCGCCGACTACCATCAGATTAATCTTCCGCTGGTGGCCCGCAATTTCCGCCTCGGGACACAGATTTTTGTCAATGCGCCTTGGCTGCTGTCATTTGTGATTGCGCTGGTGCTGGCCGTCGCCTTGTATTTGGTCGTGACCCACACCATGTTTGGCCGGGCTGCGCGCGCCATCGCCCAGAATCCTTACCCATCGCCGCTGATGGGCATCAACGTGAATCGTGTGCAAGCAATTTCCTTTGGCATTGGCGCCGCAGCCGCCGGCGTTGCGGGAGCCCTGCTGCTTCCTGTCTTCTATTTATATCCAGGCGTGGGCAGCCAGTTTGAACTGAAATCATTTGTCATGGTCGTGCTGGGCGGGATGGGCTCGATTCAAGGCGCGGCAATTGCCGGGCTGGTACTTGGGGTTGTCGAGAGCCTGACCAGCCTGTACTGGGGCAACGAGTGGGCGCTGGCGGTTGATTTCGTCATTTTCATCCTCGTGTTGTCACTGAAACCCAGCGGAATTTTTGGGAGCCAGCGCGCGTGAGTCATCGGCAGTTTATCGCCGCGGCCGGGTTTTTCCTGCTGTCGTTTGCTGTTCCCCTCGTCGTCCACTCCGACTACACCCTGCAGATTCTTTTCCGCGTCTTCCTGTTCGCCGCCTTGGGATTGGCGTGGAACCTGGTGGGCGGATATGCGGGCCAGCTCTCCCTCGGTCACGCGGCGTACTTCGGGGTTGGCGCGTACGGACTGGCACTGTTATCGAAAGTCGGGATCCCGCCCTGGCTTTCGCTGTTTCTCGGGGTAGGACTTGCGGTCATCTCAGCGGCAATCATCGGATTGGTTTCATTCCGCCTTCGCGGCCCTTATTTTGCGCTCTGTACGATTGCCTTTGCCGAAGTCGTTCGGCTGGTTGCCAAGAACCTGCCTGACGTGACCGGCGGCGACGTCGGAACCCAAGTCCCGCTCCTGTTCACCGAGTCTTCTATCAAGTCCTTTTATATTTCCGGCGTGCTGCTGACTGGGCTGGCCTTTGTTCTGACGGCTTGGATTGAGCGCTCCAAATTCGGCTATTACCTGATGGCGATCCGCGAGGACGAGGACACGGCGATGTCTGTGGGCGTCAACACCTCGCGCGTTAAATTGTGGAGCCTGTTGATCAGCGCCGCCCTCACGGCTATTGGCGGAGCGCTCTACGCGAGCTTGTTTCTGTTCATCGTTCCGGACCAGGTCATGTCGCTCGACATGTCCGTGGAGATCGCGATCGTGCCCATGCTGGGTGGCGCAGGTACGTTGTTCGGCCCGGTGATCGGTTCCATCGTTCTGGAGACTGCCGCCGAGATTTTCAAGAACATCTTTCAGGAAGCTCACCTCCTTATATATGGGGTTTTGGTCGTGATGGTTGTAATTTTCCTGCCGGAGGGCATCGC
>Ga0209577_10002315_pt1 | contig 18420 bp, 21 predicted proteins | sample GraSoiAngelo_109_FD_185874 | JGI IMG/M metagenome (GOLD analysis project Ga0209577, IMG submission 185874) | Grasslands soil microbial communities from the Angelo Coastal Reserve, California, USA - 14_0903_12_20cm (SPAdes) (version 2) | ecosystem: Environmental > Terrestrial > Soil > Grasslands...
CGGAGCGCACTATGGCGAGCGCCGCCACTGCGCGCTGCTCGCGCTCGTACCGCGTTCTCAGCTCAGGCGAGGAGGCGATCCGATCTCGGACCGCGGCCGCGCGCTCGGGATCGAGCGTGCCGTCGGCCAGCGCCGAGAGCTCGGCTAGAACCTCCGGCGCGGGTTCGTTTTTGTTCTCCGGCCCTTCCATGTTCCGATCACGAATTGTCGACGTTGTTGCCGCTCGGCGCGAGCACGTACCGGCCGGCACCGACGGCGGCCGCCCACGGCCCCGCCGCGATCACCATCGGAGTCCAATAACCGGCCGTCGCAAAGATCCTCCAGGAGCGATTCGATTGCTCTGTAAGGAGGGACGCCTGAAGGCGCTTTTTCTTCCCACGGACGCAGGGGTCTCGAGGCGTAGGGCCCCGCCCGCATCGATCCGCGCCGGCGGGGCGCGATACGGTGCCGGGAACGACCCTCCCCCGCCGAGCGTCTACCAGGGTGAGCGGGAGCTTTCCCAAGCGAAGGAGCAATTCATGAAGTCAGTGACACCCAAATCGATCCGCCGGCTGGCGCCTCTCGCGCTGGTCCTGGTGGCCCTCGCGGTGGCCGCCTGCGGCTCGAACTCGTCGAGCTCGTCGAGCTCGTCCTCGCCCGCATCGTCGCAGTCCTCGGGCTCTTCGGGCGCGGCGACCAGCTCGTCCTCGTCCGGAAGCAGCTCCGCCACGAGCTCGACCAAGAACGGCATCCCCCAGGGCCCGAACGCCGGCGACGCCGACGCCGACAACCAGGGCGGTCCGAGCGATGGGGACGGCAACATCTAGGGCGGCCGTCGGTCTCGCAGCGCTGGCACTCGGTTGCGCGGGTTGCGGTGGGTCCGGGAATAGCTCGTCCGGATCCGCCGGCAGCTCGACTCCAAGCAGCTCATCTGTGTCTACGACGGCCGTCAGCCGGTCGTCCGGAAATGCTGCGTTTGCGTGGCTGCGGCCACAAGCCCCTCCCTCTGGCTGGCGAGTTGCCCGCATCCCGACGGGTGCGGAGTTCACGTACCCGCCGTCGTGGCGGCTCATCAAGACAGATCCGGGCACCGCGACGGCCGCGCTCCGCACTCCGGGTGGACAGTACCTCGGCTACCTGAACATCACGCCGCAGCAGGGCGAGGAGAGGCTCGGCAACTGGCGTACGTTCCGGATCGAGCACAACCACGAGGAGGGCGACCGCAGCGTCGTGCGGCTGGCCTACGCGGGCGGGCTCCGGTTCCTCACCGGCCACGGCGACTGCGTCAAGGACGCCTACATCTCCGGCACCGGAGTGCACTACATCGAGATCGCCTGCCTCGTCGCCGGCACCAAGGCCAAGACGGTGATCGTGGGCGCCGGACCGCCGTCCTCGTGGTCTCAGGTCTCAGGCTCGATCGAGCGGGCGATCTCAGGGTTCAGGACGTAGGGTCGGCGGCGGCTCGAAGGAACGGATCGCGAGGCCCGGTATCGAACCTGGACACCCTCGAGGGGGCCACTGCGGGGCAGGGATTCGAACCCCGATTTCCCGGTCCAGAGCCGGGCGGATTTCCATTATCCGACCCCGCACAGTGTCGATCTGAGCATAGTCACTGGGCTCGCATCGGGGAGTGCCCTGCGATCGGTTCCGTCCGGCGCTGGTGCGAACATATGTTCGTGTCCCAAACGCGACAGGAAATCGCAACACTCCTTGACGAAGGGTGCTCAGCCAGCGAGATCGCCGTACGGCTCAACCTTGCCGGGACGACCGTGAGCTACCACCTCGAGCGCCTTAGGGATCCCCCGGCCGCCGCCAACGATCAGCATGTCCCGATCGAGAGCGTACGTCGCCAGCTCGACACGCGCTCGCGCGTCGCCGAGCTCCTGGGACAGGGAATCGGCCGACTCGAGACCGCCCGGCGTCTCGGCTTGAGCAAGAGCACCGTCTCGTATCACGCGCGCCGGCTCGGAATGCCCGTGGACGAGCGAGGGGCTCGCCGTTACGACTGGGAGGCGATCCAGAGGTATTACGACGAAGGCCACAGCGTGCGTGACTGCGTCGCCGCCTTCGGGTTCTCGCACGAGACGTGGCAATCGGCGATGAGACGCGGTGCGATCAAGACGAGACCGCAGACCACCCCCGTCGACGAGCTCTTTGTCGCGGGGCGGTACAGGAACCGCGCAAACCTCAAGCGCAGGATTTTGTCTGAGAGCCTGAAACCCAACGCGTGCGCGGTCTGTGGAATCGCGCGCTGGAGGGATCGTCCATTGTCCCTCGCCCTCCACCACGTCAACGGCGACCGGTTGGACAACCGCCTGGAGAACCTGGAACTGCTATGCCCGAACTGCCACAGTCAAACCGACACGTATTCCGGCCGTAACGGGCACGTGAGGCCTAGGCCGAGGTTGAGGCTCGTTTCGTCCGAGCCGTCTTGACAGCCAGTTCGACGTCTACCGGCCGATGGGCGAGCGAGTCGCCGACGGGCGGAAGCCCGTCAGGCCTGGCTGATCTTGAGACCACCATTACCCGCGGGGTAATCGGACGAGCTCAGATCTGGCGGGACTCCGGATACGCTCAGGGGGGAATTGCGCGCTTGAGCATGATCCGGCGCGGCTTCGGCTCCGATCCCTGAAATGTCGATGCGCAACCCGCCGACAGAGTACGCCCGATCCGGCGACACCTCCATCGCCTACCAGGTCGTCGGCGACGGTCCGATCGACCTGGTGGCGGTGCTCGGCTTCGCCACCCACCTCGAGCTTCAGTGGGAGATGCCTCCGTTCGCTCGCTTCTTCGAGCGCCTCAGCTCGTTCTCGCGCGTGATCCTGTTCGACAAGCGGGGCACGGGCCTTTCGGACCCTGTCGCCGAGGTGCCGACGCTCGAGCAGCGGATCGACGACGTCCGGGCGGTGATGGAAGCCGCGGGGTCCGAGCGAGCGGCGCTGTTCGGGGTCTCCGAGGGCGGTCCGATGAGCGCCCTGTTCGCCGCGACCGACCCCGATCGTGTGTCGGCCTTGGTGCTCCACGGTGCCATGGGGCGCACCACGGAAGCGCCGGACTACCCGTGGGCCTCGCCGACCGAGGCGCTGCGCGAGTCCGCCGACGAGTTCATCGTTCCGTACTGGGGCCGGCAGCCAGAAGGGATCATCGAGCTGTTCGCTCCAAGCCTCGCGAGCGACCCGAACGCACTGGAGCTAACCGCCCGCATGGAGCGCTCGGCGGCGAGCCCGGCGATGGTCCGGCAGATCTTCGAGATGTTCCTGGGGATCGATGTACGGACCGTCCTGCCGACGATCCATGTCCCGGCGCTGGTCATTCATCGGCGCGGTGACCGCGTCGTCAATCGGCGCGCCGGCGAGGAGCTGGCGAGGCAGATTCCGGGCGCACGCTTCGTCGAGCTCCCCGGCATAGACCATCTGCCATGGGCAGGCGACGCCCAAGCGGTGCTCGGGGAGATCGAGGAGTTTCTCACCGGCGAGCGCTCGTCACCTGAGCCCGAGCGTGTGCTCGCGACGGTGATGTTCACGGACATCGTCGGCTCGACCCAGCGAGCCGCGGAGCTCGGGGACGCGCGCTGGCGTGAGCTCCTCGCCGCGCATCAGGCGTCGGTCCGACGGGAGCTCCAGAGGTTCCGCGGACGCGAGGTGAAGATGCTCGGCGACGGATGCCTGGCGACCTTCGACGGGCCCGCGCGCGCAATCCGCTGCGGGCACGCGATCACGCAGGCGGCACGCGCTGCCGGTCTGGAGGTTCGGGTCGGTCTGCACTGCGGGGAGGTCGAGCTGCTGGAAGATGACGTCGGCGGCATCGCGGTCCACATCGCGGCTCGGATCGGCACCACTGCTACGGCGGACGAGGTGCTGGTCTCGAGCACCGTCAAGGACCTCGTCGCCGGATCAGGCATCCCGTTCGCCGATCGCGGGACGCAGCGCCTCAAGGGAATGTCGGAGGATTGGCGGCTCTTCGCCGCCGGGCGGTAGCTCATCGCGGTGCGCCTCGGGTAGCCGGGCCACAGCAGGTCGTCCAGTCCAATACCTCCGGCCCTGAGCCGGTGTCACCGAGCCTTCGCGTTCTGCTCGCGCTCGGCCCAGCTCTGGGCCCACGCCTCGACCGGGGAGAACATCTCGAGCAGCCGACGACCCTCGGTGGTCAGCCCGTAGCCCGTATCGCCCGATTCCACGATCCCGGCAGCGCGAAGCTCGCTCAACCGGTCGTTGAGCACGGAGGAGCTGATGCCGCCGCAGGTAGCCTGGAGCTCGCGGAACGTGAGCCGCTGCCCGCGCAGCTCCCAGATCACTCGCAGCGCCCACCGCCGCCCCAGCAGGTCGAGCAGCGCCATGATCGGCCGGCCGGACCGGGATCCGCGAGCGGGGCTTCCGGGTCGAGGGGTCTTGGGCACGATGCCGCTTGCGCTTTGCTTTCCGAAGCGCTAGGTTGAGCGCTCCTATTTCCGAAGCGGAGTGTACCCCCGATGACCGACGACGGACACGAACCTCGAATCGCCCCAATCGAACCTCGAATCGCCCCACTCGAACCGCCTTACGAGCCCGGGATCGAGACGATGCTGGAGAAGTGGATGCCGCCCAACAGCGGGATGGAGCCGCTGCGGCTGTTCCGGACACTCGGGGTGCACGCCGACCTCGCTTCCCGGATGCGGCCGCTGGGAGCCGGAATCCTCGGACACGGGCTCCTCGAGCCACGGTTGCGCGAGGTGATGATCCACCGCACCTGTGCGCGCTGCGGCGCCGAGTACGAGTGGGGAGTTCACGCGGTCGCGTTTGGCAGGCCGCTCGGGCTCTCCGACGCGCAGCTCGCCGCGACAGTTCACGGCACCGCCGAGGATGCGGTGTGGTCAGATCAGGAGCGAGCCGTGGTCCGGCTCGCGGACGAGCTCCACGACGTGGCGGACGTGAGCGACGCCACGTTCGCCGAGCTCGAGCGTCATTTCAGCGCCCCGCAGATCCTCGAGCTCGTCGTCACCAGCGGCTGGTACCACACGATCTCGTTCGCGATCAACGCCGCGCGGGTGCAACGCGAGCCGTGGGCCGCACGGTTCCCGGAGCGTCCAAACGGCTCAGCCGATCGCGTCCAACTCGCTCGACAGATCACCTAGCTCCGCCGCCCGCTCCCCCACCTCGGCCCCGGATGCGATCAGCCTGCGGGCGTGTTCCAGGTCGTCTGAGCGACCGACCGAAAGCGCCCCGGCGACGCGCCCGCCGTCCAGGTACCAGACGCTGAACTGCCCCTCCTCGATCGACCCCCGCACGACCTCGACGTCCCACTGGGCCGCGGGACCGACGTACTCAAGCGACGCCCAATCGGACAGGTCCGAGAAGAAGTACGGAACTACGTCGTGAGGCTGGTCGCGCCCGAGCATGTTGAGCCCGACGGTCTTGCCCATGTTGAATGCCACGTCCCAGTGCTCGACCCGCAGCCGCCGGTGGTTGACCACGCTGTCGTACTCGGCGATGTCGCCGGCCGCGTACACGCCGGGCACCTGCGTCTCGAGCCGCGAGTCGACCAGCACCCCGCCCGTCTCGCCCAGCGGCAGTCCGGCGCTGCGCGCCAGCGTCACCTCCGGCATCACGCCCACCCCGAGGACGACCGCGTCCGCGTCCAGCTCGAGGCCGCCCTTCGTGATCACCTTCGTCACGCGCCCCTCGGCGCCCTCGAAGCGCTCGAGCGAGTCGTCGCCGCACACGTCGATGCCATGCTCCTCCAGCCGGCCCTGGAAGAACCGGCCCGCCTGCTCGCCGAAAGTGCGGCTCAGCGTCACCGGCTCCATCATCACGAGCGAGCACTTGCTTCCGAGCTCGGTCAGCGACGCCGCCACTTCGCAGGCGATGTACGAGCCTCCGATCAGCACGACCCGCTTCCCGGCTGCGTCCTCGCGGATCGCATCGCTGTTGCCGAGCGTCCGTAGGTAGTGGATACCGGACAGCTCGCACCCGGGCACCGACATCCGCCGAACGTTCGCGCCGGTGGCGAGCAGCGCCTTGTCGAACGTCACGACGTCGCGGTTCGAGAGCTCGGCCCGCCGCGCATCGAGATCGAGCTTGATCACCGACACCTTCCTCAGCGCCTCTACGTCCTGCTCGCCGTACCAATCCTCCGGGCGGAACAGGACCTCCTCACGCGACTCCTCACGCCGGAGATACCCCTTCGAGCAGGGCGGGCGGTTGTAGGGCAGGTCGGGCTCGCGACCGACCAGCAGGATCGATCCATCGCCACCCTCCTCGCGCAGCCATCGCGCGCAGTTGCCGGCGGCCAGGCCGCCCCCGATCAGAAGGTGCTCGACGTTGCGCTCAGCCATGAGGGGGCCTCCCGGACCTGGTTTGGCAACAAGCTGTCAGCCACGCGCCCTGGTCGAGGCGACCCCGTCGGGCGCGAACTGTGGGGTGATCTGGGACTCGAGGCCCGGATCGAGGATCAGCATCACCTGATCGCCCGGTTCGATCACCGAATCCGCCTTCGGGACGAACCCGGTCCCCCCGCGCAGCACGGAGATGATCAGCGACCCGTCCGGCAGCGTCACGTCCTGGACGCGGCTGCCGGCGGCGAGGGAGCCTTGGCCCACCTCCACCTCGATGATCTCGAGGTGCTCCTCCTCGAGTGCGAGCAGCTGGACCAGGCCGTACTCGGGAACCTCGTGCTCGATCAGGCGGAGGATCAGGTCGGTGGCGGACACGGCGGGCTGGATCCCCAGCAGCCTGAAGTGCTGAAGATTGCGGGGATTGTTGACCCGCGCGACGATCCGGTCGCAGCCGTACTTCTCCTTCGCCACCTGGCAGATGAGGATGTTGTCCTCGTCGTCGCCGGTGACGGCGATGACGAGGTCCGCACGCTGGATTCCCGCCCGCTCGAGCACCCACAGCTCGGTCGCGTCGCCGTACTGGACGGCGTGCTCGAGCTCCTCCTCGACCACCCGGAAGCGGGCGTGGTCGGACTCGACCAGCGTCACCTCCTGGTCGCGACCGATCAGCTCGCGCGCGAGGTTCCAACCCACCTTCCCGGCGCCCGCGATGATCACGTACACGGCTCGCTACCTCCCGGACGGCCTCACGCCAGCACCATCTCCGACGCCAAGTCGATTGCCACCTGCGTGGGGGACACGGTGTGCAGACCCTGTTCGCCGTACCAGGCGGAACGTGCCGGATCGGCGACCCGAACTACGACCTTTCCGACGTTGAAGCGACGCTGGGCAATCTGCGCGATCACCAGGTTCGTGTTGTCGCCGCTGGTCGCCGCCAGGAACACGTCGGCGTTCTCGATCCCGGCCTCGAGCAGGGCGTCGATCTCGAGCGCAGTTCCGACGGTGAACCTTCCGCCGGCGTCCTCCCAGGTCGTCGTCTGATCCTTGTCGAGCCGCTCGTGCGACAGCGGATCCGAGTCCAGCACGGACACCTCGTGCCCTGCATCGAGCGCCCGCTTGGCGACCGCTGAGCCAACGCGCCCCGATCCGACGATCAGAATGAACATGCGAGGCCCACTCTAGACGGCCGGGAGTACGCGTGCCGGAAGTCGCTCGCAGCGGTTCCGCGGGCCGCCCAAGCTCCGGGAGCCCGCCTCAGGTGATCAGCGGAATGATCAGGATCGCCACGATGTTGGCGACCTTGATCATCGGGTTGATCGCTGGTCCGGCGGTGTCCTTGTAGGGATCCCCGACGGTGTCGCCGGTGACCGCGGCCGCATGGGCCTCCGAACCCTTGCCGCCGTAGGCGCCGTCCTCGATCAGCTTCTTGGCGTTGTCCCACGCACCGCCGCCCGAGGTCATCGAGATCGCCACGAACAGACCGACGACGATCACCCCGATCAGCAGCCCGCCGAGCGCCTCGATGCTGATCAGCCCGACGATCAGCGGGATCAGGATCGGGATCATCGCTGGCAGGATCATCTCGCGCTGCGCGGCCCGGGTCACAAGGGCGACTGCGGCGCCGTACTCGGGCTGCTCGGTCCCCTCCATGATCCCCGGCTTCTCGCGGAACTGCCGGCGGACCTCCTCGACGACGGCGCCGCCGGCACGACCGACGGCCTCCATCGCCAGCGACGCGAACAGGTACACCATCAACCCGCCGATCAGCAGCCCGATCAGCACCGGCGGGCTTCCGATCGCGAAGTTGTACGCGTGCGGCAATTCCCGCTGGAACGCGTCGAACAGCACCAACGCCGCGAGCGCCGCGGACCCGATCGCGTATCCCTTGGTCACCGCCTTGGTGGTGTTGCCGACCGCGTCGAGCGGGTCGGTGACGGCGCGAACCTCCTCGGGGAGGTCCGCCATCTCCGCGATCCCCCCGGCGTTGTCGGTGATTGGACCGAACGCGTCGAGCGCCACGATCAGCCCGGTGAGCGACAGCTGCGCCATCACCGCCACGCCGATCCCATAGATCCCGTTTGCGCCGCCGCCGGCAAGCTTCCACGACCCGAGGATCCCGAGCGCGATCACGATCGCGGGAGGAGCCGTGGACTGGAAGCCCTGGGCGAGCCCCTGGATGATGTTCGTGGCGTGTCCGGTCTGCGACGCCCGCGCGGTGCTTCTCACCGGCGAGAAGCGGGTCGAGGTGAAGTAATCGGTGATCACGAACAGGCAGGCGGTCACCCCGATCCCGATCAGCGAGCACAGGTAGTACTTCCACCAGTGCGGCGCGGCGGCGCCCGACTTGTAGATCAGGTTGTTCATCATCCAGTACGTGATCGGGAGGAACGCGAGCGCGGCGAGCACGCCAGAGACGATCAGGCCCTGATACAGCGCTCGCTCGACGTTGCCCGCCCGGGATCGCACCGCGTAGGTCCCGATGATCGAGGCGATGATCGAGAGCGCGCCGAGCACCAGCGGGTACAGCGCCACGGCGGACTCCTGCCGGAACAGCAGCACGCCGAGCAGCATCACCGCAACCGCGGTCACGGCGTAGGTCTCGAACAGGTCGGCCGCCATCCCCGCGCAGTCGCCGACGTTGTCGCCCACGTTGTCGGCGATCACTGCCGGGTTGCGGGGATCGTCCTCCGGGATCCCGGCCTCGATCTTCCCGACCAGGTCGGCGCCGACGTCCGCGGCCTTGGTGAAGATGCCGCCGCCGAGCCGGGCGAACACGGAGATCAGCGAGCCGCCGAACCCGAGGCCGATCAGCGCGTCGACCGCGTGACGCGTGCTCTCACCGGCGATCCAGGTGAGGATGCCGTAGTAGCCGGCCACCCCGAGCAGCGCCAGGCCCACCACCAGCAGGCCGGTCACCGCCCCGCCGCGGAACGCCACTGCGAGCGCGCGAGACACGCCCGACCGCGCCGACTCGGCCACGCGCGCGTTCGCGCGGACCGACACGTTCATTCCGATGTAGCCGGCCGCCGCCGAGAGCACGGCACCGATCGCAAAGCCGATCGCCACCCGGATGTTCTGGATCGGGATCAGGGCGATGAACAGGACGATCCCGACCACGCCGATCAGCGTGTACTGGCGGTTCAGGTAGGCGCTGGCGCCCTCCTGCACGGCCGCCGAGATCGAGCGCATTGCTTCGTTTCCTGGCGAGAGCGCCAGCAGCGAGCGTGCGGTCACGACGCCGTAGACGATCGCGGCGCCGCCGCAAACGAGCGCGACAAGCACGCCATGGTTCGTCAGGAAGCTAGTCAAGAAGGTCCTCCGGGCTAAGCGCTGAGCAGTCGATTGAGGGGCGCGCGGCGCGCCCCAGAAAAGGCCAAACCGGGCCGCCACCCGTACGATTCAGAGGCGGGGGCCCGGGATCAGAACGGGGCGAGTGTAGCGTGAGGTGACGCTTCAGGCGGCGGCAGGCGACGCCGCCGAGCGGTCACTGCCCCGGGATCCACAGACGGCCGCTCCGCTGGGCGGGCCCGGGCTCGTCCGGCTTGGGCGCTCCGGGCTCGGGTTGCGGTGGAGGCTGCGCCTCGCCCGCCGGGCTCTGAGCCGCCGGGCCTCCGCCTCCCGGGCCTGTGCCCACCCCGCTCTCGCCCGGAGCCTCGGATTCGGGAGCGCCTGAGGCACCGCCGATCTTCAAGAACGCGAACTGCAGCTGCGAGAGGGCGTCCCTGATCTGGGCCGCCTGCTCGGGCAGTGATTGCTCGAGCAGCGGCAGCAGCGCGCGAATCGACTCAACGGCCAGGCGGACCTGCTCGGGGTCGCGCTCGTCCTCGGTGCCGGGCGCCAACCCCGTCCGGCGTAGGCCGAGGTTGGCCACGGTGACCACGTGCTCGAGGAGCACGTGCTCCACCCGGACCTGCTTGATCTGGGTCTCGTACGCGGCGCGGAGCTCCTCCTCGGTGGGCTGCCGCCGCTCCTCGCTACCAGTACTCATCTACTCCCCTTCAGCTGTGGCTCCAGTGCACCAGCATACGTCTCGCGAGTCTCAGCCACCGTAGCCGCATACACCTCCTGCAGAGTCATCCCCGACCGGGCCATCCGGCGCTGGCGCTGCGTGCCGTTCGAGGCCGGAAGCGAGACCTGGATCCCGAGATCCGAGCGGGCGGGTGAGCACCACTCGAGCAGCCGCTCCAGGGCATCGGATGCCGGCTCGGTGTGCCCCTGCTCGAGGTCGATCATCTCCCCTTCGAGCCCATGTCGCACCGCTCGCCACAGGTTCTCCTCGATCAGGCTCCGTGGGTGGTCGACCCAAGTGACGCCGGCGTCGATGTCGCGGGCGGCCTGGGCCACGCAGGCGACGATCAGCGAGGAGAGCACTTCGGACTCGTGCGCCGTGATCTGCGAGTCGCAGATCCGCACCTCGACCGTGCCGAAGGAGAGGTGCGGCCGGATCGACCACCACACCTGGGTGTACTCGACGATCGATCGGGTGCGGACCAGGAAGTCGACGTACGCCGCGAACGTGTCCCAGCTGCCATAGGCGTCGGGGATCCCGCAGCGGGGAAAGCTCTTGGTGAAGATCTGCGTGCGGGCGCTGTGGAGCCCCGAGTCGCGCCCGTCGAGGAACGGCGAGCTCGACGACACCGCCAGCAGCAGCGGGAGCGCGGCTCGGAGCCGGTCGCACACGAGCACCGCCCGGTCGGCGCCCCGGATTCCCACGTGGACGTGGAGCGAGAACGTGTTGTTCCGCCAAGCCACCCACTTGAGTCCCTCCGCCACCCGGCGGTAGTGCTCGGTGTCGATGATCTTCTGGTCGCGGTAGTCCGACCAGGGATGCGTGCCGGTCGAGCCCAGGGCGATTCCCTGCTCCTCGGCCAGCGCGAACAGCCGCCGGCGACGATCTCGCTGCGCGAGGATCGCCGCGGACAGGTCCTCCCCGCGGCCCGATCTGATCTCGATCTCGGAGGAGATCAGCTCGCCGGAGATCGACTCGGCCAGCACCGGATCGGCGGCGGCGGCGGCGCGGCACTCCTCGAAGCGGTTGGTCAGCTCCAGGCTCCGCGGGTCGAGCAGCGCGAACTCCTCCTCCAGCCCGACGGTGAAGTCGGTCGAGGCGTCGAATGCCGCGCGAGCGGTGTCGAGATCGATAACCACGGCTGTCAGCGGGTCGAGCTGATCAGGTCAAGTAGAAGTAGAGCGCGTAGAGGAGGTCCACCGCCGGACTCGAGGTGTGGACGGTCACCTCGGGTGGGACCTGAAGCAGCGCGTCGGAGTAGTTGAAGATGATCTTCACGCCCGCGTCGGCGAGGTCGTCCGCGAGCGCCTGGGCCGCGGCCGACGGCACCGCCAGCACGGCCACGACGATGTCCTCCTCCTCGACCACGCGTCGCAGGTCGCCGTTGTGCCGCACCGTGAGCGGACCGATCACCGTCCCGACCTTGTCGTCGTCGGTGTCGAACACGGCAACGACCCGGAAGCCGTGGTCGGCGAAGATGTCAGAGGTGGCGATCGCGGTGCCGAGGTGCCCGGCCCCGAACAGCGCGATGTTGTGCTGCCCGGAGGTGCGCAGGATCTTCCGGATCTGCGTCACCAGCGAGTCGACGTTGTAGCCGACGCCCCGCTTGCCGAACTTGCCGAAGCCCGAGAGGTCGCGGCGGATCTGCGTGGAGTTGACGTGCGTGTAGTCGGCGAGCTCCTGAGAGGAGATCGTCTCCTTGCCCATCTTGTGGGCCTGCGTCAGCACCTGGAGGTAGCGCGAGAGGCGCGCGGCGACGCCCAGTGACAGCTTCTCGCCCAGCTTGTCGACGCCCATGCCCTCGGCGGCGAGAGGCCGATCATGGCCCACGGTGTCCGTGTAGCTCATCCCGGTTGCACAATACCGAGCCGCAATTTCACTTCGGACTCGTCGATCAGGAGCTCGAACGTCTCGACGCCGTCGATCTCGACGACGGGGATCCGCTCGAGGTAGCGGCGTAGAAGGACATCGTCGGACTCGATGTCGCGCTCGCGCAGGACGAAAGCGCGCGGGTGCAGCGTGCGGATCCGCTCGAGCATCTCCTTAGCCTCCTCGCACAGGCAGCAGCCGTCGCGGCCATACAGGACCACCTCTCTCATCGGGCCGCCGCCAGGGGCCGCTCGCCGGTGGCGTACACCTCGAGGCCGAGGTACTCGGGGTACGGCAGCGCGTCGACGAACCGGGCGGCGCTCGCGATCATCGCCGCGTTGTCGGTGCAGAGCTCAACGGGAGGGAAGCTGAGCTCGGCGCCGATTGCCCGCAGGCGCTCCCGTAGCGGCCCATTGGCGGCGACCCCGCCGCCGACCGCCACGCGCGCGAGGCCGGTCGCCTCGAGCGCCCGCTCGACGCGCAGCGCGAGCGACTCGACGATCGCACGCTGATAGGCGGCGGCGAGGTCGGCGCGGCGCCGCCCGGCCTCGGTCTCGCCAAGCTCCCGCACCCGGTACAGCAGAGCTGTCTTCAGGCCCGCGAACGAGAAGTCCAGGCCGCTCATCCGGCGGGCGGTCGGAAACGCAAAGGCTTCCGGGTCTCCGTCTCGTGCGAGCCGCTCCAGCGCGGGACCGCCGGGATATCCAAGCCCCAGCAGCCGCGCACCCTTGTCGAATGCCTCGCCGGCCGCATCGTCGAGCGTCTGGCCGAGCAGCTCGAACCCGGGACCGTGGTCGACCACGCGCGCCAGCAGCGTGTGGCCGCCGCTTGCCAGGAGGCTGAGGAACGGGGGCTCGAGCGGGCGGGATTCTCCCGCCCGCTCGAGGAAGTTGGCGGCCACGTGCCCGTGCAGATGATCCACGGGCGCGAGCGGCGTTCCGTGGGCGGCTGCGAGCCCCTTGGCCGTGGCCACCCCCACGAGCAGTGCCGCCACCAGGCCGGGCCCGCGGGTGACGCCGATCAGCTCGATCTCCCCGAGCGGGATGCCGGCACGGTCGAGCGCGTCCTCGACGACCGTGCCGATCAGCTCGAGATGGTGACGGGAGGCGATCTCGGGTACGACGCCGCCGTAGCGCGCGTGGACGCCCTGCGAGGAGATGACGTTCGAGAGGATCTTGCCGTCCTCGGTGATGACCGCCGCGCAGGTGTCGTCGCAGCTCGTCTCGAGCCCGAGGATCATCCCGTCGCCTGCGAGGGAGAGCTCGCCTCCTCGACCCGCCACATCACGAGCGCGTCCTCGCCGGTGTCGGCGTAGTAGCGCGGCCTGGTGCCCGCCGCCACGAACCCGAACCGCTCGTACAGCGCGATCGCGGCGGGATTAGACGGGCGTACCTCGAGCGTGTACGACTCGGTGGGTCCGGCCACCTCCAGGAGCCGCTCCATCAGCGCGGTGGCGATGCCGCGGCGGAGCATGGGGGGATCCACCGCGATGTTCATCAGGTGCCACACGTCCGCGTACCGGGAGCACACCAGATAGCCCACCAGCGCCTGGCGGGAACCGCGGCGCAGAACCGCCGCGAGGCACACGCTCGAGGGCTTGGACAGCTCGAGCACGAACATCGCCAGCGACCACGGCGTCGGGAACGCCCGGCGCTCGATCGCGATCACCTGGGGCAGATCACCGTAGCCGAGCGGACGAATCGTGACCTGCTCTGTGCTCATGGTTGGCTCGGGCGCTGCTCTTGACTGGATCACTTCACGTCCGGGGGGCGGAGGTACTCGGGGACGACACTGACCGCCGTGGTCGGCTCCAGCCGCCTGGCGATCTGGCAGTGGCCCACGGCCGTGACCCGGTGGAGCTCCGCGCGGTCGTCAGGAATCGCAGCCCCTGAACGCTCTAGCTCGGACCTGAATTCTACCGCCCCCTCTCCGATCGCCAGAACTCTTGCACCGAGACGGGGGAGCTCTGCCGCCAGCGCCTCTGGCGCGAACGCGGCGGCTGGCAGCAGCGCCCGGTCGCGGTCCTCCACCTCGCCGATCCGCCAGGCCGCCGCAAACACCTCCTTCCGGCGCGCGTCGAGCACCGCCGCGACCGCGTCGAGATCGTCCACCCCCCGATGAGCACGAGCGCGCAGCGCCAGCGACTGGAGCGTCGAGACTCCGATGACCGGGACCGAGAGCGCCTGGGCCAGCGCTCGAGCAGTCGCGATCCCGATCCGCAGGCCGGTGAACGTACCCGGCCCCACGCCGACGGCGATCAGCTCGACGTCGCCGAACCGGATCCCCGCGCGCTCGAGCAACCTCTCGGCGAGCGGCAGGAGCGTCGCGGCGTGGCGGGGACGCTCCCCCGGCTCGGGGTCATCGCGGGCCTCGAGCACCTCATCACCCAAGCCGTCGAGCGCCACAGTCGTCGCGCGAGTCGCGGTGTCGAGCGCCAGGATCCTCATAGCCCTAAGTCACGGATCGATCCGCTGGACCGTGATCGCGCGCCGGTCCCCTCCAGCGTGGTCGATCCTGACCCGCGTGGTGACCCTGCCGAGCGCCGCCACCTCGGACTCCCCGTGGGAGGGCCACTCCACGAACGTGATCGTGTCCGGTGCGAGATAGTCGGCCAGCAGCTCTGGATCCTCCGCTCCCAGGTCGGCGATCCGGAACAGATCGACGTGCGCCACCGGTACCGGTGCGGGGTAGCGCTGGCCGATCGTGAAGGTCGGGCTGGTGACGGGCACGGTGACTCCGAGGGAGCGTGCCGCTCCGCGGACGAAGGTCGTCTTGCCCGCGCCCAGGTCACCTTCGACGAGCACTACTTCGCCCGCCGACAGGGCTCTTGCAAGCTCCGCGCCGATCGCCTCGGTCTCCTCCGGAGCGGTCGTTTGATGGCTTGCGGGCATCGCCGCCGGCCACTGTATTCGGTACCGTCAGCCGGACGATGACCGCCTCCGCGCGCGAGGAATCACGGGGCCGACTGGCGGGACTCCGGCGGCAGCTCGACAGCCTGCGCGGGTCCGACACGGCCAAGGCCGCCGGGCTCGCCGGCGCGATGATCGCCAACAACGTCCTCGCGCTCATCTCGACGATCGTGTTCGCGCGGCTGCTCAGCGACTACGGGTCGCTCGCGGCCCTGATCAGCTACTTCCTGATCCTGTCGGTGGTTGGACAGGCCCTCCAGGTGGCCACCGCACGTGAGGGTGTGCTTGGCAACCTCGGTGTCGGCCCGGGTTTGATCGCGACGCTGAAGCGCTGGACGCGGTCCATGGTGGTCTTCACGGTGGCGATCACGCTCCTGTCGATCGCGTTACAAGATCCGATTGCCTCGGCGGTGGGCGTGAAGACGACATGGGCGGCCGCGATCGGCCTCCCGGCTGGGTGTCTGTGGCTCGAGCTGTCGATCCTCCGCGGCGCGCTCCAGGGCGTCGGTAACTACAAGGCGGTCGGCCTCAGTCTGATCGGCGAGCAGGGAGTCCGCCTGATCACCGGCGCGGTGCTCGCGGCAGTTGGCCTCAGCGTGACCGGGGCATACCTCGGGACGCCGCTGTCGTTCATGGCGATCGGCGTCTACTGCGCGCTACAGCTGCGCCGGTACGCGGCGGCCCACGCCGCCGAGGCGGTGCCGGGCGCGGCGCCCCCGGCACCCGCGTTCAGCCTCTGGACCCACGTCAAGCGCGCGTGGGCGCCGATCGCGGGACTGATCGTGATCGCGGTGCTGCAGAACATCGACATCATCGCCGCCAAGCACCGCTTCCCGAGCCATACCGCGACCTCCTATGCCGCGGTCGCGGTCGCGGCGAAGGTGGTGATCTGGGTCGCAATCGGCGCCGGGTTCTATCTCGTTCCGGAGGTATCTCGTCGCCACTCCGAGGGCAAGGACACCCGGCCCGTGCTCATCCGCACGCTCGGCATCGTCCTGGTGGCGGCGATCCCCTGCCTGCTGATCTTCGGGTTCGGGGCCAAGCCGCTGATCACCGCCGTGTTCGGCGCCAAGAAGGCGACGGCCTATCAATCGCTCTTGCCGCTGGGCGCGGCGTTCACGGTGCTCGCGTGCACCTATCTGGCGGTTCAGTACATGCTGGCGCTGAAGCGCACCTGGTTCCTGATCCCGATCGGCGCGGTCGCGATCGCCGAGCCGGCGCTGCTGCTCCAGGCTTCGAAGAACCCCGCCGACTTCGCCATCGTGGTGCTGGGGATCCAGGCGGTGGCCGCGCTCCTGGCATGGGCTATGGCGCTGCGGCGCGAGAACGCGCCGCCGAGGGCGGCGGTCAGCCCCGAGCCTGCATAGCTCGATCTACGCGCAGCGCCCGCCGCCTCCGGAGCGGAGCTTGCGCGCGGATCCTCGCCGCGGGATGATTGCTCCGCCGTGAGGAGGCTGCATGCCGCGTTCGCATCGCGTCGCGTGGGGGCTGTTGCCCTCGCGTGCGCCGGCGTGCTGGGGTTCTCGGCGGCGTCCGCCCAAGCGCTGTCCACGCCCGAGGTGTTCCTGAAGGAGCTGGATCCGAGCAACATGCCGTCCGGCGACTGGATCCCGCTCGCGGGCGCCAGCATGCATTCAGTCACGGGTTACGAGATCGGCGTGCGCCTGCAGGACACGGGCACCCCCGGAAACCGGCAGCGGATCCTGGTGCAGATGACCTCGGTGCCGGATGGTCATCCCGATCAGCGCGACGTCTACCCCCTGTGCTTCTTCCAGTCCGGGACCGCGGGGCAGATCGTCGACATCGATGAGCGCGTCCTGTACGAGGGGGACGGGACCTACTCGCTCGCCGTAACCGACTCGACCGGTTCCGACGCGTCCACCGACTGCGCCGACGGGTCGACCGCGAGCGGGTCGTTCACGGCCTCGGCGCCGACATCGCTCCGGTTCGTCGGCCATACGGTCATCCTCCCGACGAGCCCGCCGCACGCCTTCGACGGGCTCCAGATCTTTCCGGCGCCGGGCGCGGGCGAGACCGAGGTGATCTGCGCGCGGGACCCGAGACGGCTGTCCGACGGCACTCTCACCGGAAGCCTCGTGTTCGATCGCGACCTGTCCGGGGTGGAGGAGAATCCCGACCGGGTGCATACCGGAGAGTTGTTCAAGAAGCCGGGCAACTGGGGGTGCGTGGGTCGCAGCAGGGGCGGCGGCGTCAGCCCCGGCCCGTGGGGCGCTCCGACGGCAACCCAGGCCGTGCAGGCTGGCGTCTACAGCTCGTGGCGGCTGACGAGCCCCCGCGGGCCGAACGTCAAGCTGATCGGGCGGCTCCTACCACCCGAGTCCGCCGGCGGCATTCTCAAGGTGGTGATCCGCAACCCTTATGAGCGCTCGCGTCCGCTCCGAATCCGGTTGCGGGTCCGCCGCGGAGGAAAAGTGGTCCTGAGGTTCCGGATGCCTCCGGTCCCAGACGCTGGGCTGGGCGGGGTGGTGGCCCACCTCTCGTTCGGCGGGACGCGGTTCGCCGAGCGGCGCAGCTCGTTCTACGGGTTTGCGCTTCGGTCGTTCACCGGCCCCGGCGGACGGATGACGGTCGAGCTGCCGAGCTAACGAGCTCCGCAGCCGGCGAGCGTCACGTGCAGCGGGCCGTCGCTCGTGATCGAGCGCTTCGCCGAGCAGCTGACGCCCGCGCGCGCAGGAGCGATCGTGACCGCGCTGACGTTCGTCGCGCTGATCACCAGCTCGTCGGCCTTCGACTGCGCTGGCGGCGCGCCCCAGGCCAGGGTCCGCTCCTGATACGGGATCGGGCCGTGGGAGCCGCCGTACAGCACGTGGTAGCCGATCTGCACGGGCTCGACCGGGGGGTCGCCGAAGCCGCTCCCCAGCGAGCGGACGTCGATCTTCCCGGCGCTCGACGGGTTGCGCAGCGTGATTCCCGACAGCCAGTACGCGTGGTCGTGTACGCCGAGCACCGGGTCGTCCGTGCTGGGGTCGTCGTAGTAGGTGACGTGAACGGGGTTGCGATCGACCGTCGCGTCGCCGAAGAACGCCGCGGCGGGGGCGTACTGGTCGTTGTTCCCCTCGGTGATGTGGCCGGCGGGCGTGAACACCCAGTGGTCGTAGCGAATGCCGGCGCCCGACGCGTTGTTGAACGCCTCCTCGCTCAGCTCGGGGCCGACCAGCTCGTCGTTCTGGCCGTACCAGGCCATCACGGGGATGTTGCGGAAGTTGGCGAACGATCCGGCGGAGCTCGGCGGGCCGACGATCGGGAAGGCCCGCGACCACAGGTCGGGCCATTCGCTCGCGAGCGCGTACGTGCCCCCGCCGCCCATCGAGTAACCGGTGACG
>Ga0209577_10002318_pt1 | contig 18393 bp, 12 predicted proteins | sample GraSoiAngelo_109_FD_185874 | JGI IMG/M metagenome (GOLD analysis project Ga0209577, IMG submission 185874) | Grasslands soil microbial communities from the Angelo Coastal Reserve, California, USA - 14_0903_12_20cm (SPAdes) (version 2) | ecosystem: Environmental > Terrestrial > Soil > Grasslands...
CGCAGATTGTGAGCGAGCCGCGTGGAGGCGAAGCCGATGTAGCCCGGGCCGAGCGCGAACGGATGCATCGCCGCGAACGACTCGGTGTTCTGCCCGGACCAGATGTACGAGGCGGCGGGCGAACCCGCCGGGGCGAGCCCGCCGTTGGGATCGAGGACGAAGCCCGTGGCGGCGTGGCTGAGCGTCAGCTTCAGGGGTTGGACGGCCGGCGCCGGGGTGTACGGCAGGCCGGTGTTCTCGTCGGAGGATCGGGTCATGGTCCGAGGAAGCGATCCCGGGATGCCGTTACTAATGCCGCGCAGCCAGTGGTCCATCCACTTGTCGAGGGTCGCCGAGTAGGAGAAGTTGTGCGGCACGTCCTGCGGGATCCCGTGCCCGTGCCAGCGATCGCCGAACACGGAACGGGAACTAGGCGAATGAGTGAGGGCGTGGATGATCTGCCAGCCGTCGACCTGCTTGACGTTCCAGTCACCCCAGTTGTGCGCAACCAGCGCGGGGATGGTGACCTGCGGCATGTCCTTGAGGTAGTCACGTTCGAGCCAGAAGCCGCCGTAGTCGGGCTGGTCGTTGTAAGCCGCGCCCGTGTGCTGGAGCTCGTCGCATGGCCTCGTCGTGCTCGCCACTCTCGCGCCCCAGTCCGGATCTGAGGCGTCGATCGGCGGCGGGATCGCGAAACCGAAGTCGAACGCGAGCGGGGTGTCGATGCCCTCATCGGAGACAGCAACAGGTCCCTCGTGCCCAAGGTCCTCGTTGGTGTCCGTGTAGCGGATGCCGCCGCTGTAGGCGTAGTCGTACCAGCGGTCGATCGCCGCCTCGGGAACGATCGTGACGAGACCGCGCGGGTGCGTGACTGCGGCGGCGTACTGCGTGGTGCCTTCGTAGGAGCCGCCGAGCATGCCGATCTTGCCCCGCGACCACGACCGGCCGGCAATCCACTGGATCAGATCGTGGGCGGTGCGCTTCTCCCGGTTCCCCCCGTAGTCGTAGCAGCCACCGGAGTTGCCGGTCCCGATCACGTCGCCGGTCGCGCGCGTGTAGCCCTTAGCGAGGACCCAGTGGTCGGCGTCTCCGTTGCGACCGAGGACGGCGTAGGGCGTGTACGTGAGGATCACCGGCGCGGGGATGATGTGCCCCGCTTTGTTCGTGGGATGTACGACCTCGAGGAACAGCTCGGCGTCGCGCGTGTGGACGATGTAGTCGATCGTGACCGAGCCGGCGACGCCGGGGGCGTTGGCGGAGGCGGTAGGGGTGGCAACGAGTGATGCGGCGATCGCAGCCGCTGCGAATGCCGCCGCGAACACAAGCCACCTGCCGATGCGCGCACCACCTGTTTGCACAGCGCCTCCTCGCCGCGACGACTACTCCGCGAACAAGCTAGCTCGATGTACGCGCGGGAGCGGCTGAAATATGGGTAGGGCGTCTGCCCCCGAGGCCTACAAGTTGACCGACGACATCCCCGCCTCGTTGTAGCGCTCACCGGCCACCTCGGGCAGTTCTGCCTCGATCCGCGCCAGGTCGTCGGCGCTCAGCTCGACATCGACCGCGGCCGCGTTCTCCTCCAGATACCTGCGCCGCTTCGTGCCCGGGATCGGGACGAGGTCATCGCCCTGAGCCAGGACCCAGGCCAGCGCCAGTTGCGCGGGGGTGACGTCCTTCTCGGATGCGATCTCGGCCACCTTGGCCGCGAGCTTCTGGTTGGCCTCGAGGTTCTCGCCGGTGAAGCGAGGACCGCTCCGCCTGAAGTCGCCTTCGTCGAGCTCCTCGGGTGACTTGAAGCGACCGGATAGGAAGCCACGGCCGAGGGGCGAGTACGGAACGAACCCGATGCCGAGCTCGCGGCACGTCGGCAGCACCTCGGCCTCGGGGTCGCGTGTCCAAAGCGAGTACTCGGTCTGCACCGCCGTGACGGGATGGACCGCATGGCCGCGGCGGATCGTCTCGGGCGCCGCCTCACTGAGCCCGATGTGGCGGACCTTTCCCTGCTCTACCAGCTCCGCCATGGCCCCAACGGTCTCCTCGATCGGGACGTTGGGGTCGACCCGGTGCTGGTAGTAGAGGTCGACGTGATCGATGCCAAGTCGCCTCAGCGAGCCGTCGATCGAGGCGCGAACGTGCTCGGGAGACCCGTCCAGCGGGCCAACCGACGACATATCGCCTGACGTGGCGTCATCCATGCGGCGGGCGAACTTGGTCGCGATCACGTACTCGTCACGGTGGCCCTTGATCGCGCGCCCCACGAGCTCCTCGTTGCTGAGAGGGCCGTAGAGCTGAGCGGTGTCGAGGAAGTTGATGCCGAGCTCGCGCGCGCGCTGGATGGTGGCGATCGACTCGGCCTCGTCGGTGGAGCCGTAGAAGGCCGACATCCCCATGCACCCCAGCCCGAGCGCGGATACCTCGAGCGTCCCAAGCTTTCGCGTGTTCATCGGTGCTCCTCTTGTCGAGCGGCAGCAGTCGCTCTCAATCGTTGCAGGCTCGAGGCCGCTCAGCCTTTCCCGCGGAGCAGGAGCTCTCGCATCCGATCAAAGTCCGCGTCGGTGAACTCCATCTCGGTCGGCTCGGTCGTCTCGATGAAGTCGATCAGGGTATGGGCGAAGCGCACCGGCTCGTGCAGCTGGGGAAAGTGGCCCGCGTCCTCGAACACCTCGAGGCGGCTACGCGGGAGCTCGCGGTGCGCCACGGCTGCGTGCTCGATCGGAATCAAGGGATCCTGGCCACCCCAGATGACCAGCGCGGGCAGCAGTTCCGCGAGGTACAGCCGGTCGTTCGCGCTCACCCGCTGGCCGCCGATGTCGAGCACGGCGCGCAGGCTGTGGATGAACGCCTGCCGAGCCCCCGCGTCCGCCAGCGAGCCGTACCCGCGCGCCATCTCCGCGAGGTCGGTGCCGGCGCGCAACCCCAGGCGGCCGAGCGCGGCGCCAAGCGCCCCGCCGACGCCGTGAAGCCGCTCGTGCGCGATCAACGGGAGCACGACCTCGGAGCCAGGCAGCGTGGCGGCCCGCAGCAGGAGATGAACCTCACGCCCCAGCCCGCCGCTCGAGACGAGCACCAGCCGCTCGGCGAACGGCGGGTACTCGTACGAAAACTGCATCGCCGAGCGAATGCCCGACCACGGTGGCGCGCCGGTGTCCGAGCGCAACCATGAGGTCGCGCACGCTGGCGGCGTAGGCCCCGAGCGAGTAGTCGCCTCGCGGCTTGGCGGACTGGCCGTGCCCGAGCAGGTCGGGGGCGACAACCTGGTACCGCTCGGCCAGTAGCGGAGCGACCTGGTCCCATTGCTCGGCGCATCCAACGATGCCGTGGATCAGCAGCACGACCGGACCGGCGTCCCCGGCCGTCCGGTAGCTGACCCGATGGCCGTGGAGCACGATCTCGTGCTGGGTGGCCTGCAGGTCAGCGAAATTGGTGCGCCCGCGCTGACCGGATGCGGGGGTGGTCGTGGTGGCGATGCTCACTAGTACCCAATCCGGCGCCGTCGGTCACGCGCGCCGATCTGTGATCTTCGCCGCAAGCTCGTCGATCAGCTCGGCCACCCGCTTGCCCACCGGGTGTTCGCGCGCGTCGGAAAGCCGATCAGCGAACTCGATACGCGCGTCGGCCAGGACCTTGGCGAGGCTGTCGTCGGTGGTCACGTACCCGAGCTCCTCGTCGGTGGGCCGCTGGTGGGTAGCGGCTGCCGCCTCGGCCGCCGCGCGCCGCGCCCGCTCCCGGGCGTCGTGCGCCTCCCGGAGCTCGCGCTCGAGATCCGCGAGCCGCGACTCGACCTCGGGATCGACCCTTGGCGGTGGCTCGTGGGGCGGCGGCGCCTGGTCGCGTTGCGCGCGGATCCGCGCATACGCCTCCTGGATCTCCTCGAATCGCCGCGCCGACTCCGGAGAGCCGCCGTTGTGGTCGGGGTGGTGCAGCTGGACGAGGTGCCGGTAGGCGGAGCGCAGCTGGGCGTCCGTGGCGCCGGGATCGACGCCGAGCACGCGGTAGGGATCGCGGGGTGTTGCCATGGCGTGGAGCGTAGTCACGTCTTCGCCACGAAGCGGCTACGCGCCCGCAAAAGTCTGGACCGCGGCACGGAGACGTCCCAGCCGATGCCTAGTCTGGCGGGGATGGTCGAGTTCTCCACCCAGGCCCCGTCGCTCGCACGCGGGCGCGCTCCCCGGCCACCGACGCGCGTGGAGGACGAGACCGCAGCCCAGCTCGCGCTCAGCGGTCTTGACCGGACAGACGTCGACGCCCCGCCCGAGCGCCCCTACGACGGGCCGCGTGATCCCGACGCGCTACTCGCCCACTTTGGGCTGGAGGAGTTCCGGCCCGGACAGCGTGAGACCGTGGCCGCGGCACTCGCGGGCCGCGACAGCCTCGTGGTGATGCCCACCGGCGGCGGCAAGAGCCTGTGCTACCAGCTGCCGGGCATCGCGTCCGACGCGCTGACGGTGGTGGTCTCCCCGTTGATCGCGCTGATGGCCGATCAGTACCGGCGGCTCGTGCTCGGCGGACACCCGGCCGCGATGATCGCCTCGGGGATGGATGACGGCGCGGCCGCTCGCGCGCTCGCGGACATCCGCAGCGGGCGCGCTCGGATCGTGCTGTGCTCGCCCGAGCGCTTCGCGTCCTCGTCCTTCCTGGCCGCCCTCTCACAGCGCACGGTCGACCTGTTCGCCGTCGACGAGGCGCACTGCGTGTCGGAGTGGGGACACGACTTCCGCCCCGACTACCTGCGCCTGCGCGCGGTGATCGAGCGCCTCGGCCGGCCAACGGTGATGGCCTGCACCGCGACCGCCACCGAGCAGGTGGCCGAAGAGATCAGCATGCGGCTCGGGCTTCGCGATCCGTTCGTGATGCGGGCCGGCTTCGACCGCCCGAACCTGTCCTTCGACGTGATCGCGCTCGAAGGCGCCGGCTCCAAGGCGCGCAAGCAGATGCTGCTCTCGATCGCGCTGTCGGATCCCGCCAATCGACCGGCGATCGTCTACTGCGGCACCCGGCGCGACGTCGAGGAGGTGACCGAGCGCCTGCGCTCCGACGGCCTGCTGGCGGTGGGATACCACGCCGGGATGCCGCCCGACGAGCGCGCGTCGGCGCAGCACCGCCTCATGGAGGGGGACGCGGAGATCGTGGTCGCCACCAACGCGTTCGGGATGGGCGTCGACAAGGCCGACGTGCGCGTGGTGGCGCACTGGGCGATCCCGAAGAGCGTCGAGGCGTACTACCAGGAGGTCGGCCGAGGTGGGCGCGACGGCCGCCCCGCCCGCGCGATCCTCCTGGCCAGCCGCGCCGACCTGGGCCGCCTGATCAACTTCATCAAGGGCGACGCGGTCGAGGCCGACGACGTGCTGGAGTATGTGCGGCACCTGCGGAGCACTTGTGGCGGCTCGGAAACCGCGGTGGTCGATACCCCGCGGAGCGATCGCGAGCGCGTCTGCCTCGGAATCGCCGAGCGGGCCGGGCTGTGCGCGCTGGAGCCTGCCCCCGGAGGACGGCTGGAGGTGACGTTCGCCGCCTGGCAGGAGGCCCGAGCGGTCGCGTCGATCTGCCGGGCGGCGCGCGACCGGGCTTGGCGTGCGTACCGGGCCGTCGAGTCGTTCAGCTCGGCGTCGGGAGCGTGTCGGCGCCGCACGCTGCTCGACCACTTCGGGGACAGCCGGACGGGGGCACCCTCGGGACGCTGCTGCGACGTCTGCGATCCCCACACGATCGGCCTGCCGGACCCCGCGTCGCTGACCCCACCGCGAGCAAAACGCTCCCGCGCACCGAGTGCCGGGCCACTGGACCCGGCCGACCTCGGCCTGCTGGAAGCGCTGCGCCAGTGGCGCGCACGGGCCAGCAACGGCAAGCCCGCCTACACGGTTGCTCACAACACCACGCTCGAATCGATCGCCGCCCTCCGCCCACATTCCCTTGGCGAGCTGGCCCGGATCAAGGGTGTGGGGCCGGCGTTCGTGAAGCGCAACGGCGAGCAGGTACTCGCCCTGGTGGCCGCGTCGTAGCGTTCGCCCGAGATCCAGCCCGGGCCTCCAGGCTAGGCTCGGAAGGTGCCCGAGCTGCCCGAAGCCGAACGCGCCCGCCTCACCCTCGAGTCCGTCCTGGGCCGGCGAATCGCGCGCGTGGACGACCGCGACACATACGTGTGCCGCCCCCACGCCCCGGGCGAGATCGCCGCCGCTCTGGTCGGCCACGAGTTCGTCAGCGCCCACCGGCGAGGGAAGTTCATGTGGCTGGAGACCGCCGACGGCCCCACGCTGGGGCTGCATCTCGGGATGTCCGGCCGGATCGTGCTGGCCCGAGGCGACACCCCACGCTGGGACCGGTTCACTGTCGAGTTCGACGACGGCACCCGTTTCGTGCTCAGGGACAAGCGCCGCCTCGGCCGCGCCCTACTGAATCCCGACTTCACCCACGTCGGCCCCGACGCGGCAAACGTGGGCCGCGAGGAGTTCCGCCGCCTGATCGGCTCCGGCCGTGCCCCGGTCAAGGCACGGCTGCTCGACCAGCGCGCGATCTCCGGCGTCGGCAACCTGCTCGCGGACGAAGTGCTCTGGCGGGCTCGCATCGCACCGAGCCGGCGAGTCTCCGACCTGTCCGTCGAGGAGCTCGACCGGTTACGCCGAGAGGTGCGGGCCGCCGTCCGCTCGGCCATCCGCAAGGGAGGAGCCCACACGGGCGCGTTCGCCGGAGCCCGGGCCCGCGAAGGCTCCTGCCCGCGCTGTGGACACGCGCTCTCCCGCAGCAGGATCGGCGGCCGGACGACGTACTGGTGCTCGGCCTGCCAGGAATAGAACGCGCCAGCCCTCACACCCGCAGGAGCCGCAGGACGACGAGCATCAACCCCACTCCAAGGCCGGTTCCGATCGCCCAGGCGGCGACGGCGTCACCGGTGGGGGTCGTGAGCTCGTAGAAATGGCGTAGGAAGGGGATGGCCAGAGCCAGGGCAAAGACCGCAGCCATCAGCGTGCACAGCCCGGCGACAGCAAGCCGCCGCCGCCCTCCCTCGGTCTCGAGTCGCATCACGACCGCCAGCCCGCATACGACGATGATCCCGGTGGCCACTGTGCGCGAGCGGGTCAGGCCGAGGTCGAATCCGTACCGCGCCAGCAGGTAGCCGGTGATGATTCCGAGGCCGATCGCGATCCCAGCCGGGATCGCGAAGCGCGCGACGGTGTGCAGGAAGTTCTCCGGGCGCCACGGGCCCGAGCTCGGCGCCAGCGCGAGCACGAATGCGGGGATGCCGATCGTCACCGTGGAGGCGATCGTGAACTGGCGCGGCAGAAGCGGGTAGACGCCGGTCGGAATCGCGATCGCGAGCCCCGCCATCGCGGCAAAGACGCTCTTGGTTATGAACAGGCTCGCCACGCGCTGGATGTTGCGGAGGATCTGCCGGCCTTCGGCGACCATCCCGGGCACGACGGCGAAGTCATCCCGAACGAGCACGAGATCGGCGACCGAGCGCGACATCTGGGCCCCGGACCCCTGGGCGATCGCCAGGCGGGCTTCTTTGAGCGCGGGCACGTCGTTGACGCCGTCGCCGAGCATCGCGGCATAGCGGCCGGCGCCGGCGAGGGCGCCGAGCACGGCACGCTTGCCCTCGGGTGAGATCCGCCCGACCGCAGGCGCCGACAGAACGGCGTCCCGCAGCGCCTCGGGATCCGAGGGCAGCGCCTCGCCGTCCAGCGCGGCTGCCGAGCCCGGGACGCCGGCGTCACGGGCGATCGCGCCGACGGTCGGGGGCGCGTCGCCGGAGAGCACTTTCAAGAGGACGCCTTGGTCGTTGAAGAAGGCGACCGTGTCGGCCGCGTTGGGCCGGAGGCGTTCGGCGAGCACCACGAGCCCGAGCGGCGTCACGTCGACTGGGAACTCGGGCTCCGTCGTGTCCTCGGGTAGCTGCGCATCCGTCCGGCCCAGCGCCAGCACCCGCCTACCCGCGCTTGCCTCCTCACGCCCTCGGTCCACGAGCGCAGGGTCGGCGTCCGCGAACCGCTCCGGCGCTCCCAGCACCAGGCGCTCGTCGCCAAGATCGAGGGCGCTCCAGCGACGCCGTGAGGAGAACGGCACCTGCGCCGCCACGGGCTTACCCGGGACCTCCGCCAGCCCGGCGTCGGCGATCGCGTCGAGGGTCAGGTTTCGCGACGGGGCGCTCGCGGCGTAAGTCGCGAGCTCGCGGCCGAGGGCCGCTTCGTCCGAGCGGTCCGTGGGCAGAAGCCCGACGACCCGGAGCTTCGGCTCGGTCAGGGTGCCGGTCTTGTCGGTGCAGACGACGTCGACGGAGGCAAGCGACTCGATCGCGTTCAGCTGCTGGGCGAGCACGCCCCGCTGAGCCATCTTGAACGCGGACACGGCCGCGGTCACGCTGATCAGCAGAATCAGCCCCTCTGGGACGAGATTGACGATTCCGGCGGTGAGCGCCTGCACGCGGTGCGCGGGCGTGTCGCTGTGAGCGAACACCGAGATCGTGAGCCCGATCGCGAGCGGGATCGAGAGCCCGACCAGCCACAGCAGCAGCCGGTCGTTGGCCCGCTCCAGCGGAGACCGCGGATGACGAAACGTCCGCGCGGTCGCGGTCAGCTTCTCGGCCCGGCTGTCGGGACCCACCGCGGTGGCCTCGAACAGCGCGGCACCCTCGACCACGAACGACCCCGACCAGACATTGTCTCCGGCGCTCCGCACCGCGAGCTCGGACTCGCCGGTCAGATTGGACTCGTCCAGCGCGAGGCCGGCGGCCGACACGACCTTCCCGTCGGCCACAACCTGGTCTCCGGCGGCCAGCCGCACGGTGTCTCCAACAACCACGTGGTCGACCGGCACGCGCCGGTCGACCCCGTCCCTCACCACGACCGCCTCGGGAGCGAACAGCGCGGCCAGACGGTCGAGCGCGCGCTTGGAGCGGATCTCCTGGAAGGATCCCGACAAACAGAGCGTCCCGCCACGACGCGAACACGATCGTCAGCACGCCGAACACCAGCAGGATCGCGTTCGGAATCGTCAGCGTGTTGGCGCGGACGATGCTGGCGTAGGATCGGCTCGAGGGCCGCTTCGGGTGCTCGCCGCGCTCCTCGAGACGGCGCGCGGCCTCGACCTCGGTCAGGCCGGTCGGCATATCTGCGCGGAGGTTGCTATCGGCCGACACTACTGAGGCGAGAGGCCCCGGGCTCGTGGAGCTTGATCCGCCGGCGCTCAGGACTACACTCCGCCCCACCCTCAGGAGAATGGGGCAGGAACGGGGAATCGCACGTTGCCCAAAGCGCTGCATGTCGTTGCTCGATCGCTCGCCGCGGTCCTGGGCGCGACGCTGGTTCTCGCCTCGCCGGCGGTGGCCGGAGTGGCCAATAAGGGAATCCCTGGCGCCTCGCGATCCAATCCGCTGACCGGGATGCGCTGGGGCGTCTACACGGGCCCGTACTACAACAGCATCTATCCCGACTACCAGCAGTCTCGGGGGCGCAACCGGCAGCTGCTCGGACGGATCGCCTTGCGACCGCTGGCGTTCTGGTTCGGGGCCTGGTTCGCCGACAGCGCCGCCAGGAGCGCGGCGAACAACTTCATCGCCGACGTCACCCAGGGCGATCCTGACGTCCTGAGCCAGATGGTCGTGTTCCGCCTGGACCCGTGGGAGGGCGCCGCTTGTCCGGGCGGGTGGAGCGCAGCCGACCAGGGCAGCTACCACAGGTGGATCGACGCGTTCGCGGCCGGGATCGGGCGCTCCCGGGTCGCGATCGTGCTCCAGCCGGACCTGGCGTTCTCGACCTGTGCCTCCTCCCGCGCGCCGCTCGACATGGTCAACTACGCCGCTCGCAGCCTCACGGCGCTGCCGCACACCACCGTGTACATCGACGGTGGCGTGCGCTACTGGCCGTCGACGTTCAACCAGGCCGTCTCGATGCTCGAGCGGGCCGGGGTCCGGTATGTGCGCGGGTTCGCGCTCAACACGAGCGAGTTCGACGGCACCGGTCCCGAGATCGAGTACGGCGCGCGCATCGCTCAGGCGCTCGCGGCGGCCGGATACCGGAACAAGCACTTCGTGATCAACACCGCCGGCAACGGCCAGGGATTCCTGAACGGCCAGGTTCCCGATCCGAACAACCCGCCGGTGTGCGTCAGCCGCTCGCAGAAGCTGTGCATCACCCTCGGCATCCCCCCGACGACGCGGGTGGCCAGCCCCCGGTGGCACCTGTCCGGGTACGACGCCAATCTCGCGTTCCGCTACGTCGACGCCTATGTGTGGGTCGACCGCCCTTGGCTTCCCGGGGCGGCGCAGTTCGACCTGCCGCGGGCGTTGCTGCTGGCGGGGAGTACCCCATTTCCGTAGGGCTACGCGAACGCCGGGCCGCTGCGTAGGCGGCGGCGCTATCGGCCCGTTGGGCCGCAGCCGGATCTGGCCAGCGGCGGCTGGTAGGCGACGCCACCGCGCACCGCAACGGTCCTGCCGGCCGCCGGCCCGCCCGGCGCGCCCCACCAATCGTGCCTGGCGCTGAGGTCGTAGCCGATGGTGCTCACGTCGGCCTGGCCGCCCCCGAAGATGCAGTTGTGGCCCTGACTTCCGAGTGCGCCGCCGCCGAGGTCGAGCCGCGCGCGGGTCGAGTTGCTGGTGTCCAGGTCCTCGAGGATCACGAGCGTGCCGGGGGACTGGCTCAGATCGGTGTGCTCGATCTTGCCATCGAGCTCGCTGATCGGGGTCACGTTGCCCACTCTCAGGTTGCTCAGCTGGTTCGCCGTGATACGGCTGTTTTCGACATCGAACCCGAGGTGCTTTTGGGGGCGGCTGCCGTCGACTACGTTGCTGACCACGCCGAGGCCGTCGGCGACGCAGTCGCTGAACGTCGAGTTGGTGATGTTCACGTTGGTCGTGCTGGCGGCGCCTGAGGCGACCTCGAGCATGCAGTCGCCGTCGTCGCCGGGCTCGACGGGAGTCCACGCCTGGCTGCCGGCGAACGTCGAGTGCGTCGCGAGCACGTGATCGACGCGGAAGGTAAGGCTCGCGTCCCTCGACAGGTTGGCGGCCTCGAGGATGTCACCCACCACGTACTCGCAGAGGCTGTTCGTGAGGGTCATGTCCATCGTCGGCCCGCCGTTACTCGCGACGAACTCGACGCAGTTCGCCGATATGTGGCCCAGACCGTGCGCGAAGGTGTTGTGCTCGACCCGCTCGGTCAGGTGGGACCGTCCCGCTCCGTTGCCGAACAGCCCCTCGGAGTCGGAGTCGCCGAAGTCGCCGACCGTCGCGGTCCCGATGTAGCTCTCGCGGTTTCCGTCGAGGCGGGCGGTGAGCCGGGCGGTATCGGTGCTCTGCATCCCGATCGCCAGCTCCGACTGCTTGCTGGGATCCTGTCGGAGGCGCGTGAGCGTGTTGCGGTCGACCGTGGCGGTGACCCGGGAGGTGCCCGAGGCCCGGACGTCGATCCCGTCGGCGCAGCCTGCGTCGTGGACCCGGTTGCGGACGATCGACACGCTCGTGCGCGTCTGGGTCTCGTCGACCATGATCCCCGCCCATCCGTTCGACAGCCCCGAGCTGAAGGGCACCCCCACTCCCGGCGCGAACGTGGGCAGGACGAACGGCTGCACGACGAACCCCGTCGTGCACGACGTGTTGGTGGCGCTGACGTCGTTGCCCTTCACGATCACGTTCCTGACGTCCCTGCCGTAGATCCCGCCGCGATACGCGCCGGCCACGACCAGGTTCTCGACCTCGGCTCCGTTCGCGAGCGTGACGGCGTCGCCGGAGTGCCGCGCGCCGCTGCTGTTGGTGATTCGAGGCGCCGGCGAGGTGGTTTTGAGGGCCGTCACTGGGCCTCCGGATCCGAGCAGGCGCTGGTTTCGCTTCAGGGCGATGCCGCCGTCGAGCGGCGGCGTGTTCGCCAGGCTCGGCAGAACCACGATCCTGGCGCCCGGGCCCGCGGCGTGCTCGACGTTTGCGAGCGATGCGAACGGCCTGGCGCGCGAGCCGGTGCCTTTTGGGGGAGCGCCGGCCTTTACGTACCAGGTGCGGCCTTGGGCTTCGGCGGGGGCGGTGGCGAGGACGGCGACCGTGAGGGGGATCACCGCTCGGGAGAGCCGCTTGCGTGCCGTGCTGCTCATCGCGGGCAGCCCCCGGAGGCGTCGGGTGCGTAGGACGGGGGCGCAAGGGCTTTGGACGAGCCCCAGGGGTGATCGGGGTTGGGGGTGAGCGCGTAACTCAGAGTCGCACCGTGAGCGAGCGACGCGAAGTGCAGCCAGGGGCGGGGCTCGGCGCGGCGGTTGAGTCGCAGACCGTGGATGTACGCCTTGTCTGGCGCTCCGGGCGCGCGGATCACGAGATCGCCGTGCGCGAGGTGGAGCGTGATGCCGGGGAACAGCGGCGAGCTCAGCGCGAGGACGTCGCTGCCCGGGATCTCGGGGTAGAGACCAATCGCTCCGAGCACGTACCAGGCCGACATGGTTCCGAGGTCGTCGTTGCCCGGCAGGCCCCGCGGGGTGTCGGTGTAGAGCGTGGTGAGGGCCTGTCTCACCACCCGCTGGGTCTCGTACGGGGCGCCGAGCCAGTCGTAGACCCATGGGGTCTCGAGACTCGGCTCGTTGCCGAGGTAGGCGTACGGCCCGGTCTGCCCGGAGTTGAGCTGGCCGAAGAAGGTGTCGAGGCGCCGGCGGGCTGTGCGGTCGTCGCCCATCAGCGTCGAGAGCCGGTGGTAGTCGAATGGGACCATCCACGTGTATTGGGCCGAGTCTCCCTCGGTGAACCCGCTGGTCGCCGAGGCGGAGTCGTTGGCGTTGGGGTCGTAGCCGGGCACCCACGATCCGTCGGCGTAGCGGGGCTCCAGGTAGCGGTCGGTGCTGTTCCAGAGGGTCTGCCAGCTGCCGGAGCGGTGCAGGAAGGCCCGGCAGGCCGGTCCGTTTCCCAGCGTTGCGGCCAGGCGGGAGATGGCGAAGTCGTCGCTGGCGTACTCGAGGGTGGCAGCCGCCTCGCCGTAGAGCAGCGCCGTCGAGCCGCCGTCTGCGTTCGCCGGCACTCCGAGGGTGCAGGCGCCGTTGGCCTCGGGGACGGCGATCAGGCCGCCGTCGAACTCGTGCGGGATGTAGCCGAGGCGCTCGTACCACGTGAGCTGCTGGCGCTCCACGTAGCAGTCGTTCTGGCTTCGCCCGGGGTCGGTGGCGCCGTGGATCATCTGGGCCAGCGCGGCGCGGGCGTCGAACCGGGTCGCCCCGAAGTTGTAGGTGTCGGCCAGGATCGGGTCGGCCGAGTCCCCGTTCATGACCGCGGTCTGGAAGTTCGCCACCGACCACTTCGGAAGCCAGCCGCTCTGCTGGGCGTCGGCAATGAACGACCGAGCGATCGACTCCGCTTCGGCCGGTCGCAGCATCGCCAGCAGCGGGATCTGGGTGCGATAGATGTCCCAGCCCGAGAAGTTGGCGTACTGGACGTAGCCCGCGGCCGTATGGATGCTGCCGTCCATGCCGATGTAGCGACCGTCGACGTCGCTGAACACGCTCGGCTCGATCAGCGCCTGGTAGAGCGCGGTGTAGAAGCGCCGGCGCTGCACGGCGCTCCCCCCGGCGATTTCGACCGCGCTCAGCGCTCGGTTCCATTCGCTGCTCGCGCGGGCGCGTATCTGTCCGAAGCTTTGTTGCCCGATCTCGGCGCGGAGGTTGCGCTCGGCTCCGGCCACGCTGACATAGGAGGTGGCGACCTCGAGCGTGACGGTGTGAACGTGCCGCGTGTCGAGGCTCACGTACGCGCCGGTCTGGGCGCGGGGATAGCTGTGCCACAGATAGCTGGCCACCGGCTGGTTGACCCCGGTGTCGGCGTCGCTGGTGGAGCCCGGGTGCAGCGTCTGCCGCCGCCACGTGCCGTACGCCGCGAACGGCCGGTCCACGCGCGCGGCAAAGTAGACGGTGTAGTGGTCGGGCGACGCGCAGAACCCGCCGCTCGAGCTCGAGCCGGTGACCAGGTTGCGGGCGGGGTCGAGCGCCACGCTGGCGGCCTGATTGCCGGTCGGGCTGCCGGCGGCGTTGAAGATCAAAGTGGAGCTGCCGGCGGAGGCGGGGAAGCTGAACCGGGCCATCGCCGATCTGCTGGCGGTGGTCAGCTCGGCTCCGATCGGACCCGGTCCGGACGCCGGGTGCAGGGCGACGGAGTAGAAGCCCGGGCTCGCCCGCTCCTCCGTGTGCGAGAACGAGGAGAAGTACGAGCTGTTGATGTCCGTGCTGGTGGGGCTGCTCACCGGCGAGGCGGTTACCGCGGCGGTGGTCGGCGTGATCGGCACGTCGCCGAACTCGGCACACCCGGCGCCGCTCATCCGGTCGAGGCTGAACCCCCGCAGCTGCGAGGACCCGTAGTCATAGCCGCTCGGCTGCGCCGAGCCGGTCGGCGGGCTGGCCGAGGCGACCGTGTCGGGCCCCAGCGCGATCATCCCGCCCGGAGCGACGGGCCCGGGGAAGGTGTTGCCGCCGCCGCTCGTCCCCACGAACGGGTTCACGTACGCGGCGGGATTCTGGGGCGTCTGCGCGGCGCCCGCCACCGCGACCGTTGCCCCAGGGTGCGCGGCGAGAAAAACTGCAGCCCACAGCGCACTTCTGCCCGTCAGCGACCACGCGCTCACCCGCGCCACAGTACAACCGCTCCGCTGGCGCGGTCGCAGCTTGGCGGGCGGTTTTCGGGTTATCCCGACTGGCTGGAGTCCGTCAGTCGTCGCGTGGTGGACGCTGAAAGACGATCCGCTTGAGCTCGCTGAGGCCGGTGCCCCCGAGCCGGAGGACGGTCTCGAAGCCCTCGCTGCCGAGCTCGCCTGCGTCGAGTGCCCGGCGGAGCTCGTCGAGGCCCGAGCGCTCCTCCTCGAGGACATCATTGCGCGAGGTCTCGATCAGGATCAAATGCCGCGGGCGCCGTTCGCCGTGAGCGAGCCGAACGAGGCGTTCACGCTCCTGCGCGTCGAACCCCTGGATCGCCACGACGACGCTCTGACCTGCCTTGAGTCGCTTCATGATCGCTGCATCGAGCAGCTCACGAGAACGTGCCTCGATCTCGTCCGCCGCGACCCGACCGGCGAGCAGGGTGTGGACCTTCGCGAGCGACAGCACCGCGCCTCGTTCCTCGACGACGCGCTCGGCGAACCGGTCGGGCTCCGACGCCGCAGGGCCGACGACTAGCAGGAGGCTGCCGGGCGAGTAGCGAAGGCGATCCGAGGGACGGAGGACGCGTGCCCGCACCGACACGTCGGCCTGCCGCGGCGGTGCACCAGCGCGACGGGGACGTTCCGAGGACCACCCCGTCCGCTCGTCGGAGCCGATCTTTACGCTGCGGGGAGCGGGCGGGTCGGGCATCCGCCCATGATCGCGGACCGGGAGGATGGACGCGCCGCGAGGGTCGGCGCCGCCCGATCTGGCGCCTGCGGGTCACGGGCCAAATCCGGGCCGTGTCTATCGTCACTGTCCGATGGCCACCCGCATCGACATCCGCAATATCGGGATCGTCGCCCACGTCGATCACGGCAAGACGACGCTGGTCGACGCGCTGCTGTGGCAGTCCGGAGCGTTTCGGGTGGGCCAGGACGTGGCCGACCGGGTGCTCGACTCGATGGATCTCGAGCGAGAGAAGGGGATCACGATCCTCGCCAAGAACACCGCCGTTCACTACGGCGGGGTCAAGCTGAACATCGTTGACACACCCGGGCACGCCGATTTCGGGGGCGAGGTGGAGCGTGGCCTGACGATGGTCGACGGCGTGCTGCTGCTGGTCGACGCGAGCGAGGGGCCGCTGCCGCAGACGCGGTTCGTGCTCCGCAAGGCGCTCGAGGCCCGGCTTCCGGTGATCCTGGTCGTCAACAAGGTCGACCGGCCCGACGCGCGCATCGCCGAGGTCGTAGACGAGGTGTACGAGCTGTTCCTGGACCTCGATGCCGATGAGGCACAGATCGAGTTCCCGATCGTCTACACCAATGCGAGGGCGGGGCAGGCGTCGCTCGATTCCTTGACACCGGGCACCGACCTCGGGCCACTGCTGGACCTGCTGCTCTCGCACATCCCCGCTCCCGAGTACGACCCGGCACATCCGCTCCAGGCGCACGTCACCAACCTCGACGCCTCCCCGTATGTCGGTCGGCTCGCGATCTGCCGCGTGCGGCAGGGCAGCATCCGCCAGGGCGAGACGGTCGCGTGGTGCCGCACCGACGGGGAGATCGAGCGCGTGAAGATCGGTCAGCTGTATGTGACCGAGGCGCTCGAGCTCGTAGAGGCCGAGGAAGCCGCCGCCGGCGAGATCATCTGGGTGGCCGGGATCCCCGAGATCATGATCGGCGAGACGCTCGCCAGTGCCGATGATCCGCGACCGCTGCCGGTGATCACGGTGGACGAGCCGTCGCTGTCGGTCACAATCGGGATCAACACCTCCCCCCTCGCCGGGCAGGACGGCGACAAGCTGACAGCCAGCCAGGTCAAGGAGCGGCTCGACCGCGAGCTCGTCGGCAATGTCTCGCTCCGCGTGCTCGACACCGATCGCCCCGATGTGTGGGAGGTCCAGGGCCGCGGCGAGCTGGCGCTGTCGGTGCTGGTCGAACTGATCCGCCGCGAGGGGTTCGAGCTGACTGTCGGCAACCCCCAGGTCGTCACCCGCCTTCTCGACGGGAAGCTGTGCGAGCCGATCGAGCGGATGAGCGTCGACGTGCCCGAGGAGTACGTGGGCGTGATCACCCAGATGCTCGCGATGCGCAAGGGACGGATGGAGCAGATGGTCAACCACGGAACCGGCTGGGTACGGATGGAGTACCTGGTTCCGGCCCGTGGGCTGATCGGGTTCCGCACCGAGTTCCTCACCGAGACGCGCGGCACCGGCCTCGTTCACCACGTATTCGACCGCTGGGAGCCGTGGCAGGGTGAGTTGCGTACCCGACCCACCGGGTCGCTGGTCGCCGACAGGCGCGGCACGGTCGCGGCGTTCGCCCTGTTCAAGCTCCAGGAGCGTGGAACGCTGTTCGTGGCACCCGGCGACGAGGTGTACGAGGGCATGATCGTCGGCGAAAGCTCGCGCGCGGAGGATCTCGACGTCAACGCGACCAAGGAAAAGCACCTGACCAACATGCGCTCCTCGACCGCAGATGAGCTCGTAAGACTGGTGCCCAAGCGCGAGCTCTCACTCGACCAGGCGCTCGAGTTCCTTCGCGTCGACGAGGCCGTCGAGGTCACGCCGCACGCGGTCAGGCTTCGCAAGGCGGTGCTCCAAGGCACGGCCCGGCGCAAGCAGGCGCGGGCGGCGCGGGAGCCGGCTGCCGCACGATAGGGCGGGTCGCCCTCGCGGCCCGACGGCCGGTGCGTTCGGTATTGAACGACCGCGGGATGCGCGCTCGGCCTCGGCGGTGACGTTCGGGTTATGAGGCATGGGCGCCGACGGGGCCTGCCCACGCTGCGGCCGGACGCCGTCCCGAGCGACGATTGGCAGGCGGACGACGACTGGTGTCGACCGGCTACGCGGGACCCGCCGCGCGAGCCCCGACCTACTTCCCCAGGCCGGCCACCAGGTTGACGGTGGTGGCGATGATCAGCGTGCCGAACACGTAGGAGATGAGCGCGTGCCGTAGCGCCAGGCGACGGATCTCCTTGCTCTGCAAATCGGTGTCCGACACCTGAAATGTCATGCCGATCGTCAGCGCCAGGTAGGCGAAGTCCAAATAGACGGGCGGCTCATCCTCGTTGAAGCTCACGCCCCCGGGGCTCCCGCGGTAATAGACCCGTGCGTAGCGAAGCATGTACACCGTATGCACCACGCTCCACGCCAGGACGATGCTCAACACGGACGCGCCCACGAGCAAACCTTTGTCCAGGCCCTGCTGATGGTTCGCGCGGACGAGTACCAGGCCGACCGCCAGCAGACTCACCAAGCTGGCGCCGAGCAGGAGCAGATCAGCCGTGGCCCGGCTGGGATCCTCGCGCTGTGATAGTGCAGCAGTGCCCGCGGCATTGAGCGGCGCGAGCCTGTACCAGAGCCCGAGCATGAACATGAGCGCCGTGACGTCCCACGCGGTAAGCGGGATCAGCCACCAGGGACCGATGATCGCCACGACGATTGCAGCCGCCGCACCAACCGCGGCCGACCTGGCCACTCGCATCGTTGCCGGCGGCCCGTCGGCACGGTCTGCGGTCGCACTGAGCGAATGATGCTGGGGACGTCGCACTGATCCGATACATGCATACCGGATGATGCAGTCGCGGTGTCTGCGGAGGCGGTTGGGTCAACGCGCTACCAGGTAGCCGACCTATGCGCCGAGCCTCGGATCTGACGGCATGGCGCCGATCTCCGTCAGGCGTTCTGGAGTGCGGGGGCGGGATTCGAACCCGCGACCTTCGGGTTATGAGTCAGATTTGGGCGGTTCGCCTGGTACGGCCAGGGCGGGCCAAATGCCTATAAGTACAGGGATTTCGGCTTCTACGCGCCTCAGTGATGACGCC
>Ga0209577_10002319_pt1 | contig 18392 bp, 19 predicted proteins | sample GraSoiAngelo_109_FD_185874 | JGI IMG/M metagenome (GOLD analysis project Ga0209577, IMG submission 185874) | Grasslands soil microbial communities from the Angelo Coastal Reserve, California, USA - 14_0903_12_20cm (SPAdes) (version 2) | ecosystem: Environmental > Terrestrial > Soil > Grasslands...
GCGAAGCTGTTCGAGCTTCATGCTTTCTTTTCTAACGCCATACAGGATCGCGATCAGCATAAGCGCACCGGGAATGACGTTGACATAAAAGTTCCATTCCCATCCGAAGTGGTCGGTGAGCCAACCGCCGAGCGCCGGACCAATGGCGGGTGCAAGGGTGGCTGTCATACCAAACATCGCCTGACCAACCGGTAAAAGATTCTTCGGCATGGTGCTTACGATGACCGTGAGTGCCATGGGAATGAAAACGCCGCCTGTAAAGCCCTGGCCTGCACGAAACACAATCATCTGCCCCAAGCTGTTGGAGATTCCACAAAGCGCGCTGAACGTCAGGAAAAGAAGCACATTTACAACCAGATAATAACGAACGGTAAAAACCTGGGCGAGCCAGGCAGTGAGGGCAATGGTGACGATCTCGCCTACCAGGTAGGCAGTCGAAATCCAGGAACCTTCGTCGGGCGTGGCAGCAATGCCGCCGGATATATCGCGCAGCGACGAATTTGTAATCTGAATATCAAGAACGGCCATGAACGCCCCCAGCATGGTACCGAACACAGCGACCCATTTGCGAAAATCCATGGTGCGATTTTCCCCAGGCATTTTTCGCGTCTTAGTCCCGTATGTCTGAACGCAGATCGACGTTCGGCTCGCAGGATAATCCCGGCACCACGCGGCTCCGATAACTGCCTATATCGTCAAAGACGATTTTAACAGGAACCCGCTGGACAATTTTGGTAAAGTTGCCGGTCGCATTGTCCGGTGGAAGCAAAGCGAACGTTGATCCTGTGCCTGGCTGCAGGCTATCGATATGCGCGCTGAACTTGTGATCGGGGATTGCATCGATTTTAACTTCGACGTGCTGCCCGAGACGCATTCGCGCTAACTGAGTTTCCTTGAAATTCCCTAGTACCCAGACGTTGCGTTCTACCACGGCCATGAGCGCCTGGCCTGGTTGGACGCGCTCACCCGTCTCGACCGTTTTCTTGGCGATTACACCGTCGGCCGAGGCCTTGATGGTTGTATAAGAAAGTTGGAGTTCGGCGCTGGCCAATGCCGCCTCCGCCACAGCCAGATCAGCGGCCGCAGCGCCCATGGCCGCCTTCCCAGTTTTTAATGCCGCTGTAGCGTTGTCCAGGTCTTGTTTAGAGACAACTTTTTCGTGGCTCAGTTTGGTGATTCGATCATAATCACTTTGGGCATGATCGAGATTTGCTCGGGCCTGCTCAGCAGCCGACCGACGTTGCAAAACTTGAGCGTGTGCCTGTTCCGCAGCGACCTTAAAGTCCCGTTGATCGAGCGTAAGCAGAATCTGACCGGCTTTGACCAGTTGATTGTCATCGACGTTGACGCTCTCTACTGTCCCTGCGACGCGCGCGCTGATTTCGTGCACATGCGTCGTGGTGTAGGCATCATTTGTCGATACGAAGTTGCGGGAATGTAGCCAATACAGAAATACGCCAATTACGAGAACACCGACGCAGACACTGCCGATGATCAACGTTTTTTTGGAAATATGAAATTTCTGCCTTTTATCTTCGCCGTTCGCTTTGGCGCGTGCGTTCTCAACAGTTTTGCGATCAGCGCGATCCCTCGTTTTCGTTCTTGAGCTGCCGTTTTCATCCCAGTCGGAATTCCGGCTTCCATCTCCCTCGTTTCTGTCTTTTATCTTCGCCGTCCGCTTTGGCGCGTGCGTTCTCAACAGTTTTGCGATCAGCGCGATCCCTCGTTTTCGTTCTTGAGCTGCCGTTTTCATCCCAGTCGGAATTCCGGCTTCCATCTCCCTCGTTTCTGTCTTTCTCCGTCCCCATGGCTCTCACTATGTAAACGGTTTCGCACCGAATTTTGGCTCCGTTTGCCAGCCACCTGAGTTTTCGTCAGACCTCTCTGCCGAACAACCGGCCGGCCAAATCGAAGGCATCACAATGAGAAGAGGCAATCTTTTGCTTGCTACGCGGTTGCTTTTCTGATTACAGATCGATTGATCAGTTAGCCAAGTGAAAATCATAAGGGTCCTTGCGCTTTTTGTTCTAACCGCAATATCCGCGACATTTGTTTGCGGAAGCGTGCCGATCATCGTGGCGACGCCGCAGAGAATGCGGGCGGCAATGAAATTGGTTACCGACGCTCAAGATCTGCTCGAAAAGGGCGACGTCCCCGGGGCAAAGCGAAATGTGGATGCAGTTATCCACAACGATCCTACCATTTGGCCGGCGTTCTACGTGCGCGCCCAGATTTTGGCAAGCCAGGGGAAATACGAGCTCGCCATTCAGGATTGTAATGAAGCGCTCCGGCAATATCGCGGATGCGTCGAGGCCGCTTTATTGCGTGCCAATATCAATGCTCACCTTGGGAAATACACGGAAGCACTGAAGGAATTTAATTCTCTAGTCGCGCTTCACCCCCGAGCTGTTACGCTCGCCAGGGTCTTAAGCGATCGTGCCTGGTTTTATGCTACCTGCCCGAACGCATCGCTGCGAAACGGTCAGCAGGCGGTCAAAGATGCCAAGGCTGCGTGCAGCATCATGATTTGGAAGGACGAACACATGATCGACACGCTCGCCGTGGCGTACGCCGAGGTTGGTGATTTTAATTCTGCGGTGCAGTACGTGTCGCAAGCGCTGGCTGTAAAAGGAATCTCGCCCAATGGCGCAAAACTTTTTCAAAAGCACTTGGCGCTGTTTCAACAGAACAAGCCAATCCGCTTGTAAGCTTCACTCTTGTTGGCACGCAGCGGTGCACTGCGAATCGTCGCTGCATTACTCCGAATCTTACAGGCGTGTATCGTTACGGCCAATGCGTATCATTTCATTGTTGCCGGCCGCGACCGAAATCGCCGGTGCGCTTGGATTGACGGAGCAGGTCGTCGGCGTCTCGCACGAATGCGATTTTCCTGAAGAAGCGAATGAGCGGCCGCGCGTGACGCATTGTCCGATTCATAACGCAGGCCTAACCAGTCACGAAGTCGATGCCTGGGTGCGGCGCGCTTTGCGCGAAAATGGCACAATTTACAGCATCGACGAACCGCTTCTGCGCGACCTCAGACCCGATGTGATTCTTACCCAAAAATTGTGCGACGTCTGCGCAGTCGGTTACGGGACTGTGGCGAAACTCGCGCAAACTTTGCCGGGTCCACCGCGAGTGGTGAATCTCGAGCCAACGAGTTTGGCCGATATTTTCGATGACATTCGGCGTGTGGCCGAAACCTGCGACATTCCGGAGCGTGCTCAGAAATTGATTCGAAATTTGTCTGAACGCGTTGAAAACGTGCGTGAACGAACAGCGAGAATTCGGGAACGGCGGCGTTGTTTCTTGATGGAATGGGTAGATCCGCCGTTTTGTTCCGGTCACTGGGGACCGGAATTGGTCGAAATCGCGGGTGGTCACGATCCGTTAGGCCGAAAGCATCAGCCGTCGGCAGAAGTGGAGTGGCAACACGTATTGGACGCCTGTCCAGAAGTTATCGTGCTCGCACTTTGCGGTTACGATATCAGTCGCGCCCGGTGCGATTACGAGTTGCTGGTGAAGTTTCCTGGATTCGATTCAATTCCCGCAGTGCGCAGCGGCGAAATCTACGTCGTAAATGCCAGCGCTTACTTCTCGCGCCCTGGTCCTCGAATTGTGGACAGTCTTGAAATTCTCGCGGGGATTTTGCATCCGAACGAATTTTCCGAGTTCGTTTCGCGCGGGTCTGACGATCTGCGGGTCGTGTGCATGAGCCAGGGTGCGCGCACGGAGTTGTATAGGGGCTCAAAAGCGGATTCGCGTCCGGCTTAGGTTTTCAAAAGTGGGAGAATGTGGTAGCAAAATTCTCGATTGTTCCTTCAATGACGAAAACTCCACGATTCACTCCTGCGCCGAAGATTGAATGCCATTGTGACGAGGAGTTGATCCAACGTGCCTGGGAATTTTTTCAGATGCTGCAGAGGAGGCGAAGCATCCGCGACTTTTCCAATCGACCGGTGCCACGTGATGTGATCGAACACTGCATTCGGGCTGCCGGCACGGCGCCGAGCGGCGCGAACCTGCAACCGTGGCATTTCGTGGCAGTGAACGACCCGAAAGTGAAGCAGGAAATCCGCGTCGCGGCCGAAGCAGAGGAGAAGGAATTTTACGAACATCGCGCGCCGAAAGCGTGGCTGGACGCGCTGGCCGTACTGGGCACCGACTGGCAAAAACCGTTCCTTGAAATTGCTCCGTGGCTGATCGCAGTGTTCGCCCAACCATTTCGAATCCTTCCGGATGGAACGCGGTCGCCGACGTATTATGCGCTCGAGTCCGTCGGGATCGCCACCGGATTGCTCGTCACGGCACTGCATTCCTGCGGCCTCGCAGCTTTGACGCACACCCCGAGCCCGATGGGATTCCTCAACGGCATCCTCGGACGACCGTCGCACGAGAAGGCATTTGTGCTTCTCGTTGCCGGCCATCCCGCTGAAAACGCATGCGTGCCTGATATCACCCGCAAATCTCTCGAAGAGATCAGCTCGTTTGTGCTCAAGCTGCCTGAGAAATCTGCATGAATTTGAGGAATCTGTGGATGAACTTTGTGAATGCGAATCAGCGAGATGAATTGGATGATGGTGGAGGAATATCTTAGGCGAGACAATCGCGCAGGGTTGCCCCTGGGCTGCACGGAACAGCACGCTTATCTGAGCTTGAGCACAGACAGCATTTTAGCGGAACGACTAGCTGTTGAAGCGGCCGAACCGTTAGGCATTCCTGTATTTCCCGTCCTAGCCTATGGCATCACACCGTATTTCCGCGCGTTTCCGGGAACGATCACGTTGCGAGTGGAGACCTACATGCTCGTTCTGCGCGAGATTCTCGATGCAATGTCGGAGCACGGCTTTAAACGGATCCTGATCGTCAACGGTCATGGCGGTAATACGCCCGCGCAGGGTTTGGTCGGCGAATGGATAGCAGATCATCCAGACGTGCGAATTAAGTTCCATAACTGGTGGAACGCCCCGAAAGTTTGGGCACAAGTACAGGCGATTGATCCAGTCGCTTCGCATGCGTCGTGGATGGAAAATTTTCCGTGGACGCGCCTGGCAAAGGTCAGCCTGCCCGCAGAACAGAAGCCGATGAGCGATTCGGAGAAATTGCGACGCCTCGATCCGAAATCATTGCGGGAATATCTGAACGACGGCAACTACGGCGGTCTTTATCAGCGTGACGATGAGGAGATGATGAAGATCTGGTACACGGCGGTGGAAGAAACGCGCGAGCTGCTGTGCGAAGACTGGAATTAGATTCAGTTGGTGGATCGGCTTCTCCTGATCGAAGATTCGCCGTGGCGAAAGACCATGACAGTTGATTCGCCGAAGGCGCAAGAAATTTCATCGCACAATTGAGGATTCGCTGCTTAGCCTCAGAAACGTTGAAGATTTATCGGGGTTTCTGCGAGCGATTACATCACAGCGTGCCGCACTGGGTCGAGCCCGGAGTGCTGTTTCATATCCGCATCAGGTTGGAGCGCGAGAAAGAGCAAAGAACATTAACGCATCCAGCGCTGGGACAAGCAATCTTGGATTCGGCAAAGTTCTACGAAGCCAAAATGCGATGGCATATCACCCTCTTTCTTTTGATGCCTGACCACGTCCATGCGCTGTTATCCTTCCCGCGTGACAAATCAATGAGCGAAGTCATCCGTAACTGGAAACGGTTTCACACCCGAGTTAATCACGCCATCTGGCAGGAAGAATATTTCGATCATCGGCTACGAGCTGACGAAGGCGGCACTCAGCTATCAGCCAAGATGAATTACATTCGGCAGAATCCGGTAGCCGCTGGTTTGTGCGCGACAGCGGAAGACTGGCCATGGGTGATTGATTGATCCATTCGCACGTAAAGGTGGATCGTCTTATCCTCAAGACGATGACAGTTGATTCGCCGAAGGCGCAGATATCAGGCGGCAAGCCGCATCTCTTAGCCAACGCGTTGACGACAACGCGTTCCACCTACGCGCGGCCGAAGACATCGCGCAGTTCGTCTTTGGCGTGTTCGAGAACACGCTTTCGTGTCTTCGGCAGATTTTTTCCGGCGCGATTGATATAGAAATTCAACATCGACATTGCCGATTGATACGGCGCGCCTTTGCGCCGCGTGCTCCGTTGAGCGGAGCGTTTCAAGGAAAGCGCGATCTTACGAGGATCTTTTTCTTTAAAGACATCGCGATCGAGATCAAGGGCGTCGCTATGTTTCGTTACTTTCGCCGACCAACGCCGACCGCGCTTCGAGGACTTCTTCCGTGTCTTGCTCATCGATCCGTTGAATTTGTAGGGCGGGCGCTTCGCTGCCAAAACCGTCGGCAACCGAAGCGGTTACCCTACAATTCCGTGTTCTTCACGCACTACACATAATTACCCCGCTGCGCTCATGCGCGTGGCGTTAACGAATTCTTCCGTATGAGGATCGATCTGCCGGCCGCTGCGTCCACCACCCTTGTGAATGTAAAGCGCGTCTCGTTCGACTGTGGCAGTCGATGGAGGCGGCAAACAGATTTGGTACTTCACTGGTTGGCGATGATCGGCGAGTTGCAGGTCGGGGCGATAGACGCTGTTAAACTTCCAAATCATTCGCAGGAAATTGGTTTGTCCGCGAAGCAAGTTCCGCACAACGATTCTCGCGCACTGTCGCAGCCCCTCCCAGCCAAGATGTTTCCGGGAGAGAATGCGCTGCGTTTCGACCAGCTCCTTGTAAAATTCCGGAAGCGGCAACTTCGTCGGCAACACTGCGTGTTGAATATCAAAGAGGCGGTAATCGCGGGTGGTGAGACGGCGCGATTCGGTATACCACGTTTCCGTGCCCGGATAGGGAGTATTGATGCTGATGTTGACAACCTCGGGAATTTCCAAACACCAGTCACGCACGACCTTAAAGCGTTCACGGTCCCACGATGGATCAGCAATGATGTTGACGGCTACCGTGACATCCAGCGAACGAGCATACTCCAACGCCTCGAAATTTTTCGAGAGCGTCACGCGTTTGCGATAGCGTTTCAATCCTTCATCATCAATCGCTTCGAGCCCGAGAAACATGGTGTTTAAGCCGAGTCGTTTCCACAGTTGGAACACTTCCTTGTTCCGCAACAGCACGTCGCCCCGCGTCTCGAGATAATAACGCTTCCGGATGCCGCGGCGCGCAATCGCTTCGCCGATCTGCATTCCATGCTCGCCTTGGATGAATGCAACGTCGTCCACGATGAAAATGCCGGGCTCGCGTATTTGCGCCAGCTCTTCGACGGCGCATTCCGGTGTTTTTACACGATAGTTGCGGCCGTAGAACGTCCACGCGCTGCAAAACACGCAGTCCCACGGGCAACCTCTGCTGAATTCAATGGAAGCTGCCGGGTCGAGCTGGCCGATAAAATATTTCCGACGATGCCGCGCCAGATGACGCGCAGGCACTAGATCATCGAGCGACTTCACGAACGCTGGCGGCGGACTGCGATGATCAAGTGTCACAACACCAGGCACATTTTTCAGGTCGCGTCCATTTCGATCGAACGCATCAAGCAGCCCCGTGATCGCCGTTTCGCCTTCTCCCGTCAACACGCAATCGACAGCACCTGCGGCGTGACGCAAAATTTCCTCAGGAATAAACGAAACGCTGTGGCCGCCTACGCAAATAAACGCGTCCGCCATCAGTTCGCGCGCGGATCGTGCCAAATCAATTATTTCGGGAACATTAGCAAGATAATTGCCGCAGAACGCAATCACATCGGGCCGCCAGCGCTCGACCAAGCCGAAAAAATCGCGGTGTGATTCGCATTGCAGGTCGATCAATCGCACCGAATGTCCGGCGCGTTCAGCGGCTGCGCCCACAAGCTCGAGCCCGAGCGGCTCCAACCGAAGGTAAATCTTCGAATACATTAAACAACTCGGATGGACCGCGAGGATTTTCATCTTTTCACCCTTGGCAGAGGTCTATTTACTGCTTTGAAACCATTGCTTTTAAAGAAAGTGGCCAGCAAAACCTCTGTCCAGTGTTCGCATGGTGTTACGAATGCGCGCGTATGTTTCGAAGCCATGCAACACGGCGAGACGTTACAAGACGGTTACTGGAGGAGTGTGTTGCGATTCTTATGTTACAGAAGGAAGGAAAACGTGTATGGCTGAAGAATCGAGCGAGCTTGAAGGACCTGATTTTGAAAAAGGCGTGGAGACCGAGACGGTGGCTGATCGAGAAATGCTTCTCGGCCACGCGTTTGGCGAACCGGTTCTTGTCGCCAGGCGCGGCGACGACCTTTTTGGCATTGGCGCGACGTGTACGCATTACGGCGGGCCCTTGGCAAAGGGTTTGATGGTCGACTGCACGGTGCGCTGCCCATGGCACCACGCACGGTTCGACCTGCGCACCGGCGAAGCCATCGCCGCCCCGGCCTTGAACGACGTCGCGTGTTATAACATCGAGAAACGTGGCAACCGCTTTTTCGTGACCGGAAAAATCGATAAAAAACAGGCGCGTACGCCTGCGACCTCGCCGGCGAGTATCGTAATTGTCGGCGCGGGCGCAGCGGGCGGCGCCGCGGCCGAAACATTGCGGCGTGAAGGTTATGACGGGCCGGTTACGATGATTGGCGCGGACGAGTTTTTGCCATATGATCGGCCGAATCTTTCCAAGGACTATCTCGCGGGCAGCGCGCCCGAAGAATGGATTCCGCTGCGGCCACCAGAATTCTATAGCGACCAGCGGATCGACACGTTTACGAATACGAGCGTCACCGCCATTAATGCGAAAACGAAAGAGGTGACATTGTCGGATGGCCGCTCGTTAGGCTATGGCGCACTGTTGCTGGCGACGGGTGCCGAGCCTGTGCGGCTTAAGATTCCGGGTGACGATCTGCCGCACGTTTGCTATCTGCGAACTCTGAGCGACAGCCGGCATATCATCGAAAAAGCGAAGAACGCAAGCCGCGCAGTCGTTATCGGCTCAAGCTTCATCGGCCTGGAAGTGGCGTGGTCGCTGCGCGAACGCAAACTCGAAGTACACGTTGTTGGGAAGCACTCGCTGCCGTTGGAAAAAATTCTCGGACGCGACTTTGGAAATCTGATTCGTCAGACGCACGAGGCGCATGGCGTAAAATTTCATCTCGGTCGAACACCCGCAGCAATTCAAGATCGGCATGTGCTGCTCGACGACGGAACGAAATTAGACTGCGATTTGGTCGTGGTCGGGATTGGTGTGCGTCCTAACATTAAGCTTGCTGAAGAAGCAGGCCTCGCCACTGATAACGGCGTTTTAGTCAATGAATATTTGGAGACGAATGTACCGGGCATTTTCGCGGGCGGCGACATCGCCCGGTGGCCCGATCCGCGCGCAGGGCGCATTCGCGTCGAGCACTGGGTCGTCGCACAACGCCAGGGCCAGACTGCCGCCCGCAATATGCTTGGCGCGCACGAACCCTTCGTGGTACCGCCATTTTTCTGGAGCAATCATTTCGACCTGCACATCCACTACGTAGGTCACGGCAGTGGTGATGATCGCTCGAACGTGTCCGGCGATTTGGAAGCAAAGAATGCTTCAGTGATTTTCAAGTCCGGTGATAAACTCACCGCCGTGGCGAGCATCGGTCGCGATCATGAAAACCTCGAGGCCGAAGTTGCGCTGGAACGCGGCGAGGAATTTCGCCCGTCCTGATTTCGTCATGTAGCTGGCAAAGGAAGCCAAACATTCGCAAAGGCATGCCGCCAAGGTCGATCGGCTTTTCCGAAGGCGATGCCTGGCTCATGAAGGCGCCGATAATCAGGCGGCAAAGGCAGCAGTTTTGGGAATGCGTTGGGGACAACGCGTTCCACCTCTAAGCCGAGGTAAACGAATCTTCTGGCATTCGCTCGCAGCTCTCATCACACTCGCGCATTAGTGAATCTGCGACTGGCGAGCGCGGCGCTGTTGAGCGCGGACGTGGTTAAGGCTCTCAATCCGCAATCGCCGGAGACGCGGGCAATTTTCGATTTGGCCATCGTAACTGGCATTGTGATGGTGGTCATTTTCGCGGTGGTCGTCGGCATCGTATGCGTTGCTGTGTTTCCCGCGTTGGCGTGACGGCGAACGCGATCCGGAGCGGGGGCAGGGGAACAAAATCATCGAAATCGTATGGACCGGAATACCGTTTGCCTTTGTCGCCGTGCTTTTCGTGCTGTCCGCGCGAACGATGGGCATCTCGGATCCGCCGCCGCCGCCGAAACCGGACGTTGTGTTGATTGGTCATCAGTGGTGGTGGGAAGTTCGCTACATGAACTCGGTCGCCGTGGTGGCGAACGAGATTCACATTCCAGTGGGAAAACCGCTCGCGCTGCGACTCGACGCCGCAGATGTCCTGCACGAGTTCTGGGTGCCGGAGTTGGCGCGAAAAATCAAGACTGTGCCCGGTCATCCAAATCACATCTGGATTCAAGCCGATAAACCCGGAACATATCTCGGCTTTTGCTGGGAATTTTGCGGGACACAGCACGCATGGATGCATTTTCTGCTCGTAACGGACCCGCAGGCTGAATTTCAACAATGGGAGCAGGCGCAACGAGCGGTTCTATTTCGAAGTTTACGTCGTGGCGCCGGAATTGTGGTGCAGAATGTTAGCGAAAGCAGCGCCACACTTATCGCGGGTTTTTCTTGACTGCCGCAGCACAAAAAAGATAGCAATGAAACAGCAGTTACCGAGGAGTTCACAAGATGAAATCGCGGATTGGCACGCGCGAACTCTTAGTTGCTGCAGCGTGCGGTCAGTCCGCGGCAGGGGGCCGAGAAGGAAAAGCAAGGATGTAAGATTCCTACGATGCAGACGTCAAATGCTCTGGATCCCCAATCGCCACAGGCGCGCGCGATTTACGATTTGGCTATCCCTTTGACGATTATCTTCGCGCTGATTTTCGTCATCGTTACGGGCGCGATCATCTATGCGATTCTGCGCTTTCGCGGGCGCGCGGGGGAGCCCGACCCGAAGCAAATTCCGGGTAACAGGAATGTGGAAATCGCGTGGACGATCATTCCGTTCCTGATCGTCATTCTTCTTTTAGCCATGACAATTAGCGCGATGAATCGCGCTGATCCGCCGCCGGCGCCTTCGCCCGACTTGGTGGTAACCGGACATCAATTCTGGTGGCAGGCGGATTACCCGGCCTCAGGAGTTATCACGGCTAACGAAATCCACATTCCGACGGGAAAGCCTTTGTCAGTGCGGCTCGAGTCAAAGGATGTCCTACACGAATTCTGGGTGCCGGAGTTGACCCGTAAGATGACAAATGTGCCGGGCCAACCTAACCACATCTGGTTACAAGCCGACAAACCAGGCACTTATATCGGCCAGTGCTCGGAATTTTGCGGCACGCAACATGCCTGGATGCGCATCCTGGTCGTGGCTGACGAGCCGTCAAAGTTTGAAGAATGGCAACGTGCTCAGTTACAACCAGGCCAGGCGGCGACAAGTGATGCTACGGCAAAAGGACTGGTGCTGTTTCAAACATCAACCTGCATCAACTGTCATGCTATCCGCGGGGTAACTGGAGCGGACTTGCGGGTCGCGCCGGATCTGACACACGTTGGCAGCCGGAAACAACTTGGTGCCGGGATTCTGGAGAATACGCCGGCGAACATGCGCCTTTGGCTCAAAAGCCCGCAGCACATCAAGCCAGGCGCGCTCATGCCGGACTTTAATTTCACCGACGAGCAGCTCGATCAACTGGCGGAGTATCTCTCGACCCTACAATGAACGGCACCACTACTATCGCAGAGTTCCGAGAGGCAGTCCTCGATCCGGCCAAGCGCCGACACTATCAGCTCGCATGGCTTTCCACCGTTGATCACAAGCGCATCGCCATTCTCTACATGTTGACCGCTCTGGTCTTTTTCATCATCGGCGGAGTCGAAGCGCTTTTCATTCGCCTGCAGCTGGCAGTTCCTAACAACCATTTTCTCCAGCCCGACACGTTCAACCAATTATTTACCATGCACGGCACGACGATGATCTTTCTCGTCGTGATGCCGGTGTTATTTGGTTTGGTCAATTACGTGCTACCTCTGCAGATCGGCGCGCGCGACATGGCTTTCCCGCGTCTCAACGCCTTTGGTTTCTGGTGTGTGCCGTTAGGTGGAATTCTTTTGCACTTTAGCGTGCTCGCTGGCGGCGCTCCCGCGGTCGGCTGGTTCTCCTATGCACCTTTGAGTGAGACGCCCTATTCCTCATCTCCGGGGGTTGATTATTGGGCGGTAGCTCTCTTCGTCCTGGGTATTGGTTCAATTAGTTTTGCCATCAACACCATCGCGACAGTTATTGCGCTGCGCGGTCCAGGAATGACGATGCGTCGCCTTCCGCTCTTTACCTGGATCAATTTCGTTAACGCGTTCATTATTATTTTCGCTCTTCCAGTCTTAAACGCCAACCTGGCGATGATCCTGATCGATCGTCAGCTACAGGGTCATTTCTTTCTACCCATTGGCGGAGGTTCGCCCGTTCTGTGGCAGCACATTTTTTGGGCATTTGGCCATCCGGAAGTCTACATCATGGCCCTCCCCGCCTTCGCCATCGTCTCCGAAATCATTCCGGTTTTCTCGCGCAAACCAATTTTCGGTTACGAATTTGTCGCCGCTTCGAGTGTTGCCATCGCAGTCCTAAGCCTGGGTGTCTGGGGACACCACATGTTCACGGTGGGAATGGGTCGGCCACTCGATGTGTTTTTCGCCATTTCCTCGATGCTCATTGCAATTCCAACCGGCGTGAAGGTGCTCAATTGGACTGCAACAATGCTCGGCGGTCGGATCCGTTTCGATGTGCCGATGTTATGTTGCATTGCGTTTCTCATTCAATTCCTTGTCGCGGGCCTCACCGGAATCAGTCATGCCAGCGTGGCACTCGATTGGCAGACTAAGAACAGCTACTTTCTCGTCGCACATTTTCACTTTGTGGCGGTAGGCGCGATCGTCTTCGCAGTCATCAGTGGCCTGCAATATTGGTTTCCGAAAATGAGCGGCCGCATGCTTTCAGAGCGGCTCGGCAAATGGACGTTCTGGCTCATGGTCATCGGTTTCAACATGACCTTCGTTATTCAGCATTTCCTTGGGTTGCTAGGCATGCCGCGCCGTGTTTATACCTATCCCGATCTTCCAAACTGGGGTTGGATGAACATGCTCTCGACCAGCGGCGTCTTCTTCATGAGCGCAGCGGCGCTAATTCTAGTTTGGAACCTGGCCACTTCATTTTTCCGAGGCAAAGTCGCCGGCGATAACCCCTGGGACGCATGGACCCTCGAATGGGCTACGACGTCGTCGCCGCCGCATGAAAACTTTATCGCGCTGCCGCCGATCCGCAGCCGACGACCATTATGGGACCTGGCTAACCCTGACCGTCCCGACCCGATAGTAGGAGAGAATAGCGCCGCCGTAACCCGTCCCGATCACAACAAAGTTGGCATTCTGACTTTCATTCTTTCCGAAGCAGGATTCTTTGCGGCGCTTATCCTTGCTTATTTGTATTTCTACGCTCGGCCGCAAGCCGGTCCCGGGCCGAAAGAACTGGATGTTCCGCGGACGCTGGTGTTCAGCGTTTGTCTTTTCGCGAGCAGCTTCACTTTTTGGCGATCCGAGGTTGCCCTGACGAAACAGCGTCGCGGTTCCATGCTTGGCTGGCTCGCGCTGACCATCCTGCTCGGCGGTATCTTCCTTGTTGGTCAGGGGACGGAGTATTGGAAACTGTTTCAAACCGGGGTCGATCTCAGCACCAATCTTTTTTCGACCACATTCTTTACCCTGACTGGCTTCCACGGTTTGCACGTGCTCCTTGGGCTGATCGCGCTGCTGATCTTTCTCTGGCTGGCGTGGGAGGGTGACCTTGCTTCTGGGCGCGGCGAATCGGCCTTTAAGTCGGTCGGCTACTACTGGCACTTTGTCGATGTCGTCTGGGTCTTTGTTCTACTCACCGTTTACATCCTTCCACTTGTTCGATGACTACCTACCAATTCTTCACTACCGCCTGGACGTGGAATTCTATCGTTTTCATTCTTAGCGCGGTCGCGTCAGTCGGTTACTTTCTAGCCTTCGGACAACGAGGCAGGCCGCTTTATTTCGCTGCGGCGGTCGTGGTGTTTCTTTTGGCTCTGATCTCACCGTTTAATGCACTGGCTAACGGTTATCTCTTCAGCGCGCACATGCTCCAGCATATCCTGCTCGTGCTCATCGTTCCCGCACTGTTGGTGCTAAGTCTACCGCGATCGTTTTCGCTTCATTCTCCATTCGCTTATTTTACTCATCCACTGATCGGATGGATTGCCGGAGTTGGTGCGATGTGGCTGTGGCACGCACCCACACTGTGTAACGCGGCGGCAACCTCGAGGACTGTCTCGGCGATTCAAACAACGTCGCTTCTATTGATGGGAAGTCTGTTTTGGTGGCAGGTGCTCGCACCGCGCGAAGAGCAACGGCTTTCGCCTCCCGCAGGCATCGTTTACCTCTTTACCGCCTGCACTGCCTGCAGCGTGCTCGGCATTATCCTGACCTTTGCGCCAGTTTCGATTTGTCCGGTTTACCAAAACCCGGTCGATCGACTGGGAATGCTCGGCACGATTCGCGGCGATTGGGGCCTAACAAGTGACCGGGACCAGCAGATCGGCGGACTGCTGATGTGGGTTCCCATGTGTGCGATTTATGTAACCGCAATTCTGGCGCAGCTCGCTCGCTGGCATTCGTGCCCGGCGCCACAAACGGAGAAATCAAATGCCTGACGAACAATTGCCCACCCAACATGCGGACGCAGTGCCGCCCGGCTGGCAGGTCCTACCCGATACGCCACTGCCGCACCCGACCTACTTTCCGGCTGGGCTAGCCATGGGAGTCGCCTTTCTTTTCTGGGGATTGATCACCACCTGGGTTGTTTGGCTGGTCGGTGTTGTCCTCTTCATCGCAGCGCTTGCCGGTTGGATCACGGAAATTCGCCATGAATACAAGTCCCACTGAATCGTCATCTGCGCCGCTAACTGAAACTCCAGAAGAGATCAGCCGTCGGCGATTTTTTGAAAAACTCTCAATCGGTCTGGTCGGTCTTTGCACCGCAATTGTCGGAGTACCGTTAGTCGGATTCATCGTCGCTCCGTTCTTTCGGAAGGTACCCAGGGAATGGGTCACGCTAGGCAAGCCCGATGATTTTCAAATCGGTAAGACTGTAGCCGTGACTGTGACCGATCCTTCATCGCTGCCATGGGCTGGTGTGACCGCGAAGAGCGCTGTCTGGTTACGTCGAGTCAGCCAGGATGGCTTCATTGCCTTCTCTGTTAATTGCACTCATCTCGGATGCCCGGTGCGCTGGCTCGAAGGCGCGGAATTGTTCATGTGCCCCTGTCATGGCGGCGTCTATTACGATGACGGCACGGTCGCTGCCGGTCCGCCGCCGCGGCCGCTTTTTCGTTACGATGTGCGGGTCGCAAATGGCGAAGTGCAAATGAAACAGGCGATCGTTCCGATTTCCACCACGCTGTGATTAAGCTACTCAAGATAGTCTGGCAGTGGCTCGACGATCGGGTCGGGATCAGCGTCCTCCTGTCGCCGATGAAGCATATCGCGCCGCAGGATTCGAAATGGTGGTACGTCTTTGGCAGCGCCACGCTCGTTGCATTTATCGTGCAGGTAGCAAGCGGGGTTGCGCTGGCGTTTTCATACATTTCGTCTTCGTCGCAGGCGTACGAGACGCTTCTATTCATAACTAATAACGCGCCATTTGGCCGCTTGCTGCGTGGACTTCATTACTACGGCGCGTCCGCGATGGTGTTGATGATCGGCGCGCATATGGCGCAGACGTTTTTGTTTGGCGCCTACAAATTTCCACGCGAGATGACGTGGACCACTGGAATCTGTCTGCTGGCTTTTACTCTCGGAATGGGATTCACCGGGCAGCTACTTCGATGGGATTCAACAGCGGCGTGGTCTGTCGTGGTCGCCGCTGAGCAGGCAGGACGTATTCCGATTATCGGGGACTGGGTGGCGCGCTTCATTCTTGGCGGTAATACCATCGGCGGCGCGACGCTTAGTCGGTTCTTCGCTATCCATGTGTTCGTTCTGCCTGGAATCATGTTTGCCTTTATCGGATTACATGTGTGGCTCGTTCTCCGTCATGGTATTTCGGAGCCACCGGTTGCAGGCAAACCTGTCGATCCCGCAACCTATCGCGCGGAATACGAAGAACTGCTCAAAAAGAGTGGCAAGCCGTTTTGGCCGGACCTCGCATGGCGCGACGTAATAATATGCACGCTTTTGATCATCGCGATCGCGCTCGCCGCATTCTTCATCGGACCTCCGGCGCTGGATAGGCCGCCGGATCCGAGCATACTGGCGGCCGATCCACGACCGGACTGGTATCTTCTTTGGTATTTCGGGCTGCTTGCGCTCATCCCGGACAGAATCGAGGGCTATGTTATGATTGGATTCCCAATCCTGATCGGGCTACTCCTGCTGTTTGTTCCTATTTGGAATCACAAAGGCGAGCGCGCTGTCTCCCGACGCCCCTGGGCAATTGCGGTCGTGTGTCTCTCCGTGATCATGATTGGTGCGCTTTGGTGGGAAGGACAGCAGTCGCCTTGGTCGCCTAACTTCGACGCTCAGCCGCTCAGCGAGAAAGTAGTAGGAGCAACAAGCGGCCCGGTTTTCAAGGGCGGTCAATTGTTTCATGACAAGGGCTGTCTGAATTGTCATCTGATTCAAGGGTTCGGTGGCCGGCGCGGTCCCGACTTAAGCTACATCGCAGACAAACTAACTCGCGACAACCTGGTTATCCGCATCCTCAATGGCGGCACGAACATGCCAGCCTTTAGTAGCTCGCTCAAGCCCGGCGAGCTCAACGCTCTGGTTGCGTTTCTGGAAACACGCAAACGCCCACTCCGTCCGCAAGATCAAGCGAATAACACCGCTTTCCTTCAATCTCGCAAGCACCCCATGCCCGCCGGATCGCAAGTTCCTGGAGATTGACTCTCGCACTCACGTCGCTCGCATCGTTCATCGTTGACGAAATGCGCATCGCATTTCGCCATTATCACATGCTGATCCAGGTAACGAACCACGCTCCCAGTAACCCCATCAGGACGCCGATCAAGGGACTGGAAACTGCGAACCAGAAAGGAATTGTTTGCCTTAACGGAATTGCATTGCGCCCTACGTCCTCTGTTTCAAAAATCGGTTTCATACACTCAGGTTATTGTTCGAATCGGTCGCTGCGATTGGGCGTGTCTCAGGTCTTGTTCCAGAACCGGATTGCTGGATCGCACAGGTCGTGCTCATAGCTCAACGCGCTGAGGCTTGCTGTATCTAGCATGAGGTATTTTCCGATGAGCGGTTCAACACCTAGCCAGCGAGCAGCTAACACTCGCAGGAAGTGTCCGCTGGAAAAAATCAGCACATTGCCTGACGTTGCACGGACGCGAGCTACGACACGATCTGCGCGCGCGGCAATCTCTGCCGGCGATTCTCCATTGGGACACCCGTCATGAAATAATTCCCAGTCAGGTCGCTTGGCGCGAATGTCCGCTGTGCGAATGCCCTCATAGTCACCGTAATTCCATTCGACCAGATCAGGGTCAACTTCGGCTACTGCTCCGAAGCCGGCGAGTTCGCACGTTCGCTTCGCGCGTTGTAATGGACTTGTTAGGATTTTGGCGAATATGAATCCCGCGAGCCGGGCTCCAAGCCGCAACGCATTCCGTTCGCCCTGTTCGGTCAGCGGCAAGTCGGTGTGCCCGGTATGCTGGCCATCACGGCTCCACGCGGTTTCGCCATGGCGGGCGAGATAAACTATCGGAAAAATTTCGTTTGGCATGGCTAAGTATCTTTACCTTTGTTGGCGCAAAGCCATGTGCAAGTTGTAGAGGCGTTTATGGCAGCCGACTTCGAGCCACATCGCGCTCTGTGACAGTCACCGCAAATCGACGTTGCTTAAACTCGTCTCGTAATTTACAGAACGGCCTGAGGGCAGACCGTCTCCGCTTGGCGACGATGGAGCCGGGCCCCCTCGGGTCGCAAACAGCGAATCAAGCCATTCATGGGATGGGCTCTAGGTAATATTCACCTGCCAGTTCCGACTTTCCCAGCGTTGGTCGCGCTTCCAGAAAAATGTAAACGCGAGCGTCGATTCAGCGAGCCATTCCGAAGTTGGAAAATCTGCGAACCAAAGGTTCAGTTCGTACTGGTGTATCGTTTGTGACTCGTTAGTCAGCTGCCAATTATCTCTTGACCAGGTGATGCTCGCCTCTTCGGCGAGGACGATCCGCAAGATTTTGCCGCGCGACACATGACGTATGGGGTGACGAAGGGTCCAAATCTCAAAACGGTTCGGCGTTGGATTTACCACGTATCGCTGATACGCCGGCTCGACCCGATGGAAGCAAACGCCATCATGCCGGCTTCGGACGAGGGAAACG
>Ga0209577_10002320_pt1 | contig 18384 bp, 18 predicted proteins | sample GraSoiAngelo_109_FD_185874 | JGI IMG/M metagenome (GOLD analysis project Ga0209577, IMG submission 185874) | Grasslands soil microbial communities from the Angelo Coastal Reserve, California, USA - 14_0903_12_20cm (SPAdes) (version 2) | ecosystem: Environmental > Terrestrial > Soil > Grasslands...
CGCATTCGCTTGACGAGCGTGTTGAGCAATGTGCGAGCGCTGGCGCGCAGCCTGCAAAAGCGGCCAGCCGATCGGTACACACAGCACCAGTTGGAAGTACTGCGGAAGGATCTTGCCTTTCTTCTCTGATCAATTGAATCCGAAGGTTCCGAAAAAATGACATAGGAAGTTCATATCGTTCGCGCGCCATCAGGTCTCCGGCCGAGGAGGCGGGAGCTTGACGACCAGACCGGACATGCCCAGCGTTTGCGTCAGCTCGCCACCGTGATGCAGGTCGTGTTCGAGCAGGTGCCAGAGTATCCAAGCGCGCGAAATTGGGTGTTCAGGCCCCACCCAGGGAACCACGATGGGCGCAGCCAGCTCTGTCGGCGTCCAGCGGGAAAGCGCGTTCTGAATCATAGCCCAGGTCACATCGAGGCCGTGGACTAATTCAGCCGCCGCGCGCACCGGCTGATCCTGGTCATCCCAATGGGCCATGGCGGCTATCTCGTCGCCCCCCTCGTTGAGTATCCAAGAGAACCACGAAGCGCGACCAGCACTGATATGGGCGGCTATCTCGCCGACCGAGCGTAAATTGGGCGCCACGCGTATGGCGAATTGTTCGGAGGAGAGTGGTCGCAGGACAACGATCAACTGCTCCTGGTAGACGTTCCACCCCTGGAATATGGCATCAAGCACAGGCGAGGTATTGGGAAGCATGGCATTTCCTTTCTACAACGGTTTCATCATGTTGTTTCGAGAATGCGAAGCGATTCGTGTGCCGATTCCTCTCCACCAAGTCTATCATGAAATGAGGTCAGGTGCCTTCCTCATCAGGATACCTGCTTAAGCTGCTACATACAACCAATGGACATCTCATCTCATAATATACACAGAGGCCATTATGCTATGGAAAGGATTAAAGCTTATCATGTCAAACCAGGTAGATAAACCATCCGAAAACACAGGAACAGCCCCAACTCTGAGCATCACCCTCGTCGTCAATGGGCAGTCGTACCAGAACGATGTGAATCCGCAGGAGATATTTCACGAGGCGCTCGAACACGCGCTGCCGCAAGGGCTGCTGGTCGGACACCGCATTCGTATTAAGACACCGGCAGGGGACGAAGTGTTTCCCGACATGTTCATCGGAGAAAGCGTCACCCATTTTAAAACATCCACCTTTCACGTCGAGGCCATTCCGCTGCCGGAAGCAACAGCCGCGCAGGAACAAAATTCCTGGACAAACTTTGGGTTTGATCACCTGGCGATTACCGTTGCAGACCGCGAAGATGCCAAAGCATTTTTCAGTGAGGTGCTGGGGATGAGGATTGTGCGAGATGATCGCCACCAGACTGTGCTGACCACGGGCAATACTGCCATTTTCTGTTTCGGCACTGAGAAAGCGCCGCTCTCGGATGGGCTGCCCAGTCGCTGGCACCACATCGGTTTCGTCGTCGATAACCTCGATGCCGCCTATCACCACCTGGCGCATCACGCGAAGTTGCGCCGCGAACAAGTCGGGGACGGCTCAGGCTCCATCTCATCAGATTTCACCTTGCTGGAGCGCAATGAACGCTGGTCGCTCTACTGTCATTACCGCAACGGCGATACACGCCTGATGATCCAACTTTCAGAAATCAAGCCCGAAAATAGAGGTTTCGCGAATCCCCACTATTTCGCGGATAAGATGTACGACTACCTGAGTGGTCGCTATGGAGTGCGCTTCGAAGAAGAAGAATTATGACGCCTCGTGAGCGGCTAATGCGAGACCGCGCTAGTTACAAAGAATGCCAGCAGGATCAGCCAGCTAATCGCAAAAGCGATCAACAGGCGCAGAGCCAATCTAGATAACAGCATAGAGCGACGGCGCGATGAGATTTGCGTAGTGATTTCTTCTGTAGATGTAGACATAACATTACTCCGTTTATAGCAATACAGTTCCCGGCATCCCTGCCGAGGAAGAGTACTTGTTAGCACCCCCTATCTTTAATAACGAGGAATGTAACGTGGGTTAACATAGAAAAGAGACTGCATCCCCCAAATAGGCATGCAGTCTCCCGTGTGGAAACGTTGGCTACGAAAACTTGCGCTTGCGGCACTGGTCGCATTCACAACTGGCGCGCAGCTTTTCATAAGTGTAGATGCCTGTTTTATGGCCGTCTTCCCACACGGGCGTAAGACCATAACGTCCTACAGGCTGCACGTCGACCAGGGTTGTCTCCTCGACGCTTAAGCTCGTTTTGCTCTGCAACATACCGGGCAGACCGCCTTCGCCTGCGCACCAGGCGCATGGGCAGGCCCAGCGTAGCGCTTCCCAGCTATGGACACTTTCGTGTTCGTCGCTCCAGGTCAGGATCAGTTGTCGTTTTTCGTCGTCCAGTAAAAAGGAGATTGGTGAAGGATGATTGTATTGACTCATTTATTGCCTCTGGGAGTAATCACGTGATATGAATACTGAAATGAAGCCCGAAAGTTCGGGCTTCGCATGTAACATTTGCAACGTTATTATATGTTTTTTTCAGGGATATCGTCCATAGTATGGAATGGGATCAAGCGACCCTGACAACCACCGCCGTAATATTATCTTCGCCACCGCGCTCATTTGCGCGTTCTATCAGATGCTGCACGCTTTCCTGGGGATCATAGGTCTGCACAATTTTCCGCAGTTCCTCATCATCCAGGTACTGTGTGAGGCCATCGGTGCAAAGCAAGAGGAGATCGCCGACCTGCACCTTTTCGGTAAAGATGTCCACCTCAACGTTTCCCTCCTCACCCAGGCAGCGGGTAATCATTTTGCGCTGCGGATGATCTGCCACTTGCTCTGGCTTGAGAAGCCCGGCGCGAATTTGCTCCGCGATGACCGAATGATCGAGAGAGACTTGCTTCACCTGCCCAGCGCGGACAATATATGCGCGGCTATCACCTACGTTGGCGACATAGAGGGTATCATCCTGTAGGACTGCAGCCACGCACGTTGTACCCATTCTTTTATCAGGTGATGGCTGCGGAGACTGCGACTGATTCTCCTGGTAAATGTGTGCATTTGCCTGCTCGACAGCCTGGCGCAGCGCAAGTCCAAGCTCGTCACGCTCATTTTGATAGTAGGCACTTTGAACGATGCTGACAGCCAGCTGGCTTGCTACCTCACCCTGGGAATGTCCTCCAAGGCCATCGGCCACCACAAACAGGGCACCTTTTTTCGACAGAATCTGTGGATCTTCCGGCAGAAAAGAGAGCGCGCTATCCTCATTCAACGAGCGCTGGAGACCAATGTCGGTTCGTTGCGCGAATATAATACTCATGGTATTCATTAGTGTATTAGCCTGCCTTTCTTCAATTGCAAACAAATGTTTCCATCGTGCTATAAACGCTCTAAAGTGTTCTACAAACAGAGATGTCACAAGATCATAGAGCATCAAGGCCCATAACCGTGCAATACCCGTTTTGCCATGCTGTTGCATTGCTTCCCGATAGCAATCGCGAAAGGTGGTAGCCATTTCGCGAGCATATATGCGGCGAAATTCCGCCGGGTAGCAAAACAGCAGCAGGCGATAGAGTGAAGACGAAAAGTTATGGTCGCGCTTCGTGGGAAGAGTGTCCATTACGCGCCTCCCATCATTTCAGAACCGGTCACAATCTGCTTGGACCGGGCAAGGTGAACAATTTGCTCAAGGCGCTGTACTTCCGCACGCATGACGCGCTGGCCAAGGTTGGTCAAGCGGTAGTAACGGCGGCGCTCATCGTCCAAGGCGGGGTCAGGGCGTTCAGCCGATTCCTCGATCAAGCCGTCCGCGATCATTCGTTTGATCGACCCGTAGAGGGTACCAGGCCCCATTCGCACCTTGCCACCGGTACGCAGCGTAACTTCCTGCATGATGCTATAGCCATGACGTTCGCCGTCCACCAACGCCAGCATAATATGTAGCACGGCTGGCGTTAGTGGAAGAAACGCTTCCGGGCTACGTTGTTCTTTTTTCATCGTGTCTCCCGGCAGTAACTCTTATATCCGCGCTTGATATATCTGCCACAGATATAGTACCTTGTAATTGTTTCTTTGTCAAGAGGACAAATGAAATGTATCCATTGTTACTGATGTTAATGACCTCCGTCTTACGGAATAGACAGGCGTCTTTATAGAGTATGGGGTTTAAAAACTTCTCAGGTATATCGAAAAAAGGTAAGGCAAATGTTGAAATTGTTATTACTTGGGGGATTGATCGGTTTCTTAACAGCGTTTATAGGCACCTTCCTGGCTTTGCGCATCCAACATCGCAGGTGGTCGAATTCGCACATCGAGCGAGAAGCATGGGAATCCGCGCAGGAGGGGCACCAGTACGCCTGGGAATTTCACCAGGGGAAGCGATTGTTAGAGATCGAGCAAAGACTTAGCGGGCAGGTACAACAGGTACAGGAGGAGTGGGAGCAGTGGGAGGAGAGAAATAATGATCACACCCGGCAGCTAAGCATTGAGTATACCTTGATGCTACTTCCAAAAATTGAAGAGACGCCGCTTGCATTGAACGGACAGCATCATTTCCACGAGGCGCCGCCCGACTGGGAGCCGCCATCGTTCTACAAAGTCAGTTTGCAAGGTCGTGATTTCTCGCATCGCTATATGGGACAGACCAATCTACGTGAAGCGCAGCTTGCAGGGGCGAATTTCTATATGGCTGATCTACGCGGAGCGTGTCTGGTAGGGGCAAATCTGGCCGAAGCCAATCTGATCGGTGCAAACCTAGCGGGAGCAGATCTACGCGAAGCCAATCTGGCAGGCGCTAACCTGCTGGTGGCCGATCTGTACCAGGCCATTCTAAATGGAGCCAATCTGCTGGGCGCATGCAACCTGACCACGCAGCAAATGTACACAGCCATATATGACTACACGACGCAACTCGATCCAGCCATCGATATCACGATGAAACGCTTACCAATTCCGCCTGTGAAGACAACCGGTCCAGCCCTCGCGCCCGAACTCATGGGAGGGGCGTTTCAGTCTCCATTTTTGTTGCCACAAGTATCAGATGACAGCCAGCACGCCCCAGGAGGACCAGGTCTTGCAAGAGATAGACAAGAAAACAGGCAACTTGATACAACTATTCCCAGGATAATGCAAAACGGCACAAAATCTGCCATAGCAGGTTAACCAGTTCAGCACACCTGCGATTCCTCTATCATCAATTTTTCTAGCTCTAACTAGAACGCTCTTGCTGCGTTTTGACTACAGAAATAGAAAAATTGTCCCTGTAACACGCTACGTATGTATCAGTGACGCGTCAATACTATACAGGGGGACCCCACAGTTCATATAACTCACGTTGTTCGCGGAGCGCATCAGCCCGGGATGGTGCCGCCTTGTGAATTTCGCCACGATCAGGAGAAGATCGTGAACTAGAGAGTTAAATAGTCTTTAGGAGAAGATGACTTTGGTACAGAAAACAAATCAAGCGAAAAATCCTACCAGCCGCCGTTCCTTTTTGCGCAAGGGACTTGCGGTAGGAGGAGCAGGAACCATCGGCGCCGGGCTGTTGGCTAGTGGGTTACCGGCCTCGGTCTTCGCTGAAGAAAGTGATAGCAGTCTTACAAAGGGAGACGTGGCCATTCTCCAGTTTCTGGCTGCCGCAGAAATCCTCGAGACGGATCTGTGGCAACAATACAACGAACTGGGAGGAGTCCAGGACAGTGAGGTTCCAGGGGGGAGCGGGAGTGCAGCCTACATTAAAGCCCTTCAATTCCTGGACGGGGACATGCCGCAGTATATCCACGACAATACGGATGATGAGTTCAGCCACTTCACGTTCATCAACGCCTACCTGAAGTCGAAAGGCGCGACTCCCGTCAATCTGGATAAGTTTCGCACGTTGCCGAGCAGTAAAGCGACGGGCGCCCAGCAGATCGGACGGCTCACCAACCTCATGCAGCTTACCGTGGACACCACTTACTGGACGCGGTATCGCAGTAGCACGAAGAACCCCGATTTCGGTGACACGTTCGCTCCAGCTATCCCGAGTTTGCTGCAAGGGAAGTTCCCGGCCATTCCCAGATCTGATGCCGACCTCACTCCCGGAGACCACATCCAGGCGATCGCAAACACGGCGGCATTCCATTTCGCGTTTATCGAGGCCGGTGGCACCAGCCTCTACCCATCGCTGGCTCAACGGGTCAGCAATGTAGAAGTGCTGCGCATCTTGCTCAGTATCGGCCCGACCGAGACAGCGCACTTCCAAACCTGGCATGACAAGGCTGGCAATTTCAAAGTGCTGACCGACCCCACCAATAAAAAGTTGGTGTTTCCTGATCTCAATGCCTCTGGCAGCCAGGCAACACAGACCAACCTGATCATGCCCGAGCCAACCATCTTCCTCGACAGGAAGTTCCCGCCCGTTTCGATCATTCGCCCGACCGAGACAAAGGGGGCTGCAATGGGCGCGGTCAAGGCCTTGACGGATGACGGGCTTTTCATCGGCCAGCCGCCAGAGTTCTTTGCGCTCCTGAAGCGGCTGGCAGCAGCAGCAGACGCGGCCCAACGCTGATGATACCGCGACGAATGATTTAACCTTTTAGCTTGTGGCGCGCACCATTTGGAGCGAAACGCAGAGTCTTGTGACCTTTCCTCGCTCCAAATGGTGCGCGCTACTTTTGCGTCAGCGCGCCTTCCAGTTTCAACGAAGTTGCAGAGCGCCCAATCGTTGTGCCGTCTCGTTCCAGGCAGCAAGTTGAGCGCTGTGAAGCATCAAAGACGAGCGATCAAGCCGAGCCAGAGGAGCAGGGAACCACCGATCAGGAGCAGGATGGCAAATTGTATGGTGAGCCCGCCCGCATCGCGGGGCAAGATGAGAAAGAGGAAGCCACAGAGCAGCACGTTGAGACCGGTGCCCACGAGTCGGCCAAGTCGATGCTCGAGGGATCGACGGGATAAAAGCCCCTGGCAGGTCTCACAGGAAGAACTTTGCAGGTGCTGCCAGCAGAAGCATTGCTCACAAGCCGGACAAACGGTGCCGGGCAGGTAACAGTCTGTCGCCTCACAGCAGCATTCGGCCATGATCTCGCTCCATTAGAGGGTCATCGCACCAAAACGGTACGCCGCCTCGCGCCACTGTACGAGGTGCGCCGCTTGTGGCGCAAAGACGCGCGTGGGCGCGTTCTGTGCGATGGCGCGCACTTCTTCCAGGCTGCTCAGTTCGCCCAGGCCCACCAGTTGCATCAGCGCATTTCCCTGTGCAGTCGCCTCGTAAGGCCCAGCGATTACCGGCACATCGAGGGCGTCGGCCAACCACTGATTGAGCCGCACGTTGCGCGCGCCGCCTCCTACAACATGCACCTGATGAATTATAGCACCTGTGAGCTGGCTGATCTGCTGGAACACCTCGCGATAGCGCAGCACGAGGCTTTCCATAACGCAGCGCGCGAAGGCTGCAGGAGCGACAAGCGGTGCCTGGCCGTGCTCCATGAGGTAGGTATTGATTGCGGCTGGCATGTCCTGCGGGGCCAGGAATCTCGGGTCATCAGGGTCGATCAAGGTGGCAAAGGCTGGAACGGCATCCACGTCCACCAACAGGGTGTCATAATCGATGGCATAGCCGTCGCGCTTCCAGCGGCGCTGGCATTCCTGTAAAAGCCACAGTCCCATCACATTCTTGAGGTAACGCGTTGTGCCAAAGACGCCACCCTCATTCGTGAAGTTGGCGGCGAGCGACTCCTGGGTCATCACCGGCCGGGACAGCTCGACGCCCACCAGCGACCAGGTACCGGAGCTGATATAGCCCCAACTACCGGTGTGCTGAGCGGGGATGGCGACAATCGCAGATCCGGTATCGTGCGTCGCAGGCGCAACCACCTTCGCCGCACCGAGATCGCCGTGCCATTCCGGGAGCACCTCGCCAAGTGCTGTTCCTGCTTCGACGACAGGGGGGAGCATAGCGGACGGAATCTCTAGCTGCTCGAGCAGGTCCGTGACCCATATGCCTGCGACGGGGTCCCAACACTGCGTCGTGGTAGCGTTGGTGCGCTCGATTGTGAACGACCCGCAGAGCCAGTTATGGAGCAAATCGGGGATCAGCAACAGGCGGTGAGCATGGGCCAATTCTCCCGGCTGCATGCGTTCGTGTGCGTAGAGCTGGAAAAGCGTATTAATAGGCATGAACTGGATACCCGTGCGCCGGTAGAGCACGTCGCGAGGAATGCGCACAAAGACCTGCTCCATCACGCCGTCGGTGCGGTGGTCGCGATACTGGAAAGGCTGGCCGAGCAGGAAACCATTGGCATCTACCAGGCCGTAATCGACTCCCCACGTGTCGACGCCAATACTGTCAAGCGTTCCCGCCGTTTGTCGCGCTTTGCGCAGCCCGGCGAGTATCTCGTCCCACAGGCCCAGCATATTCCAGAAGCGATGTCCATGCAGCGTCACCGGGCGGTTAGGAAAACGATGCGTCTCTTCCAGGCTCAAATGCTGCCCATCGAAGCGCGCCAGGATGACGCGCCCGCTCTCGGCACCCAGATCGACCGCAGCCATATTACGCGTCGCCATACTACCCTCCCTCATTATTGCATCAGCGAGGATACGCCGCCGCGACGCCGCCATCGACGTTGAGGATGTTGCCTGTGCTCTTCACAGAACGCGTTGGAGAGGCGAAGAACGCGACGGCCTCAGCAATATCCTCGGGCAGGATGTTGACCCCCAGCGTCGTGCGCTTGCGATAGACTTCTTCCAGTTGGTCAGGAGCCACACCGTAGGTTGCCGCTCGCTCCTGCCTCCAGGAGCTATCCCAGATGCGCGACCCGGCCAGCACAGCGTCGGGGTTGACAGTGTTGACGCGAATGCCGAACTGCCCACCCTCCTCCGCCAGGCAACGCGCCAGGTGCGCTTCGGCTGCCTTGGCCGTCGAGTATGCCGCGGCGTTCTTGCCCGCCACCAACGCGTTCTTGCTGGCGATGAAGACCAGGTTGCCTCCGCGCGCCTGCGCCTGCAAGAACCGGAAACCTTCGCGCGATACCAGAAAGTAGCCGGTGGCCAGCACGTTCCAGTTCTTGTTCCACTGCGCCAGGCTCGTCTCGGTAATAGATGCGCTGGAGGCCAGCCCGGCGTTGTTCACGATTACATCGATACCACCGAAAGCCAGAGCAGCTTGTTCAAAGGCTGCTCGCACACTCTCTTCGTTGGTCACGTCCATCTTGACGGCGATCGCGCGTCCGGCACCGAAGTGCTGGTTGAGGTACGCCGCCAGTTGCTCAGCACCGGCGAGGTCGATGTCGGTGGCGACGATATGCGCGCCATCCTGCGCGACGCGACGGCAGGTGGCAGAGCCAATGCCGCCGGCCGCGCCTGTGACCAGCACGACATGCCGCGCAAACTCGCGTTCAGGTGGGGCCATTTTGAGTTTGTACTGCTCGAGCGGCCAGTACTCAACGGCGTAGCTCTCGGCATCGCTGAGAGAGATAAAGCCACCACAGGCCTCTGCCCCACGCATCACCGCTATCGCACGGTGGTAGAGTTGAGCAGAGACATCAGCCATCATGGCATCTTTGCCGGTCGTGAACATGCCCACGCCAGGGATCAGGGTCACGCGCGGGTGCGGGTCAGATATTGCATCGCTCGCACGATAGATAGGCGCGGCGGCATCGGGATCGAGGTTTTGCCGCTCATTTGCTTCGAGATAGCGGCGGTAGTTGGCTACATATGCCGTCACACCTGCGCGCAAGGACGCTGCGAGCGCCTCACCATCCTGTCCCGGCATCCAGTCGACCAGCAAAGGCCAGGGTTTGGTGTGGACCAGGTGATCGGGGCAAGCAGCACCAATCTTCGTCAGGCGTGGCGCATCCTGGCTATTCGCAAAGGTCAGTGCATCGTCGCCATCTTCAAAGCGTAAAATCTGGCGCTTTTCTTCTGAGACCAGCCCGCGCAAGACCGGCGCGACCTGTGCTGCAATGGTGCGCCGCTCCTCTGCTGAGAGAGTGGTGACACGAAAGCCACCAAAGACAGCCCGGCCAGCGCGAGCAATGCGTTCCTCGACGAAGTCACGAGCCTGGGCAATCGTACTGATTGTAGAGGCATAACAAGTCTCGTCGGTCTCCCCCCAGGTGATGAGCCCATGTTTGGCCAGGATGACGAGCTTCGCACGGGGATTGGCGCGCACCGCCAGTGCGACCTCGCGTGCCAGTCCAAAGCCGGGGCGGCGGTACGGAATCCAGATCAGCTCGTCCCCGAAGCAGTCCCGTGCCTGCGCCTCGCCACCCTCTGCACAGGCGAAGTAGTTCGTTGCATCAGCATGCGTGTGATCGACATGCGGAAACGGCAGGAACCCATGCAAGAGGGTTTCGATTGAAGGACGCGGGCGACCCGGTTCGTAGAAGCAGTGCGCGAGGTAGTCCACCATCTCGCTGTCGCTCATGCGCTCGCGTTCGAGCAGGGGAAGCACATCCTCCAGATACAGCCCGGTAAAGGAGGCTTCTGTAACTGTTGCAAGATCGGAGCCGGAGCCTTTTACCCACAGGATACGCGCCGGGCGACCGCGAAAATCGACCTCTTCAGCCTTGGCCGAGGTGTTGCCGCCTCCCCAGTTAGCGATAGAGCGATCCGCTCCCAGCTTGCGCGAGCGTGCAACCAGTTGCGCCAGGGTAGTTGGCGTCGAGATATTTGTCATAGCAATGAATCCCTCGTGATCAAAAAGAACCTTCTCTGCCGGAACAGATGGGATAGACGCGATAAATCATGCCCCTACGCGCCCGGATAGCCGCTTGACGCTGCGACAACAGCCCGTTCGCGCGCCACGCGCTCGGCATAGCCACTCGCGTGGAAAGCCGTAATGGGATCGGGGTCAAGCCCCTGGCGGACACGGACCTCGGAGAGCAACGGGCGCACATCTGTCTCATACGCTGCCTGGAGGACGCGATACGCTCCCAGCACTTCGCCAGCTTCCTGGGCTGCACGCAGCGCGGCCCGATTCACTAATAATGCTTTAGCATAAGCTGTCTGAATGTTGATGACACTCTGAATCATCGCCTCAATCTTCGGCTCGATGTTGTGCGACTGGTCGATCATGTAGGCGATGCGACCTGCATTGGCGTTGCTCTCACTTGCAGCACCAACGATCTCGTTGAAGATGCAGAAGAGGTCGAAAGGGTTCTGAGAACCCACGATCAGATCATCATCGGCATAGCGGCGATCGTTGAAGTGAAATCCACCCAGGCGGCCTTCATCGAGCAAGTGCGCAACGATCTGTGCGATATTTGTTCCTTGCGCGTGGTGTCCCGTATCTACCAGCACCTCGGCCCGGGGGCCAAGCTTCTGCGCCATAAGCAGTGACGTGCCCCAATCTGGGAGATCGGTGGAATAGAAGGCAGGCTCGAAGAACTTGTACTCGATCAGCAGGCGCATTCCAGTGGGCATTGCGGCATAGATGGATTGCAGGGAATCCAGCAGGCGATGACGACGGCGGCGCAGGTCATCTTGTCCCGGATAGTTGGTGCCGTCAGCCAGCCACAGGCTGATAACATTTGAGTCCACCGATTGCGCAATCTGGATGCACTCGATCACGTGTGAGATAGCTCGTTCGCGAACCGCCTTGTCGAAATGGCACAGGCTGCCGAAGCGGTACGCGTCATCCTGGAAGAGGTTTGGATTCACGGCACCAATACGCAGGCCGAATTGCCCGGCATACTCCTTCACGGCCTGCCAATCATCTTCTCTGTCCCAGGGAATGTGAATGGCGACGCCAGGACAGATGCCGGTGACCTTATGCACCTGAGCCGCGTCCGCCAGCTTCTCGCGCAGATTACTGGCTGCCCCCGGCCAGTGAAAGACCTTGAAGCGCGTACCTGAATCTCCGTAGCCCCACGAGGGAGTCTCGACGTTGAACTGTTGCATGGCCGCGCTGAAGCCGTCGATAGTGACGCCTTGCTCTTGCAAGCGATTTTCGATTTCTGAACTCACGTACTCACCTTGCCTGACTATTGCGGGTTATTTGTGCCGGAATAGGATTATATTAATCGAGATGAAAGACTTCCTCAAGAACGGGCGGAAAACCTGAAGCCTCCTCGATTTCGCGCATTAAAATATCGCTCATCTGGGCCTCCCAGCGTTCGCTGGCCCGGCTGGCTGCCATTATCTCCAGGTAGCGCTGAAAATCATCGACTTCCATATAAGCGAAAAGCTCCGTGCCGCGCAGATAGATGGAGTAGTTCTGGCACCCCGCGCGCTTGAGATCCGCCAGGAGATCTGGCCAGACCTGCCGGTGACGCCGGCGATACTCTTCCTCGGTACCTGGCTTGATCCTCATCGTAAAAGCGATTCGCTGCATAGAACTCCCGTGCCCTTGTGAGCTAATCCCGAGAGGACATGCAGAGAAGTAGTCTTCTCTACATGCCTCCCAGAAAAATGCCGAACCAACCTAGAAGTTAAACTGGTCGATGTTTGCACTGTTGAACACGGTTGGTGGACCAAGCAGGACCACGTTATTAGCGGCAATGGTAAACATACCCAGCTTGCCAGCCGTGAAGGTCTCGCCGACAGTCCCTTTGATCTTGCCTTCAACCAGCAGGGCCGCGACATAATAGGCCAGGTAACCCAGGTGGCCAGGGTCCCACAACTCAAAGCCCTTGATCGTGCCGTCTTTCACGTACTGGCGCAGTTGATTGGGCGTACCCAAGCCAGTCAGAGCAACCTGACCGCCCTTATGCACCGACTCGAGCGCGCGGGCCGCGGCAGCGATACCCACCGTGGTGGGTGAAATGATCCCCTTCAGGTTGGGGTACTGCTGCAGCAGGGCTAGCGTCTGGTTAAAGCTGGTCTGATCATCGTCGTTCCCGTAGGCTACCTTGACCAACTGCATATTTGGATACTTCGCGGCCAGCTCCTGCCTCATGAAGCCAATCCAGGTGTTCTGGTTTGCGGCCGTGCTGGCTGCCGAGAGAATGGCAATCTGGCCGGTGCCATTGATTTGCTGGGCCAGCAAATCCACCTCACTGCGGCCAATCTGCTCACTATCGGCCTGGTTGATAAAAACGTTGCGTGCATCGGGTGCCACATCAGCGTCATAACTCACCACCTTGATCCCCTGCGCCATGGCCTGCTTCAGCGACGGTGCAACGGCATTGGGATCATCGCCCGATATAACGATGGCGCCGACATGCTGCTGGGTAAGGCTCGTAATGAACGGCACCTGTGCAGCGGCGTTGGCCGAGGACGGGCCGACCTGCTTAAATTGTCCACTCAGATCCTTGGCAGCTTGCTGTCCCCCCGAGGCTGCAGTGTCGAAATACGGGTTGTTGACCTGCTTGGGCACGAATACAATGTTGAGGTTACTCCCTGTGCCACTCGTAGGAGTACCTCCTCCAGTGCTGGTAGTGCTTCCGCAGGCCGCCAGCAGCAGTAGTACAAAAACCAGAAAACCGGGGCCGAGTGTCTGAAACAGCTTTTTCACTGCCATTTCCTTTCCTTTATACTTGCTTTGAACTTCCCATAGCAAGACGCCGATGGGCTATCACGACCTGGATGCGCCGGGCGATGTTGGGTCCCAGCACAGAGAGGATCAACAGTAAGCCGATTGCGAGACTCTGGATATCCCCGCTGATATTCAGCAGGCTAAACACGTTCTGTAAAACAGCGACAATGAAAATGGCCAGTACCACGCCTAACAACGAGCCACGACCCCCAAAGATGTTGACGCCGCCCAGCAAGACAACCGTCACGACGTAGAGTTCAAATCCCACTGCATTGTCCGGTCGAGCGCTGGAAAAGCGCGCGGTAAAAATCACTCCGGCTAGCGCCGCGATCAATCCGGAGAGAATGAACAACATGAGTTTCACCCGGCCCACGTTGATCCCGGAAAAGCGCGCCGCCTCTTTGTTATTGCCCATAGCGTAGAGTTGCCTGCCCAAACGGCTAAAATGTAGCACCATCACAAAAATCACCACCAGGATGGCAAAGATCAGACCCGACCAGGGAAGCTCTGTACCCGGGATAGTGCCAAACCCCAGATTGGTGAAAGCGGTGGGAAAGCTGCTGACTGCCTGATCACCCAGAACGACGTAGGCCAGACCGCGATAGAGGGCGAGAGTGCCAATCGTTACGACCAGTGAGGGCAACGCCAGCTTTGTGACGAGCAAGCCATTGAGACAGCCTGCCACAAGCCCAACCAGGAGCGCCACACCTATGGCGAGCCACATGGGATGTCCGCTCTGCCAGAGAAGGCCCAGAACGACGCTGGTCAGACCCAGCAGCGAAGCGACCGACAGGTCAATCTCGCCTGCGATGATGATCAGTGTCATCGGCAAAGCCATGATGGCTATTTCCATAATGTTACTAGTGAGCGCGTAGAAGTTAAAGCCGCTCAGGAAGTAGGGTGAGAGGACGCTGCCAATTCCAATACCGAGCGCAAGCAGTAGGACAAGCAGAGCCTCCCAGGAAGTCAGGAACGATTTGAGTCTTTTCATGCTTTCTTCCTCCTGGAGAGGATAGTCCTCTGCACCCAGCGGGTGATAAGGGCATCAAGTACCACAGCACCTAAAATTGCCGCGCCATAGAGCGCCTGCAACCAGAACTGGGAAACGTTCAGGATGTTTAACGCATTTTGCAACGTGCCCAGTACGATCGCACCCAGCATCACACCCAGGATGGTGCCCGAGCCACCGAAGATATTGACCCCGCCTACGACGACCGCCGCGATGACCGCCAATTCCAGGCCCGTGGCATTGGTCGAGTCTACGGTGGCAAAGCGCGCTCCCCAGAGCACTCCGGCCAGCCCGCAGAGCAGCCCCGACGCGGCGAAGGCTGCGAAAACGAGCCAATCCCGGCGAATACCAATCATGTTCGCCGCTTCTGGATTGCTGCCTACCGAGTAAAGCTGGCGTCCGGCCTGCGAGGCATGCAGAAAATACCCGACGATCACCGCGATGACCGCCGCAATGAGTATCAGGGCCGGAATACCAAAGATCTGGGTCGTCGCCAGAGCCAGGTAACTGCTCGGCACATCGGAGGCATTGATCTGGGAGGTCGTATTGGACGAGACAATAAAAACCAGGCCCCGGTAGGCGTAGAGGGTACCCAGCGTGGCGACAATCGCCGGGACGCGCCCGAACGAGACGATCAGTCCATTGACCATGCCCAGAACCAGCCCCAGCGCACAACCCAGCAGGATACCCAGCAGCAGATTGCTACCGGGAAGCTGCTTGAAGAAATAGGCCGTGACAAAGGCGGTGAAGCCTACTATCGAACCCACCGACAGATCCACGTTGCGCGTCAACACCACCAGCGTCTCTCCCACGGCGACGATCGCAAGAATGGCGACCGAGAGCAAAATCTGCTCGAAATTGTCGATGCTCAGAAAACGCGGCGCCTGGACGCTGACAGTGAGAACTATAAGTAGCAAGACAATCAGAAGGCCCAATTCGCGCACCCGGCTGACCAGGCCCAGCAGACGCGCCTGATTCACCTGGCTACGCTGCTTCGCGCGCTCCACTTCTTGACTGGTGGTAGTCATGCCATCACCTTTCCTGTCCTGTAGCGGCGAACATGACCCGCTCCTGAGTCGCCTCCGAGCGCGCGAATGTGCCGGTAACGCTTCCCTCGTGTAGCACAATAACCCGGTCGGCCATGGCGAGCACCTCTGGGAGCTCGCTGGATATCAAAATGATGGCCAGGCCTCTGGCGGCCAGCTCTGAAATAATGCGGTGAACCTCGGCCTTGGCCCCAACATCGATACCGCGCGTTGGCTCATCCAGGATCAGCACCGACGGGTTGGTCGCCAGCCATTTGCCCAGCACTACTTTCTGCTGATTCCCGCCAGAGAGCGCATTGACGAGCTGCTCCACGCCCGCCGAACGAACGTTCAGCTGGCTGGAATACGCGCTCGCGATCTTCCGTTCCCGGCGCGGATCAAGCAGTCCCAGGCGCGAAACCTGTTGCAGAATTGCCAGGGTGACATTGGAGGCAATACTGAAGTTCATGACCAGACCCTGCTGGTGGCGATCCTCGGGAACGTAGGCAATGCCGTATTCCATCGCCTGCTGCGGCGAACGGATGCGTACCTTCTTGCCTTTGAGCCAAATCTCGCCGCTCTCGGCCCGGTCAATGCCAAAGAGCACCCGCGCCACCTCTGTGCGTCCGGCCCCCACCAGCCCCGCCAAACCCAGAATCTCGCCCCTGCGAAGCTGGAAGTTCACATCAGCAAACACTCCAGGTCGTGTGAGTTGCTTTACCTCCAGCACGACCTCCCCAATCTCAGCCTCACCTTTAGGGAAAAGGTTTGAGAGTTCACGCCCGACCATGTGCTTGATGATCTCTTCTGTATTCATCTGGCTGACAGGGGCTGTAATGATGTGCGTGCCATCGCGGAAGACGGTCAGGCGGTCGGCGATCGTGAAAACTTCTTCCAGGCGGTGGCTGACGAAAAGTATAGCCACGCCGCGCTCGCGCAATTGCTTCACAATGGCAAATAATTCATCGACCTCATGCGACGAGAGGGCCGCAGTTGGCTCGTCCAGCACCAGCACGCGCGCCTTTATGGAAAGAGCCTTGGCGATCTCTACTAGCTGTTGTTCAGCAACGGAGAGTCCCTGTACCGGAGTACGGGAACTGAGCGAAACGTCCAGGGATGCGAGCAGCTGATCGACCTCGCGATACATGCGCTTCCAGTTAACGCGCCCAAAGCGATCACGAGGGTGACGGCCCATGAAGACATTCTCGGCAACATCCAGGTCGGGGAAAAGCATCGGTTCCTGCTGGACAACAGCGATGCCCAGGGCCTGGGCCTGTGTAGGCGAGCGCAGTTCTACCACCTCGCCACCAACTTTCACCGTCCCCGAGTCTGGCCTGTGGATACCGGCCAGGATTTTCACCAGCGTGCTTTTACCTGCGCCATTCTCGCCCACCAGTGCATGCACTTCGCCAGGGAACAGACGAAAGTCCACTCCCCGCAGTGCCTGCACGCCGCCAAATTGTTTGGCAATCCCAATGAGCTCAACGATCGGTTCAGGAGGATTCGTCACTTTCTTTCCCCTCCTCGAGATATACTTGACGGACCAGGCTATACACATTACAATTAGTGTGAACTTGAAACGTTTCAAGTTGCGCCAAAGAAAAAATATCGCTATCGCGTTACCTGGTTACGCTTAAGGGTCGGGGATTGAAACGTTTCAATAAAGGAAGTATAAGTGCGAATGGACTCTTTGTCAAGGGGGTTTTGGCCGAAAAATCCGGAGTCCAGCAATCAGGGCTGAGTGAGGCGAGAGGTTGATGGACGGCCATTGAACAGTAGGATCACATCCATAGAGCAGATAAGAAAGCGTGCGCGCATGAGCTCAAAGTCAAGCATCCGGGAAGTGGCGAAGCGTGCTGGCGTTTCGCTCGGAACCGTATCGAATGTGCTCAACCGGCCAGAAATCGTCGCTGAAGAGACGCGTGAACGTGTAAAATCAGCCATCGAGGAAATTGGCTTCGTTCGCAACGGATCGGCGCGCCAGTTACGTGCAGGCACAAGCCAGCACATCGGCCTGATTGTGCTTGATGTGGCCAATCCGTTTTTCACAGAAGTTGCGCGGGGTGTCGAGGACCTGGCCAACCAGGCCGGGTACGTGGTTATCCTGTGCAATTCGGACGATTCTGTAGATAAGGAAAATCATTACCTTCAAGTGCTCGAGGAGCAGCGCGCGCAGGGACTCCTGATTACCCCGGTGCAGAGCGATGCCAGTTACCTGCAGCGGTTCCGACAGCGGGGCATCTCCGTTGTTCTGCTCGACCGACCGAGCCGCATCAAGGATATGTGCTCGGTCGCGGTCGATGATGTGCGAGGGGGCGAAATTGCCGCCGCTCATCTACTCGAGCAAGGGCACGAGCGTATCGCTTTTGTGCATGGCCCGCTGAGCATCCGCCAGTGCGCGGACCGCAAACGCGGGGTGCTGCGGGCCATGAAATCCGCCGGGCTTGATCCTGAACGCGCCGTTGTTGACATCACTACTGCAGCTCAAAGCGCCAGGGAAGGTGAAATGGTCGTGGAGCAACTCTTGAGCGCCAGGATCAAGCCCACTGCTGTTTTTTGTGCGAACGATCTTCTCGCGCTCGGGCTGATGCGCGGCCTCATCAAGCGCGGGATCTCTATCCCTCGTGATATGGCGATGGTGGGCTACGACGATGTCGAATTCGCGAGCGTCCTTTCGACGCCCCTCACCTCAATACGGCAACCCAAATACGAACTCGGGCGTGCCGCAGCCGAGTTGCTGCTCGACGAGGCAAATAACCCTGCCTCTCACCAGCACAAGCACATTGTGTACCAGCCTGAGCTGATTGTGAGGGAATCTAGCCGCTCTTAGCTGGCGGCGTTTCGGCGGTGAACCGTTTGATGTTCACTGCTCAACACGCTTCTCCTTGCTACAACGGTTGCGTATCATACATAAAGCCTTGAACCTGAAGCC
>Ga0209577_10002321_pt1 | contig 18383 bp, 11 predicted proteins | sample GraSoiAngelo_109_FD_185874 | JGI IMG/M metagenome (GOLD analysis project Ga0209577, IMG submission 185874) | Grasslands soil microbial communities from the Angelo Coastal Reserve, California, USA - 14_0903_12_20cm (SPAdes) (version 2) | ecosystem: Environmental > Terrestrial > Soil > Grasslands...
GATCGACGGTATCTCCAAGATTCGGAGAATTCGCAGGAGTGGAGTGTGAAGAGAATAGCGGGACGAGGCCAGGAATATAAGATTGACCGTAATATGCGATGCCAAGCAGCGTCAGCCGATGTGAGCATGTGGTGAAGATTCGTTCGCCGTTGAACTTGTACTGTTGCCGATGCTCCAGCCGATCGAGGAATCCATTTCCGTACGAGCCCTCAAAAGCCATCCAGGATTGAGTCGACGGACTGACTCCCGCCACTAGATCGATATCCCGGTAATCGCCCATAACCGTGAGGAACGGATCGAGGTGAGAGCGTAGCCCGTAAGCCGCGGCCAGGTTGACGGAATGATTGCCCTCCCGCACGTTGAACGCTCCCCCGTCAATCTGTACGCTCTCCACTACCTCTGGAACAAAGACATTTGGATCGGCGTAACCGTTGCCGTGGGCATTCGCTGACAGATTGTTTGGAACGAGATAACCGCCCACGGCGATAAACTGCGCGATCGGTTCGCCATGATCGCCGGCTACTCCCGGAGCAAAATATTGCGGCGCTTTTATGCCGCTCGAAGCGGTTTCAATCGGGTACCCGGGAATGGAGACTAGGGCGCCGGGACGGCCAGGATTTGCGTCCAGCAGATCCTGGCGAACAAACACTCGCAGTGCAGGGTCGGGAGCGAGAACGCTCGCGTCATTTAAGTCGGCCGTCACCGTGACCGACTCGCTTTGCGGTGCAAGACCCGAAAACTGGATATCCTCATTCCGATTGCCATCAGAGAGCGCTATGGTTCGGGTGACCGCGCCAAAGCCCGGATATTCCGCGGTGAGACGGTAGTCTCCGGCGTCGAGATTGGTAAAGAGAAAGCGCCCTTGACTGTCCGTCTGGGCTTCGCGAGAAGAGAAGCCGGCCCACCGCGATAGACGGATCGTTCCTCGGATGACGACGTTACCTTGGGGGTCGGTCAGATTGCCGGAGAGATTGCTTGCAGCAACCGCCTCCGGCCCCCACAAAACGAGAAAACACAACACCAGGGCGAAGCCCAGACAGCGCGAGAGCATTCGAACGCTCGTGATCGGATTTTTGTTACTGGCCATTGCATCTTCTCGTTAGGCTCTCTAGGCAGCGCCCTACCGGGATGCCGCCGAGACTGACAAGCTGGTGAGAATTGTCCGCGCCTGTTCCGAATCAAGCGTGCTAAGATCCGCCGCTTGCTTCAGATATTTCTCCGCGGAAGTGCGGTCACCCACCTGCAGTACAATTTCGCCAGCATGCCTTAGTAGCCGGGCATCACGTATGCCAACTGCCAGTGCCGCTTCGATCTGCCTGCGTGCCTCATTATCCTGCCCGTTTACATGAAGGGCCCACGCATAGGAATCCAGGGTATAGACATCGTGACGCCGCGAGAACTCCCGCTTGGCGACCTCCAGCGCTTTTAGCGGATCGTGAGCGTAGTCGGCGTAGTAGAAGATCAGCTCGCGATTCGAATTATCTCCACGATTTGTTTCTAAAAGCGATTTCTGCTCGAACTCGGCAAAAGCCGTCTTCGCGTCTTCGTGGCGGCCGGCAAAGTGCAATGCTTCCGCAAGGTCATACAAGTTCTCGGCGTGTGGCGTTGCCTGATAACGCTGCTTTAGCAACTGAACCGCATCATCATAACGCCTCTGTTGGATCCTGACTTTGGCGAGATTGCCCAGGGCATAGTGATAGCCGGGGAAGAGTACCAAGGCATGCTGGAGGTTCTTCTCGGCGTCGGCGGTTTTTCCCACAGACAGCTGAAGGTGCGCCATTTGTGTCAGAATCCATGCAGCATCTTCGACCTCGCTCGGCGCCGTGGATTGCAGCGCCATGTTCATCAGTTCCAGCGCGCCGTCCACATCTCCGAAGATCTCGCGCAGATACGCGGCCCGGGTGATTCCGGGGAGGTTTCCGGGACGCAGGTCGAGCATGAGCTGGGCCGCTTTTTCTGCCTCGTCATAGTTCCCCAGTTCAGCGTTGGCGTCAGCCAGGAAGCCGTGAACCATGACATCGTCCGGCATTCTCTTGCTGAGCTTGAGAGCTGCTTCACGAGCTGCCGCGAACTCGTGTTTCCCCAGCAGCAACCAAACCTGGATTCTTTCTCCATCGAAGTTGTCGGGAGAAATCTCGAACGACTTCTTCAATGTGTCTTCCGCTTCGGCATAAAACTTCACGTCCGAAGTCTCGCGTGCACGTCGCGAAAGCGCCAGGGCGAGGGCGTTGTAAGCTTCGAAATTCTTCGGATTCTTTTCGATCAACTGGGTGGCGCGAGCCATGCTTTGCTCGGCAGGAGAAGGCTTGGCTTGCGCGGAAGAAGCTGCAGTCTGCGATAAGGTTGCAGTAGTCAGCGCTAGAACCAGAACGGCAAGTGTCTTCATACGATTCCTCATTCCTTGAAAGAAAAGTAGTGGCCGCCCGCCTAAGCTGACGGCCACGAGCCATGAGTTACTTCACGGGACAGATACCGCCAGGTTGACCACTGCAGCCTTTCTGTCCGGGGCCTGTGTGGTGGCTGTCACGGCCGCTGTGAGCAGGAAGGACGTAAGGGAACGTCGTTCCATACCCAACTTCGTTGGTGTTGACGCCGTCGCCGACTGCCGCGCCGTACTTTTTCGGGTCGGCGAGGATTCCGACGACTGCACGAGAGGCGATGTCAACTACATCATCGATGGGCCGCCGCCCCTGCGGGAATCCGGCCAAGTCGCCCGCGAGGAAGCCGAGACGCTTCTGGCTCCCCACCGGAGTGGGTGGAATACCCGTGTTTAGCCTGAGCAGGTCAGCCACCGGGCCGGCATCTTTGGGACCGCATCCCGGACAGATCGGAGTCATGTACTGAACGAGCGGAAGCAAGTCGGTACGCGGTGCCGGAGGAACCGGGATGTGGAGGATCGAGGAATAGAGATGCGCCAAGACCGGATCCAGGAAGTAGCTGGCGAACTGGCCATCGTCCTTGGGATCGGAAACGCTGAACAGGTCTTTAGAGCCGGTTCCGATGATCAGTTCGTTGATGAGGGAATTGCCTTCGCGATTGACTTGACGCCATGAGCCGGCCCCGTTCACTTGCCCATTGAGACGGCGCACGGTAATGCGTTGCCGGTCGGTCTCTCCATAGGTGCCGATGACCGCTTGCTTCTCGCCTGCGCCATGGAGCTTGCCATCCACGGTCAGCATGGTGATCGGCACTTCCAGAACGATCGAGTTGACGTTAAAACCCGCCACCGCGTCGGGAGCGTAGTTGTGAGTGTCGTCCGCATCTACGGCAGGGCTCAGGATTCCACCGACGCCCATGCGGAAGTTGAAGGAATCGAAAGCAGCCCCCAGGTCGATATAGAAAGGATCGTCGACCGTTCCGGCAAATACCCGGATGCCATCTTCGAGTTCATAGACGCCCTGGTTAAACAACTTCTGATAGTTGGGCATAGTCAGTGGGCCGACGTTGGATGGAACTGCGAAGAGCGTGCGACCATCGGCCAGGTCCGCGGCTTCACCGTTCTTGATCATCGTTACGGTGTACGTTTGCCGGAGACTCAAGCCTTCCGAACCGGCGCCGTCCAGAGAGGTGATCTGCGGAAATCCGCCGATGCCTCCAACGAAGCCGGTGAATACCCCTGGTTGGCGGATCTGCGTGTTGAAGCGGAATACGAAGCTGATGTCGGTTTTTCCATCGTGATCGTTGTCAACGTTCATCACGTAACGCACGTTGGGATCGAAAGGAAAATAGTTGGGGCCGTTCGAGGGTTCAAGGAATCCGTCGACGTTGAGAATCATCGTGACGCGGTCAGGGTAGTCGTAGCTGACGAAGGCGTACCAGTCGGTTACGTCTGCACTGTGATCGAGTGCGGCAATGGGGGCTTCACGGTGGCTGGATGCGAACATGCTGGCTGGAATCAGCATGAGCAGCGCCATGGCGAAGGCCACCACGAGGGTCTGTCGTTTCATTGGCTTCCTCTTGATGTGAAATTAGTAGACATCGCCCATGGTCAACTCGACCGCTGAGGCGCGGCGCCACGCCGCAGCAGTCAAGATCGGATCTGTCTACGACCTTGAATACGCTGCAAAGTCCTGGTTTGGATTGCCGGCTGCGAAAAGTCATCAGATATTCGCGAAAAAGAGCCTTTCCTGAGCGTGACCAGAATCTCTAGAATTTTGTCTCACTTGGAGAGATCCAAACTGCCAGTAGGACTCGTACGGTCTAATAAAATGTCTGCGCCGTGGCGCTTTGTCGCACCTCCGACTCCTAGGAGGAGCGCCCGTGGTCGGCGCTCATTGATCTGGATTGACCAGGGTGATGAGGGGGACGCTTAGGTGGTTTCCATGACACCGCGGAAACGAAGCTCGATCAAAGGTCATAGTCCAACCGCCACTGAATGCGCCGCACTTTTTTTTAGCCGAACAGGCGGAGCCTTCTTCCCCGAGACGCGGAGTCGGAGAGTTCTTCCGAAGATGCGGCGATGGAAGAATCCGGGCTGAAGGCGAAGGTCACTCCTGACGCCGGTAAGGTTATATATGGTTGGGGGAAGTGAAGTCCGCAGTTCAGGCTGACACCGGTACCCGACGCTAATTGGCCAGCTGGAAGTTTATAGATAGAGTAGTCTCTACCATCGCCGGTTGCCCATTCACAACATAAGGTTCATAGCGCCACCAGCGCACTGCATCGATGGCTGCGACCGACAGTGCCTCTGGTCCGCTAACAACCTGCACCTGTGTGACTGCGCCCTCGGCGCTCACTATGGCATCCAGCACCACCGTGCCTTGCACACCTGCCCGTCGAGCAGCCTCAGGATACTCGGGTGCGACCTCGTGTATGATCCGTCGCTGCATCGTGTCGGCCGGCACCTTTAGTTGTGGCTTTGCCATTAAAGTTTCGTTCGCCGGAACGTGTGCTTCTAACTGCCTCCATCCTTGCTCCCATCGCCACCATCCCATCACGGCGGTGACAACGATTATGAGAACGGCGAACGCTACGCCACGCCAGAGGCCCATTCCAAGTTTTGAGCTTTCAGGGCGTTCGAAGTGCGGAAGGGAAGCGGGATTGCCTATTTCAATTCCCAAGTTGGGGTCTGCATCGTGGGGCTTTTGGGCTACGAATGAAATGTCGGCTTCATGTCGCGTCCAATAGCGGATGATCGATTGCTGTTCGTCGGGCAAGCGGAGAAACTGAAGCCCAAAGCTCAATTCACGCTGATAACGAACCACCGCCGTAGCACGTACCGGCGTACTCATATGCGGGAGTAGAAACTCAACGCGAACAGATTCCCCCAGGAGGAGTTGGGACGCGACCACAACGCCCATTCCGCCTTCACCTATCTCGAGCGTGCGTCCGGGAATGTTGTCAGGGATCCCCGAACGCAATACGGTGACATCCAACGGCACGGTTAGCTTGTAGCGAGGGACCCGTCGGGTGGACGCGGTTCCCAAGGAGCGCGCCGGGGTGGTTGCTGCACTCATCGGCCACCATTCTTTTGTCGGCAAAAAGAACACGTCATCATTTGAGCGGAGATGAGCTGTCGTTTCGAAATGAAATCACTCTTCCTCATGATAACCAGCTAAATGACGACATCGGTCAGCGTACCCTCGCCTACGCACCGTCGCAACATTACGCCCGTAATACGTCTTCCTGACCTGGATTTGGTGCTTTTTCGCAGGTTTGTCAAGAGTGGAAAGCTACGGTGTAAAACTTGGATTGGCACGATAACCAAAACTCCAGGGGAACTCACCACCAGCGAGAGGCTGACGTGAACGAGTGGTGCGGCACGAGCGCTATCGACGTGATCCATTTCTTCGGCAGCCAATAGCCATACCGGCGGAATCCACCCTGAGCTTTTGAGGAGGTGGAGATAGTCCTCGAACCTTCACGACTGAACCCGGGCCTCTGGAAGTTCGAAAATGTTGATACCGCATGTGGCGACTCCTGCACAGCGGTTGGTCGGCGAAGGTTCGCAAAATTACTTCGGATTGGCGACCAGGGCTAAGCCGCTGGCGCGGCGGACGCTACCGCTTGGGTGAGCCGAGAGATTTCGTGCACTACTGACATAGTTTGGGTCACGGAGAAAGGAGGCTCCTGTGGCTCGTTTACGAAAAATGATGCTGGAAGAGCTCCAGCGTACGCAACTATTCCGCGATCACCACACGCAATTACTTGCGCGTCGTGACCGACTTCGGCAAAACATTTTGGAAAGTCTCCCGACAAGCTCGATCCGCCCCAACGGGTTATGCAATATCATATGCGCGCTGCGACTTGCCTGTGCTTTCTTGGAGGTCAACCTTTCTCTCGCCATACTATCTGCATCAACAATCAACACCTTAGGACAGCCTCTATTTGGCACTAAATGTGCGTTCAACATTAACAACTCGCTGCTGCCAGGCAGTGGAAATAGGGGGCGCAAGGGCACTTTGAGTTCAGGCTCCGAGTCGGGCTCGTCTTGCAAATCCATCTCGAGGAGAGAAGACAATGAGATTGCGCATTAGGTTGTCACTCATTCTATTGTGCGTCGCCGTTTTAGGTTCGGCTAACCTGTTTGGCCAAGCCACAGCGACTGGAACGATTCAGGGTACTGTTGTCGATAAATCACAAGCCGTAGTGAGTGGGGCGCAGGTCGTTGCTACTTTCAAGGCCACTGGGATCACGCGGATTGCGACGACTAACGACACAGGGTCCTATCGGTTCGATTTCGTGCCGGCAGGAACGTACCAAATTAAGGTCGCGAAACAAGGTTTCGCGTCGGTCGTCCAAACCACCGAAGTCCTGGTGGGACAGTCGGCGGCTGTCAATGTTATCCTCGAGCCGGGGGCAGCCACTGAAGTTGTGGAAGTAACTAGCACAGCTCCACTCGTTGATATTACGAAAACCGGTGTCAGTCAGGACATCACGCCCCGAGAAGTAGCCCAGCTTCCTCTGGTCGGCCGCGACGCAGCCAATCTTGCTTATCTTGTTCCGGGTGTAAAAGCAGCCGATTCATACGATCCTACCAAGAATCGCTACGCCATCCTTTCCATTAACGGTTCCGACGGCCGTAATGTGAATACCACGATTAACGGGGTAGACAACAAAGACAACACCGTTGGCGGCGCGGTAATGCAGATGCCGCTTGAGGCTGTTCAGGAATTCCAGATCAGTACGCAGCGCTTCTCCGCTGAAAACGGCCGCTCTCAGGGCGCTGCTATCAACATGATCACCAAGTCGGGCACCAACAACTACCACGGTTCGACTTTCGGCTATTTCCGCAACTCCGCCCTTAACACCGATGAAAAGGTTGCGAATGGAGACGGCACCTCCACTCCCCAGCATCCCGATTACAGCCGTCAGTTTTTCGGCGGTTCGATTGGCGGCCCGTTCGTGAAGGACAAGCTCTTCGGCTTCTTCGCCATCGAGCGTCAGCGCGAGAGCCAGGGGCTCTCCGAGACGGGCAGTTCCTACAGCGAGCTTGTACTCGCTCAGCAGGCGGGACTTGCCGCGCAGCCGGCCTTAACGATCCCTAGGCCATTCCACGAGTGGCGTTATACCGGTCGCATGGACTGGACCATCAACAGCAGGAACTCGGCCTATCTCAGCTACAGCTCGCAAGCCAATGACAGCCTCAACGATCAGTCCGACGGGACTGCTGATCTTACCAACGGCAACTTCACTACCAACCATCTTCAAATCGCTAACCTGACGGTGAATTCGCAACTCTCCAATACTGTCGTCAACCAATTTACATTCGGATTTCAGTATTGGAACAACCTGATCGCCAGCAAGATCAGCGCTCCGCTCGTTGTTTTCCCGAATCCGGCTCAATTTGGCACCAACACAAATGTTCCGCAGCAGTCGTTCCAGCGCAAGTGGCAGTTTAGGGACGACATTTCCAAGACTATGGGCAAGCACACCTTTAAAGCCGGTGCCGACTACATTTGGAATCCGGTGGAGGGAGGATTTTTCGAGTTTAGTTCTACGCTGGAGATTGACTTCTTGCAGAATCCCAGCACGATTCTCGCGAATCCCAGCACTTATCCGCAAGGTTTCTCCACTCCCGGCCTGATTGGAGGCATGGCGTACGCTAATGGCAATCCATACTTTCTAGTTGCCACCAAGCAGCTTGGTTTCTACGGGCAGGATGATTGGAAGGTGACAAATCGATTGACTTTGAATCTCGGCCTCCGCTGGGATCGTGATTTCAATGCTCTGGGCCAGGCTGACATCACCAAGAGCCGTACCTATCAGGAACTTGTCGCCATTAACAGCCCGATCTCGAATCCTTACGTCAGTCACTTACCTCATGACGACACCAAGGACTTCAGCCCGCGCATTGGATTCGCCTATGACCTAACTGGAGCGGGAAAACACGTGGTGCGCGGTGGTTTCGGCCTGTACTTTGGCAACTCATTCCAGAATATACCGTTGTTCATGGAGCAGCAGGCCAATCCGACCATCTTCCAAACGGTACTCAGCCTGTCCGCCCCCACGGACCCAGTGCCCGGAACCGGCCTTACTCTGGGACAGTGGCAATTCGGCGTGAGTCCATTGCCCACCCTTCCTCCACCGTCTTCGACGCTCGCAGAAGGTGCCATCGGCCGCATCATCGACCCCCGCTACCGGAACCCGGTAACCGAGGAATTCAATGTTGGCTATTCGTGGGCATTCAATAGGAACTCCGTCTTCGAAGCGGAATATACGCATGTTCTCGGCCTGCATGAAAACAAGACGATCAACATCGACCAGAAAGTGCCAGCCGGGACCGACTCAAGTGGAAATGTAATCCTGACCCGTCCACTCACGGCGGCATTTACTGCTGCGGGACAACCGGTCCTCAACAGCGTGCGCGCTGATGAATCCATCAATCGCAACCGCTACGACGGGGTGAACTTCAGTTTTCGCCAGCGCATGAGCCATCGCTTCTCTCTGATCGCCAATTACACGCTGGCGCGGGCCATGGGCTATGGCTACGGAGGTGTCCCTTCTTCTGGCTTCCGCAACTATGCCCGTAACGGCTATGCGCCATTTGCGCCCTATGAGTTTGGTCCCTCCTACAACGACGAGCGTCATCACGTCACGCTCGCCGGACAGGTAAGTTTACCGAAGGGATTTGAATTCGCGCCCATCCTTCAATACGGCTCGGCCCGTCCCTACAATCCGTGGAATGGCCTTTCTGACAACACTCTTAACACCGGGGGTGGGACCCTTTCCGCGGTTGTCGTGCCCAAAAGCGATCCGAAAAACTTGTTCGCTTTCGCTGGAAACGATACCGGCGCGCAAAATTGTTACTATTTGACGAATAACTGCACGATTGCCGGATTTGATTCGCTTCGCGGGGATCCGTTCTTCGAGCTCGACACCAAGCTGGCCAAGAACATAAAAATCGGCGAACGGCTGAACGTGCAAGTAATAGCGCAGGCTTTCAACCTCACCAACCGGGCGAACTACGGGAACAATTTCGGGAACAACATTTCTAGCCCGGGTACATTTGGCCACCCTGTCGGATACTTTGCTCCCAACGCCACGTTCATTCCGCGATCGATCTGGAGCGAATTCGGCGTACACGTCACCTTCTAGGTTTTTAACCCTATCGGAAGGCTGACATTACTGCCAGCCTTCCGACACTCACGTTCTGGATTTCGCCCGCGCTATGCGACTCCGTAGCTGTCTCTGCTGTGGTTGGCGACACGGCTACCGCCAGCAGACAGATCTGCAGCAGGGCCTTCTTCTTTAGCCTCTGTTAACGCGGTGTGCTTAAGGTCCTTTTTCTGTTTTGTTGCGGAGAACGGCCGCCCCTTGACGTAACCAGGGCGTTTGTACTCATTGGGTCTTTGGATCTTGAGTTTCGACCCTGGGCCTCCAAGCCGGACCTGCTCGGGGTCAGCTTTCTCGAGATTCGCATCGAGCGACCGCTAATATTTCCGGCAGGAACAATCCGGAAACAATTCTACGTTCGAGCCAGCCGCGAGCCCAGTGCCATTCTGCCCCGTAATGACGATCCGCGTTCCACTTGCAGCGAGGCTCTTCAAAGCACCACGCTCGGCATCGCTCTCAGCCATTGGACCGATCTGCTCTCTGTGTGAACATGGCAATGCAACCGTGCGGAGGTAAATCACAGACCAAAGGTTCACTGCCATCCGATCTCGCCAAATCTGTTCTTATAGAATCTCAGGGCCAGGCACTTGGAGTGGGGGATGTTAATCATCATCAGCGATCTACATTTAACCGATGGCACTTCTGGCGAAACCATACGAGCTGGGGCGTTCAGGGCTTTTCGAGAGAGTCTATGCGAGCTTGCCTACGACGCTTCGTGGCGAAGCGACAAAAAGTACGTTCCTGTCGACCGCATTGACGTCGTGCTACTCGGAGACATCTTGGACGTCATACGCTCAACCAGATGGTGTGACGCTCCGGCTGAGGTCCGCCCATGGGGGAACCAGAGCCTTCCCGCCTTCTCTGTGACGGTGCAGCGCATCACGGAAGATGTGATCGAGAAAAACAAAGAGTCCTTAGACATTCTCAGGAGTTTACATAATCCCGAGATAATGAGCGTACTACCCGCGAGTCTAGACGGCAGGGTCGCAATCAGGCCGATCGAAGAGAGCTCGTTTTTGTGCCCCTGAGAGCTCGTTCTTTTGTGCCCTACGGGAGCGGAGACATTACCGCTTACGTGGCACTCGTACAGCACCAGCGAGCGGAACTCCCGAAAACGCCGAAAGCGTGGATTTGAGTCGAGCCATTCCAAGCGAGGATCTGCAACGACGTCGTTCTCCTTATAGGCGATCAGAATTCCGTCGCTCGGCAGATGGTTGAGTACGTTGTACAAAGTCGTGACGCGGTCAGGGTGGTCGTAGCTGACGAAGGTGTACCAGTCGGTTACGTCTGCACTGTGATCGAGTGCGGCAATGGGGGCTTCGCGGTGGCTGGATGCGAACATGCTGGCTGGAATCAGTATGAGCAGCGCCATGGCGAAGGCCATTACGAGGGTGTGTCGTTTCATTGGCTTCCTCTTGAATGTGAAATTCGTAGACTGTCGCCCATAGTCAACTCGACCGCTGAGTCGCGGCGCCACGCCGCAGCAGTCAAGATCGGATCTGTCGACGACCTTGAATACGCTGCAAAGTCCTGGTTTGGACTGCCGGCTGCGAAAAGTCATCAGATATTCGCGAAAGAGAGCTTTTCCTGAGCGTGATCAGAATCTCCCGGAATTTTTAGTACACAACCTTCGAGCATCTGTCAGTTCGCTACAGGAGGGTCTTGGCATTCTAATCTCGCAAGTTGCACTTCGATGATATTTGATGATATTTAGAGAGTATTCTCGGTCACCAATTCGCTCAGGTTGCGGGATCGTGTTCCTTTGGCGACTGCTGGGATTCCTTTCCCGTCAGGCGCTTTACCAGGCATCTTGGTGGGGAGTTTTTGCCGATATTCAATAGCGGCCATTGGCGGGACCCTTCTAGGCCGCGGCAATCACGCCCGTTTTCATCTCGATATGGCCAAAACTGACTGTTAACGTTCTGCATTTTCCTGATTTTTCCGATTTGTCTTAAAGTTTTCCGAAAACCACCCGATGTATCCACATAGGAGGGCACCATGACTACTGACTCGCCCAGAGCTGCCGCGGAGTATCTCCGAGCGTCTACCGATTACCAGCAGTACTCCCTAGAAAATCAAGCGGATGCGATTTCCCAATATGCGGAGGAGCGCGGTTTCTACGTTGTAAAGACCTATACCGACGCCGCCAAGAGCGGATTGCGCCTCAAGAATCGGGCCGGACTAAAGCAATTATTGAAGGATGTGGTCGAAGGCAACGGAGACTTTCGGGCCATCCTGGTCTACGACGTGAGCCGTTGGGGTCGGTTTCAGGACGCAGACGAGTCGGCCCATTATGAGTACCTATGCAAGTCTGCGGGAGTTCCGGTGCACTACTGCGCCGAGACATTTGAGAACGATAACAGTATGCCGGGATTGATCATGAAGACCCTGAAACGGACGATGGCAGGAGAGTACAGCCGGGAACTTTCTGCCAAGGTTCGGGCCGGGCTTGCTCGTCTTGCGAGGAAAGGATTCAAACTGGGTGGCCCTCCCCCTTATGGTTTTCGCAGAATGTTGGTCGACGCAGAGGGAAGATCGAGACAATTGCTTTTGGACGGACAACGCAAATGTATCGCGAACGAGCGCGTGATCCTGGTCCCTGGCCCCCAGGAGGAGATTGCCATCGTCCGCCGGATATTTCACGAATTTGTTGAGGAACATCGAAGTCTTCGATCGATCGCTATGCAGCTGAACAATGATGGAGTACCCTTCGTGGCCGGAGGCCGATGGGGTCCGAATACCGTGACCAACCTCCTGAAACACCCCAACTATATCGGCAGTCTAGTGTGGGGGCGCACAACCGCCTACCTCGGCGGCCGAGCAATACGAATGCCGCAGCAAGACTGGGTAATCTGCCCGAATGCGTTCGAGGCAATCATTGATGAAGATCTTTTCAACAAGGCCCAAGCTGCTTTCCTCAACTTTACATGTCATCTTTCCGATGACGATATGCTCGAACGACTACGGACTGTGTTGAGATCAGAAGGAAAGCTCAGTAGTGAGATCATCCAAGATTCCCGAAATTGCCCAGGGCTGACCACCTACTACAAGCGGATAGGCGGTCTCCTCAATGCGTACAAGCGGCTCGGGTATTTGCGACCAGAACTTGCTTATGAAGCTGCCACATCAAGACAACGCAAGATGCTGATACGCAGCGACCTAATGAAACAGCTGATAGAGCAGTCCTCTGGCGAGTTTCGAGAATTTCGCAAGAGTCAAGTTTTCCGAGCGCTACTGAAACGTCGCCGCACTGGTCTTCTGGTATCAGTTGTCCTAGCGAGATGCTATGGAACCGTAAGACGTGGTATTCGGTGGGTGATTGCGCCACCTAAAAACGAACGCAAGAGGGTTACCGTTTTGGCCCTATTGAACGAAACCAACTCTTCCATCAAACTAATACTTGTTTTTCGACGAATCCCTAAACGCAAAATCACGATGTACGTTGGCGAGTACAACAAATGGCTGAACTCAGGCGTGCGACTACACGAGATGGCTGATCTTTCGACCGTCATTGGTAAGGTGCGCTCCTCAGCCACCTCGGGCAAAATCGAGTATCGGTGTGCGCGAAAGAATGAGTAAGGGCTCCTCAATTGCAAACGGCAGGGCAGGATCAGCGATTTAACAATTGATTGCAGGGAGGGTTTAAGGAAAGTCTGGAAGAATGTCGGCTTTGGACCTGGACGCATGTGCCGCGGACTAAAGCTGCTAGGATGCCGTTCGGCTCTGATCTCCAGAACGTGCCGATCCCGGAGTCCCGCGATCGCCAATACCGTATCGCTCGCAGACACGCTTCGCGACATCCACCAGAGCTTCGAAGTTTAGCAACATCTGCTCGAGCGACTCTTGATTGTCGTGTTCCATTCACCAGTTCCTGAAAGTCGCCAATGAGTGCTCCCCAAATTAAAGACTGAACGTGCCCTTTGAGAGCGCTACAACAGAGGAGGACAACCAGAAGCTACGCTCACGAATGACGAACAAGATGTGATCAAGATCACGAGTCGGAAGAAATATGTTGAGAAAATAGATAACGATATGTCGGAATGCACCTTGGAATGAAACAATCGCTCAGCATTTGCCTCGGTCGCTCTTCTCTCGTCGATGCTCAATCTGGGTCGTCCCACATCGTGCCGTTATTTCGGCATGGGTGTTGACTTATCGGCACTGCCGTCCTTCTCTATTCAGTCAATCCCATACGTCTCAACGACATTCCCATCGCCTAAAGAAGGCGGCCGACTTGCTGTATAAGTGTCAGCGCTCAATTTAGGGCGACCACAGAGTTGATCATGTCGGAACGAACAGAAGCACTCAGAGACGAACTAAGAGCCATCGAGTTCTGGGACGAGGACTATCGTCGCCGTGATAATCCTCCGTTTGTTGACACACTTGCCTGGAAATCCCGGCGTCAGCGAGCGGCCGAGATTCAGTGTGAACTAGAGCGGGTTGGGAGCGCACCCGGAAACGAGAGTACAGATACAAGTGTGCCGAGAGTTACTCTTTATGACCAGGGATGTAACGGATTGGAATTTGAGAATTCTCCAGGCCGGAGAATCTCTCGAAATCATCTTAATGTATCTCGAAACCAGAAAACGGCGCAACATCGTCAGCTCGCGATGGCCGTGGAACAAGCCGCTGAAAGCATCGTTATCACAGATGCTGATGGGCTGATTACATACGTAAACCCCGCTTTCGAGCGGACTACAGGCTACACCCTGGAAGAGCTATTAGGGCAACATCCCCGACTCCTCAAGAGCGGGGCCCACAACCAGTCCTTTTATCAAGCCATGTGGGCAGCACTGAAGCGCAGAGAGACGTGGAGAGGGCGTTTCATCAACAAAAGGAAAGATGGCACTCTGTTTCATGAGGAAGCCTCAATTTCGCCGGTTGTGGATAAAACCGGGAGCGTTGTCGGCTACGTAGCGGTGAAGCGGGATATTACACGCGAGACCGATCTGGAACAACAGTTCCACGCTGCTCAGCGGATGGAGTCGATCGGACAGCTTGCGAGCGGGATCGCACATGACTTTAACAATCTGCTTGCCGCTGTGCTTGGGAACGTTGAGTTGCTGGAGGAAACCATCGGTACAAACGAAACTGCACGAGCGAGGCTGACCGTCGTCCGCCAAGCCACGAATCGGGCAACCAGTCTCACTCGTCAGTTGTTGGCCTTCAGTCGTCGCCAAGCACTGCAGCCCCAGGTTATCGATCTGAACGGAGTTGTCATCGAGACGGTCAATATACTGGGAAGAGTACTAGGTGACAACATACGAGTCGTGACCCACCTCGCATCCCGACTCGCCAGGATTAATGCCGATGCCGGGCAATTGCAACAGACTATTCTCAATCTGGCCGTAAACGCACGAGACGCGATGCCAAAGGGCGGGACTGTCACGATCGAGACCTCTAATGTCGAACTGAGCGATGAATACCGAGGCAGACACGGCGTGATGCAGCCGGGAGAATACGTACTCCTCACCGTCAGCGATAGCGGAACCGGTATGAGTCCGGAAGTACAGGATCGGATTTTCGAGCCTTTCTATACCACGAAACCCAAGGGCCAAGGGACCGGGCTCGGTTTGGCGACGGTATACGGCATCATCAAGCAGAGTGGCGGCTACATCTGGGTGTACAGCGAAGTGGGGCGAGGAAGCATTTTCAAGATCTACCTTCCTACAACAGGGCGATTGGCGCAACCAAAAGAATTGACAGTGCGTTCGAGCTTCGCCGAGAGATCCATTAAGCTAACGGGCACTGTCCTCGTCGTGGAAGATGATCCAATCGTTCGCGAGCTAATTGGCGGGTTTCTAAAAGACATCGGACTGACCGTGCTAGAAGCAGGCTGTGCCGAAGATGCGCTGCTCGTGCCCTTCGAGTCGGGCAGCGCTCCCCGTTTGCTCGTGACTGATAATGTGCTCCCTGGCACGGATGGCGTCAGCTTGGCAATTGATCTACTCGCTCGCTTTCCTCCATTGAAGATCATCCTCATGTCAGGCTATATCGAGCCCGGGTTGCCTGATCCGCAGTTGTTGAAGGATGCTAGGTTTCTCACTAAACCATTCTCGCGAAACGAACTGCGAGAACAGGTCCTGTCTCTACTTCAATAATCGTAGTTTCATCGAAACAGACCGAGGCGCAGGGCGGAACATCGTCCCTAGCCTTATGGCGTGATCATCGCTTGGCGCACGGAGTCGGTTTACAAAAATAATCACTTTCGCGCGAATAGTGATGTTGATCACATACGACATACAGATTAGGTGCCACCCTAACTTCAGCAGGTTACTTAACCGGCATCCCACTTAAGCACTCTTCAGAAGTGATAGAGGGATGCCGTTATTGTTTGGCGACTAACAAACACACCTGACCTTCAGAAGATGGCGTTTCCTTCCATCCAATCATCGGACGTTCGTCTGAGTTCCGGACCGATTTGCTACTTTCGTTCTCATTGTAAGGGGCTTACGTATGGCGGTCTCATTGCAACGTTCATGCGCGAGACCCCTCCCCCAATACTGGCCATTGAACCTCTTGCTGGAGGAGCTGGCATGAATCGCAAATACACGAATCTATGTATCCCCTTAGTCCTCTGCGCCTGGGTGCACGTCCCAGTTGCAAAGGCCTACTCACAGGGCTTAGCAGTCCGGAACCAGTATCCAACACAGCAAAGAAACGCGGCTCCGCACCACCGTGCTCTGGCCTCCCCCGCTACTCTGTCCTCCCCTGCCCAAGCAATTTCAGCGCGTCCCATGGTGACTAGCCATACGGATTTAACCGCCCCGACAACCAACATTGGCTTTCAGGCTGCTTCTCACATTTCCTCTGGGACTACGGATGCGGCGTTGAATACGCTGCCGTATCGGTGCGCGCTGGGTGATTTCAACGGAGATGGCAAGCAAGACATTGCTGCACTCGTTCAAGACCCCAGCAGCAGTTTTTGGTTATCCATTCTACTCAGCTATGGTGATGGCACCTTTCAGCAGCCGGTGTTGACTTCTGTTAACTTCGGAACAAATGATTTTCTTACAGTGGGCGACCTCAATCGAGACGGTAAAGCGGACGTCGTATTGGTGCATTCCAACTCGATCGATGTGTTCATCGGAGATGGGACTGGACATTTTGCAGCTCCGGTCAACTATCTGACCAACATTGCGAATCCTGTCGCAGCGTCCCTGATAGATGCCAATGGCGACACACTGATCGACGTTATTGTCGCTAGCGGCACTATTGACTTCACGGGAAATAGCCCGGTCCAAACTCTTTTGGGTAATGGTCTAGGAGCGTTGGGAACACCATCCACCGCACATTACCCGGGAACGGTGACCTATGGTGTGTTCGCTGATCTGAATGGCGACGGGCATCCCGACCTGGCGAGCAGCGCACAAGTGTTTTGGGGCACTTCAGGTGATTTTCAAGGTCCGATAACCCTGACAGGCGCCAATACCTGCGCATTCCCGTTCGGTGCGGCTCAGGGATCCGTCGTCGTCGCCGATGTGAACGGCAATGGCCGGCCAGATATTGTCACTGCTGACTGCTGGCAGCAAACCATCACGACTTTTGTGAACCTGGGATCGGCATCATTTGCTGCCGGCATCTCGACCTGGGCTGCCTATACTGCCTCAACCGTAACCATTGCGGACGTGAACGGAGATGGCAAACCTGATGCAATTGTGGGGGATTTGTACTCGCTGGACATGATGGTTCTGCTTGGTAACAATGATGGGACGTTTACACCAGCGCCATTCGGCTATCCGGCAGGTGGAGACCTTTGGACACCGCCCCTGATTGCGGACTTTAATTCAGATGGCCGTCCCGACATCGTTGTACCTAGTGGAATTTCCGACGAGTGGGCAAGCCTCGTTTATCTCGGCGGCCTCGGAGATGGGACGTTTGTTGCACCACATGATTATTTTGTCCGGGGTGGAGCGCAGGGATCTGCAGCCAATTCATGGGGAATCGCCAGTGCGGATCTCAACGTAGATGGTCTTCCAGACTATGTCGTGGGAAACTTGTCGAATGATCCTAATGTGGGCGTCACTGTGTATCTTTCCAATGCGGGTAGCCCGAGCAAGTTTCTTCACCCTGGGGTGAACTACGGCTCTGGAGGCAATCTCCAATTCGTTGCTCTTGCTGACATTGATGGTGATGGCAAGCTAGACCTGATTGCTTCCAACACTGTGCCCGGCTCCCCGATGGTGGGGAGTGTTCAGATTTTTCTCGGAAATGTGGATGGGACGTTCCAGACCAACTCAACTACTATCCCAGTTATCTCTGGCGCGGGACTGGGCCAATTGGTTGTGAAAGACTTCAACGGCGACAATAAGCCCGATATCGCGGTACTCGACACTGGGACAGTCTCGGCCCTCACCCAGGCCTTTACAGGGAATGTGTGGGTCCTGCTTAACATTTCGACGCTGGCGTCGCCTTCCTTTGCGGCCCCGGTGAATTACTCCTTGACATCACCTGGCGGTGAGATAGCAGCTGCGGATCTTGGCAATGGTCACATTGATCTCGCGATTAACCAGCCACAGTCCACTGGGGCAATTTCCATTCTGCTGGGTGACGGCAGAGGAGTGTTTGCTGCTCAGCCCGATTTTGACATAAATGGCTTTTACCCTGCTGGACTTACGATTGCCAAGTTGAACCCAAGCCCGACTGCTCATCCTGACCTGATCGTCGCTATTGACGACTCCAATGGCGGTATGGGGATCGCAGTAGCTTCGGGAAATGGCGATGGGACCTTCAATGCTCCCGTCCTTTATCCAACTAGCAGCAACACTGCAAGCAGCATTACGTCATACCCTGCGGAGGTGAGGGTTGCGGATCTGAACGGAGATGGC
>Ga0209577_10002323_pt1 | contig 18370 bp, 17 predicted proteins | sample GraSoiAngelo_109_FD_185874 | JGI IMG/M metagenome (GOLD analysis project Ga0209577, IMG submission 185874) | Grasslands soil microbial communities from the Angelo Coastal Reserve, California, USA - 14_0903_12_20cm (SPAdes) (version 2) | ecosystem: Environmental > Terrestrial > Soil > Grasslands...
GCTCGGCGGCGGCGACGGGCTCGAGGTCCTCGCCTTCGGCGCCGCCGGCGTCTTCGTGGTGCACCGTCACCGCGCCGGCGAGCCGGCCGGCGGGCTGCTCCTCCTCGATCCCGGCTCCGGGGCGGCGCGCACCCTGCGGCCCGCCGAGGCGGGCGTGGAGTGGGCGGGGGTCGGAGGGGGCGCCGCCTGGGCCTCGGCGACCCTCCCCGGCGGGGTGGAGGAGGTGTGGCGGCTCGACCCCGAGCACGGGACGGTCGCGGTGTGGATGCACCGGGAGGGCGCCGGGCTCCGTTTGATCTCCGTCGACGGCGACGGCCACCCCCTGGTCCAGGTCGCCGCCCCCCAGGCGAGCTCGGTCTGGCTGCTCACCGCGCCCGGACAGGCGCGGCAGGTCTCCGACAGCTCCCCGGGCGGGGACGACACCCCCGGCTACCCGGCGGCGGTCACCGACGCCGGCGGGGTCTGGGTGTCCGACGACGGCGGCGCCCTCTACCGCTTCAGCCCCTCGACCGGCCTGCGGCGGGTCGACGTCCCCCGGCTCTTCCCGACCGGGCAGAGGGTCGCCGGCGGCTGCTCCTGATAGATTCCCCGCGTGGCCAGATTCCTGCTCCGCAGGCTGCTCAACTACGCCGTGCTCGTGGCCCTGGCCACCACCCTCGGGTACTTCCTCGCCGGCACCACGCTCCACCCCCGCTCCAACTACGAGGGCCGCAACCCGCCGCTGTCGGCGGCGTCGATCAACCGGCAGCTCGACGACCTCAACCTCAACGACCACACCCCGATCGCGAAGCGCTTCGGACGCTGGCTCGGCGGCGTGGTCCACGGTGACTTCGGCAAGACCGTGACCGGCGACTCGGTCACCGCGGAGATGGGCCGGCGGATCGGCGTGAGCCTGCGGCTGCTGGTCATCGGATCGTTCCTCGGGGGGCTTCTCGGCGTCGGCGTGGGGGTGCTCGGCGCGGTCCGCCAGTACCACTTCAGCGACCACGCGAGCGCGGTGCTCTCCTTCGTGATCCTCTCGACCCCGGTCTTCCTGGTCGCGGTGCTGCTCAAGCTGGCGGCGCTCAACCTCAACCAGCTGACCGGGGTGCAGCTGCTCGACTACACCGGGGAGTACACCCCGGGGTTGAGCGGTGGCGGGGCGCACCTCGTCCTCGACCGCGTCCGCCACCTCATCCTGCCGACCCTCTCGATCGTGCTCGGCCAGATCGCGTTCTACAGCCGGTATCAGCGCAACGCGATGCTCGACGTCCTCGGCAGCGACTTCCTGCGTACGGCCCAGGCCAAGGGGCTGCGCCGCAACCATGCGCTGATCAAGCACGGCCTGCGCACCGCGCTCATCCCGATGGCCACCTTCTTCGCCTACAACTTCGGGCTCCTCGTCACCGGCGCGACCTTCACCGAGAAGATCTTCGGCTGGCACGGGATGGGGGAGTGGTTCGTCGACTCGGTGACCACCAACGACGTCAACGCGGTGGTCACCGTGACCCTCTTCGTCGCCGTCCTCGTCCTCATCGCCGGGATGCTCTCCGACCTCGCCTACGCCGCCCTCGACCCCCGGGTGCGGATCCGCTAGCCGGCCGTCGACGTGGCGATCCCCACCGACCCCATCCTTTTCGACCTCGACGAGGCCGCAGCCCTCGAGTCCGCCGAGGCCGCCGGGCTCAGCCGCGGCCGCCTGGTTCTCCGCCGCTTCCTCCGCCGCAGGCTGTCGGTCGCCGGCCTGGCGGTGCTGGTGTTCCTCTTCGTGCTCGCCTTCCTGGGTCCGTACCTGTCGAAGTGGGACTACCGCTCCCACGACTTCAACGCCTTCCTCGAGCCACCGTCGTGGTCGCACTGGTTCGGCACCAGCCAGATCGGCGAGGACGTCTACGCCCAGACCCTGCGCGGCCTCCAGAAGTCGCTGATCATCGGGCTGCTCGCGGCACTGTTCTCCACCGGGCTCGCCGCGGTCGTCGGTGCCTCCGCCGGCTATTACGGCGGCTGGGTGGAGCGGGTGCTGATGTGGGTCGTCGACCTGCTCCTCGTGCTCCCCGGGTTCCTCATCCTCGCCATCCTCAGCCCCACCTTCCGGGGGCGCACCTGGCTGCTCTTCGTGATCCTGCTCGCCGGCTTCTCGTGGATGATCACCGCCCGGGTGGTGCGCGGCCTCTCGATCAGCCTCCGCGAGCGCGAGTTCGTCCAGGCGGCGCGCTTCATGGGGGTGCCGTCGTGGCAGATCATCCTCCGCCACCTCCTTCCCAACATGTCGTCGCTGTTGATCATCGACGCCACCATCAACGTCGGCGGCGCCATCCTCGCCGAGACCGGGCTCAGCTACTTCGGCTTCGGGGTGCAGCCGCCCGACGTCTCGCTCGGCACCCTGATCGCCGACGGCACCCGCTCGGCGCTCACCTTCCCCTGGCTCTTCCTCTTCGCCGGCGGCCTGCTCATCACCGCGGTGCTCGCCGTGAGCGTGGTCGGCGACGGACTTCGTGACGCCTTCGACCCCAACGCGGCGTCGCCGCGGGGACGGCTGTGAGCGAGGTCCTCGCGGTCTCCGAGCTGACCGTCTCCTTCCCCAGCGAGGCCGGGCCGGTGCGCGCGGTGCGGGGGATGAGCTACTCGGTGTCCTCGGGCGAGGTGCTCGGCATCGTCGGCGAGTCCGGCTCGGGGAAGTCGGTCTCGGCGCTCGCGGTGATGGGGCTGCTGCCGCGCACCGCGCGGGTCGGCGGCTCGGTGCGCTTCCACGGCCGTGAGCTCCTCGGGCTCGGCGACCGCGAGCTGAGCGCGGTCCGCGGGAAGGGGATCTCCATGGTCTTCCAGGACCCGCTCTCGGCGCTCACCCCCGTCTACACCGTCGGCGACCAGATCGCCGAGGCGGTCTCCATCCACACCGACGTGTCGAAGAACGAGGCGGCGCGCCGGGCGGTGGAGCTGCTCGAGCTCGTCGGCATCCCCGAGCCGGCGATCCGGGCCCGCGCCTTCCCCCACGAGTTCTCGGGAGGGATGCGCCAGCGGGTGATGATCGCGATGGCGATGGCGAACGACCCCGACGTGATCATCGCCGACGAGCCGACGACCGCCCTCGACGTGACCATCCAGGCGCAGATCCTCGAGGTGCTCAAGACCGCCCAGCAGGCGACCGGGGCGGCGATCGTGATGATCACCCACGACCTCGGGGTCATCGCCGGCTTCGCCGACCGGGTGATGGTGATGTACGCCGGCCGCCCGGTCGAGGCGGGCGGCGTCGACGACCTCTTCTACCGTCCGCGGATGCCCTACACGCTCGGGCTGCTCGGCTCGCTGCCCCGGCTCGACGCCACCGAGCGCGAGCCGCTCACCCCGCTCGAGGGCAGCCCGCCGTCGCTCGTCGGCCTGCCCTCGGGGTGCCCGTTCGTCCCCCGCTGCCCGATGCGCATCGACGTCTGCAGCGACACCGAGCCGCCGCTCGCGCCCACCGCCGACCCGCGCCACACCGCCGCCTGCCACCGCCGCACCGAGATCGAGGCGCGCGAGCTCGGCCCGGCGGACATCTTCCCCGCGCCCCTGGTCGGCGCCGCCGCGGTCGCCCGGCTCCCCCGCGAGAGCCGCCAGCCCGTGCTCGAGGTGCGCGACCTCGAACGCCACTACCCGCTCATGAAGGGGGTGGTCTTCCGCCGCCAGGTGGGCACGGTGCGCGCCGTCGACGGGGTGAGCTTCGACATCCGCGAGGGCGAGACCCTCGGGCTCGTCGGCGAGTCGGGGTGCGGGAAGACGACCACCATCGTGCAGATCCTCACCCTCGCGCGCCCCACCGCCGGTACCGTGGTGGTGCTCGGGCGCGACAGCGCCCGCCTCGACCGGGGCGAGCGCCGGGCGCTCCGCCGCAACCTGTCGGTGGTCTTCCAGGACCCGCTGGCGTCGCTCGACCCCCGTCTCCCGGTGGGGGACATCCTCTCCGAGGGGCTGCGCACCCACGGGGTGCCGAAGCAGCGGCGCAACCGGCGGGTCGGCGAGCTCCTCCGCCTCGTCGGGCTCGGACCCGAGCACGCGAGCCGCTATCCGCAGGACTTCTCCGGCGGCCAGCGCCAGCGCATCGCCATCGCCCGCGCGCTCGCCCTCGAGCCGCGGCTGGTCGTGCTCGACGAGCCGGTGTCGGCGCTCGACGTCTCCATCCGCGCGGGGGTGATCAACCTCCTCGAGGAGCTGCGGGCACGGCTCGGCCTCGCCTATCTCTTCGTCGCCCACGACCTCTCGGTGGTGCGCCACATCGCCGACCGCGTCGCCGTCATGTACCTCGGCCGGATCATCGAGAGCGGGGCCGTGGGCGCGGTCTTCGACACCCCCGCCCACCCGTACACCGAGGCGCTGCTCTCGGCGATCCCGATCCCCGATCCGCGGCGGGAGCGCGCCCGCCGCCGCGTCCTCCTCGAGGGCGACCTCCCCAGCCCCTTCGACATTCCCTCGGGCTGCCGCTTCCGGGCCCGCTGCCCGCGCTACGCCGCGCTCCCCGGCGGGCTCGGGGCGCGCTGCCGGGAGGAGGAGCCGGTGCGGCTGCCCCAGGGCGCCGACCACGACGCCGCCTGCCACTACCCGCCGGCGCCCGCCGCGATCTGAGCGGCGCTCGGAAGGCGCCCGGCGGCGCGGCCTACACTCTCGACACGGACCGGCTCGTGGTTTGGCACCGCAGGGAGGGAGCCCGTGGGACCCGCACGATGGACCTGGATCGTCGGCATTCTCGTGGCCCCGGCCATGGCGGCCTCGGCCTGCGGGGGCTCGGGCGGGTCGGGGAGCGCGCAGGGGACGTCCTCCTCCTCGGGTCCGGCGGCCACCGCCGAGGACGTCAACCCCACCGACCGCAGCCAGCTCCAGGACGGCGGCGTGCTGCGCTGGCCGATCGACTCCTACCCGGCGAACTTCAACGGCAACGAGCTCGACGGCACCAATGCGAGCGGCGCCGAGGTCCTCGGCGCCCTGATGCCGTCGATGTTCAACTTCGACGCCGCGGCGCAGCCGACGGTGAACTCCGACTACATCACCTCCGGGGTGCTCACCGCCCAGACCCCCAAGGAGGTGGTCACCTACCGCATCAACCCCAAGGCGATCTGGTACGACGGCACCCCGATCACCGAGGCCGATTTCGAGGCGCAGTGGAAGGCGCTGCGCGGCGTCGACTCCGCGTACAAGATCGCCTCGAGCAACGGCTACGAGAAGATCGAGAGCGTCGCCAAGGGCAGCGACGACCGCGAGGTGGTGGTCACCTTCGCCAAGCCGTACGTCGACTGGCGCGGCCTCTTCAGCTTCCTCTACCCGGCCTCGACGAACGGCAGCCCGTCGGCCTTCAACGACGGCTGGAAGGGAAAGCCGCTCACCACCGCGGGACCGTTCAAGCTCGGCAGCATCGACCTGACCGCGAAGACGATCACGCTGGTGCGCAACGAGAAGTGGTGGGGGCGCCCGGCCAGGCTCGGCCAGATCATCTACCGGGTCATCGACCCCGACGCCCAGATCGACTCCCTCGCCAACGGGGAGATCGACTTCATGGACGTCGGTCCCGACGTCAACAAGCTGAAGCGCGCCCAGACGACCGCGGGGGTCACCCTGCGGCGCGCCGGCGGTCCCAACTTCCGCCACGTGACCATCAACGGCACCAGCCCCATCCTCAGCGACGTCACCGTGCGCAGGGCGGTGGCGATGTCGATCAACCGCGCCACCATCGCCAAGGCCCTCCTCGGCCCGCTGGGAGGGCCCGCGGTGCCGCTCGGCAACCACATCTTCATGGAGAACCAGAAGGGCTACCAGGACAACTCGGGCGGCGCCGGCACCTACGACCCGACCAAGGCCGCAGCCCTGCTCGACGGTGCCGGCTGGAAGCTGAGCGGCACCCAGCGCTCCAGGGGCGGGAAGCCGCTGGAGCTGCGCATCGTCATCCCCTCGGGGGTCGCCACCAGCCAGCAGGAGTCGGAGCTGATGCTGTCGATGCTCGCCGCGGTGGGCATCAAGCTCGACATCATGACCGTGCCCGTCGGCGACTTCTTCGACAAGTACGTCACCCCCGGGAACTTCGACCTCACCGTCTTCTCCTGGCTGGGGACGGTGTTCCCGATCAGCTCCAGCCAGTCGATCTACGCCAACCCGAAGCCGGCCCCCGGGGGCGGCTTCGACATCCAGCAGAACTACGCGCGCACCGGGTCGACCCAGATCGACATGCTCTTCGACGAGGCGACCGCGGAGTTCGACCCCACCAAGGCGATCGCGCTCGGCAACCAGATCGACAGCCTGATCTGGCAGGAGGTGCACTCGCTCACCCTCTACCAGCGGCCCGACATCATCGCCACCAAGTCGACGCTCGGGAATTTCGGCGCCTCCGGCTTCGCCACCCTCCCGTTCCAGGACATCGGCTTCGTCAAGAAGTGATCGCGCACGGCGGCGCTTGACCCCCTCCGGCTCCCGCTGATACCTTACTGGCGCGCAGGTAAACAAGCGGAGGCGGAGTGTGGAGGAGCTCGTCCGCAGCGTCTACTCGGCGCTCGCGGCCGGCGATGCGGCGGCGCTCGGCGAGCTCCTCGCCCCCGGCTTCGAGGCCGAGGTCGCGGAGGGGATGCCGCTCGGCCTCGGGGGCCACCGCTCCGGGTCCGACGCGATGATCCGGGAGACCTGGTGGCCGATCGGGCGCAGCTTCGCGATGCGGGTCGAGCCCGGGGAGTGGATCGCCTGCGAGGACGGGCGGCTGCTCGTGCTCGGGCGCTACCGGGGCCGCGCCCGCTCCACCGGCCAGCCGGTCGACGCCGCCTTCGCCCACCTCTGGACGGCGCGGGACGGCCGGCTGGTGGGACTCCGCCAGCTCACCGACACCGCGCTCTGGGCGGCGGCGCTCGAGGAGGCGGCGCCGTGACCGAGCGCCGGGTGGCCGTCGACGTCGACGGTCGGGGAATCGCCCACGTCCGGCTGGCGCGGCCGGAGGCGCGCAACGCCATCGACTCGGAGATGGTCGACGCCCTGGCGGCGGCGGTCGCCGCGTGCGAGACCCGGCCGGGGGTGCGCTGCGTGCTGATCAGCGCCGACGGGCCGAGCTTCACCGTCGGCGGCGACCTCCACTACATGGCGGACCACCTCGACCGCCTGCCCGAGGTGCTCGAGACCCTGATCGGCCGCTACCACGCCACCCTGACGCGGCTCGCCGAGCTGCCGCTGCCCGTGGTCTGCGCGGTGCGCGGCGGGACGGCGGGGGGTGGCCTCGGGCTGCTCTGGTGCTCCGACGTGGTCATCGCCGCCGCCGACCTCAAGCTGGCGAGCGGCTTCGCCCATATCGCGCTGAGTGGCGACGGCGGGAGCACCTGGTACCTCCCCCGGCTCGTCGGGCTGCGGCGCGCCCTCGACATCACCCTCGGCGGCCTCGTGCTCTCCGCGGCGGAGGCGCTCGAGTGGGGGCTGGTCAGCAGGGTGGTGCCCACCGAGGACCTCGACGCCGCGGCCGAGGAGACCGCGCGGCGCTTCGCCGCCGGTCCCACCGTCGCCTACGGGCACATGCGCCGGCTGCTGCGCGGCTCCTCGACGGCGACCTTCGCGGAGGGCCTCGCCGCGGAGCGCAGGGCCATCGTCGACTGCGGCGCCACCGCCGACGCGGGCGAGGGCATCAACGCCTTCGTGGCGAAGCGTCCGGCGCACTTCGAGGGACGCTGAGATGAGCGGCCGCATGCGCGTCGATGCGCTGGTGATCGGCGCCGGCGCGGGCGGGCTCTGCGCGGCGGCACGGCTCGCCCACCATGGCCGGCGCACCCTGCTCGTGGAGTCGCGCGACCGCGTCGGCGGCCGCGCCTCGACCGTCGAGGAGGAGGGCTTCCTCGTCAACACCGGCGCCATCGCCATCGAGCACGGCGGCGTCCTCGAGGACACCTTCCGGCTCGTCGGCGCCCCCTTCGACATCCGCGTCCCGACCCCGGCGACGATGTTCCGGCTGAAGGGCCGCGACGTCGACATCAGCCGCGGCGGCTGGGGAGTGCTCGTCAACGGCATCACCCGGAAGGGTGCGTCGCTGCTCGGCGGGATGGGCCGCGCCCGCGGCGGCGAGATGCCCGACTCCGAGCTCAGCGTGAAGGCGTGGCTCGACGGCCATACCAGGAACCGCACCCTGCACGCCATCTTCCGCAACCTCTGCGCGGCGATCTTCGCGGTGAACAGCGACGAGATGCCGGCGCGCGCCTTCCTCACCTACTTCATCCAGAAGGGCGCCTTCCGCAACTTCGGCTTCTCGCCGTCGGGCACGCTGGGACTGATGCGCGGCCTGAGCGACGCCGTCGTCGGCGACGGCGGCGAGGTCTGGCTCGAGAGCCGGGTCCGGGCGCTGCACGTCGAGGGCGCCCGGGTGCGCTCGGCGACGGTGACCCGCGGCGGCGAGGACGTCGAGGTGGACGCGGACGTCGTCATCAGCAACGCGGGCCCCGCCGCCACCGTCGCCCTCTGTGGCCGCGACCACTTCGACGCCGCCTACCTCGCGCGCATGGACCGCGACCTGCGCGCCTCGGCGAACATCGTCGTCAACGTCGCCAGCCGCGAGCCGCTGCTCAGGGCTCCGGGGATCGTCACCTTCGGCATCACCCGCCGGCTGTGCAACATGGCGAACCTGACCGCGACCTGCCCCGAGCTCGCGCCCCCGGGGTGGAACCTCCACGTCGCCTACGGGGTGCCGGTGCCCGCGGTGGGCGACTTCGACGAGGAGGCCGAGGTGGCCCTGACCCTCGAGGACCTGCGCGACCAGATCACGGACTTCGACGCACGGGCGCGCATCCTCTCGGTGCGGGTGATGCGCGGCGACTGGCCAGCGCAGCGCAGCGTCGCCGGTCTCGACCTGCCCCGGGAGACCACGCTCGCCAACCTGTGGAACGTCGGCGACGGGGTGCGCGAGTACGCCGACGGCGGCGTCCAGGCGTGCGCGGAGAGCGCCCGCCTCGCCGTCGAGGAGGCACTCGCGCTCGCGGGTCCGCGCCCGTCCGCGGTGCTGACATGAGCGTGACCGCGACCGAGCCGCTGATCGCGTCCGGGCCGGTGCTGCTCGCGCTCGACGGCGCGGTGGCGCGGCTGCGCCTCAACCGTCCCGAGGCCTCGAACGGCCTCGACGTCCCCCTTCTCCGCGCGCTCCACGACGCGGTGCTCCGCTGCCACTCCGACCCGCGGGTGCGCGCGGTGCTGCTCAGCGGTGAGGGGAAGCACTTCTGCGCCGGCGGCGACGTGCGCACCTTCGCGTCGAAGGGCGAGCGGCTGCCCGAGTACCTGCGCGAGGCGACCGCCTGGCTCCAGTCCTCGGCGGCGGCGCTGATGCGGTTGGAGGCGCCGGTGGTGGCGATGGTGCACGGCTACGCCGCCGGGGGCGGCGGCTTCGGCCTGGTGTGCGCCTCGGACATGGTGATCGCCGCGGAGTCGGCGCGCTTCCTGCTCGGCGCGACCCGGGTCGCGATGGCGCCCGACGCCGGGGTGTCGGTGACCCTGTCCCGCCTCGTCGGGCACCGCCGTGCCATGGAGATCGCCCTGACCAACCCGACGCTCACCGCGGCGCAGGCGCTCGACATCGGGCTGATCACCCGCGTGGTCGCCGACGACGCGCTCGAGGACGAGTCGCTCGCCCTCGCCCGCGAGCTCGCCGCGGGCGCGACGAGGGCGCTGGGAGCGACCAAGCGTCTGCTCTGGGACGGGCTCGGTTCCAGCGTCGAGGCGCAGCTCGCCGACGAGGCGCGCACCGTCTCCGAGCTCTCCGGGACCGAGGACGCGCGCGAGGGGCTGGCGGCGGTGATGGAGCGCCGGCCGCCGGTGTTCCGGGGGCGCTGAGGTGCTGCTCGAGGGCCGGCGCGCACTGGTGACCGGCGGCGCGAGCGGCATCGGCGCGGCGATCGCCCGCAGGTTCGCCGCCGACGGCGCCGACGTGGTCATCGGCGACATCGCCTTCGACGCCGCCGAGGCGCTCGCGGCGGAGCTCGGCGGGCGGGCGCTCGCCCTCGACGTCGCCGACCACGAGCGGGTGCACGCCGCGATCATCGGATTGGGCACCCTCGACGTGCTCGTCAACAACGCCGGGGTCGGGGACACCATGGGGTGGTTCACCGACCTCACCCCGGAGCGCTGGCGGCGGACCATCGCCGTCAACCTCGAGGGCGTGCTCGCCTGCACCCACGCGGCGCTGCCCGCGATGCAGCGCGGCGGCTACGGGCGGATCGTGAGCATCGCGTCCGAGGCGGGACGGATCGGCGCCAGGGGCAACGCCGTGTACGCGGCGACCAAGGGCGCGGTGATCGCCTTCACCCGGGCGATCGCCTGCGAGAACGCCCGCTACGGGATCACCGCGAACACCATCTGCCCCGGACCGATCGACACCCCGATGCTCGACTCCGTCCGCGAGATCCCGGGGATGGGCGAGCGCTTCGTCGCCGCGGCGAGCGCCAGCACCCTGCTGCGCCGCCTGGGACGCCCGGAGGAGGTCGCCGCCGCGGTCGCCTTCCTCGCCTCCGAGCAGGCGTCGTACATCACCGGCGAGACCCTCGGTGTCTCGGGCGGCATGGGGCTCGGCGCATGACCGCGATCGCCTGGGACGAGCTCATCCTCCCCGACCGCGTCCACGGGTCGCTGTACACCGATCCCGCCGTCTTCGAGGCGGAGATGGAGCGGATCTGGTACCGGACCTGGGTCTACGTCGGCCACGTCAGCGAGGTCCCGCGCGCCAACGACTTCGTCATGAAGTCGATCGGTCCGCAGCCGGTGATCATGACCCGCGACCGCGAGGGGACGGTGCGCCTGCTCCTCAACCGCTGTTCCCATCGCGCCAACCAGGTGTGCGCGGTCGAGCGCGGCAGCGCCCGCACCTTCCGCTGCCCGTACCACGGCTGGACGTTCTCGAACGACGGCAGCCTGCTCGGCTATCCCTTCAACAGCGGCTACCAGGGCCTCGAGGCGCGCGGCGAGCTCGGGCTCGCGCAGGTGCCGCGGATGGAGACGATCCACGGCTTCGTCTTCGGCTCCTTCGCCGAGGAGGGTGAGACCCTGCTCGAGCACCTCGGCGCCGCGGCGGAGGCCTTCGACCGGCTCGCGCGGCTGTCGCCGGAGGGAGAGGTCGAGCTCACCGCCGGGTGGCTGAAGCACCGGGTCCGCGCCAACTGGAAGATGCTCCTCGAGAACGAGACCGACGGCTACCACCCGCAGTTCGTCCACTCCTCGATCTTCTCGGTGGCGCAGAGCGGCATCGGCGACCTCTACTCCGACGCCTCGATCGCGCTCTCCCGCGATCTCGGCAAGGGCCACACCGAGGCCGACCTCCGGCCCGAGTTCCGGCGCCGCGGCGTCCCCCTCGGCTGGTTCGGGACCACCGAGGAGCGGCTTCCCGACTACTCCGCCCGGATGCGCGCCGTGCACGGCGAGGCCGCGGACTCCATCCTCGTCGACGGGTCGCCGCACGTGATGGTCTTCCCCAACCTCTTCATCGCCGAGATTCAGCTCTTCGTCATCCAGCCGTTCGCCGTCGACGACACCGTGCAGCACGTCACCGCGGTGCAGCTCAAGGGCGCCCCGGACATGAACCGCCGGCTGCTCCAGCAGACGATCGGCTCGGTGGGCCCGGCGGGGCTGCTGCTCGCCGACGACTCCGACATGTACGAGCGCAACCAGCGCGGGGCCCGGGTGCGGCGGCCGGAGTGGCTGGTCCTCCGGCGCGGCCTGCACCGCGAGCGCGTCGAGGAGAACGGACAACGAAGCGGCCACGTCACCGACGAGGTGCCGATCCGCGGGATCTGGCGCCACTACCGCTCGCTGATGGAGAACGGGGCGTGACCATGGGCGCGGTCGACGTCGAGCTGCTCCGCGAGGTCGAGCAGTTCATCTACCGCGAGGCGCGGCTGGCGGACGAGCACGACTACGCGGGCTGGGAGGCGCTCTGGACCGACGACGCCGTCTACTGGGTCCCCGCCGCCGACACCACCGACCCGACGACGCAGATGTCGATCATCCACGACAACCGATCCCGCATCCGCATCCGCATCCGGCAGCTCGAGACCGGCAAGCGACACGCGCAGGCGCCGCCCTCGCGGCTGTGCCGCACCGTCACCAACGTCGAGCTGCTCGGCGACCGCGACGGCGACGTGGTCGCCGGCGCCAACGTCCTCGTCGTCGAGTCGCGCGAGCGCGGCCTCACCCTCTGGGCGGGACGCTGCGAGTACCGGCTGCGCCGAGGCGACGAGGGCTGGCGGATGGCGGGGAAGACGGTGCGGCTCGTCGACGCCGACCGCGCCCTGCACACCCTCGCCTTCCTGATCTGATCAGGGCTGTCGGCGAGCGGTCCGGTTCTCCCGGGGGTGGAACCCGAACACCGCCGACCACTGCCGCGCCACCTCGGAGGCGGTGAGCGGGCCGTCGGGGTGGAGCCAGCGGTAGGTCCAGTTGCACATCCCGAGGATGCCGCGTGCGACCACTCCGGGATCGACGCCCTCGACGCCCCGGGCGGCGAGCGCGTCGGCGACGAGCGAGGTGAAGCGGCGCGCGTACTCCCGCTCGAGCTCGCGCGCCTCCTCGCCCGCGGCGCTCATCACCTCCTCGTTCTCCTGGAAGTAGATGGTGAAGATGTCGCGCTCCCGGGCGATGAGCTCGATCAGCTTGGTGATGGCGATGACCAGCCGCTCCTCGGGGTCGTCGCTCGCGGCCATCGCCGCGTCGAGCTCGGTGACCCCGACCCGCATCGCGCGGGTGAGGAGCTCGCGGAGCACCGCCTGCTTGTTGCGGAAGTAGTAGTAGAGGGCCGCGCGGGTGATGCCGAGCTGGGCGCCGACCTCCTCGAGGGTGCCGCCGTGGTAGCCGCGCTCGCGGAAGACGCCGGCGGCCGCCTGGAGGATCTCCTCCACCCGGGCCGGAGGGGGGGACGCGGTTCGGGACGTGGCAGCTCCGGGCATCTCTACTTGCGCGCTAGTAGACACAAGTGCCGGTCGTTTGTCAAGATTGGCCCGCGAACGAGGGCGGTCGGGAGGGCGAGGACCGGTGAGCACACGCGTGTACGACGAGGTCGACGTCTCCTCCATCGCCTTCTGGTCGCTCCCTCCCGAGGAGCGCGACGGCTCCTTCGCGGTCCTCCGCCGCGAGCGGCCGATCTCCTGGCACCGCCCCGCCGAGGGGGGGCTGGTGCCCCAGGACCACGTCGACCCCGGCTACTGGGCGGTGGTCCTCCACGAGGATGTGGTCGCGGTCAGCAAGAACCCGCAGACCTTCTGCTCGGGTCGCGGGGTGATGTTCGAGGACATCCCCGAGGAGATCGCCGAGTCGGCGTCGTCGTTCCTGATTCTCGACGCGCCGCGCCACGTCAAGCTGCGCCGGCTCGTGGCCTCGGCGTTCACCACCCGGCAGGTGGCGCGGATCGAGGAGCGGATCCGGGTCCACGCCCGGAGCATCGTCTCCGAGCTCGCGCCGCTCGGCGAGTGCGACCTCGTCGAGCGCGTCTCCGAGCGGCTGCCGGTGCTGACCCTCTCCGACATGATGGGCGTGTCCGCCGCGGACCACGACCTGGTGGCCAGGGCGGCGAACGACATGGTGGGCTGGAACGACCCAGAGCTCGTCGGCGACCGCCTCCCCATCGAGCTCACCTACCAGGCCCTGCTCACCCTCCTCGGGGTCGCCCTCAACATGGCCGAGGAGCGGCGCAGCCGTCCCGGCGACGACCTCATGACCGCCCTGGTGCAGGCCGAGGTCGAGGGCGACCGCCTCACCGACGAGGAGATCGGCGCCTTCTTCGTGCTCCTCTCCGTCGCCGGGAACGACACCACCCGGCACACCATCAGCCACGGGATCCGGCTGTTCACCCTCCATCCCGACCAGCGCCGCCTGCTGATGGAGGACTTCGGCAACCGCATCGACGGCGCCATCGACGAGATCCTGCGCTGGTCGACCCCGGTGATGACCTTCCGGCGCACCGCGACCCGCGACGTCGAGCTGCGCGGCCAGGCGATCTCCGAGGGGGAGAAGGTCGTCCTCTTCTATTCCTCGGCGAACCGCGACGACCGGGTCTTCGACGACCCCTCCGGGTTCGACATCCTCCGCCATCCCAACCCGCACGTCGGCTTCGGCGGGGGCGGGCCGCACTTCTGCCTCGGCTTCTCGCTCGCCCGGGCCGAGCTCCGGGCGATCTTCGACGAGATCCTCCACCGGGTTCCCGACATCCGGGCGGGCGAGCCCGAGTACCTCGGCGGCAACTTCATGAACGGGATCAAGCGGCTGCCGGCGACCTTCACGCCGGCCCGGGCCTGGGGGTAGGCCGGCCGCCGACGGATTGCCATCGACCCCCTCCGCCGCTGTAACCGGAATGAAAGGGTGCCGGGCCGAGGATGGCGGCCATGGACAGCTTCCCGATGCCGGATCCCGCCTCCGGCGAGACGCCCCCGGATCTCGTCGTGTCGAACCCGGGTGAGAACGGCGGTCTTGCGGGCGCGGGATCTGCGCCCGAGCTCGCGCCGAACCCCGCGGCGCCTCAGCCCTGGCACTCCCCGGTCACCGCGTGGGGCGCCCCGGCGCCCGCACCGGCGTCCTGGCCGCACGGGCAGTGGGGGACGCCTCCTGCGCCCGGCGGGCCCCAGAACCCACCCACCCCACGCCGCGCCCTCGGGCTCGCCTTCGGCGGCGCGCTCCTCGCCGGCGGCCTCGCCGGCGCCCTGGTCATGGCGGCGGTCGGCAACGTCGGCGGCCACGCCGCCACCTCGTCCTCCTCGGCGCTCCCCTCGCAGCAGCAGCCGCTCGGCAACGGCGGCTTCGGCGGCGGGTTCTCGAACCCCTTCGCCGGCTCGGGCTCGGGCTCGTCGGGCTCGTCCTCGAGCGGCAACGCGAACATCGACGCCGGCTCGATCGCAGCGAAGATCGACCCCGCGCTCGTCGACATCACCTCGAACATGACCGACGGCGTGGCCGCCGGCACCGGGATGGTCATCACCTCCGGGGGCCAGGTGCTCACCAACAACCACGTCGTCGAGGGCGCCACCTACATCACGGCCCAGATCGACGGCACCGGCAAGACCTACCACGTGAGCGTGGTCGGCACCGACCCCGCCGACGACATCGCCCTCCTCCAGCTCCAGGGCGCCTCGAACCTGAAGACCGTGAGCATCGGCGATCCGTCGAAGCTGAACGTCGGCGACCCGATCGTCGCCATCGGCAACGCCCTCGGCAAGGGCGGCACCCCGTCGACGGCCACCGGCTCGGTGGTGGCGATCGGCCAGACCATCACCGCCACCGACGACACCGGCGCCAACCCGGAGACCCTCCAGAACCTCATCCAGGTCGACGCCAACGTCCAGCCCGGCGACTCCGGCGGCCCGCTCGTCGACGCCTCCGGGAAGGTGATCGGGATGGACACCGCCGCCTCCTCGAGCGGCCGCGGCTTCCGCTTCCGCGGGGTCTCGGCGCAGGGCTTCGCGATCCCCATCGACGCCGCGATGTCGGTGGTCCAGAACCTCCGCAACGGCCAGGGCGCTCCGAAGAGCACCGCCCAGACGGCGCTCCTCGGCGTCGCGGTGGGGGACGCCTCCGCGCAGAGCCCGGGCAGCAGCGGCGCGCTGGTTCTCCAGGTCACGCCGGGGACGCCGGCGGAGAGCGCCGGCCTCGCCGCCGGCGACACCATCACCAGCTTCGGCGGCTCGAACATTGCCTCCTCCTCGGCGCTCAGCAGCGCGGTCCACGCAGACAAGCCGGGCCAGCAGGTGCAGGTCGGATGGATCGACCAGAACGGCCAGCACCACAGCGCCGGCGTCACCCTCGCGGGACAGTCGGCCCCGGCCGCCTGACCGAGCCTCCACACGCCCCTTCCGTTGGCCCGCCGGCCCCTGCAGGGGCCGGCGGGCTGCTTCTTTGTCCGGGGATCGCGGCGCCCGCGGCTCCCAGGGAACTCCCAGACTCCTCCCAGGGGGCTCACAGCCAACTCCCAGGCTCGGACGGCATGATGCGAGCCATGGAGGACCTCACCCGCATCCTGGTCGTCGACGACGAGCGGCCGATCACCGACCTGGTGTCGATGGCGCTCCGCTACGAGGGCTTCGCCGTCCAGACCGCAGCGACCGCCCGGGACGCGCGGACCTCGGTGATGGAGTTCCGTCCCGCGCTGGTCGTGCTCGACGTCGGCCTTCCCGACGAGGACGGCTTCGCCTTCGTGCAGCGGCTGGTCGCCGACGGGCTCAAGGTGCCGGTGATCTTCCTCACCGCCCGCGACGCCACCGAGGACAAGGTGCGCGGGCTCACCGTCGGCGGCGACGACTACGTGACCAAGCCCTTCAGCATCGAGGAGCTGGTGGCGCGCATCCGGGTCGTGCTCCGCCGCCATCAGCCGGCGGCGGCCGAGGAGACCCGCCGGCTGGCGCTCAGCGACCTCGAGCTCGACGAGGACACCCACGAGGTGGTGCGCGCCGGGCAGGCGGTGGAGCTCACCCGCACCGAGTTCCGGCTGCTCCGCTACCTGCTCATGAACGCCGGTCGGGTGCTCTCGCGGGCCCAGATCCTCGACCACGTCTGGGACTACGACTTCGGCGGCGACGCGAGCGTGCTCGAGACCTACATCAGCTACCTCCGGCGCAAGATCGACTGGGCGGATCCGCCGCTGGTGCACACCGTGCGGGGCGTCGGGTACGTTCTCCGGGTGCCCCGCTCGGCGTGAGATGTCGCTCCGCCTCCGGCTGCTGATCGCCCTCTGCCCGCTCTTCATCGCGGCGCTGGTCGTGGCCGACGCGGCCACGTACATCTCGTTGCGCTCCTTCCTGATCTGACGCGTCGACGACCAGCTGCCGACCGGGCACATCGGCGTCGAGCAGGCGCTCGAAGTCCAGGCGGGCCTGTCCGGCTCCGGCGGCCCGGGAGGCTTCGACGGGCGGGGCCGCGGGGGGCCCGGGTCCGGCTCCGGCTCCCTTCCTCCCGGCACCTACGGCGAGCTGCGCACCCCGTCGGGCCAGCTGCTCGGCTCCCCCTACGTCGGGCCGGCGAACGACGACAGCGGCGCGCGCCCCGTCCTGGCCGCCACCCTCACCCCGGTGTCGCAGCCGCAGCTGTACACCGTCCCCGGCACCGGGGGCGTCAGCCACTATCGGGTCTACGTGGAGACGGCCTCCGGGGCGGGAGCCGGCGACATCCTGAAGGTCGCCATCCCCCTCGACGACGTCGACTCCACCCTGCGCCAGCTGCTGCTCCTCGAGCTGGCCATCGCCGGCGGCATCACCCTGGTGGTGGTGCTCGCCACCGCGCTGCTGGTGCGCCGCGGGCTGCGGCCGCTCGAGCGCATCGGCTCGACGGCGCGCTCGATCGTGCTCACCGACCTCAGCCAGCGGGTGACGCCGACGGACGAGCGCACCGAGGTGGGACGGCTCGGCCTGGCGCTCAACACCATGCTCGCCCAGCTCGAGGCCGCCTTCGCCGAGCGCGAGGCCAACGAGCAGCGGTTGCGGCACTTCGTCTCCGACGCGTCCCACGAGCTGCGCACTCCGCTCACCTCGATGCGCGGTTATGCGGAGCTGCTGCGCCGCAACCCCGACATGTCCCCGGACGACCTCACCGTCGCGATGCGCCGCATCGACGACGAGACCCAGCGCATGGGGATCCTCGTCGACGACCTGCTGCTGCTCGCACGTCTCGACCAGGGCCGGCCGCTCGAGGCCCGGCCGGTCGACATGGAGGCGCTGATGGAGGACGCCTGCGCCGACGCCCGCGCCGCCGACGGCGGCCGCGCGATCAGCGCCCGGGTCACCGCGCCGCTGGTCGTCACCGGCGACGAGATGCGGCTGCGCCAGGTGCTCTCCAACCTGCTGCGCAACGCGCTCGTGCACACCCCGGCGGGGACCCCGGTCGAGGTGGGGCTCCACCGCGACGACGGCCACGCCGTGCTCGAGGTGATCGACCACGGGCCCGGGATCCCGCCGGCGCACGCCGAGCGCATCTTCGAGCGTTTCTACCGCGCCGACGCGGGACGGAGCGGCGACCAGGGCGGCAGCGGGCTCGGCCTCAGCATCGCCGCCGCCGTGGTCCAGGCGCACGGCGGCCGGATCTGGGTGGCGCCCACGCCGGGCGGTGGCGCGACCTTCCGGATCTCGCTCCCGGTGCGCGACGCCCGTCCGGGGCGGGGAGTAGGCTCGTCAGCGTGAAGGTCACGCGCACCCGGGTGCTGGTGGTGTGGCTGCTCGCCGCGCTCGTGGTGGCGGCGATCGCCGGGCCTTCGCACATCGGGATCATCGTCCTCGTCGTGGCCGCCGCCTTCGTCGGCGTGATCGGGCTCGGGGTGGTCATCGGCGTGCGCGATGGCCTCGCCGGGGCCCGGGAGGAGGGCGCCGCGGAGCCCGGCGAGGAGACTCCCAGCCGACTCTGAGGGTTCTCCAAGGCTCGTGGGCGATGCTGGTCCGCGACCCCGGCACCCCCCGAACCA
>Ga0209577_10002325_pt1 | contig 18365 bp, 18 predicted proteins | sample GraSoiAngelo_109_FD_185874 | JGI IMG/M metagenome (GOLD analysis project Ga0209577, IMG submission 185874) | Grasslands soil microbial communities from the Angelo Coastal Reserve, California, USA - 14_0903_12_20cm (SPAdes) (version 2) | ecosystem: Environmental > Terrestrial > Soil > Grasslands...
GGCGGCATCGGCTTGGCCGCGGCCTCCTTGGCCTGGCGGACCGCGAACCGGGACGGCGGCCGAAGCGACGCCAGGCGGTTTTGCACGGCGCTCGAGTTCTCGAGCGAGCGGGTCGGATCGACCAGGAAGGCCGGGAGGCTCGTGTCCCGGGCGAGCGCCTCCTCGAAGCGGACGTCGAGGTTTGTCGCCATCGCCACCCCGGTGAGGATCAGCACGACCCCGAGTACCCGCTCGACCACCGGTCCGCGGGCGGCCCCGCGGATCTTCGCGAGCACGGCGCGGCCACCGAGCGCGTACAGGAGCAGTACGGCTGAGAGCCCCGCCGAGTAAGCCAGCGCTACGGCGACGATTCGGGCCGAAGGTCCGCTCGACGCGCTGACGGCCGTGACCGCACCGAGTATCGGGCCGGCGCACGGCGCGCACACGAACCCGAGGGCTCCCCCGACCGCGAGCCCGGACCAGAAGCCCGTGCCCCGCGACTTCGGCCCGAACCGCGCCAGGCGCGAGAGAGGCGCCTGTACCCGCGCCGCCAGCTCGGGGAACAGCATCGCGATCCCGAAGCCGAACAGCGCGACGATCGCGATGTCGCGCGCCGCGCCACTCGCCAGGCCCACGCCCTTCACCAGCTGAGCGAGCGCGACGATCGCGATCGTGAACGTGACCGCCAGGCCCAGCACGATGCCGAGCGGTCGGCGGCGGCCTCCCAGCGCGCTCGCCGACAGGAGCGCAGGGACCACCGGCAGCACGCACGGAGTGATCGCGGTGCCGGCGCCCGCGACCAGCGCGAACAGCATCAGGAGGAGCATCGGCCCCTACATGATGCTGACCGGCCTATTACGAACTCATTAACCGCCGATCGCGGACATCGTCCGCGGCGGCTGAATGAACCCGGGCTCGCCGACGTGATGCTTGAGCTCCTTCTGCCACACGGCCTCCCGGATGATTCGCTCGAGCTCGCCGTCGTCCGCCCCGGCTCGGAGCGGGCCCCGCAGATCCGTCTCGTTCAGGGAGAACAGGCAGGTCCGCAGGCGGCCGTCGGCGGTCAGGCGGATGCGGTTGCAGTCGCCGCAGAACGGCTCCGAGACCGGATTGATGAAGCCGAGCTTCCCCCGGCCGTCGGCGAACCGGTACACCCTCGCGGTGGCGCTCGGCTCGCGCGGCTCGGGCTCGAGCGGGTAGACAGCGCCGATCGCGGCGCGGATCTCGTCCCCGGTGAGCACCTGATCGGGGGTCCAGGCGTGATCGGCGTCGAGCGGCATGAACTCGATGAACCTGACCTCGTAGGGATACTGCCGCGCGAATTCGGCAAACGGGAGCACCTCGTCCTCGGTGAACCCGCGAATCGCGACCGCGTTGATCTTGATCGGGTGCGCCTCCGGGAACGCCGCCAGGCGCTCGAGCCCGCGGAGCACCTGGGGGAGCGCGTCGCGGCGGGTGAGCTCGTAGAAGCGGTCCCGCTGCAGCGAGTCGATCGAGACGTTGAAGCGGTCGATACCCGCGCGCACCAGCGCCTCGGCGTCACGCTCCAGCAGGAAGCCATTGGTCGTGACGGAAACCTCCGCGACATCCTCGATCTCGGTGAGCATCCCGGCCAGCCGCGGGAAGTCCCTGCGCACCAGCGGCTCCCCGCCGGTCAGGCGGATGTCCCGGACGCCCATGGAGGCCAGCAGCGCGACCAGTCGCGCGATCTCCTCGAAGCTCAGGATCTCGTCGCGCTCGAGCCACGGCAGCCCCTCGGCGGGCATGCAGTACTGGCAGCGGAAGTTGCAGCGGTCGGTGACCGACACGCGCAGATCGCCGATCAAGCGGCCGTGGCCGTCGCGGAGGGGTTCGCGCGCCATGGAGGAAAGGCTAGCCGGTGGCGAGCAGCCCGAACGCGACCATGTCCAGCTGGACGCCCTTGCCGCGCATGAAGGAGCGCAGGACCGCCTCCCGCTTGAACCCGGATCGCTCCGCGACCCGTTGCGAGGCCCGGTTCTCCGTCGCCGCGAACAGGTCGATCCGCTCGATCGCGAGCGAGCGGAACGCCCACCCGCAGATCAGGCGGACCGCGCGCGTCGCGTGGCCGGCGCCGCGGGCCTCTGAGGAGAGGAAGTAGCCGACCTCCGCCCGCCGGTGCTCCCAGGCGATCCGCACCAGCGAGATCGACCCGATCAGCTCCTCTCCCGGCAGGCCGACGATCGCGAACGGCGCCGCGGTCCCGGCCCGGATCGCGTCGTGGCGCCGCAGCAGGTAGGTACGCGCATCCGCCTCGCCGTATCCCGCCGGGACGCTCGTCCAGCGGACGATGTCCGGGTCCCGGCAGATCCGCACCAGCGCCCGGAGGTCAGACTCCCGCCAGGCCCGAAGCGCGGTCGGCCCGTCCACGAGCGGCTCGCCCGGGAGCGCGATCGGGCTCACCTCGCGGCTTTGCGCTCCAGCGCCCTGAGCAGCGCGGGGACGTCCAGCGCAGGATCCTGTTCTTCGAGCCATCGCTCTGCCGCCCGCCGCCCGCCGAGCGCGCGCACTCCGCGCTCCCCGTGCTCGGCGGCGAAGTCGGCCAGGGCATGCATCCGGCGGGCCTTGAGGCGACGCCCGGGCAGGTCGAGCCCCGAGCGGTGGGCCTCGAGCGCGCCGGCGAGGTCGGCGATGCCGGACGGTGGGGAGGCCGAGGACACCGCGACGACGGGCGTCTCCGGCGCCCCGAGGGCACGAAGCGACGCTTGCAGGTCGACCACCGCCCGCTCCGCAACCCGGCCCAGGTCCGACTTGGTCACGACGAGCACGTCCGGGATCTCCATGATCCCCGCCTTGAGGAACTGGAGCACGTCCCCGGAGGCGGGCTGCACGACGACCGCTACCGAGTCCGCGACGTCGGCGACGTCGGTCTCGGACTGCCCCACGCCCACGGTCTCGATCACGACGATGTCGAACGCGACCGACAGGGCGGCGGCGGCAGCCCGGGTGGCGCGGGCCAGGCCGCCGACGCGATCGCCGGCCGCGGTCGAGCGGATGAACACCCCGGGGTCGGTGGGGTCGACGTCGATCCGCGCGCGGTCGCCGAGCAGTGCGCCCCCAGAGCGCTTCGACGTGGGGTCCACCGCGAGCATCGCGACGGTCCGTCCCCGCGCGCGCCATTCTGCCCCCAGCCGGGAGAGCAGCGAGGACTTCCCGACGCCGGGCGGGCCGGTCACGCCCACGACGTGCCCGGGCGCCTCGTGGCCCAGCGCGGCCGGCGAGAGCGCGGCCAGCAGTGTGTCCGCGCGCTCGCGGGCCTCCGGGGCTCGGCTCTCCAGCACGTTGAGGACAGCCGGCGCCGCGCTCAGGTCGTGCTGGCGCAGGCGGCCGCCCAGCTCTGCTCCGTCCGGAAGCTGTCGGCTCAAGCGGGGGCCGCGACGTCGATGCCGTGTCTCTCGGCCACCAGCGCGACGATGTCCCGCATCATTCGGTTGAGATCCCAGTCCTTCGGCGTGTAGACGGCCGCGACCCCCGCCTCGCGCAGCGCTTCGGCGTCCGCCTCGGGGATGATCCCGCCGAGGACCACGGGGACGTCGCCGGCGCCTGCTGCGCTCAGCGCCTCGAGCACCGCGGGAACCAGCTCACGGTGCGATCCCGAGAGGATCGACAGGCCGACGACGTGGACGCCCTCCTGGGCCGCGGAGGCGGCGATCTGCGATGGCGAGAGCCGGATGCCCTCATAGACCACGTCCATGCCGGCGTCCCGGGCGCGCACCGCGATCTGTTCGGCTCCGTTGGAGTGCCCGTCGAGACCGGGCTTGCCGACCAGGAACTTGAGTCGCCGCCCGAGTCCGTCGCTCACGCGTTCGACCTCGTCCCGCAGCTCGGCCACGTCCTGGCTGGGGACCGCGGCGGCCTCGCCGACGCCGGTGGGGGCGCGGTACTCGCCGAACACCTCGCGCAGCGTGTGCGACCACTCCCCGGTGGTGGCGCCGGCGCGGGCTGCCGCGATCGTCGCGGGCATGATGTTCTGCGAGTCGTCGCGGGCGGCCCGTGCCAGCTCCTCGAGCGCTTCATCGACCGCGGCCTGGTCGCGCTCCGCCCGCCATCGCTCGACCGCCGCCCGCTGATCGGCCTCGACCTCCGGGTCGACGACGAGGATCCCGCCGTCGGCGTCCGCGGTCAGCGGGGACGGCTCGGTCGAGGTGAACTTGTTCATCCCCACCACGATCTGCTCACGGGCCTCGATCCGCCGCCACCGCTCGCGCTGGGACTCGACCAACGCCGCTTTCATGTACTCGACCGCCTCGACGGCGCCTCCGAGCTCCGCTACCCGGGCCATCTCCGCCCGCGCGCCGTCGGCCAGCTCCGTCACGAGCCCCTCCATCACTTTCGATCCCTCGAACACGTCGGGGTACTCGAGCAGGTCGGTTTCGTAGGCAAGGATCTGCTGCAGACGTAGCGACCACTGCTGGTCCCACGGACGCGGCAGGCCGAGTGCCTCGTTCCAAGCCGGAAGCTGGATCGCCCGGGCCCGGGTGCCCCGCCCGAGCGTCACCGCGAGAGCCTCAAGCGCGATGCGGTACACGTTGTTCTCGGGCTGCATCTCGGTGAGCCCCAGGGAGTTGACCTGGACGCCGTAGCGGAACCGGCGGTGCTTGTCGTCCTGAACCGCGTAGCGCTCGCGCCCCAGCTCGTCCCAGATCGCCGCCATCGCGCGCAGCTTGGCGTGCTCCTCGACGAACCTGACGCCGGCGTTGACGAAGAACGAGATCCGGCCGAACACGCTGCCCATCAGGGCCTGGTCGACCCGCTCGCGGACGGCGTCGAGCACGGCGATCGCGTTGCTCATCGTGTAGGCGATCTCCTGGACCGGCGTCGCTCCCGCCTCCTGGAGGTGGTAGGAGCAGATGTTGATCGGATTCCACTTGGGGATGTGCTCCACCGTGTACGCGATCGTGTCCGCGATCAGCCGCATGCTGGGTCCCGGCGGGAACGCGTACGTGCCGCGGCTCAGATACTCCTTGAGGATGTCGTTCTGGGTGGTGCCCTGGAGCCCCTCGTCGGCCACTCCGTGCTCGTCGGCGGTGACGACGTACAGGCCCAGCAGCCAGGCGGCGGTTGCGTTGATCGTCATCGAGGTGTTCATCTGGTCGAGCGGAATCCCCTCGAGCAGCGTGTGCATGTCGCCCCGGTGGGCGATCGAGACGCCGACCTTGCCGACCTCGCCGCGCGCCAGCTCGTGGTCGGGGTCGTAGCCCGTCTGCGTCGGAAGGTCGAAGGCGATCGAGAGACCCGTCTGGCCCTTCTCGAGGTTGCGGCGGTAGAGCTCGTTGGAGCGCCTGGCATCCGAATGGCCGGCATAGGTGCGCATCAGCCACGGCCTGTCGCGCTCGGGGAGGCGGGGCGAAGGTCTGTCCGGCATGCAGGTCATTCTATGAACGAGCGTTCGCCCGGCGCACCGCTCGGGTAACGTGACGACATGCCCGATCAAAGCACTGCCGCCACCGAGCATTCCCTGATCCAGGAGATAACGGCGCCGCTGGGCCGGATTCCCGAGGACCCGGTACCGGACGTCGCGGACGTCAACTTCCCGATGGCACTTCGCGGCTACGACCGGCTTGCAGTCGACGCCTACGTGCGCAAGACGAGCCAGCTGGTCGCCGAGCTACAGGCGACGCGCTCGCCCGAGGCCGCGGTCCGCCGGGCCCTGGGCCGCGTCGGCGAGGAGGTCTCCGGGATCCTGCAACGCGCGCACGAGACAGCCGAGCAGATAACCGCGCAGTCCCGTAGCGAGTCCGAGGAGCGGCTCGAGACGGCCCGCCGCGAGGCGAGTGAGATCGTGTCCGGCGCCCACCGGCGGGTCTCCGAGCTCGACTCCGAGACCGACCGGATCTGGAGCGAGCGCCACCGGATCGTGGAGGACGCGCGCGAGCTGGCAAGCCAGCTCCTGGCGCTGGCGGAGTCCGCCGCCGAGCGCTTCCCCGCCGCGACGGAGGAGACCCCCGCGGCGGAGCCCGAGCAGGTCGAGTCGCTTGACCGGTGGGAGGGGGAGGACCTCGATCACTGGGAGGACGCGGACGAGCAGGAGGAGGAGACCCTGCTGGCGGAGGAGCCTCCGGAGGACGAGGCCGACGCCGAGGCGACCCGGGCGATGCCGCCGGTGTCGCCGGATGAGGACGGCGAGCCGCCGGCGGAGCTGGAGGCCGATCACACCGAGGAGACCCGCAAGCTCGAGTAGGCTGCCGCCACCGTGGCCGGCCGGCTGATCGACGTAAGGCACCTGGGTCGCGAGCGCGTGATCGGGTGCTTCGAGCTCGACGGGGTGCTGGTGGACCCGGGGCCGACTTCGTGCCTGGATGTCCTGCTCGACGCGCTCGGAGACCGCCGTCCGCGCGCGCTGTTGCTCACCCACATCCATCTCGACCATGCCGGCGCCAGCGGGGCGCTCGTCGAGCGGTGGCCGGACCTGGAGGTGTATGTGCACGAGCGGGGAGCGCCGCACCTGATCGACCCGGCAAAGCTGCTCGAGAGCGCCCGGCGGCTGTACGGCGAGGACATGGACCGTCTCTGGGGGGATCCGCCGCTGGTCCCGATCCCGGAGCGCAACCTCAGAGTGTTGGAGGGGGGAGAGCGCGTGCTCGGCGGCGCCTTCGAGGTCGCCTACACCCCGGGGCATGCGTCCCACCACGTCTGCTACCTGCACGAGGGGACCGCGTTCGTCGGCGACGCAGGCGGGGTCCGGATCCGTAGCGACGGGCTGGCGGTGCCCCCGACGCCTCCGCCGGACATAGACCTCGAGGCCTGGCAGGAGTCGATCGAGCGGATCCGGGCCTGGCGGCCGGACCGGGTAGCGATCACGCACTTCGACTCCTACGAGGACGTCGACGCCCAGCTCGATGAGGTCGCCCGCCGCCTGCGGCTGCGGGCGGAGCGGGCCCGCGACACGGATAGAGACACGTTCATCGCCGGAATCGAGGCCGAGATCGCGGATGGCGCGGAGCCGGCGATCCGTCCGGCCTACGCGCAGGCGGCGCCGCCCGACCAGATGTACGCCGGGCTCGAGCGCTACTGGCGCAAGCGAGCAGAGGCGGCGTCTGCGGCCCGCTGAGCGTCGGTGGAGCTCGCTGAGGGCGGGTATCCTGACCCCGGATGTCGCAAACGGTCGAGCTTCCCCGGGTGGGAGGACCCGGGAGCGGGATGGGGGCTGCCTGGCGCGTGATCGTCCTTAACGATGAGTTCAACACGTTCGACCACGTGGCCGAGACCCTCGCGAGCGTCATCCCCGGGGTGACGCTGGCCGACGGCTACCGGTTGGCGGACAAGATCCACAACACCGGCCAGGCGATCGTGTGGTCGGGCCCGCGGGAGGACGCCCAGCAGTACTGGGAGCGGCTGGACGCGGCGGGCCTGACGATGGCGCCGCTGGAAGCCGGCTGACGCTACGCCGCGACCGTTTCCGCTGAGATGTGGGGCGTGACGCGCTCCAGCCGGTAGTCGTCGAGCGGGAATCGCCGCGCCCGCCACATCGTCTCGATCGTGGGACTCGGCCGCAACGGCACGTCGCCGTGCGGGTCGAAGTAGTAGCTGTTCGCGAGCGCACAGCTCCCGCGCCAGAACACCTGGCGTTTGCGCCGGCGGAGCATCTCCGCGAAGAAGCGATCGTTTGCTGCCGGCGTCACCTCGACCAGGCTCGCGCCGCTGCGGCGCGCGTGACTCAGAACGCGAACGATGTGGCGAGCCTGTGTCTCGACCAGGTTGAAGTAGGACGATCCGTTGTACCCGTAGGGGCCGAACATCAAGAAGTAGTTCGGGAATCCGGGCACGCTGACGCCTTCGTAGGCCTGGTAGCGGTTCTCGTCCCACCACCGCTCGAGATCGGTCCCGCCCCGGCCCCGGACGGGGTACTTGGGGAAGTTGCCGGGGTCGAACACTTTGAAGCCGGTGGCGTGTACGAGCACGTCGATTTCGTGCGCGGTCCCGCTCCGAGTGAGCACTCCGGTCGGGGTGATTCGCTCGATGGGGTCCGTCTCGAGCGTCACGTTCGCTCGGTTGAACGTCGCGAGGTACTCGTTGTGGAAGCCGGGGCGCTTGCAGCCGAGCGAATACCGAGGCGTGAGCTTGTCCCTGAGCTCGGGGTCGTGGACCTGGTCGCGGATGTACTTGCGAGCGGACGATTCGAACACCGTGGCGAGCCGGAACGTGGTGTGGTAATGGGCCGCCAGCGGGAAGATCAGCTCGACGAACGACTGGCTGAGGAGCCGCGCTGCCCTCGCCCCGCCGGGCACGCGGGTCATGAACCACCGGACCGACTGGGGCAGCGGGCCGTCGAGCTTCGGAAGGCACCAGATCGGCGTCCGCTGCAAGACCGTGAGGTGCTCGACCTCGGGCGCGATCGCCGGGATCAGCTGTACCGCCGAGGCGCCCGTCCCGATCACCGCAACCCGCTTCCCTGCCAGGTCCTGCGCGCTGTCCCAGCGCGCGGTGTGCATCGTGGTGCCGGCGAATGTCTCGACGCCCTCGATGTCCGGGAGCTTCGGCTGAGTCAGAACGCCGGTTGCATCGATCACGTGGCGCGGAGTGAACGTGGTCCCCTGGTCGGTTTCGAGCCGCCATCGATGCCCGTCCTCGTCGAACTCCGCCGCGGTGATCTTCGTGCCGAACCGGACCCGGTCGTGGAGCCCGAAGCGCTGCGCGCAGTGCTCGGCGTAGTCACGGAGCTCCTCGCCCGGCGCGTACACGCGCGTCCAGCTCGTCCGGTTGGCGTAGGAGTACTGATAGCTGAAGGCGGGGATGTCGACGGCGAGCCCCGGATAGCGATTCCAGTACCAGGTGCCGCCGAACCCGTCGCCCTGCTCGACGATCAGGTAGTTCGACAGGCCAGCGCGGTCGAGCGAGCTCGCCACGCCGATCCCGGAGAACCCGGCACCGATGATCAGTACGTCGGGATCGCGGTGCATCGGGGCACTGCCCACGCGCTGGCTCCCTGCCGATCCTTAGGTGCTGCTCGCGAGTGGGCGGCGCGGCTCGCGGCGCAACGCCTTGGCCAGCTGCCGCTCCGGGCTCACCCGGACGACGTTCCACACCAGCCCGAGCTTCTCCAGCAGCGCGATCACGAGGCCCGTCGGGTCAACGAGCCGCTCCCACCAGCGCAGGCCGTGGAAGGCGGAGGTGGGAAACGCGTGGTGGTTGTGGTGCCAGGACTCGCCCATCGACAGTGGGGCCAGCCAGAAGACGTTGCGCGACTCGTCCTCGATGTCGAACCGCTTGCTCCCGAAGAAGTGGCAGATCGAGTTGATCGACCAGGTGACGTGGTGCAGCAGGAACACTCGGACGAAGCCGCCCCACAACAGCGCCGTCAGCGCGGCGGTGAAGCCGCCGCCGATGACCCACCCGATCGCGAACGGGATCGCGAAGCTCAGGACCACCCACAGGCCGAACAGCTTGTCGACCACCCGCAGCGCGCGGTCCTTCACAAGGTCTGGAGCGAAGCGCTCACGGTCGGCGGTCCCGACCGTCTCGAATAGCCACCCCACGTGAGCATGCCACAGGCCCTTGACTGCGCCCCACAGGCCGGGTCCGCTGAGGTGCGGGGAGTGTGGATCACCTTCGCGGTCGGTGAACGCGTGGTGCTTGCGGTGATCGGCCACCCATGTGATCACCGATCCCTCCACGGCCAGCGAGCCGAGCACGGCGATCACCGTGCGGAACGCTCGTGAGGACTCGAACGAGCGATGCGTGAACATCCGGTGGTAGCCGATGGTGACGCCCAGACAGGTGACCACGTAGCCGCCGATCAGCAGCGCCAGCTCGAGCGGTCCGACCGCACGATCCCACAGCAGCGCGATCGCGGCCACGAGCGCGACGAACGGAAGCGCGACGCCGACCAGGTTGACGGTCTTGTGGGTGCGGGTCATGACCGGAGGCTCAGCAGGGCTCTCGGCGACAGATGTCATCAGCTTGCCAGTTCCGGCTCGGGCTCGGGCTCAGGCTCGGGCGCCGGAGCGAGCGGCACCTCCGGCCCGAGCTCGCCCGCGACGAGCTCGTCGTGCCACGCGTAGGTGACGGGGATCTGGTAGTGGCCCGAGTTGCGGCGGCGAAACTCGATCATCTCCGGCCCGTCCCAGTAGCGGTACCAGGCGTCCTTGGAGTCGAACCAGGCCATCTGGATGATCTTGTAGCGGTCGTCGTCGGAGCGGTGGACCGCGTACTTGGTCGCGCCGTAGCGCATCGCGAGGGGGGCGACGGCCGACACCTCCGCTGCGAGAGCGTCCTGTCGCAGGATCGTGGCGTACCAGGTGACGTGGACCAGGGCCGCCACGGCTACGCCCCGACCTCTGCGTAGACCGCGCCGGGACCTTCGGCGTTCTTGCCGAGGCCGGGCTCCGTCGCGCCCACCAGGATCGCGATCTTCCCGAGGTGCCTGTTCTCCATCATCAGCTGGTGGGCCTCGGGAACGCCCTCGAAGCCCATCGTCCGCCACAGGACCGGACGGATCAGTCCCTGCTCGATCAGCTCGTTGGCCTTCATCGACTCATACGCGTTGGCGAAGTGCGACCCCAGGATCTCCTTCTGTCGCATCCACAGGTAGCGGACGTCGAAGTCGAGGTTGTACCCGGTCGTGCCGGCACATATGACTACTTTCCCAAACGGCTTGACGACGAACACCGAGGTCGGGAAGGTGGCCTTGCCGACGTGCTCGAACACGATGTCGGGAGCGGCTCCGAGGATGCCCCGCACCGCCTTCGAGAAGCGCCGAGATTCGGCGAAGCGGGCCTTCTCCTCCTCGGGCGACTCTCCGCCCTTTCGCATCATCCCCGCGTACTCGTTGCGGTTGATGTAGCCGGTCGCGCCCAGCTGCGTCACGAGCCTGCCCTTGTCCTCGGATGAGACCACCCCGACACACTCGGCGCCCGCTGCCCTGCACAGCTGGGTGGCGAACACGCCGAGCCCGCCGGCGGCGCCCCAGATCAGCACCCGATGCCCGGGCTGGAGCTTGCAGCGGTCGATCAGCATCCGGTAGGCGGTGAAGTACACGAGTCCGTAGGAGGCGGCCTCCTCCCAATTCAAATTCTGGGGACGAGGCAGGAGTTGCTGAGCCTGGACCTTCGTGAACTGCGCGAACGAGCCCCACGTCGTCTCGTAGCCCCAGATCCGCTGGGAGGGCGCCGCGAGCGGGTCGAGACCGTGCACCTCCGGATCCTCATAGGACGCCTGATTGCAGTGGATCACCACCTCGTCGCCCGGCTTCCACCGCGTCACCCCGGGACCGACCTTCCATACCATCCCCGACGCGTCCGAGCCGCCGATGTGGTGTCCCCACTCGGGGTGGTCGCCGTAGCCGAACACCGAGACCGGCTTGCCCTGCGCGGCCCACACGTTGTTGAAGTTGACGCCCGCCGCCATCACACGCACGATCACCTCGAACGCGCCGGGCTCGGGCACCTCGATCTCCTCGAGCTGGAAGGCATCCATCGGGTCGCCCTCGCGCTCCTGGCGGATCACCCACGCCGCCATCGTCCGCGGCAGCTCGCCGGGCTCGGCGTCGACGTTCGCGACCTGGCTCAGATCAACGGCCACTGCTCTTGCAGCTTCCTGGACGGGGGGAGCGCATGCGGGGCCGGATCGTACCCGTGCCGGCGACGCGGCGCGCCTCCGGCGGCCGGTCCGCTGCTCAGGCCGCGAGCTCGGTGGCGGCGGCGGTCTCGGCGGAGACCTGGGGCTCGGCGATCGGAGCGACCGGCGCTGCCGCCTTGCGCTGGATCAGGAGCGCCGCGACCACGGCTGCGCCGGCCGCGACGATCGCGCTGACCGTCAACCCGGTTCCGAGCGCCGCCACGAACGCGTCGTTTGTCGCGCTGACGATCTGGTGGGAGACGTGGCCGGAGATGCTGCCACCCGAGCCCAGGGAATTCGCGATCGTGGCCCGGGTCGCGGCCGGCACGTGGGGCAGGCTCGAGTCGAGGTTCGAGCGGCCGATGGCGGCCACCAGGGCGCCCATCACCGCGACCCCGAACGTGCCGCCCACCATCCGGCTCATCGAGAGCGTGCCCGAGGCGACGCCCGCCTTCGTGCGGTCGACTGCGTTCATGGCGGCGGTGCTCATCGGCGACATCACGAGACCCATCCCGATGCCCATCAGCACGAACCCAGGCAGCAGCAGCCCGTAGCCGCTGTGCGTCGTGATCCCGGACTGGATGAACAGCGCGGTCGAGACGGTCAGCAGGCCCAGCGTGATCAAGGGCCGGGACCCGATCCGGTCGGACAGGCGGCCCGCGATCGGGCCCATGATGATGATCAGGACCGTCGAGGGTAGGAAGCGAAGCCCGGCCTGCAGGGGCGAGTAGTGCAGCACGTTCTGCATGTACAGGGTGAGGAAGAAGAACTGTGAGAACATCGCGAACGTGACGAAGAACGCCACGAGGTTCGAGCCCAGGAACGAGCGCGAGCGGAAGAAGCCGAAGTCGACCATCGGGGCGCGCGAGCGACGCTCGATCTGGACGAATGCGGCCAGTCCGACGATCGCGAACGTGAACAGCGAGATGATCCGGGCCGATCCCCAGTGCCAGCTGTTGCCCTCGATCAGCGCCAGCACCAGCGCGGTCAGGCTCAGGGTGAGCGTGGCGATCCCCGGATAGTCGACCGATCGGTCGACGGTCTCGTCGCGGCTCTCGCGCGTGGCGAACAGGGTGACCAGGATCGCGACCACGGCGATCGGGGGGTTGATGAAGAAGATCGCGCGCCAGCTGACCGACTCGGTGAGGAATCCGCCGAGCACGGGACCGATTGCCAGCGCCATCGCGCTCACGCCGGCCCAGGTCCCGATCGCCATCCCCCGCTGCTCGGGCGGGAAGGCCTGGGTGATGATCGACAGCGTCGCCGGCATCATGAACGCGGCGCCGATCCCCTGGATGGCCCGGAACGTCACCAGCACGCCCTCGTTCGGGGCGACGCCGATCGCGAGGCTGGACAGCCCGAACACGACGACGCCGAACAGGAACATCCGCCGGCGGCCGAAGATGTCGCCGAGCCGGCCTCCGGTGACCATCAGCACCGCGAGCGTGAGCGTGTAGGCGTTGACGGTCCATTCGAGCGCCGACAGCGATGCGTGCAGGTCCCGCTGGATCGACGGCAGCGCCACGTTGACGACCGTGTTGTCGAGCATCAGCATGAACAGCGCGAAGCACATCGCGCCGAGGGTCCACCACCGGCGGTTCTCGTCGGTGACCAGGCGGTGCCTGTGGGCGAGGAACCGCTCGGTCACTGCGCCGCCTCCGGACGGCACTCGGCGACGTCCGGGCGGGCGAGCAGGCGCTCGAGCCCCTGCGCCAGCGCGCTGCGCTCACCTTCGGTGAGATCCTGGGTGAACTTCTCCAGGCCGCTCAGGCGGGCGGCGTTCAGCCGCCGGATCACGGAGCGTCCGCTGTCGGTGAGGCGCACGCGCTTCATCCGGCGGTCCTCGGCATCCTCGTTGCGCTCGACCAGGCTGCGCCGCACGAGGTCGTCGACCATCCTGCTCGCGGCGGGTAGGGACACGTGCACGAGCCCGGCGGCGTCCTTGAGCGTCAGCTCGCGGGGGGTGTCCTCGAGATGGTGAAGCAGCTTGATCTGGGTGAGCGACAGCTCGAGCGCGCCGACCGCCTCGAACAGATCGGAGTTGCAGTTCTTGTGCAGGTAGACGACGACCGCATAGAGATCGGCCGCCAACGCTTGCTCTGAGGTCACGGTTGCTTGCACGAATGCAAGTATTGCAAATTGGGAAAGCGTGTGCGACGCGACCGGCCGGCGCTCATCCGCCCGCGGACGCCGCCGACTACCGCGAGGCTGCGTGGCTACCGCGTAGCTGGGTGGGTGCTACGGCTGCAGGAGCTCGTTGCTGCCGCTCGGGCGCTGGTGCCCGACGCGCAGCACCGCGGGGCGGACGCCAGTCGGAAGCGCGGCCGCCGCCTCGGTCGAGCCGTTGGGAGCGGTGGCCACGGTGTAGGCCCCGGGCGTGTTCAGGTTGACCGTGACCTGGGCGGTGGCCTGGGGGTTGATCGGTCCGGTGTCTGCGATCGGCTGAGCGGCCGACGTCCCGGCCGGCAGCACGGTGAGGGATTGAGCGGTGCTCGCCTGGTTCGTGACGATCAGGACCACCGGTCCCGCGCCGATCGAGCTCGGCGACACGGAGACGCGCTGGTTGTTGATGTAGACCGTCAGGTTTACCGGCGTCGGCGGGCTCGGATGGTTGGCGAAGTGCCCGCTGCTCCCGCAGCCGGCTATGGCAACCGTGGTGAGGATGATGATCCCGATCCGCTTGAAGCCCATTCTGGAGCCTCTCCTCTCCGAGAGCACGGAACCTTAAAGGACCGAACCGCCCGTCGGGGATGAGAATCAGGCGGACTTGCCAACCAGCGTCTTGCGACGCCGGGCGATCCGGCGCAGCTCCCGCTGAAGCTCATCCCACGACTCGGCTTCGACGCGCTCGTATTCCTCACCAGTCAGGTCACGCAGGCTCTCGCTGTAGGTCCTCCATGCCTCCTGCGTTCCCTCATCGAGCTCACGAAGCCGGTCGACGTCAAAGGCGATCGTGGTCACCTCAGGACTCCTTCCTTGTATCCATGCCGCAAGAGTACCCGCGAAGACGGTCGTCGAGACACGGATTGCAGCGCCCGTTGCGTGCCGTCCGGGCGGGGGCGTATCACCGTGTGCTTGCGCCTCGTGGAGCACCCGATCGCGACGGCCGAGTTCCTGGTCCTCGACACCGAGACCAATGGTCTGGGCGGCGACTCGTGCGCGGTGATCGAGGTGGGGACGGTGCTCGTGGGCGGTGGCGAGCTGCACGATCGGTGGAGCTCGCTGGTGCGCGCGAGCGTCCCGCTGCGTCGAGGGATCAGGCGGCTCACGGGCATCACCCAGGCGATGCTCGACGGTGCGCCGGCGCTCGAGCAGGTGGTGCCCGTGCTCGCGGAGCAGCTTCGCGGGCGCATCCTGGTCGCGCACAACGCGGCATTCGACCGGCGCGTGCTCCGGCAGGCGTTCGAGCGTGTCGGCGCCGAGTGGCCCGAGCAGCCGGTCCTGTGCACCGCCGCGCTGGCCCGGGTGCTGCTTCCGCTCCAGCGCGAGCGGCGACTCGGCGCCCTCGCCGACTCGCTCGGCATCGACGTCGCGCAAGCCCATCGCGCGCTGCCCGACGCCGAGACGTGCGCGCGAGTGCTGTGCGCCTTGTTCCCGCGACTTTGCGCGAACGCCGCGACGGTGGCGGATGCCGTCGCGCTCGTCCGCCCTCGCCGCCCGCGCCGGGCCCGTCCGCGCCGCCGCGCGGCGGCCGCCGGCCGGCTGCCACAGCTCGATTTCTCCGAGCTGCCCCGCGACCCCGGGGTCTACCTGTTCCGCGATGAGGCGGGCAGGGCCCTGTACGTGGGCAAGTCGATCTCGATCCGCAGCCGGGCCCGCGCGCACTTCGCGCCCTCGAGCGGGCCCGCCGACTGGAGCTCGCACGCATCGGTGGTCGACTACCGGCCGACGTGCTCCGAGCTGGGGGCGCTGGTGCTCGAGAACCACCTGATCAAGGAGCTCGCGCCGCCCGGCAACATTCGCCTGACGCAGATCGACGACCGGCTGGTCTACATCCGTTGCCGGCTGGACATCGCGTTCCCGATCCTGGAGGTGTCCGCAGAGCCGGCCGCGGGCCACGCGGTCACGATCGGGCCGCTCCGCGGCCGCGCGCTCGCGCGCGAGCTCGTGGAGCAGATCGACTCGCTGTTCGGTCTGCGCCACTGCGGCCGCCGGCTTCCGCGTCGCGAGCATCCTTCCGCGTACGGACAGATGGGCCGCTGCCTGTCGCCCTGCCTGGGAGATCTCGATCCGAACCTCTACCGGCGCAGGCTGGACGACGCGCTCAGACTGTTCCTCGGAGACGGTGGCGGCGCGCTGCTCGATCACGTGGAGCGGCAGATGCGCGAGGCGGCGGCCGAGCAGCGGTACGAGCGTGCGGCGTGGCTCCGCCGCCGCCTGGGCCGGTTGCGGGTGGTCGTGCGGCGGCTCGGCGGCGTGCTCGAAGCGACGCACGCGCGGCCCAGGTTGGTAGTCGTCGCGCACCCGGCCGATCCCGCCCGGCGCGACGGCTTCTGGATGGTCGGCGGGCGCCTGGTCGACTGGGGAGCCGTGCAGAAGGATGTGGGCGCGGTCTACGAGCGCACCGTTGCCGCTCTGCGGCGCGGCGGTCGCGCCGGCGAGCTCGGCGCGCACGTGCCGCCCGACGAGATCCACGAGGTCCGGATCGTCGCGACGTACCTGGCGTCGCATCCCGAGCTGCCGCAGCTGGCGCTCGACCCGCCGCCGGACCTCGAAGCGGTGGCGCGCTTCGTGCGCGGATCAGGCGAACGGCAGGGCGACGACCTCCGCCCCGACGCCGGGTCCGGCTTCGACCGTCGAGCCCACCTCAGCCTCCCGCCGGATCAGGGCGAGCGCGATCGGGCCAAGTCTCGGCGAGACGGCGGCGCTGCCGATCCGGCCGACCTCGCGCTCACCGAGCTTCAGAGGGGTGCCGGGCTCGAGGGGCGCTGAGGACCGGAGCCCCCGGAGCAGCCGGTTGGGCTTGCCCCGGTAGTACAGCCGCGCGACCGTCTCCTGGCCCACGTAGCAGCCCTTGGTGAAGGAGACCGCGCGCTCGTTGAGCCCCGCCTCCTGCGGGATCACGCCGTCGTCCAGCTCGACCCCGTAGCGGGGGCGGCCGTGCTCGATGCGGACGCACTCGGCGGTCGCATCGGAGACGTCGAGGGCGCCCGCGTCGAGGAGCGCGCGGCGGAGCTCGTCGGTCCGGGGCGCCTGGCACAGGAGGTCGACCCCCAGATCGGTGCGGATCGCCCGCGCGGGGACGCCACGGATCTCGAGCTCGAGGTGGGCGTGCTCCTCGGCCGACAGACCGGCGGCGCCGGCGATCGCCTGGGAGTCGGGACCGATGAGCGACAGCAGCCCACGCTCGAGCGTCCGCTTGTGCAGCTGTACGTCGTAGCCGATCATTCCACGCCGGATCACGTTGAACAGCGGCTGGAGCGCGACCCGCTCGGTGTCGAGCAGGAGCTCGTCTGGAGCGTCGAGGATCCGGAGGTCGCCGAGCAGCTTGCCCTTTGGGGTGAGGAACGTGGCGTAGCAGCCGGTCCCCGGGGTGAGCGCCTCGACGTCGTTGGAGACCTGGCCGTTGAGGAACGCCTTGGCTTCGCTGCCCGTGAGCGCGAGCTTCCCGCGCTCGGAGCGGTCGATGACGCCACAGCCTTCGGTGACGGCGGCGTACTCGGAGGCCGGTGCGGCGGTGGTGGCCATGACTTCAAGATAGCCCGCCCCCCGCGTTGCGGGCGATATGTGTCGCTATGCGACCGAAATCGCCCAGAGCGCCGCCAAAAATTGAATTTAGTTCTGCCATAATTCATTGCATGGCGGCCCAAGACCAGGCAGGGGCGAGGACGAGCGCGATCGAGGACTACGCGAAGGCGATCTACGCGCTGGAGCGTCGCGGCCCGGAGCCGGTCACGACCAACGCGCTCGCGGACCGGCTCGGAGTCACTCCGGCATCGGCGTCCGGGATGGTCAAGCGGCTGAACGAGCTCGGCCTCGTCGAGCACCGCCCGTACCACGGGGTGTCGCTGACCGACGACGGCCGGCGCGTGGCGCTCGAGGTGATGCGCCACCACCGGCTGCTCGAGCTCTACCTGGTCAAGAGCCTCGGGGTTCCCTGGGACCGCGTGCACGAGGAGGCCGAGGTGCTCGAACACGTGCTGTCCGAGGAGCTCGAGGAGCTGATCGCCGCAAAGCTCGGCGACCCCACGGTCGACCCGCACGGCGACCCGATCCCGACCCGCGAGCTGACAATCGAGGAGGGCACCACCGACAGCCTCCAGACGCTTACGCCAGGGGCCTGCGGGACGTTCACCAGGGTGTCCGACTCCGATCCCGAGATGCTGCGGTTTCTCGCCGACCGGGGGATCGCTCCCGGGGCGGAGCTCGAGGTGATCGACAAGCAGCCGTTCGACGGCCCGCTGTTCGTCCGCTTCGGCGACAACGTCCACGTCCTGGGCGGGGAGCTGGCCAAGGCGATGAGGGTGGAGGTCCGCGCGTGACTCCGCCACCGCCGCCTCCTCCCCCGATCGGTGGGCCGATCCTCGAGGGCGCGACGGCGGAGGGCGCATCGGTCGCGCTCCGCGACGGGCTCGAGGTCCTCAGCCCGCTGGAGCGGCTGCTCGCGCGCGGGCGGCTGCGGGCGACGCTCACGATGCTCGGGCCGGCGTTCGTCGCGGCCGTGGCCTACGTCGATCCCGGGAACTTCGCCACCAACATTCAGGGCGGGGCGCGTTACGGCTTCCTGCTCCTGTGGGTGGTGCTGGCCGCGAACCTGATGGCGATGCTGATCCAGTTCCTGTCGGCGAAGCTCGGGATCGTCACCGAGCACA
>Ga0209577_10002326_pt1 | contig 18365 bp, 14 predicted proteins | sample GraSoiAngelo_109_FD_185874 | JGI IMG/M metagenome (GOLD analysis project Ga0209577, IMG submission 185874) | Grasslands soil microbial communities from the Angelo Coastal Reserve, California, USA - 14_0903_12_20cm (SPAdes) (version 2) | ecosystem: Environmental > Terrestrial > Soil > Grasslands...
GTGCCCGCGGCGGTCGCGGGCACGTCCATCGAGGCCTTGTCGGTCTCGAGCGTGACCAGTGGCGAATCGATGGCGATGACGTCGCCCGGCTTCACGAGCACGTCGACCACGGACACGTCGGTGAAATTGCCGATATCGGGGATCGTGAGATCCACGCGGCTCACAGCACCGCCTCGAGCAGTCCCCGCGGGTCACCGAGAGTCTGGGCGAGATAGGTCGTGAAGCGCACCGCCATCGCCCCGTCGATGACGCGATGATCGTACGAGAGCGACAGCGGCAGCATGAGGCGCGGCACGAAGCTGCCGCCCTGGTACACCGGCTGCATCGACGAGCGAGACACGCCGAGAATCGCGACCTCCGGCGCGTTGATGATGGGCGTGAAAGCCGTGCCGCCGATGCCGCCCAGGCTCGAGATCGTGAAGCAACCGCCCTGCATATCGCCCGGCGCGAGCTTCCCGGCGCGCGCCTTCTCCGACAGCTGCGCGAGCTGCCGCGCGAGCTCGTAGACGTCCTTGCGATCCGCGTCGCGCACCACCGGCACCACCAGCCCGTTCGGCGTGTCAGCGGCGAAGCCGAGGTGCAGGAACTTCCGCACGATGAGGTTGGCCCCGGTCGCGTCGAGCGAGGCATTGAAGCGCGGGAATTGCTGCAGCGCCTTCACGCAGGCGCGCAAGATGAAGGCGAGCGGCGTGAGCTTCACGCCCGCCGCCTGGGCCCGATCCTTCAGCCCGGCGCGCACCTGCTCGAGCTCGGTGATGTCGGCCAGGTCGAACTGCGTGACGTGCGGGACATTCACCCAGCTCGCATGCAGCCGCGGGCCGGAGATCCTCTGGATGCGCGACAGGGGCTCGATCGCGGTGGGGCCGAACTGCGTGAAGTCCACCGCCGGGAACGGAGGCAGCGCGGGGGCGGCCGGACGCGCGGTTTCGGGAGCGCCTCCCGCGAGCGCGCTCTTGACGAAGCTCTTGACGTCCTCGTGAGTGATGCGGCCCTTGAAGCCCTGGCCGGTGACCCGGGCAAGATCCACGCCCAGCTCGCGCGCGAACTTGCGTACCGAGGGTCCGGCGTGCGCGCGCGAGAACCCCGGCTCATCGATCGGCGCCAAGTCGCTACGTAGCGTGGTCGCGACGGCGGCGGCCAGAGCAGCCCCCGCCTCGGGGGCGCTCGCCCGCTCGGGGGCGGCCGCCGGGGAGACCCCCCGCGGCGTGGGAGGCGGTGCAGCGGCACTGCGTGAGGGCGGCGCGGTAGCGGGCGGCGCGGTAGCGGGCGGCACGGTACCGAGCGGTGCGGCAGCGGGCGCCGAACCGTTGGCGCGCACCGTGGCGATGAGATCGCCGGTGTTGACCTTGCCGCCCTTGTTGGTGTGGAGCTTCTCGACGACGCCGACCGCCGTCGAGGGCACGTCCATGGTCGCCTTGTCGGACTCGAGCGTGACCAGCGGCGAGTCGATGACGACGGTGTCGCCGGGCTTCACCAGGACGTCGATGACGGCGACGTCCTTGAAGTTGCCCATGTCGGGCACGCGCACTTCGACGAGGCTCCGTACCGCGTTCATGTGGCCCCGCGGATTTTCACACCTTCCATGGCACCGGTTTCGCCGGATCGATGCCGAGCGCCTTGATCGCTTTCTCGACCGTCGCCCGATCGACGCGCGACTCGTCGGCGAGCGCCTTGAGCGCTGCCACCGCGATGTAGTTGCGGTCGACCTCGAAATGCCGCCGTAGCGCGGCGCGCGAATCCGAGCGCCCGAAACCGTCGGTGCCGAGCGTCACGTAGCGGCCCTCGACCCACTGGCGGATCTGATCCGGCACCGTCCGCATGTAATCGGTGGCGGCGATCACCGGCCCCTCGCGGCCCTTGAGCATCTGCCGTACGTACGGCGTGCGCGGCTCCTCACCGGGGTGCAGCAGGTTCCAGCGCTCGCACTCGAGGGCTTCACGGCGCAGCTCGCTGAAGCTCGTCACCGAGAGGACATCCGCCGGGATGCCGTAGTCGTTCTCGAGAATCTTCGCCGCCGCCAGGCACTCGCGCAGGATGGTGCCGGATCCGAGGAGCGTCGCGCGCACCTTGCCGCGGCTGCCGATCTGCAGCAGGTACCCGCCCGCGATGATCCCCGCCTCGACGCCCGCGGGGAGCGCCGGCTGCGGATAGTTCTCGTTCATCACCGTGATGTAATAGAAGACGCGTTCCTGCTCGGCGTACATGCGGCGCAGGCCGTCGTGAATGATGACCGCGAGCTCGTACGCGTACGTCGGATCGTAGGCCACGCAGTTCGGTACGGTGCTCGCGAGAAGCTGGCTGTGACCGTCCTGGTGCTGCAGGCCCTCGCCTGCCAGCGTAGTCCGCCCGGCGGTCGCGCCGACCAGGAAGCCCCGCGCCTGCATGTCGCCGGCGGCCCAGATGAAGTCCCCGACGCGCTGGAAGCCGAACATCGAATAGAAGATGTAGAACGGCACCATGTTGATGCCGTGGACGCTGTAGGCGGTGCCGGCGGCCAGCCACGAGCAGAGCGACCCCGCCTCGTTGATGCCCTCCTCCAGCATCTGTCCTTTCTTATCCTCGCGGTAGGACATGAGGGTCTCGGCGTCCTGGGGCGTGTAGAGCTGCCCGACGGAGGAATAGATGCCGATCTGCCGGAACAGTCCCTCCATGCCGAAGGTCCGCGCCTCATCGGGCACGATCGGCACGATATTGCGCCCGACGTTCTTGTCCTTGAGCAGCACGGTGAGAGCGCGCACGAACGCCATGGTCGTCGAGATCTCGCGGTCGGCGGTTCCCTCGAGCAGCGCCCCGAAGGCCTCGAGCGGCGGAATGACGAGCGGCGGGGCGGTGCGGCGGCGGGTCGGCAGGAAGCCTCCGAGCGCCGTGCGCCGCTCGTTGAGGTAGCGCGCCTCTTCGGTCTCTGCGTCGGGCTTGCGGAATGGCAGCTTCCCGAGGTCCTCATCCGAGACCGGGATGTTGAAGCGATCCCGGAACGCGCGCACGTCTTCCTCGGACATCTTCTTCGCCTGGTGCGCGATCATCTGCCCCTCGCCGCCCTTGCCGAGGCCGAAACCCTTCACCGTCTTCGCCAGGATGACGGTCGGCTGGCCGTTGTGGGCCGCGGCCGCGGCATAGGCCGCGTACACCTTGCGGGGATCGTGGCCGCCGCGGTTCAGTCGCCAGATCTCCTCGTCGGACATGTTGGCGACCATGGCCTTGAGCTCGGGGTACTTGCCGAAGAAGTGCTCGCGCGTGTACGCCCCGCCCTTGGCCTTGAAGTTCTGGTACTCGCCGTCGACACACTCCTCCATGACCCGGCGCAGGAGTCCATGGGTGTCGCGCGCGAGCAGCGGGTCCCAGCGCGAGCCCCAGAGCACCTTGATGACGTTCCAGCCGGCGCCGAGAAAGGCCGCCTCGAGCTCCTGGATGATCTTGCCGTTGCCGCGCACCGGGCCGTCGAGGCGCTGCAGGTTGCAGTTGATGACGAAGATCAGGTTGTCGAGTCCCTCGCGCACCGGCATCGTGAGCGCGCCCATCGACTCGGGCTCGTCCATCTCGCCGTCGCCCAGGAACGCCCAGACCTTCTGGTCCGAGGGCTTCACCAGCCCGCGGTGCTCGAGGTAGCGGGTGAAGCGCGCCTGGAAGATCGCCATCATCCCACCCAGGCCCATCGACACCGTCGGGAACTGCCAGAAATCCGGCATCAGCCACGGATGCGGGTAGGAGGAGAGCCCGACGCCCGCGCCGCCCGCTTCCTGGCGGAAATGGCGCAGCTGCTCCGTGCTCAGGCGTCCCTCGAGGTACGCGCGCGCGTAGATGCCGGGCGACGAATGACCCTGGATGAAGACCAGGTCGCCGGGATGCTGCTCCGAAGGCGCGCGCCAGAAGTGATTGAAGCCCACTTCATAGAGCGTCGCCGAGGAGGCGTAGCTCGAGAGATGCCCGCCGTACTCGGAGGACACGCGGTTCGCCTGCAACACCATCGCCAGCGCATTCCAGCGGATGTAGGCCTCGATGCGCCGCTCGAGCGCGCGGTTGCCCGGATAATCCGGCTCGCGCCCCGTCGGGATGGTGTTGACGTAGGCGGTGTTGGGCTTGAACGGGAGATACGCGCCGCTGCGGCGCGTGTAGTCGATCAGCCGCTCGAGCAGGTAGTGGGCGCGTTCGGCGCCGTGAGTTTTCAGCACCGAATCGATCGATTCGAGCCACTCCCGCGTCTCGACGGGATCGAGGTCTTCGAGCTTCGGGGGTTCGGTCATGAGATGCTCGCGCAGTGCTCACCGCGGGCGTGGTCTGCCGGCTCGCGATAGAATGAGTAATGATGGCGAGCAGCGTCAGGTAAAGCAAGTGAGTGCCAGCTCTCCCGGCGCGCGCGGCGGCGCTCTGCTGCCGAGCGCGCAGGTGCTGGCGCAACTGGAGCGTGCCGCATGAACACGCTCGTCATGCGCCGCCCCGACGACTGGCACCTGCACCTGCGCGACGGCGCATCGCTGGAAGCGGTGCTGCCCTTCAGTGCGGCGCGCTTTGCGCGCGCCATCGTGATGCCGAACCTCGCGCCGCCGGTCACGAGCACCGAGGCCGCCCTCGCCTACCGCGGCCGCATCCTCGCGGCACTCCCGCCGGGGGCCCGGTTCGAGCCGTTGATGACGCTCTATCTGACCGACGCCACGCCCGCCGCCGAGATCGAGCGCGCCCGCGCGAGCGGCTGCGTGCTCGGCTGCAAGCTCTACCCCGCGGGCGCGACCACCCATTCCGAGGCGGGCGTCACCGACGTGCGCCGCATCGATCCGGTGCTCGCGCGCATGGCGGAGCTCGGCATGGTGCTCGAGGTGCACGGCGAGGTCACCGACCCGCAGGTCGACGTGTTCGAGCGCGAGGCGCGCTTCATCGACGCGGTGCTCGCGCCGCTCGCCGAGCGCCACCCTCGGCTGCGCATCGTGCTCGAGCACATCACGACCCGAGCCGCGCTCGACTTCGTGCTCGCGGCCCGCGACGGAATCGCGGCCACCGTGACCGCGCATCACCTGCTGATGAACCGCAACGCGCTGTTCGCGGGGGGACTGCGGCCGCATCACTTCTGCCGGCCGGTCCTGCAGGCGGAAGCCGACCGCGCGGCGCTCATGGAGGCGGTGGCCGGTGGCAGCCCGCGCCTCTTTCTCGGCACCGACAGCGCCCCGCACGCGCGGGCGGCGAAGGAGACGGCCTGCGGCTGCGCCGGAATCTTCAGCGCGCACGCCGGGATCGAGCTGTACGCGGAGGCCTTCGAGTTGGCCGGGGCGCTCGGACGGCTCGAGGCCTTCGCCTCCGCTCACGGCGCGGACTTCTACGGCCTGCCGCGCAGCGGCGCCACCCTCACTCTCGTGAGAGAGCCATGGGAGGTGCCGGCCCGCTATGCGTTCGGGCGGGATGAGCTCGTGCCGCTGCGCGCCGGCGGACGCATCGCCTGGCGCCTGGCCTCCTGAAGCGGCGCGGGTATCGTCGCCCCCATGAGCGAGGCATCGCCCGAGACTCCCGCACCGACGGCCGCGACCGCAGCGCTCATGGCGCGGCGCTTTCGCGGTTACCTGCCGGTCGCCATCGACGTCGAGACGGGCGGCTTTCATCCGGCCACCGACGCGCTGCTCGAGATTGCCGCGGTGCTGATCGACATGGCCGAGGACGGCAGCCTGAAGCGCGGCGCGACCCATGATTTCCACGTGCAACCCTTCGCGGGCGCGCGACTCGATCCCGCCGCGCTCTCGATCACCGGCATCGACCCCCACCACCCGCTGCGCCCGGCACTGCCGGAGCGCGATGCGCTGCAGAGAGTGTTCCGCGTCATCCGCCACGCGGTGCGCGCCCACGGCTGCCGCCGGGCGATCCTCGTGGGTCACAACGCCGCCTTCGACCTGGCATTCCTCAACGCCGCGATCGCGCGCTGCGCGGTGAAGCGCAATCCGTTTCATCCGTTCTCGTGCTTCGACACGGCGACGCTCGCCGGAGCCGCTCTCGGGCAGACCGTGCTCGCCAAGGCGGTCACGGTCGCGGGGCTCGAGTGGGATCCGGGGAGCGCCCACAACGCCCGCTACGACGCCGAGCGCAGCGCCGATGTCTTCTGCCTCGTGTGCAACCGGCTGCGCGACAGCCACCAGGCGGCCGAGGAGCGCGCACGCGCGCTCGGCTGGTGGAGCGCGGCGGCCGAGCCTGCCCCGGCGGAGCCGGACGTCGAGGAGCCGCCGCTCGAGACGGATTTTCCATCACCTTGAGTCGGCGGGCGAGAGGCCGCCGCGGCCTGCCGCGCGCCCTGCGGAGGCGCGAGGGTGCGCCGGCTCCGAAGCTCAGGCCGTCGCGCCGACCTCGGTCAGGAGCTTCTTCAGCTCACCGCTGCGGTACATCTCGAGCGCGATGTCGCAGCCGCCGACCAGCTCGCCCTTCACGTAGAGCTGCGGATAGGTGGGCCAGTTGGAGTAGCGCTTGAGCGCCTCGCGCATTTCCGGCTCTTCGAAGATGTTGACGGACTTGAACTCCGCGCCCACGGCGCGCAGCGCCGCGACCGTCTGCGCGGAAAAGCCGCACTGTGGAAAGTCCGGGGTGCCCTTCATGAACAGCACCACGGGGCTCGAGGAAAGCTCGGCCTTGATCCTCTCGACGACATCCATATTGCACACTACCTCTTCAGTTTCCGCCGCTCGGCAAGCTCATCCAGCAGACGCCATTGCTCGGCCGCGCTCATGTACAGCCAACGTCCGATCTCGTCCCCGGTGCGCAGGCACCCGACACAGAACCCGCCGGTATCGAGGGAGCAGACGTTGATGCACGGCGATGGCGGACGCTCCTCGGGCTTCAGCGAGAGTTGCTTCAAAGTGCGTTGAATTATGGGGGTGCCTCGCCTATTCTTCAAACGCTCTAAGGTCCACCCGGCCCGCGGAAACAATAACTTGGAGATCTAAGGCCATGAACCCACTGAACAACCACCGCCAGTCCCTGATCCTCGGCGTCGTCGTCGCGCTGCTGCTCGCGTTCGCGATCGGCGGGTTCAGCTTCAACGAGCTCGGTTTTGCGCGCTGGTTTCACATCGTCTCCGGCGTGTTCTGGATCGGCCTGCTCTACTACTTCAACGTGGCGCAGACTCCGGCGCTCGCGGATGCCGCCGCCGACAAGGGGGGGCCGGGCGGGGCGGGCGTCACGAAGTATGTGGCCCCGCGGGCGCTGTTCTGGTTCCGCTGGGGAGCCGTGGCCACCTGGCTGGGCGGCGCGTGGCTCCTCGGCCGCGCGGGGAAGTTCGTCGGCGCCTTCACCCTCGGCGCGGGCCTCGATGACCCGACCCACTACTTTCTCATCATCGGCACGGGCGCGTGGCTCGGCACCATCATGCTGTTCAACGTTTGGGTGCTGATCTGGCCGAATCAGAAGAAGATCTTGGGTGTCGTCGCCGCCACCGACGAGGAGAAGGCGCGCGCACGCAAGGTGGCCGGCATGGCTTCCCGCGTCAACTTCGTGTTGTCGATCCCGATGCTCATGTGCATGGCAGCGGCCAGTCACGGCCTGCCGTTCATTCACTGACGTCGCACGTGGAGTAAGGGGCGGTAGTGCTCGAGCTGCCCACGGATCTCGCCGCCCAGGTCGATGCGGCGCTGCGCGAGGACATCGGTAGCGGCGATGTGACCGCAGCTCTCGTGCCCGCGGCGCAGCGCGTGCGCGGCGCCGTCATTGCGCGCGAGGAGGCGGTGCTCTGCGGGCGGCCGTGGGCGGAGGAGACCTTCCGCCGTCTCGACCCGCAGGTGCGCCTCGCCTGGCGCGCGAGCGACGGCGAGCGCATCGCCGCCCGAGAGGCGATTTGCGAGATCGCCGGGCCCGCGCGGGCGGTACTCACGGGCGAGCGCACCGCGCTCAATTTCCTGCAGCTGCTCTCGGCCACCGCCACCGTCACGCGGCGTTTCGTGGACGCCGTCGCCGGCACCGGCTGCCGCATTCTCGATACCCGCAAGACACTCCCGGGGCTGCGCGGCGCGCAGAAGTACGCGGTGCGCTGCGGCGGCGGCGACAATCACCGCTTCGGCCTCTACGACCAGGTGCTGATCAAGGAGAACCACATCGCGGCGGCCGGCTCCGTCACCGGGGCGATCGAGGCGGCGCGTCGCACGGCGCCGGGGCTCAAGGTCGAAGTGGAGGTCGAGTCGCTCGCCGAGCTCGAGGAGGCGCTCGGGGCTGCGCCCGACATCATTATGCTCGATGACTTCAGCCTCGCGGACATGCGCACCGCGGTGAGCCTTACCCGGGCTCGCTCGCGGGCCGTGCAACTCGAGGCCTCCGGGAGCGTCTCGCTCGAGACGGTGCGCGAGATCGCCGCCACCGGCGTCGACTACGTCTCGGTCGGCTCACTCACCAAGCACGTGCGCGCGGTGGACCTGTCGATGCGGCTGGATTCCGGCGGTGGGTGAGAGTCGGCAACGTGACCCGGCGTTGCCTGGGCAGTGCCGAACGGTCCCGGCATCCCCGGATGCATATCCCCGGAACACCGCCCTGCGCGCGCCGGTCATAATGACGGGGACTTCAGTGGCGGCGACGAGCTGTCGAGGACGCCCGATGACACGACTCTCCTTGAGGCGAGCCACACGGCTCGCGACCCTGCTCGCCTGTGCCTGTCCTGCCGTGGCGCAGACCCAGGTGCCGGCCCCCGAGCCTCCTGACAAGGCGAAGGACCTGGCGTTCGCGCACGCGCAGCTCCTGGACGCCCCCGAAGTTCCCGATGCGATCAAGGTGCAACCGGGTGAGAAAGTGCTGCTGCGCGCGCGCGCATCGGGCGTGCAGATCTACGTCTGCGGGACGGGCACGGACGGCAAGCCGGAATGGACGCTCAAGTCGCCGGACGCCGAGTTGCTCGACGAGCAGGGGGCGGTCATCGGTCATCATTCCGCGGGTCCCTCGTGGAAGCACCGCGACGGCAGCGCGGTCACCGGCAAGGCGACCGCCCACGTCGATGCTCCGGATCGGGACTCGATTCCATGGCTGCTGATTGCCGCCACGAGCCACAGTGGCAAGGGCGTGCTTGCGAGCGTCACCTCCGTGCAGCGAATCAACACCCACGGAGGACAACCGCCCGCGCCGTCGGGCTGCACGTCCTCGGGAACGGGGCGGAAGGTGAGGGAGGCGCGCGTTCCCTACCGCGCCGATTATTATTTCTACGCTGCGGGCGCCAGGTGACGCAGCGCGCACGCACTCCTTAAGAGCGCTTAAGAAACGCTACCGGGCTGCGCGCTCAAAGACACCCATGCCCCACCTCGCCGGCTGTCAAGGTTTCAGTCGGCGATGTTCGGCCGCTCAGGCGACCGCTGACTTCAGCACGCGCTGCGGCTGGGCGACTCCGTAGCCCTGCGCGTAGTCGACGCCGAGGCTCGTGAGCATCTGGATGATCTCGGCGTTCTCGGCGAACTCCGCGATGGTCTGCTTGCCGGTGAGGTGACCGATCTCGTTGATCGAGCGCACCATCTCGCGGTCGATCGGGTCGCGCAGGATCTCGCGCACGAAGCTGCCGTCGATCTTGAGGTAGTCGACCGGGAAGTGCTTCAGGTATCCGAAGGACGACAGGCCGGTGCCGAAGTCATCGAGCGCGAACTTGCAGCCGAGCTCTTTCAGCGCCTGGATGAAGCGGTTGGCCTGGGAGAAGCTCGCCACCGCCGCGGTCTCGGTGATCTCGAAGCAGATCTTCGAGGCGTCGAGCCCGCTCTTGTGGAACTGGTCGATGACGAACGGCAGGAACTTGTCGTCCCCGAGGCTCTGGCCCGAGAGGTTGATCGAGCAGCGCAGGAGCTTCTCGCGCTCGTCCGAGTCGGATACGAGCCACCGGAAGGCGTTCTCGATCACCCAGCGATCGATCGCCGGCGTGATGCCGTAGCGCTCCGCGGCGGCGATGAAATCGTTCGGGGCGACGATGCGCCCGCCCTCGTCCTTCAGGCGCAGCAGCAGCTCGTAGTGCGCGCCGGGCTCGGGCCGCTGCAGCGGCTGTATCGCCATGCGGTACAGCTCGAACCGCCCTTCCTCGAGCGCCGCGTTGATGCGCGCCGCCCACTGCATCTCGCGTCGCCGGCGCATCAGCTCGATGTCGTTCTCCGCGAAGCTGTGGACGCGGTTGCGCCCGCCCTCCTTGGCGGCGACGCAGGCGCTGTCGGCCGCGGACAGGATCGAGGCGACGTCCTCGTTCTCGGAGGTGATCGGCACCACACCGATGCTGGCGCCGAGGCGGAACACCCGGTCCTCCCACGTGAAGCGGAAGTTGCGCACCCCCTCGCGCAGCGTCTCGGCGGTGCGCATCGCCTCATCGAGCGAGGAGCTCTCGAGAAGAATGCCGAATTCGTCGCCCCCCAGGCGCGAGAGCGTGTCGCGCCAGCGCACCTTGGACTTCAGCAGCGCGCCCACCTGCCCGAGGAGGGCATCGCCGGCGCTGTGGCCGCAGGTGTCGTTCACGATCTTGAACTGATCGATGTCGAGATAGCACAGCGCATAGGAGGCCTCGCGCGCCTTGGCGCTCTTCAGCGCCCGCTCGAGGCGGCTCTCGAACTCGCGCCGGTTGACGAGCCCGGTGAGCAGGTCGTGGCTCGCGTGGTACGAGAGGCGGCGGTTCAGCTCGCGGGACTCGCTCACGTCGTGGAACACCAGCACGCCGCCGGCCACGTGGCCGGTGCCATCGCGGATCGGCGCCGCGGTCGACTCGACGTAGAGCTCGTTACCGTCGCGGCGGATCAGGAGCACCGGGCGCACCGACTTGATCGGGCGCATGCGCCGCACCGAGACGCTCAGCGGATTCTCGAGCGGCTCGCAGGTCTCCTCGTGGAAGGCGCGGAAGACCTCCTCGATCGCCCGGCCCATCGCGTCCTCCAGACGCCAGCCGGTCAGCTCCTCGGCCACCGGGTTGATGTAGTCGACGGTCGAGTTGGCGTCGGTGGTGATGACGCCGTCGCCGATCGACTGCAGGGTGATCTGGGCGCTCTCCTTCTCGCGGAACAGCGCCTCCTCGTAGAGCTTGCGCTCGGTGATGTCGAGCTCGACTCCCACCAGGCGCAGCAGCCGCCCGTGCTTGTCGACGCGCGCGGTCGCGCGGCTGATGACCCAGCGCCACTCGCCGTTGCGGTGGCGCATGCGATGCGTGCTCTCGAAGATCGGGGTCTTGCCGGCGACGTGGTCGCGGATCGCGGTCTGCACGCGCGCCAGATCGTCCGGGTGCACGAGGCTGCGCCAGTCGGGCGCGCCGCGCATGTCCTCGTCGGCGTAGCCGAGCATCTGCTTCCAGCGGGGCGAGAAGTAGACCTCGTTGCTCTCGACGTCGAAATCCCACAGACCGTCGTTGGCCGCGGCCTGGAAGAGGTTGGTGCGCTCCTCGAGCTTGGCGAGGCGCGCTTCCGTGCGGATACGTTCGAGCCCCGTGGAGAGGCTCGTGCCGATCAGCTTCATCAAAAGCTGCAGGTTCACGTCCCAGGCGCCGCGCGGCATGGTGTGCGCGAGGCCGAGAAAGCCGGCGGGCTTGCCCTGCACCCGCAGCGCCACGAGCAGCGTCGAGCCGATGTGCAGCTCCGCGAGCTTCGCCGCCTCGGTCGCCTGCTCCTTGCGCGGAGCGCTGGCATCGCGCAGCTCCGAGAGCCGCAGGTGCTCCAGCCGGCCCTTCAGCCACGGGAGCGAGGCGAGCGCGATCCCGGTGAGCCCTTCGGGACGGCACTGCGCAAAGGCGCTGCGCGCGAGCTTCACCTCACCGATCGTCGAGTCCTCGGGATTGAGCGGCGCGAGGAAGGCGCAGTCGCAGGCCGTGGCGCTGCGCAGCAACTCGAGATTGCGCGCCACGCACTCATCCACCGAGTCGCGGTGCATGTTCTGGAAATCCACCGCGATCTTGGTGCAGACGACGTCGATCCCCAGAACAGGCTTGGGGGCCCGGCCGGCCCAGGCGTCGGCTGACAGAATGTCCGAAGCGGTGAAATCCGCCGGCTTATCCGGCGGCGCGGTCGTCATGGCAGACGCAGCCTCCCCACAGTCTAGCCGCCGCAGCCTAACCCTTTACCGCCCCCTGGGCGTGACACGCGTTCACGGAGTCGAGCATTCGCTGCTCGAATTTTCCGAGTGATTGCACGGGATTCTCGCACACTGCATCAGGAACACAAGCTAACGCACTGTTCTCTCGCGCATTACGGACTTGACAGAATCTGTGGACTTTCTTGGCCCCCAGCGGGTGCGTACCGCTCTGGGGCGAGACCCTAGCGCGCGCGGAGCGCCGCGCGGGCCACGCCGTAGAGCCGCTTGAGCTCGCCCTCCATCTCCCCAGCTAAGCGCTCGAGCAGCGCCGCGTCGGTGACCCGCGGCACATAGAAAGGCGGGCCGATGGCGATCGCGATGCGGGAAAACGGTACGGGGATCACGAACTTGTCCCACTTGATGAGCCAGGCGCGCGAGGCGGCGTATGCCATCGGCAGAACGGGGCGGCCGGACATCTGCGAGAGCAGCAGCGCGCCGGGCTTGAACTCGAAACGCGGCCCGCGCGGTCCGTCGGGAGTGATGACCGGGGAGATGTCGTCCCGGACGAGCGCCTGGTAGTAATCGCGCAGAGCTCGTGCGCCCGTGTGGGTGGATGAGCCGCGGATGACCGCCCCGCCGAAGCGCCGCACCATCATCGCGCCGAGCTCCCCGTCCACCGAGGGGCTGATGAGCCAGCCCACGGTGAGTCCGCGCGCACGTTGCTCGACCAGGAACTTGCCGCAATAGAGCTGATGCTGATGCCAGTAGCACGGCACGAGCGAGGGTGCGCGCGAGAGCGCCGCGTCCAGGTGCTCCACCCCTTCGACCCGTATCACACGGCAGGTCAGCCACCAGCCGCGGATGATGCCGAGCGCCAGCGGCACGATGAGGCGGTACAGCCAGCGGCGCATCGGAGTCATCCGACGTCCCGAGCGAGTGGTAGTGCGGTAGAGCGTGTTGCGCAGCCCCTCCTCGTCGTCCGCGCTCATCGACCGAACAGCTCCTCGAGAGACAGCGCGCGCGCGGAGAGTCCGCGCACCGCTCGGCTCGTCATCACGCACGCGGAGGCGCCCGGAAAGATCGGGAGCGCCCGGGCGTGCCAGAGCACGCCGCCGCAGCGGATGCCTTCGGCGCTCGAGCTCAGCTCGCGCAGGGCGCGGATTCCGGCGCCCCAGGCTTTGAGCGCGGCCTCGCGCGCCACCCAGGAGGCGATCTGCTCCCCGTCGCCCATCTCGACGTCGAAGCCGACGCGCCCGCATCCGAGGGCGGCGCAACCGACCCAGGGGCCGGAGTGAGAAATGCTGAAGTCTGCGCCCGGATCGCTTGCGCGAGCGAGCCTCGGCTTCTCTCCGCGAGCGTACACGAGCTCGCCCGGACTCACCGCGCGATCGAGGAGCTCCCCGAGCGCGCGCAGCGCGAGCGCGATGCCGGCGAGACTGGCATGCTGCTGCGGCCCGTCCGCGCCGAGCGCGAGCCGCTTGCCGTAGGGCAGTCGCACGGCGAGCATCCGCGCGGCCGCTGCCGGCCACTGACCGCGCAGGTCGGTGTGATATAAGATTAAGGTTTGGCTTTCAACAGCTTGCATGATCGCCGCCGCGTCCGCGCAGACCCACCCCCCCGAGCCCGAGCTGCAGTTCGACATCGGCTCCACGGACGATTCCCTGGAGCGGATGATCGAGCTGTTCGCCCGCCTCGGCGACACCTATCGCGTGTTCGTACCGGCACGCGGATCTTATACCTATGTCATTCATCACCCGGACGACGTCAAGCGCGTGCTGGTCTCCAATCATCGCAACTACACCAAGGGTGTCGGCCTCGACCGGGTGAGGATCCTCCTCGGCAAGGGCATCATGACGAGCGAGGGCGAGCTGTGGAAGCGCCAGCGCTACATGATGCAGCCCTTCTTTCACCGCCGCACGGTCACCGAGTTCGCGCAGCGGATCGCGGCGGTGAACGAGCGCCGCCTCGAGCGCTGGGAGCAGCGCGCGCGAGCCGGCGAGAGCGTCAATCTCACCGACGAGATGAGCGAGCTCACGCTCGAGATCGTGCTGCGCGCGATCTTCGGGCTCGACCTCGATCGGCTCACCGAGCAGCTCGGCGCCAACCCCTTCGAGGTCGTGACCCGCGAGCCGGCGCGCGATCTGCAGTTCGCCTACAAGTTCCGCTCGCTCACCAAGCTCGTCGCGCAGCTCATCGCGCGGCGGCGCGAGGAAGCGGCCGAGCACTTCGACTACCTCGCCATGCTCATGAGCGCGCGCGACAAGGAGAGCGGCGCGCCGATGAGCGAGCGCGAGCTCATCGACGAGGTCATGACGCTCATCGTCGCCGGGCACGAGACCACCGCAAGCGGCCTCAACTGGACCTGGTACCTGCTGTCGCAGCACCCGCAAGCCGAGGCGCGGCTGCACGCCGAGATCGACGCGGCGCCGGAGCTCGCGGCCCCGGGGCTCGCGGAGATGGAGTCCCTCCCCTACACACAGCAGGTCATCAACGAGGCGCTGCGGCTCTATCCGCCCGGCTGGCTCCTGTCGCGGCGGACTATCGAGGCCGACGTGCTCGGCGGCTACCCGGTGCCGGCCGGCGCCAACGTGCTGCTGCCGCTGTACCTCCTGCACCGGCACCCGGGCTTCTGGAAGGACCCGGAAGCCTTCTCCCCGGAGCGCTTCGCGCCGGAGCACGAGGGCGAGCGCCCGCGCTTTGCCTACATGCCGTTCGCTGCGGGCCCCCGCCATTGCATCGGCGAGACACTCGCGCTCTACGAGATGCTCGTGCATCTGTACAAGGTCGCGCGGCACTATCGCCTGAAGTGGGTGCCCGACAAGCCGCTCGAGCTCGAGGCGCAGATCAACCTGCGCACCCGTTTTCCGCTGCACATGAGGCTGGAACGCCGCCGCTGATGAACGACGCCACCACGCTCACCGAGCTGATCGAGGCAAACCGCACCCGTCCGCACCGCATCACCTACCTCGAGGGCGAGAACCAGACGCGCGCGGTGTCCTTCGCCGAGCTCTACGAGCGCTCGCTCGGCATCCTCTATCACCTGCAGCGCCTCGGCGCCCGGCGAGGCGACAAGCTGATCCTGTTCCTCACGGACAACGAGCAGTTCATCGACGCGTTCTGGGCCGCGGTCCTCGGCGGCATCGTGCCGGTGCCCGTGGCGCTCGGGATCAGCGACGAGCACCGCATGAAGCTGCTGCGCATCGCGCGCCGGCTCGGCAAGCCCTTCCTGTACACCGAGCGTCGCTCGCTCGAGCGCATCGGCGCCTTCGCCGCGCAGGCGGGCGAGGCGGAGGTGTACGCGGCGCTGCGCGAGCGCACGTTCCTCGTGGACGATCTCGACGACATCTCGCGCGCCGGCAGCGTGCAGCGCTCCCAGGCCGGCGACACCGCCTTCATCCAGTTCTCATCCGGCTCGACCAGCGAGCCGAAGGGCGTGGTGCTCACGCACGGCAACATCCTCGCCAACTGCCGCGGCTCGACCGAGGTCGCCGGATTCGGCGAGCACGACGTGAGCCTCTCCTGGATGCCGCTCACCCACGACATGGGCCTCATCGGCTTTCACCTGGTCATGTTCGCCAACCGGGTGCACGCGCACCTCATGCCGACGGAGCTCTTCATCCGCCGGCCGCTGCTGTGGCTCGGCCTCGCCTCGAAGGTGCGTGCCACGATCCTGTGCTCGCCGAATTTCGGCTACCGGCATTACCTCAAGGTGCTCGGCGAGCGCGCCCCCGAGGGACTGGATCTCTCGGCCGTGCGGCTCATCTTCAACGGCGCGGAGCCCATCTCGGTCGAGCTGTGCGAGGAGTTCCTCGGGCGCCTCGCGCCCGCGAAGCTCAACCGCAACGCCATGTACCCGGTGTATGGCCTGGCGGAGGCCTCTCTCGCGGTGAGCTTCCCCGCGGTGGGCGCGCCGCTGCGCACCATTACGCTCAACCGCCACCGCATGAGCGCCGGGAGTCCGGTCGAGCTCGTGCCCGCTTCCGACCGGCACGCCGTCAATCTCGTGAGCGAGGGCAAGCCCATCCCGTACTGCCGGGTGCGCATCGCCGACGATGAGGACCGGGAGCTGCCCGAGGATCGCATCGGCCACGTGCACATGCGGGGCGACAACGTCACCCGCGGCTACTACGAGGACCCCGAGGCGAACGCCGCGGCATTTACCGCCGACGGGTGGCTGCGGACCGGCGACCTGGGGCTCGTGCACGGCGGGGAGCTCTATATCTCCGGTCGAGCGAAGGAGATCATCTTCGTCAATGGCCAGAACTACTACCCGCACGATCTCGAGGCGATCGTGCAGCGCGTTCCCGGGCTCGAGCTCGGCAAGGTGGTCGCCGCCGGGGTTCGCGCCCGCGAGGCGGAAATCGAGCAGCTGGTGGTCTTCGTGCTGCACCGGGGCACGGTTGCGGATTTCCTTCCCACCGCGAAGGAGGTCGCACGGCTCATCAACGAGCAGACCGGACTCGAGGTGGCGGAGGTCGTCCCGGTCAAGCGCATCCCGAAGACGACCAGCGGCAAGATCCAGCGCCATCGGCTCGAGGAGGCCTACGCGGACGGGGAGTTCGATGCTGAGCTCATAGAGCTCGCGGCGCTGCGCGAGGCGGCGCGCGGCGCCGAGCCCGGCACGCTCAGCCGGATCGAGGAGAAGCTGAAGGGCATCTGCGACGTGGCGCTCGCGGGCAAGCGCATCGGCATCCACGACAATCTGTTCGAGGTCGGCGCGAGCTCGCTCAAGCTCATCGAGATTCACGAGCAGATCGACCGCGAGTACCCGGGGCAGGTGGACCTGACCGAGCTCTTCGATTTCCCGACCATCGCCGAGCTCGCCCGGCACCTGCAGGGCAAGCTCGCCTGAGCCACATCCGGTCGGCCCTCGCGCCCGAGGGGTTCGTCTGCAAAAAGCGGCAATCCGCGGCGTCCTGTGCCTATAATGCTGGGATCATGGAGCTTAATGCGCCATCAGGCGTCGCGAGCGCGAGCCAGCACTGCGAAGGGCGGCTCTCGGAGTGTGGCATCCGGCCGACGGCCCAGCGGGTGCGGATCGCGGCGCTGCTGCTGTCGGCGCCCCAGCACCTTTCCGCGGAGCAGATCCTGGCGCAGCTGCGCGCCTCGGGGGCGCGCGTGTCCAAAGCCACGGTCTATAACACGCTGAATCTCTTCGCCGCGCATGGGCTCATCCGCCAGCTGTCGGTGGACGGCTCCCGCGCCTGGTTCGACTCCAACGTCGACCCGCATTACCACTTTCATGACCTCGACACGGGCGCTCTGATCGACGTGCCCGTTCCCGCCGTGGCCTTCAGCCGCCTGCCCCCTCCGCCGCCCGGGACCGAGGTGGCCGGCATCGACCTGGTGATCAGGTTGCGTCGGAAAATGTAGAATTGCCGGCTTTGCCGGTGACGTGCGCCGGGATAGCTCAGCTGGTAGAGCAGCGCATTCGTAATGCGCGGGTCGTAGGTTCGAATCCTATTCCCGGCACCACTCTCGCTGCCGCCTCCTGCTTCGGCCCGTCGCCCGCGGATCTCTCCCTGGCGCGTCGGGGGCGGGAAGTGGCGGCAGCGGCGCTTAGACTGCTTGAATGGCCGGTTGAGGGGTCCGGCCGGCTCGGCCGGCGGCGGGCCCTGGAGCGGCCGGACCAAAGGAAACCGGCGTGGCCACTAACGCGGAACCGATCGTCATGAGCACCCCCGAAACCCAGGACGAGCACGTCACCTGGATCGGCCGCGATCGGCCCGGGCTCGACCGCATCATTCCGGAGAGCCCCGCGCGGCCCGCCCCGGAGCTCGCGCCCGAGCCGAGAGCCGTCGAGCCCTGGTGGCTCCGCAGGAACGTGCTCGGCGCCGCAGCCGTCGGCGCGGCGCTCGTCATCGGCGCGCTGCTCTTCGGCGCGTTGCGCCACAAGGCGGCGATCGTGCCTCTCGCCCAGCAGCGTAACGTCCCGCTCATCTCCGTCGTGACGCCGGGACTTCGGGCCGTGACCTCGACGGTAACTTTCACCGGGGCGATTGCCGCCCGCTACGACATGCCGATCGGCAACGACGGGGACACCGGGCGCATCGTCGCCGTCTACGTCGAGGCCGGTGATCACGTGCGCAAGGGCCAGCTGCTCGCGAAGCTCGACGACGCCGTGCTCATCCCTCAGGTCAATCGGCTCGCGGCCGCGCTCGAGCAGGCGAAGGCGCAGGCTGCCCTGTCGGCGGCCGAGTATCGCCGTGCACAGGGCGTCGAGTCGGCCGGCGCGCTCTCGGCCGAGGACATCGAGAAACGGCGCGCCACCTCGGTCACGGATGCGGCGAACGTCAAGGTCGTGGCCGCGCAGCTCGCGGAGGCCGAGGCGCGTCTCAACCGCACGCGCATCGTCGCGCCGATCGCCGGGACAGTGCTCACGCGCGGCGCCGAGGTCGGCCAGA
>Ga0209577_10002328_pt1 | contig 18359 bp, 16 predicted proteins | sample GraSoiAngelo_109_FD_185874 | JGI IMG/M metagenome (GOLD analysis project Ga0209577, IMG submission 185874) | Grasslands soil microbial communities from the Angelo Coastal Reserve, California, USA - 14_0903_12_20cm (SPAdes) (version 2) | ecosystem: Environmental > Terrestrial > Soil > Grasslands...
CGCTGCTCAAAGAGTCCGGCGTGCCCACCGTGGCCAAGCCGTTCGACTTCGCCGTCCTCGAGCGGGTGGTGCGCGAAGTCGCCGGGCGCGCTACGGCTTCGGCCTGAGCTCGACCTCCAGTCCGGAGGCGCCCACGCCGTTCGCGGTGGGCGCGAGGGTTACCCGCAGTGGCGCGGCGGTGGCCTGCAGCGCGTCCAGCACGGCGGCGTCCACCGCCAGGTCGTAGTCGCCCGGCTTCACCCCCAGGACATAGAACGCCCCGTCCGAGAACGTGGTGAAGCGCTGCGCCGCTCCGGTGCGCCGCTCGGTGAGCCGCAGCGTCACACCGGGCACGCCCACGCGCCGACCTCCCTCCTCGCGGGTCACCCGGCCCTCCACCACGCCGGCCTGTACGACGGGAATGTTCAGGCCGCGGAACCGGTTGGGACCGGGCTCGAGCAGCGCGCTCGCGAACGCCGGCACGAGCAGCGGGGAGGACAGGGACAGCGAGTCGACCTGCACGGTGACGGGCTCGAACGGCACGATGTCCCACATACGAAACTCGCCGTTCGAGTCGGAGACGGCGGTGCTCGTGCCCACGCGCACCCGCACGCCCGGGATGCCGGGCTCGCCGGGGTTCTGCACGCCATCGGCGTTCTCGTCCAGGAAGACGCGCCCCGATACGCCCGAGCGCTCGAGCGAGGGTCCGGGCGCCGTCGTGAGCCGTCCGGTGGCGCGGTCCCACAACACCGACCCCTGCACGTATTGCGTTCCGCTGACTGCCCCACCGGCGGGTGCACTCACCGTCGTATACGACCGCAGCGCCGACAAGTAGGACGTGAAGGAGAGCGACAGCACCGGTCCGGGCGACCCGCGCAGCCAGGTGACGCCGGCCTCGACTCGCAACCCCGCGCCCACGGGGCGCGCGGCGAGCAGCGCATACGACGACAGCCGCAGGGGGCCGTCCGTCTCGATCTCGGCGGCGCCGCGCAGCCAGATCGGCCCCAGCACGGGGCCGAGCGCCGGGCGCGGCAGCACGAAGGCGCTCGCACCGGTGAACCAATGGATCGCCCCCGGCACACCGGCCGGGGCGTCGCGCTCGAGCCGAACGAACGGCAACGCGCGCACCGCCTGGCCCTCCGTCGAGCTCTCGAGGCGCGCGAGCGTGGTCGTGCCGGTCACGCTGGTCTGACGGTCGAAGCTGCCGTCGAAGAAAAAGAAGCCGGCCCGGCGGATCGGTCGCCAGAACCCGGACAGCACGAGGCGCGAGCGGGCGCCAGCCGGCGTGAGCAGCGGCGCGATCGTGCCGTCGGCATAGCGAATGTATTCCGCGGTCACTCGCCGGTCGCTGGACGGCTCGTAGCGCAGTCCCGCACGCGCGAACCCGGCGGTGACCCCATCGAGCGTGACGGTCCAGGTGGTGGAGGGACTGCCCACGAGCGACGCGTAGGCGTGGGTGAGATCGGGCAGCGTGTCGCGCCAGAAGCGATCGACGCCGCCCCGCAGGGTCCAGCGGTCGCTCACTCCGTAGTGCAGATCGACGTTGGCAGTGGCCCCACACGGCGTCCCGCTGCACGACCCCGCCGACAGGCCGTATTCGAGCCGCCCGGCCGGCAGCAGCTCGTCGGCGACGCGGAAGGTCTGGTTGAACTCGCGGATTTCCCCGAGCGGCCCGTAGGCCACGAAGTCCACCGGGTTTTCGCCGTACCGTACGGGAACCCGCACGCTGAATCGACCGGCAGCATCCGCCGAATCGAACGCGATCAGCTCACCACCGCGGTACGCTTCGACCGACCATCCGCCGCCGGGCTCGAGCGCCCCCTGGTAGGGCTCGCTGCCGATGAGGGACGGGCGGACGAACGGTGCATTCGTGATGGAAACGCCGCGCAGCGCGCGCAGCGCCGGCCCCGTGGACACGCCGTCGCCCAGGCGCAGCTGCTCGAGCCAGCGGTGGTCGCGCCACACGCCCGTCCACGAGCCCGCGATCTGCACCACGCCGTCCGCCGCCCTCCCGACGCTCGAGGCGACGAGCTCGAGCGAGCCGCCGAACGCGTCCGCCCCCAGCGCCCCCGTGTAGCCGCTGCCCGCGAGCGGGTCGCTCGAGGGCGCGAGCAGTGTGTAGTCGAACACCAGGCCGTCCCACCGCGGGCGCTGCGCCGCGAGCAGCAGATCCGGATGCGCCGCCTCGCGCGGCCGGAGCAGCGCCGTCCGGGCGGCTTCGCGACGCAGCCGGCGCGCCACCGGCAGGTCGCCCGGATCGGCGAGCGTCACCGTGAGCTCCGAGAAATCCACGATGAACGGCGATCCCAGCAGGTCGCCCAGCCGCTCGGCGCCCACGTACAGCTCACCGTCCCGGAAGGTCCGGTATTCGGGCTCTAACCGCACGCGGCGCGCGCCGTAGCTCATCGTGTCCGCGCCGGCGTCGATCACCAGACGCCGACCCCCCGGGTCCACCGTCGCTTCGATCCGGCCGGCCGCGCTCAGGCGGTAGCGGATCTCGGCGAGCTGCAGGAACTGGGTGAGCGGAAGGAGGACTTCGGTCCGCAGCCGGAACGCCGCGACGGTGCGACCGGCGACGTGCCCGAGGCGCAGCTCCACGAGGATTGGCTCCGCCGTATCGGCCCGGGCCGCCCCCTGGGCAGCCGCCACGGCGCTGCCGGCCACCGTGAGCCACAGGGCGACCTGCGTCGCGCGCAAAACCGGTATCATCTGTACTACAGGTAGGCGATCGTGACGATGATCGTGCCCGTATAGATGCCGGGCTTCGCCGTAACAGTGGGGCTCACCGTACCGCCGATCCAGAGGTAGATGTACGGGCTCGCGGGAGGCCCGAGCTTACCGGTGGTACCGGCGACCGGATTGAAGGCGGTCGCGCCCGCCACGTTGTTGGTCGCCCGATTCCAGTGACGCTCAGCGCCTGCCCGATCACGTTCGCGTCGACCCCGACCGCCCCACCCACGCCTTGCGACAGCCCGGGGCGTGGCAGCAGCGATCCAAAGAGCATCAGGCTCGCGTACCGGAGTCGCCACATCACGGGACGCGAACCTCGACCGAATCCCGCACCGGTGGGCTCGGCAGCACCAGCTCCGGAGCCAGATCCTCACGTCCCGTGGACAGGTCGAAGCGCAGCCGGTAGCGGCCGGGGGCGAGTGCGCCGATCGCGAGCGCCCAGCGCGGCTCCATGGTGTAGTAGACGCCGATCGGCGCCTTCATTTCGGTGAGCGTCCTGCCGCTCGAGTCCAGCAGCGCGGCATGGGCGCTGCCGATATACGCGGCGTTCCCCTGCTGCGTCAGACGGGCCCAGACGGCGAGCGAATCCCCTACAACCGCCGTGCGCAGGCCGGCCAGCGTGACGCCCGTCTGCACCGCGCCTTTGCGATAGAATACGCCGATGATCGTTCGCACCTCGAGCGTGAGCCCGACCTTGACCTTCGCCGTGTCGGCCACGCCCGTCACGGGGAGCTGCCCTCCCTTGGCCGAGATCACGAGACGCGCCCAGTACTCCCCGTTGGCGAGGCCCGGAGGCGGCGTGGCGAGGAGGCGGATCGTCTGGCGCTCGAGGGGCGGAACCGTGAGGCGGCGCGGGAAGGCCTGAATCCAGCCCGCCGCGGATGGGCTGGCCGAATCGGGGTGGTCGACGGTCCGCACCACGATGCTGCCCGCGGAGTCGGTCGCCGGATAGCCGAAGAAGAACGAAACGGCGACCTCGACGGGCTCGGTGTTCGGGTTGTACAGGAGTACGGCCCCGCTGCGCGTCCGGGCGTCGATGAACACCGCGTGCGGGGCGATCACCACACCCTGCCCGGCGAGCTGCGTTGCGCCGCACAGCAACGCGAGCGACAGCCCCACACGGTTCATGGGAACGCCGCGAGGTTGAGGGTGATCGTGCCGGTGTAGGAGCCCGCGCGCTGCGTCGGCGCAGGTCGCGCCGTGCCGCCAAGAAAGACGGAGCCGCGCCCCTGCCCGCTGAAGGTGATGAGGAAGGACTGCTTGGGATCGAACCCGATCTGACCGCCGATGTTCTGCGACTGGGAATACCCAGCGTCGCTCGCCCCGAAGGTCAAGGGCAGCGTGGCGCCACCAGGCCCGGTCAGCACCGCGGGTAGCGTGAAGGTCAGCTGAGCTTGAGAGTCGTGTGGCCCGGTGAGGGTGAACTGCCCGCTCTTGGCCGCGTCCGTCCGCGCCACGATCGTCGGCATCCCCGGGAGCAGCGTCCCGAAGGCCAACGACTGCACGCCCGTGACCGAGATGGGACGCTGGCCGACGAGCGGCGCTCCGACCACCGCCGTGAGCACAAACACCAAGCGAAGCGATTTCACTGTGCGGTCCTCGGGCTTATGGCAGCGCCGGCAGAGAACTCGAGAGCCCCCTGCCGGCGCGCCGTCCTGCAAACTTACGTAGAGCTGCGACTTAGTACGACACCGTCAGGGTCACCGTACCGGTATAGCTGCCGGCCGGCAAGTTGCTCGGAGGCGTCACCGTGGCGCCGAGGAAGAAGTACAGCGCCCCACCGGCGCTCAAGCTCGCGCCCGCGGGAGTCGCCGAGGGCGTGATGGCCGAGCCACCCGACGTGGAGCTGGTGGTGTTCACATAGCCCGACCACGAGCCGATCGGCAAGTTATTGCCGGCGCTCGTCAGATTGGCGGGCAGCGAGAAGGAGTAGGTGACCGGCGTGCTCGCCTGGCCGGTTACGCTGAACTGACCGGCGTTGCTGGCATCGCTGTACGCGACTGTCTTCGCCACACCGGGGAAGACGTTGCCGAACGCCAGGTTCTGAGCCCCGGTGACCGTGATCGGCGACTGCACCGTCGCCGTCGCCGTGATGCTGCCGTTCACGCCCTGCGCGCGGACCGTAGTGGCCGCCACGAGCGCGAGAACCAGCGTGGCAAGAGCGGCTTTGGAAGCAGTATACATGCGGCGTCTCCCCTATCTATCGTGTGGTACGGCACTTACATCAAAGAGGCGCGTGCGCCTCGATTGTTGTGCCGACGCAACAGGCAAGGGGCGTGCCATACTGCTTGTTTTCTTGACGATCGTCAATATTCTGTACAGTCAACGCAGGGCTCGCTATATCAAGATTTCGAAGCGCTTAGCCGGTGCCATCACCGCGACTGTCATGATCTTTGACAGCGGAGCAGCATGGGCGCACCACCACGTTATCATATAAGCTATTGTCATGCAGCAGTTTAGATCTTTGGCCATCAGGGTACGGACCGTGCTTTACGACTCGGTACAACACATGGCCCGGGCCCCAATGAGCACCACGATGACAAGTCGGCGTCCTTCGGCGATCACGCGCGCGGTCCTGGCGGGCCTCGTGTTCGGTGCCGTATGGCTGGGGCGGCCGGCCACTGCAGAAGCCCAAGCCCGTGGCACGCTGCAAGTAACCGCACAAGTCGTTGATACCAAGGCAAGCTTCGACGGCCTCCAGGCGGCGCGCGTCGCGCTACGGCACGCGGCGACCGGGACCCCGAACGCCAACATCGATACGGTCTCAACACTGGCGCAGGTGAGCATTGCTCAGCCCGCGATCGGCCGCTCGGACCTGGTCGTCACGATCGACTACTCGAAGAACTAGAGAGCAGTCACTCGATCCCGAGCTCGCGGCGCAGGGGGATCGGCATGATTGCGACGGCGTGCCTGGTCGGCACGGACAAGCCGAATCCAGGCGCCTGCGCCAGACCCGCTCGGTGGATGGCGATCACCTCCCCGTTGGCGTTGAAGAGCGGACTTCCCGAAGACCCGCCGATCGTCATCCCGTCGAACTGAATGACATCGTCGGTGGCGCGCGAGATGATGCCGGCCGTCATCGAGGTATGGACGACCGACGTCCGCAGCCGGGCGAATCCCGCCCCCGCGGGATATCCGATCAGCGCCGCCGGCTCGCCCTGCCGGGCCTTGGTGCCGCTCCAGTCGACCGCCGCGATGTATCCTCCCCGATAGCCCCGCAGCTTGATTACCGCGATGTCGCGCTCCGGTGACGTGGCGATCACATCGGCGTAGCGGGCCTGGGACTGATCGGCGAGGATCACCCAGATCGTATCCGGTCGCGGGTGCAGCGAGTCAGCCACGACGTGCCAGTTGGTGAGCATGTAGCCGTCGGGCGTGATCACGAACCCGGTGCCGTTGTAGTAATCCTTTCCGAAGCTTACGGTGATGAGCCCCACCGCTCCCTGGTTCTGCTGCGCGATGGCGGCGAAATCCGTTCCGCGAATAGCGCGGATCTTGGCGTCGAGTCCTCGCGTCTGCTGCTCGGCGCTGGCTACGGCGCCGCGCAAGCTATCGAGCGTGGCGGCGGACGGCGCGCGCCGCTCCGCCGCGGCGAGCTCGTCCCGCAGCCGCTGCACCTCGTTCTGCGCGGCGACGCGTCGCGCTTCGCCCGCCGCGAGCTGAGCGCCGAGGGCAGTCTGCGCCCGGTCGAGCGCCGTGCGCAGTTCCGCGGTACGGGCCTGAGCGACGCCGAGCTGCGTACGCAGGCTCTCCACCAGAGCCGCCGGCGCCGCGCTGGCCCGGGCCGCGTCGAGGTCCTGCTCGAGGCGCCGGGTCACGAGCCGCACCGAATCTTCGACGCTCTGCCGCGCCTCGTTGGTCTGCTCGACTTGCGTGGAGAGCAGCCAGTACACGCCGTACACGGCGCCGCCGAGCAGGAGAATCAACACCATCACGACACCCATCAGCCAGCGGGGGGAGCCCTGCGCGGCGACCGCCCGCACGAAGGCCGCCGACCCCCGCTTGCCCTCGCGGCGTTCTAGCTTGGCTTGCGCCAGAGCCTGGCCCAGGACGCGCACCACGCTGGGGCGTGCTGGTCGCGCCGCGGGTCGCGCCACCGGGAGCTGGGGCGCCGTACCGAGCCCGTCGACGACGAGCATCGGACCGCCCGGCCCGAGCGTGATGCGGTCGCCCAGCCGTACGGGGAGCGGCGTGGTCACCCGTTCGCCGTTGATCCAGGTGCCGTTCCTCGACCCGGCGTCGCGCACCAGGAGCGAGCCCGACGGGTCGACGCTCAGCTCGGCGTGGACCCTGGAGACGGTCGTATCCGCGCCCGCGGCGACCTGGACTTCGCACTCGTGCCCGCGTCCGATGCGGATGCGCAGGCCCGCCGCCTCGTAGCGGCGACCGGTGGCGCTGTCGAGCAATGTGATGCCGTAGGCACGGTCCCCGGCGGGAAGCGCGTGGCGCTCGGGGAAGGTGGGCGGGAGGGGCGCGCCTGCGGTCACGGCAGCGATCTCGAATCGCGGCCCCGACTCGCCCAGACCGATCACATCACCCGGCCCGAGGACCACCGGGGCGTCGAGGCGGCGGTCGTTGACGTACGTGCCGTTGCGGCTGCCGAGGTCGGCCAGACGCCATGCGCCGTCCTCGTAGCGCAGCTCCGCGTGGAGGGCCGAGACGACCCCCGCACCGGGGCCGCCCACGACCACGCGACAGTCCGGGCTGCGGCCGAGACGCGCGACCGGGTCGCGGATCTCGGTGACGTCGTGCGTGACGGAATCGATCAGCCTGAGGTAAGGCACTCGCTACGCCAGCAGCGCACTCCCCTTGGTTCGGCGGTCCGGAAGGAGACGCCGGGGCGCGAGCGCGCGCCGCGGGGCCCGGCGCCGCTCGCCGCTCGAGCGGCGCGGTGAGCCGGAACGGCGCTCGGTCGGTACCGGCGTGCTCCCCTGGCGCCGCTCCGCACGCGACCGGCGGTCCACACCGGAGCGGCGGTCGTCGAGTTGACGGCGATCGTCGCGGGTGCGGCGGTCCGGCAGTGGCTCGTAGGCGATGGGATCCTCCGGTCGCGGGCCAAAACTACTGGCCATCCGACCGGCCGGCTAGTGCGCGACGGCCCGGAGCCGTACGTCGATATCGCCCACCACTTCGTCGGCCTTGCCCTGGCGGGCCCAGCCCTTGTGCCGGCCGCGGTCCCGCATCTCGCGGAGCCCGCGGATCAAGACGCGCTGCCCCGTTCGAGTGGCAAACACACGCACGACCTCGTCGTCGCCGCGCCGTGCCCAGATGACGCGCGTGGGACCGTCGTCCTGGACGCGATACACGACGTAGCCACGACGCACCAGCACGTCCCGCGTCACGACCACCACCTGATCCACCGGCGCCACGTACTCGTACTGGGCCGGCTCGGCATACACGACCTCGGCCCGCGTATAGACGCCCGGGCCACAGGCGGCCAGGACGAGCGCGAGCACAGGGAAATAGCGGCGCATAGGTGAGTTCTGCTCCGGTCAGGGTCTCTCTCAAGACTCCGACAGACCGGCCTTTGTTACGCTGGTGTGACGGCGGTCACACGCCCGGGGCCGCGCGGTGGCCGGGCCTCAGGGTCGCTAGATTGGGCCACGCGATGACCTCCGCCCTGCCTCCCGCCGAGCTGCTCGAGGGTGTCATACGCGTGCTCGAGCCGGCGTTTCGCCTCGATCGGCTCGTCCACGCGACGGCCGAGCGCGTGGTGTACCACGGCTGGGATCGCCTGCTCAAGCGGCATGTCGCGCTGCACGTGCACCTCGCGCCCGACGCACCGGGGCGCGCGTGGTTTCTGCGGGAGACGGAGACCCTCGCCGCGCTCGACCACCCCACCATCCGCCACGTCTACGCGGCGGCGATTGCGGGGAGCTTCGCCTATCGGACCACAAACTGGGTGGAAGGGGAAAGTCTCGCCGACGCGCTGCGCCGGGGCCCGCGGCCGATCCCGACGGCCCATACGCTGGTGCGCGACCTGCTCAGCGCCGCGGAGCACGCGCACGCCCGCGGCGTGATCCTGCGCCGCATCGTGCCCCTGACGCTCATGCTCGAGCTCTCGGGCCGGGCCGTGATCACCGACCTGCGCTACGCCAATTGGTGTCTGCCCAACGTCCCGCCCGAGGAGCGCGGAGCGGGAGGCGCCTTCGTCGCGCCGGAGGTGCGCGCCGGGGGCCCGGGCGAGCCGGCGAGCGACGTGTACGCCGTGGCGGCCCTAGTCTACTACGTGCTCACCGGTCAAGAGCCGGACGTGGACCCGGCGCGCGTCGTGCCGCCGCGGCAGATCCGGCCCGCCGTGCCAGCCGCCCTCGAGCGGGTGCTGTTGCGCGCGCTCCAGGCCGCGCCGGCCGCCCGCTACTTCACGGCCACGGAGATGCTCGAGGACTTCGTGAGCGACGCCGGCGTGTTCCAGGGGCCGGCGGCGACGCCCTCACTGGCGGAGGCGGGCTTCGAGCGGCGGCTGCGACGCGCCCTGGGCGACGATTACGAGCTGCTCGAGGAGATCGGTACGGGTGGCTTCGGGCGGGTATACCGGGCGCGTGACCTCGGACTCGAGCGCGACGTTGCGATCAAGGTCCTGCACCCGTCCCTCACGGCGGATGCGGCGGTGGCGGAGCGGTTCCGCCGCGAGGCGCAGCTCGCCGGGCGGCTGCGGCACCCCAGCATCGTCAGCATCTACGACATCATGGGCCGGGCCGGACTGGAGTGGTACACGATGGAGCTCGTGCCCGGCACCAACCTCGCCCAGCTGGTTCAGACGCAAGGACCGCTCTCGGTGGATCAAATCGTGCGCCTGCTCGACCAGGGGCTCTCGGCACTCGAGCACGCGCACGCCCTCGGACTGGTGCACCGGGACCTGAAGCCGGAGAACATGCTGATCGAGCCGGACGGCCGCCTGCGCATCACCGATTTCGGACTGGCCTTGGCGCTGCGGGGCGATGGACGGTTCGGCGGCGCCACCTCGCGCAGCGGCACGCCCCAGTTCGCCGCGCCGGAGCAGCTGCTGGGCGAGCGCGTCGACCAGCGCGCCGACCTGTACTCGCTCGCCGCGGCGGCCTACTTCGCGCTGCTCGGCCGGCCCCCGTTCGATGGACGCACCCCCGAGGCCATCCTGGCCCGCCAGACGACCGACGATCTCCCCCCGCTCACCGAAGCCCGGCGCGACGTGCCGCGCGAGCTGGAAGAAGTATTGCGGCGAGCGCTGGCGAGCGACCCGCGAGCCCGGTTCCAGTCGGCGACCGCCTTTCGCGAGGCCGTGCGGCGGTCACGCGGACTCCTGCGCCGGCTCAGGGCGGTCCTGCGGGGGGAGTAAACCGGACATCCGGTTGGTGGGTCGGACGCGTCTCTCGTGCAGTCCCAACGCGTATCACTGCGCGTTTCACGACTCGTTGGGTATGAAGGGTGTCGTGATCGTCACCCCCTGACCTAGCGCCACCGAAAGATCCGCAGGGCGACGACGAAGCTCACGAAGCCCCACGCCGTCACGATCGCGAGCGGCGTGCCCAGCCGCGTGAGCGGACTGCCGTCGATCATGACGGCCCGGAGCGCGTCGTTCAGCGCCGTGAGCGGCAGGGCGCGCACGAACGGCTGCATCGTCTCGGGGAAGCGGGCGTACGAGAAGAACGTACCCGACAGGATCCACATCGGGAGCATCACGAGGTTCATCAGTCCGGAGACCGCCTCGATGGTGCGGGCGCGGCTCGCCACCAGCATGCCGAGCCCGTTGAACGACAGGGCGCCGAGCACCGTGGTGAAGGCGAGGGCGGCGAACGAGCCCCGCACGCCCACGTCGAACATCCACCACGCAAATCCCACCAGGGCCGCGACCTCGACGAACAAGAAGACCAGACGGGACAGCACGAACGCCAGCAGGTAGTGGCTCCGCCGCATCGGCGTCGCCATGTAGCGCTTGAGCAGGCGCTTGGTCCGCGCCTGCACCACGGAGAAGCCCACGCCCCACAGGCCGCTTCCCATCAGGTTCATGCCCAACAGGCCGGGGATCAGGAAGTCGATGTAGCGCGCGCCCGGCTCGGTCACGCGCTCGTCCTCCACCCGGACCGCATCGGCCCGCCCGCGCGCCCGCTGCACGGCGTCGTCCACCTGCAGGCGCGCCAGCCGGCTCTCCGTGCGGGTCGAGTCGTACCGGTACACGAGCCGCTCACCCGGAATCACGAGCAGGGCGACGCGCCCGGTCCGGAGCTCGAGCCGCGCCGCGGCGCTGTCGAGCACAGTCACCGCGAGGCCGGGCGCGTGGCCGAGCGCGGCGGCCAGCGCCGAATCGCCGGTCTGGCGCAGCACCGCGATCCGCAGCTCGCCGGGCCCGCGGTTGCGGAAGGCGATGCCCAGCGCGAATGCCAGCACGATCGGGAACCCGAACACCCAGAAGATCGCCTCCGGCTCGCGGTAGAACTCGCGCATGCGCGCGAGCGTCAGCTGGACCAGGGGGTGGTCACGCATCGCGCAGTTGTCTCCCCGTGAGCGTCACGAACACATCCTCGAGCGTCGCGTGGTGGGTGGCCAGCAGGGAGAGCGTGGCGCCCCGCCGCTCCAACAGCACCAGCAGCGCCGGGACCGCGCGGTGCACTTCGGCGACGGTGAGCGCGGTGCGGTCCGGCGCCGGACGCACGGCGCGCACGCCGGGGAGCGCGGCCAGCTCCTCGACGGTCGGCGTGGCGCCGTCCGCCAAGGCGAATTCCACGACGTGCTCGGCGCCGAGCGAGGCGATGAGCGCGCGCGGCGTGTCGAGCGCGATGATCTTGCCGTGGTCCATGATGGCGACGCGGTCGCACAGCCGTTCCGCTTCTTCCATGTAGTGCGTCGTCAAGAGAATCGTGCCGCCCGCCGCCCGGAACCGGTCGATCACGTCCCACAGCTGGCGACGCGACTGCGGATCGAGCCCCGTCGTCGGCTCGTCGAGGAACAAGAGCTCCGGCCGCGAGACGAGGGCGCACGCCACGGCGAGGCGCTGCTTCTGCCCCCCGGACAGCTTGCCCACCCAGGCGCCGCGCTTCTCCTCGAGCCCGACCAGCGCCAGCACCTCGTCGACCGTGTGCGACGACTGATAGAAGCTGCGAAACAGGCGCACCGTTTCCTCGACCGTCAATTTGTCGGCGAGCTGGGTGTCCTGGAGCTGGATGCCGAGGCGCTCGCGCAGCGCGCGCGTCTCGGCCCCGCCGGTCCAGCGCAGCCCGAGGATCTCCACGTCTCCCGCGTCGGGAGGCGTGAGCCCCTCCAGGATCTCGATAGTGGTGGTCTTGCCGGCGCCGTTCGGCCCGAGCAGGCCGAAGCACTCTCCCGCGGTCACCGCGAGATCGAGCCCGGCGACGGCCAGCACGTCGCCGTAGCGCTTGACCAGGCCCGTGCAGCGGATGGCGGGGGGGAGCACGCTCAGGCGGGCTTTTTCGGCTCCGGCGGGGTCATCGCGCGCTTCAGCGCCGCGTCGAGCTGTATCTGCATGTTGTTCACGGCGTCCCCGAGCGCCCGGATCTTCATGAGGACGCCTCCCCCACGCCCCGCCATCACCGACATCCCGCCCGCCACGTCCGCAACGGTCCCGACGTTGCCGGTAAGGGCCCGCTGACGCATCTGGGACGCCTCGATGGCGATCTTCTCGCACAGGTGCTGGATCGTGCGGGTCTGTCCGGCCCGGTTAGCCTCGAGCTCGGTGACGAGGTGCTTGAGCCGATCGGCCGCCCGCTGGAAGTCCTCGATCTCCTCGACTTGGCGGACCTGATCGGCCGTGAGCTTCTGGCTCATGGGAGCACCTCCGGGAGCACGCGACCATCGAGCGGCTCGGCCGGCGTGACGTCGAGCAGCCGGGCGAGCGTGGGCGCGATGTCCACCGTGCGGACCCGGGTCCCATACACCCCGCGATGCACCCCCGAACCCCAGAAGATCAGCGGCACGTGGGCGTCCAGATCCGTCGGCTGGCCGTGCATCGCGATCGGGATGTTCGCGATTCCCCAGATCGAGTACGGCTTGAGCGTCACGACCAGCTCGACGCCGGCGTCGGGCGGCACCTGGTGGCGCCAGCGGCGCACCGTGGGATCGGCGCTGTCGGCCGCCAGATCGACGGCGCGGTCCACGCGCCCCACGCCCGCGAGCCGGCGCAGCCGGGTGGTCAGGTCGGCCATGACGCTGTCGACGTTGATGCCCTGTGCCACGAGCCGGGCGCGGCCCGGCACCATGAGCATGCCGCTCTCGAAGACGAGCCAGTCGGCGCCGCCGGCGCGAGCGTCGAGCGCCGCGTTGACGCTCTGGATCAGGCTGTCGGGCGTCACGCGCACCGCTCCGCTCCGCCCCAGCGCGCGCGATCGCTCCGGGAACGGCGTCACACCGTGGTCGGCGGTCAGCACGATCAGGACGTTGCTGCCGCCGTAGCGCACGAACAATTGCTCGAAGAAGCGACCCAGATAGCGATCCAGGCGCAGCACCTGGTCGTGGATCTCGCGGGAGTCGGGACCGTAGGCATGCCCGATGTAGTCGGTGGTGGACAGGCTCACCGCGAGCAGGTCGGTGGTCCCGCGCACGCCGAGCCGGAGCGCGCGCGTCCCTTCGAGGGCGAACGCGAGCGTGAGCGAGTCCATCGTCGGGGTCGCGATGAAGGCGAGGGCCGCCTGCCCGCTGTCGCTCGGGAGCCGGTGCGGAAAGGCGAAGTCGCGGCCCTGGTTCTCATAGGGGACGCTGTCGGGCTCCGGGTAGTCCCGCTCCGGGAGGAGCAGGGTCCATTGCGTCCCCGCCGCGCGGAACGGGACCCGCTCGCCGTTGAACGCCCGCACCCACAGGGGCAACGAGTCCGCGTAATAGCGGCTCGTCGTGAACACGCCGCCGGCGTACCAATAGACCTGCTCTTTCGCGCGGCCGATCGGCAGGATGGCCCCGCGGTCTTTGCCCGACACCGACAGCGCCCGCGCCGCCGGCTCCGCCGCCTTGAGCCAGTCGAACAGCTCCGTCCCCCGGAACCGCGCCGGAGACGCTCCGATCCCGGTGACGCCGATGAGCGGCATGGCCGAGTCCTGCACCCCCGCCAGGTTGCGAATGATGCCGGTGTGCGCGGGCCAGCGCCCCGACAGAATCGTGGCGTGGCCCGGGGCGGTCTCGGTGATCGCATGGTCGTGGTACGCCTCGGTGAACACCGCACCCTGCTTCAGGAGCAACGCCAGCCCGCTCTTCAACTGCGGGCGATAGCGGTCGAGGTAGTCGGGACGCAGCTGGTCCACGGTGATCACGACGACCAGGCGCGGTTTGGGAGCGGGCCGAGACGGTCCCGCGGCAAGGGCGAGGAGAAGAGGAATCATAGCAAGAAAATAAGGGGGCCGGGAACCCTACGCCGCCGCCGGTACCGGGGCGCCCCGCGGCACCCGGGTCGCCATCAGCAGCGCCACCGAGATGATGGCGGCACACGCGAAGAAGGGCACGCGCGGCCCGAGGTGCTGGTACGCCAGGCCCGCCCAAATCGGGCCGAAGACCGCGGCGACGCCGCGCAGCCCCTGCTGCACGCCCATCATCAGGCCGAACTCGTGCTGATCGGTGCGGTGGCTCACGAGCGCCGAGTTCGCGGGGAACAGCAGGGCGGTACCGAGTGGCAGTAAGACCTGAAACCCGAGGAAGGCGGGCACCGAAGCGGCAAGCGGGACCAGGGCATAGCCAAGGGCGTAGAGGCCGGCGCCGAGGCGCATCGTGCGCACCTCGCCGAGGCGGTCGTTCACCGGACCCACCACGAACGCGCGCATCAAGACGCCCACACCCCCGAACACCGTGAAGAACCACCAGATGTTGGTCGCGTCAATGCCGAAGCGCCACGCCAGGTAGATAGTGAAGACGGCCGGGGCGGAGTTGTAGGCGAGCATCGCGACTGCGTAGATCCAGATCAGATGGGCGGCGGGCCTACTCGGGTGGCGGATCACGTCCCACGCCGCCGCCAGAACGGGACGGGGCTCGGGCGGCGGCACCTGGTGTCCACTCGGGGTGCGCGTGTGCGCCCCGATCACGCGCGATTCGGGCAACCACTTCCAGGCGAAGATGAAGTTCCCGACACAGAGGGCGGCCGCGACCAGCCCGGGCGCCGACTCTCCCGCGCGGAACGCGGCCGACCCCAGCACCGGTCCGATCAAGACGCCCAAGCTCGTCGCCGCGGAGAGCCAGCCGAGGGCCTTGGCGCGCTCCTGAGGAGCCATGGTGTCGGCCACGTACGCCTGTGCGACGCCCGTCGTACCGCCTCCCAGGCCCTGCACGAAGCGGGACACGAAGAGCAGCCACAGTGACCCGGCCAGCCCGAAGATGACGTACGCCCCGGCGGACGCACCGAGCCCCACGAGCAGCGCCGGCCGGCGCCCGTAGCGATCGGACACGCGCCCCCACACCGGCGACGCGAGCAGCTGTGCCACGGGGAAGGAGGCCGTGAGGAAGCCAATCATCGTGGCGTCCGCCTGCATCTTGAGAGCGTAGAGCGCCAGCAGGGGCAGCACGAGCGTGAGCCCGATCATGTCCACGAAGGCGACGGCCATGAGGACCGACATTCGCTTCATCGTCTCGCGCGCTCCGTCACCCGATCACAGATGTGGACGTTTCCCGGTCGGCGAACGAAAGCCCCACCCTCGCTTCGCGTCAATCTCCGTGCAGCGGACCTTTGCGCTTCCTGACGATTCACGGCCTGGTTTCCGCAAGAGTCCTGTTCTAATCTTCTTGCCACTTCATGTCCGACACCCCGCAACCTGACCACGACTCGCGGCTGTTCCGCCGCACGCTGCTACGCGTGATGGCGATGCAGTTGGCGACGTTGCTGCTCCTCTGGCTGCTCCAAATCCGCTACACCCGATGATCTCCCGGTCGTGCGCGCCCTAGACTGGGTCATCATCGTCGTCTACCTGGTGTACGTGCTGGTGGACGGCGTGCGTCGAGCCAAGGGCACGCGGGAGATCGAGGGCTACTTCCTGGCCAACCGGAGCCTCCCGTGGTGGGCGGTGGGCCTCTCGGTCATGGCGACGCAGCTCTCCGCCATCACGCTCATCGGCACCACGGGGCAGGGGGCGACCGACGGCCTGCGCTTCGTGCAGTTCTACTTCGGCCTCCCGCTGGCGATGGTCATCCTGGGAGCGACGCTGGTCCCGTTCCTCCACGGGGCCAGAGTGTTCACCGCGTACGAGTACCTGGAGCGGCGGTTCGACGCGCGCACGCGATCGCTGACCAGCTTCCTCTTTCTGGTCGCGCGCGGGATGTCGTGCGGCACCATCATCGCCGCGCCGGCCGTGGTGTTCTCCGCCATCTTCGGCTGGGGTCTGCTCTGGTCGGTGGCCCTGATGGGCGTGCCGACCGTGATCTACACCATGATCGGCGGGGTGCAGGCGGTCACCTGGGTGGACGTGAAGCAGATGGGGCTCATCGTCTTCGCCGTGATCGCCGTGATCGTTACCCTGTTTGTACAGCTTCCGGTCGCACCCGATCACGCGCTGGCTCTAGCAGGCGCGACGGGCAGGCTGCGCGCCTTCGACTTCTCCCTCGACCTGACCAACGACTTCACGTTCTGGTCCGGTTTGATTGGCGGCACGTTCCTCATGCTGTCGTACTTCGGCACCGATCAGAGCCAGGTGCAGCGCTACATCACCGCCAAGTCGGTGGACCAGGCCCGGAGCTCGCTCTTGATGAGCGCCTACTGGAAGATTCCACTGCAGGCACTGATCCTGCTCATGGGCGTCCTGGTGTTCGTCTTCTTCGTATTCCAGCGGCCGCCGCTGCTGTTCAACCCCGCGCAGGAGCAGGCCGTCCGTGCGACGGAGCCCGCGGCGTACGGGATGCTCGACGAGCGGTACCGCACCGCGCTCCAAGCACGCGCGACCGCGGCTGGGGCCGTAGCCGCGGCGCGCGATCGGGGAGACCCCGAAGCGTCGGCCGCCTCGTTGGCAGCGTTCCGGGCCCGCGAGGCGGACGTGGGGGCGCTGCGAACGGAGGCGCTGGGGTTGGCGCGCCGCGTGACCGGAACGAGCGCGCAGGACGTGAACTACGTGATGCCGTACTTCGTGCTGCACTTCCTTCCGGTGGGCCTGATCGGAATCTTCGTCGCCGCGGTACTGGCCGCGGCGATGTCCAGCATCGCCGCCGAGCTGAATTCGCTGGCCACGGTCACCGTGATCGACTTCTATCGGCGCTGGGTGCGGCCCGAAGCGCCGGATGCGCACTACCTCCTGGTGTCGAAGGCCGCGACCGGATTCTGGGGCCTGTTCGCCTGCGTGGTCGCCACGTTCGCGGCGACGCTCGGGTCCCTGATCGTGGTGGTGAACCGCTTCGGGTCGTTCTTCTACGGCTCCATCCTCGGCGTCTTTCTCCTGGCCATGATCCCGCGGGCGCGGGCGACCGGCGCGTTCTTCGGCCTCATCGCCGGGATGGCCGCCGTGGGCGTCGTGAACTTCGGGGCGCCGTCGGTCTCGTGGCTGTGGCACAACGTGATCGGAGCGGTTACGGTCGTGGCGGTGGGGATGGTTCTGAGCGGTCGAGCCAGCGCGGAAGTCGGAACGCGGAACGCGGAACAGAATTAAGGACATCCTTCCGCGTTCCGACTTCCCGCGTTCCGCGTTATCACTTCTTGCCGAGCGCCAGCAGGTTCGCAAACAGCCGATAGGCGCCCGGGATACCCGCGGGCAGCTGCCGGAAAAAGCTCAGCCCCGTGTACACGTACGTCCCCTTCCCCACCGTTGCCACGAGCAGGCCCCCCGAGAGCGGCGACTCGCCCGGATCGTGCGTCTCGAGCAGCGCCGTGTAGGACGAATCCCAGTCGTGAGCAAAGTAGAGCCCGCGCTCCTGCACCCATCCCTGCCAGTCGGCCGGACCGATCTCATTGGGGACGTGAAATACGGGGTGCGATGGCTCGAGGGCGGTGACGGGCGCGGTCTCATCGGTCACACGGTCGTGCGGCCGCGCGATGGACAACCGGTAGGGCGCGAAGCTCCCGCTCACGAACGGGTATTGCTGGTATTGCACGACCACGAGGCCGCCCGAGCGAGCGTAATCGAGCAACCGCCCGTTGGCCGCCACCAAGGCCGGATCGGTTTCATAGGCGCGGCTGCCGATGACGATCGCGTCGTAGCGTGACAGATCGCCCCGCCCGAGGGTGTCGGGACCGAGCAGCTCGATCGGGATGCCGACGGCGGCGAGTGCCTCCGGCACGCGGTCGGACGCGCCCCGCACGTAGCCGACGCGCGCCAGCTTCGGCAGCGCGATGCGCGCGGCCCGGGCCTCGGCCACGGAGGCGTGCGTCACGCCGCGCGGCTGGATGTGCGGGTAGTCGATGATCGCCAGCGACCCCTCGCTCCGCTCGCGGTTCGCGCCCGCCGCGGCCTTCACCTGGTACACGCCGGGTCGCGCGCTCGCGGGGAGCGCCAGCGTGACCGTGAAGCTCTTGGCCTCGTCCTCGCGCTGGAACGACAGACTCTCGGACGAGACGGCCCCTCCCCCTCCCCAACCGGGCGGCGGCGTCAGCACCACCTTCGTGGACGCGGGCCCGCGGGTGCGGTTCGTCACCGTCACCGTGAACGAGCGGGGTCCGGCGGCAGCGCCATCGAGCGGCCAGACGACCACGTCGGGAGTGACGGCCACGTCGAACGGGCGCGTCACGAACATGGGCGTGCGGACTTCGCCCATGCTCTGATCCCGGT
>Ga0209577_10002332_pt1 | contig 18337 bp, 18 predicted proteins | sample GraSoiAngelo_109_FD_185874 | JGI IMG/M metagenome (GOLD analysis project Ga0209577, IMG submission 185874) | Grasslands soil microbial communities from the Angelo Coastal Reserve, California, USA - 14_0903_12_20cm (SPAdes) (version 2) | ecosystem: Environmental > Terrestrial > Soil > Grasslands...
CGGACACGCGCCCGCTGGCGTTCAGCGACTGCCGCGTGCCCGCGAGCAACCTCCTCGGACCGCGCGGCGCGGGGTTCAAGCAGTTTCTGCACGTGCTCGACATCGGCCGCATCGGCGTCGCGGCGATGGGCGTCGGGCTCGCGCAGGGCGCGCTCGACCAGGCGCTGCGCTATGCGCGCGAACGGCGCGCGTTCGGCCAGCCGATCTCGAAGTTCCAGGCGATTTCCGCGAAGCTCGCCGACATGGCCACCGAGATCGAGGCCGCGCGCCTGCTCGTGTACAAGGCCGCGCGCGAGAAGGACGCGGGGCGCAACTTCACGCTGACGGCCGCGCAGGCGAAGCTGAAGACGGGAAGGCTCGCCGTGCGCTGCAGCGAGGAGGCCGTGCAGATACACGGCGGCTACGGCTTCATCGAGGAGTACCCCGTGTGCCGCTTCTACCGCGACGCGAAGATCCTCACGATCGGCGAGGGAACGGACGAGATCCAGCAGATGGTGATCGCGCGCGCGCTCGGGGCGTAGCTCTAGCGCGCGCCCGTGCGCTCGAGCAGCGCGCTCGCGGCGCTCGCAGGATCGAGCCGCCGCTCGACGACCTCCTCGAGCAGCGCGTCCATGTCGGGGTTCGCGCGCAGGTCGTCCTCGAGGCGGCGGCGGACGCGGCTCGTCGCGATCGCGAGCACCTCGTTGCGCAGATTGCGCCGGCGCCGCGCGGTGAGCTCGTCGCGCTCGAGGATGTGCGCCCGGTGCTCGGCCAGCGCGGTAACGAGCTCGTCGACACCCGCCCCGGTCGTCGCCTCTGTCTTGACGATCGGCACTCGCCAGCGGCGCCTCTTCTCCTCGGTCGCTCCGTCGGCGTTCGCGAGCGAGAGCACACCCCTGATCTCGCGCACCATCGTGTCGGTGAGCGGGTGGTCGGCCTTGTTGATGACGATCACGTCGGGGATCTCCATCACGCCCGCCTTGAGCGCTTGGATCGAATCGCCCGACCCGGGCATGAGCACGAGCACGATGGTGTCCGCGTGGTCGATGATGTCGACCTCCGCCTGGCCGACGCCGACGGTCTCGATGAAGACGTCGTCGCGCCCGGCGGCGTCGAGCAGCAACGCGGTCTGCAGCGCGGCCTCCGAGAGTCCGCCGAGCGCGCCGCGGTTGGCCATCGAGCGGATGAACACGCCCTCGTCGAGGAAGTGCTCGGACAGGCGGATGCGGTCCCCGAGCAGCGCTCCCTGCGTGAACGGCGAGGAGGGGTCGATCGAGAGCACCGCGACCGTCCTGCCGGCCTCGCGCCGCGCCTTCGTGAGCGCGCCGATGAGTGTCGACTTGCCGACGCCCGGCGGGCCGGTGAAGCCGACGACGTCCGCTTTGCCCGTGTGCGGATACACCTCCCGCACGAGCTCCCAGCCCTCGGGACGGTCGTCCTCGACGAGCGAGATCGCGCGCGCGAGCGCGCGGCGGTCGCCGGCGAGAAGGCGTTGCGCAAGTGAGGGCTCGCTCATCGGCGGCGAATCATCGCAGGGCATTACGATCACTCCGCGATGGCCGAGACCATGCTCAGCGACAGCCCCCCGGGCGTCCCGACGGACGCGCCCCTCGACGCCGTGCGGCGCGCGCCCGAGCCGCTGCACGGCGGACCGCTCGCGCTGCTGCGCTTCATGCGCGCCAACCGAATGCTCACCCCGAGCTACGCGCGCCTGATCGCGCGCTGGCTCGTGCTCAAGGCGCGCCTGCGCGGGCGCTTCCAGACCGAAGGCCTGTGCTTCGTGTGCCCCAAAGTCAAGCTCGAGATCGGGCCGAACGCCGTGTTGCGCATGGGCCGCTGGTCGTGGATCGGGCACGGCTGCAAGGTGCGCGCGCACGAGGGCGTCGTGAGCATCGGCGCGAAGACGGTCCTCGGACAGGGGTGTACGATCTCGGCCTACCAGCACGTCTCGATCGGCCGCGAGTGCATCCTCGCCGACCGCGTCATGCTGATCGACTTCGACCACGGCGTCACCGAGGTCGAGCGCCCGATCCGCCTGCAGGGGATCTACAAGCGCGACGTGAGCGTCGGCAACAACGTCTGGATCGGCTACGGCGCGTGCATTCTGCGCGGCGTCGGCGTCGGCGACAACGCGATCGTCGGCACGAGCTCCGTCGTCACGCGCGACGTGCCCGAGAACGCCGTCGTCGCCGGCGTGCCCGCGCGCGTGCTGCGCATGCGCGAGGCGCCGCGTTTCATGCGCTTCGAGTAGTACCGGCCGCTGCTAGTTGCGACCCCGCGGCGCGCCGCTGCACGTCGCCGCGTGAACTTCTTGGGTCAGCTTGTGGACCTTTTCCGACAACGCGTGGATCTGCTCGGTCACTTCGGTGTTGCGCTTGAGCATGTCCGCCTGGTACTGCGCGAGCTCGTCCCGGTGCTTGGCCGCGGCTTCCTCGTTCGCCCTGTCCGTCCGCGTCAGCGCCTTCTGCGCGATGATCACCAGTGCGCCCGTGTAGAACGCCACCGCCGAGAAGACGAGGTTCAGCAGGATGAACGGCGCGGGGTCGAAGCCGGTGCCGTTGAGCAGGCCTTTCCAGGAGTTGCTGAGGAAGTGGATCACGTGGTTTGAGAGCACCCACGCGAGGATCAGGCCCGAGCTCACGAGCAAAAAGCCGACACTGCCCATGCCGCTCGCGACGGCCTCGGAGACGCGCTCCATGAAGCTGCTCCCGCCCGCGTAGGGCGACGGACCGTGCTTGCTCTCGCTGTAGTAGTGCGCGTGATGGCGCAGCGGGTCGCCCAAGGGGCTCGCCGCAGGCGTGCGTGCGTCGCTGTTCATAAAGAGCTCCTTTCCGGCTCTGACATCGGCACGATCCGCGCGCGCTAAAGCGGTGCCAGCAGCGCGTCGGGCTCCGCGTGCGCCGCCAGCGAGCGCAGGTGAGCGCCGTCCGCCTGCGCGCCGTCAGCGAGCGCCGCGTGCAGCGCGCGCTCGTGCGCCGCAAATCGCTCGCGCGCGTACGGCACCGCGAGGCCGCGCGAGACCATGAACGGCCAGTCGCTCGCCTGCAGCGCCAGCAGCTCGCGGATCGCCGCCGCGCCCGCGCGCGGCCCCGCGGCCAACACGGCGAGCTCACCCGCGCGCGCTGCGAACGCCATCTCCGCGACCGCCGGCCCGGACCACGTCGAGAGATCGCCGCCGGCGCCCCAGCTCGTCACGCCGCGCTCGCTCACGCCCGCGTCTGGGACCGCGGGAAAACGCTCGAGCGCATCGTCGAGGCGCAGCAGCGCGAGACCCTGGCGCTCACACTCCCCAACGACCTCCGCGAGCCACGCGACGCCCTCGTACCACCAGTGCCCCAGCAGCTCCGTGTCGAGCGCGCACACCGCTAACCCTCCGCCCTGCAGGCCGCAGCGCGTCTCGCGCACGCGCTCCGCGGTGCGCGCGACGAACTCGGCCGCGTGCTCGCGCGCGCTCGCGAGCGCGAGCTCGTGGTCATACGCGCTGCCGTCGTTCGCCCACGGGTTGTGGTGGTGGACGGTGTGGTGGTGGTAGTCGCGGTAGCACCCCGTCCCCGGATAGCCCTGCGGGCTCCACAGGAGCGAGATCGTCTCGCGGTCGATCGGCACGAGCACCGGGCCCGCCTTGCTCGCGCGCGGGCGCAGGTGCTCGCTCGCGCCCGCCGCGAACACCCCGGTCAGCTCGACGCACGTCGCGCGCACGCCCGCGTCGTGCAGCGCCGGCGCGATCCACGGGGCGTATGCGCACTCCGGCAGCCAGAAGCCGCCGCGCCACTCTGCGCGCGCGCGCTCGCGGTGCGAGAGCACGCCGGTGAGGATCTGCAGGCGCGCGCCCGCATCGCTCGCGAGCAGCGGCAGCACTGCATGGGTCGCCGAGGAGGTCCATTGCGCGTGCTGGGCGAACGCCGCCAGCATGTCCCCGCCGCGCGCGCGGAAGCTCGCCAGCGCGCGCTCGTAGTCGCCCCATGAGCGTTCGAGCTCGCGCGCTAGCTGCTCGTGCCCGCCCGCGCGAAGGCCGCGCGTGTCCTCCTCGTGGGTGCTGCGGCGCACGTCTTGCACGAACGCCTCGAAGCGCTCGCCCACGCCCGGCGCCTGCAGCTGGTCGCACAGCACAGGGGTCAGCGACAGTGTCAGCGCGGCGCCGGAGTCGAGCAGGTCGAGCAGCGGCAGGTAGCTCGTCGCGATCGCCTCCCACAGCCACTCCTCGCCGAACGGCCACGTGCCGAACCCCTCGACATAGGGCATGTGCGTGTGCAGGACGATCGCGAGCGCGCCGTCGCCGGCGTTGGGCGCGGTTTGTTGGATGCCGGGAACAGGTGCCGCGCGTGCGCGCGTTACGACGAGCGGGCGTCTCGTGGACATGGCGTTCGGCTTTACGTCCTGCACACCGCGAGCAGATCGAGCGCGCGGTCGAGGTCGGCCTCGCTTGCGGAGCGGATCGCGAAGTCGCGCGTGGAGATCGCCGGCGTGAAGCGGCTGTAGAAGGCGCGCGAGATGCCGAGTCGCTCGTGCACCGCGTCCCAGCCGATCCGCAGCGCGAGCTCGTGCGCGCGCAGCTTGCGCGCGTGGTGGACGCCATGCAGCTCGACCCGCGCGAACGTGCGCCGGCACAGCTCCTCGAACTCGCGCGCGCGGTACTCGCGCACGTGCCACGGGTTGTCCGAGCGCGCCGCGCCCGGCGGCGCGAGCGTCAGCACGTTCGGCGTCGACACGTACACCGCGCCGTCGTCCTCGATCAGCGAGCGGAAATGCGCGAGCGCGCCGTCAGGGTCGTGAAGGTGCTCGATCGTCTGTAGGAACACGATCGCCTGCGCGCGCTCGTCGAAGGCCTCCACGAGCGCGCGCTCGAAGCGCAGGTTCTCGCGTTGATAGCGCAGGCGCGCGTGCTCGTACGCCTCGGGGTTCGCGTCCACTCCCGTCACCTGCGCGGCGCTCGCCGCGAGCACGCTCGAGCCGTAGCCCTCGCCGCACGCCATGTCGATCACGCGCTGAGCGCGCACGCGCGCGGCGATCCATTCGTAGACCACCAGGTGGCGCCGGAACCAGTAGTTCTCCTCGGGCACGTCGGGCAGCGTGCGCTCGCCCGTCAGCGCCAGCGGCGGAACTCCCTCGGGCTGGTCGCGCTGCTCGTATGCGGACCCCGCGCGCACCGGCACGGCGCGCGAGTATAAGGTCCGCCCGGTGCCAGGCGCGCTTTCGGCCGACGAGATCCGCGACTTCAACACGCGCTACCACGACGTCGCCGCGCACGACTACGACTCCAAGTGGGGCATCGACTTCGGCGACGTCGGCGCCGCGCAGGTGCTCGCGAAGGTGCGCCGCGCGCTCGGGCACGAGCCGCGCCGCTACGCCCGCTCGCTGGAGATCGGCGCCGGGACCGGCTACTTCTCGCTCAACCTGCTGCGCGCGGGCATGATCGAGCAGGCGACCTGCAGCGATATCTCCGAAGGCATGCTCGCGACGCTGCGCGAGAACGCCGAGCACCTCGGCCTCGCCGTGCGCACCGAGCGCGTCGACGCCGAGCACCTCCCGTTCGCGGACGAGTCCTTCGACGTCGTGCTCGGGCACGCGGTGCTCCACCACATCCCCGACCTGCGGCGCGCGTTCGCCGAGTTCGCGCGCGTGCTCGCGCCCGGCGGCATCGTCCTCTTCGCCGGCGAGCCCTCGCGCGTCGGCGACCGCCTCGCGCGCGTCCCCAAGCGCGCCGCGACGACGCTCGCGCCGCTCTGGCGGCTCGCGATCCGCGCGCGTGCCGCGCGCGCGCACGACGGCGCCCACGACGGCGGCGAGCGCGACGCGGCGCTCGAGTCGTTCGTCGACGTGCACGCGTTCGCCCCTGGGGAGCTCGCGCGCGCCGCCCGCGACGCCGGCCTCGAGGACGTGCGCGTCGCCGGCGAGGAGCTCGTCGCGAACTGGTTCGGCTGGGCCAACCGCACGCTCGAGGCGAGCGCGCGGCCGGAGGACGTGCCTTGGGCGTGGCGCCAGTACGCCTACCGCGGCTACCTGCTGCTGCAGGACGTAGACCGCCTGCTCTTCGAGGGGCGTCTGCCCGCGGCCGTCTTCTACAACCTCATGCTCTCGGCCCGCAAGTCGCGCTCGTCCGCTTAGCCGACAGGTGCGGCAATGAGGCGGCGATGCCCTACTGCGGCAGGTGGCAGACATTCTGCGCGGTCGCGAGCACGAACGCCTGCATTTCGCGCAGCACCTTCGGCTGGCGCGGCGAGTCGTCATGGAAGCGCACCGAGCCGTTTTCGTCGCGCACGAAGTAGCTGAAGATCGATTCACCGCCCGCGGGCAGCGACAGGTGTTCGGATGCGGGCCCCTTGAGCGCTTCCTGGATATCGCGCGCCTGCAGCACCGCGGGGTCGGTGAGTTTGCGTTCTGCGCCGCCGTTGCAATGCACGCCGCCTTCTTCATTGACCAGCAGCGTGAGGTTGGCGCCCGGCGCGGAGCCGCTGCGCTGCACGAGGAAGAGGTCCGGCGACTTGATCCCGCCGCAACCGCCCGCCGCGAGCGCGGCGGCGAGCGCACACGCCTGTGCGAGCGCCGCGCGCTTCACGCCGCCACCGCGACGCCCCCGCGCCGCGGATCGCCCGCTCCGAGCAGCACGCCGTCGCGGCGCTGGACGGCCTGCACGCCGCCGAAGAACAGGTTGCGCTCGCCGAAATGCACGACGTCCTCGTGGAACGTGCCCGGCTCGCTGAGGTCGATCCCCGGCTCGGCGTAGAGGATGCCGCCCTCGAGATGCACGCGCGGCGCGTCGACAGCGTCGCCGGCTGCGAGGTGATTGTCGACCGCCGCGACGATCGTCTGCAGCAGCGCCGAGCGGATGCGGTTCGAGCCCGCGCTACCGAGCACGAGCTCGACGCCTCCGTCGCGCATCACGATCGTCGGCGCCATCATGCTCGGCATCCTGCGACCGGCGGGGTGGCGGTGGAACCCGAGCGGGTTGAGGTCCTCCTCGCCCATCACGTTGTTCAGGTGCAGGCCCGTGCCGGGCACGACCACGCCCGAGCACTCGCCGTTGGTGCATGTGACGCTGCACGCGTAGCCCTTCGAGTCGAGCACCGAGATATGGGTCGTGGAACCGAGGCGCGATCCGAGGAACCGCTCGAGGAACCCCGCCTCGCTGAGGCCCTCGAGAAAGTCGGGCGTGCGCTCCGATTGGGCGGCCGCCATCGCGCCTACCACTTCCGCGAGCGTCGGCGGTGAGGGGCCGCGGTCGAGCAGCGCGAGCGAGTACGCGAGCAGCGTCCCGCCCGCCGACGGAGGCGGGTTCGTGAGCACGTCGCGACCGCGGTAGGAGATGCGCACGGGCTCGCGCGCGAGCGCCTCGTAGGCCGAGAGGTCCTCGAGCGTCATCGTGCCGCCGCGCTCGCGCAGCCAGTCGCACACCGCGCGCGCGATGTCGCCCGTGTAGAACGGCGCCGAGCCCTCGTCTCCGAGGCGCACGAGTGCATCCGCGAGCTCGTCGTTGTGCAGCCTCTCCCCCTCGCGCAGAACGTGTCCTCGGGGCGCCCACAGCGCCGCGCACTCGGGCGTCGATTTCAAGAGGTCGGCGAGGATCTCCGCGACGTACGCCTGGCCCTGGTTGAGCACCACGCCCTCGCGCGCGAGCCGCGCCGCCGGCTGCGCGAGCGCCGCCAGCGGCATCGTCCCCCACCGCCCCGCCGCTTCGCACGCGCCCGCCGGCGCGCCGTACACCGCGCACGACGCCGGGCCGATGTGGAAGACCTGTGCGGCGAAGCCGAACGAGACGCTGATCGCGAACAGCTCGGCCGCGGAGTCGTCGGCTTGGTCGCTCGCACGCGGGTCGGTAGGCGCAGCGACGAAGAAGTCGAGCAACAACGGCGTGCGCCCAGCGCCCGCGACGAGCATGTACCCGCCAGCCCCGAGGCCCGTGAGCAGCGGCTCGGCGACGAACGACGTGAGCATCGCCGCGACTGCCGCGTCGACCGCGTTGCCGCCTTCGCGCAGCACACGCGCGCCCGCCTGCGCGGTCAGCGGATGCCCCGCGGCGACGACGCCGCTGTCAGTTCGAGGCATTGCGCCATGCTCGCACTCCGTGCCCGTGCTCAGCGCTCGGCATCGCCCATCACGCCTGCAGGCGGCAGCGAAGGTGCAAGAAATACGGGCGGCGCGCGGCCGGCGCGAGCAGTGAGCCGTCGGCGTCGGCGTCGGCTCGCGGCTCGCGCACTTCCTCGATCGCGAAGCCCACCTCGGTGAGCGCGCCCGCGTACGTCCCGAGCGGGCGCTGAACGTCCTCGAAGCTCATGCTCAGCCCGTCGCGCTCGACCACCGTCGGGGTGCGATGGGTGCGGAAGTAGTCCTCCGCCGCGCTCTCGCTGCGGTTCAGCGGGTGGATAATCGCGACACACAGCGCAGATCTCGGCTCGAGCACGCGCGCGACCTCGCGCACCACCGACGCGGGCTCGTCCATGTTCATCAGCGACATGAACGCGATCGCCATATCGAACGCGCCGTCGGGGAAGGGCAGGCGCGTAGCGCTCGCGCATACGACCCGCTCGTAACCTCCCGCCTCGCTTGCGAGCGCGGTCAGCGTGGGCGAGGAGTCGACGCCGGTGACGCGGTGGCCCAATCGCACGAGCTCGCGGCCGACGCGACCCTCGCCGCAGCCCACGTCGAGCGTGCCGCGGCCGGGAGGCGGAAGCAGACCGACGAACGCCGGCCAGTTCAGCCGCCAGAAGTAGACGTCGTGTCCCGGCGCGCGCGCCCACGCAGCCCATTCGCGCGCTTTCGCCTCCCACGCCTCGCTCAGCGACGGCTCCGCCATGGCACCATTATCCGAGCCGTTGACAGCAGCGTGCGGGCCGCGTCGCGCGGCGAGCGGTGGCTCGGGCGCTCAGCGGTTGGGGATGAACTCGGGCACCTCGAGCTCCTGCCTGGAGACGCCCGTGCGCCTGTGTGTGGTGCGCGGCGCGTGCGCCCGCTGCACGCGCAGCTCTCCGTCGGGCTCACGCATACGCTCGACGCTCTTGCGCCGGCCATCGTCGCCGTAGCCCGTCGCGACGACGGTCACCCAAACCTGGTCCTCGAGCTTCTCGTCGACCATCGCGCCGAAGATGATGTTCGCGTCCGGGTGTGCCGCCTCGGACACGGACTTCGCGGCCTCGTTCACCTCCCACAACGACAGGCTGCGGCCGCCGGTGATCGACAGGAGGATCGAGCGCGCGCCGTCCATCGAGGTTTCGAGCAGCGGCGACGACGCCGCTTGGGCCGCCGCCTCCGTCGCGCGCGCCTCGCCTACGCCCATGCCGATGCCGAGCAGCGCGCTGCCGGCGTCGCTCATGATCGTGCGCACGTCGGCGAAGTCGAGGTTGATCAGACCGGGGAGCGTCACGAGATCCGAAATGCCCTGTACGCCCTGGCGCAGCACGTCGTCGGCGACGCGGAAGGCCTCGACCATGGCTGTCTGCTGGTCGAGCACGGCCAGCAGGCGGTTGTTGGGCACGATGATCAGCGTGTCGACCTCCTGCGCGAGCGCGTCGATTCCGCGCGTTGCCTGCTCGCCGCGGCGCGAGCCCTCGAAGTCGAACGGCTTGGTCACGATTGCGACCGTGAGCGCGCCGACTTCCTGAGCGATGCGCGCGATGATCGGCGCTGCCCCCGTGCCTGTCCCACCGCCGGCGCCGGCGGTGATGAAGATCATGTCCGAGCCCTTCAGGAGCGACTTGATGTGGTCGTAGTCCTCCATCGCTGCCGCGCGGCCGATGCCCGCGTCCGAGCCCGAACCTAGCCCGCGCGTGAGCCCCGCGCCGATGTGCAGCGTGATGTCGGCCGTCGACTGCTGCAGCGACTGCATGTCGGTGTTGATCGCGAGGAACTCGACGCCCTCGACCTCGGCCTCGACCATGCGGTTGACCGCGTTCACGCCCGCGCCGCCGATCCCGACGACGCGGATCAGCGGCTGCCCCGTCAGCTCCTCCGCGCGCGGCGCGCGCGCCTCTTCGTAGTGCTCGCGGCGGCGAGTCTCGCCCGTGCGTTCCATGAGGTCGCTTGGAAGCTCGGACGAAAAGGCGTGGCGCAGCCGCTCCTGCGGAGTCGGCACCCGCTCCTCGATCGTGTCGTCCTCGAGCTCCTCGACGTCGCCGAGCGCCGGGTGCGGGCTGGCCGCCCTTCCGGTCTGCGAGCGTCGCGTCCGCGCAGCGCCACTCGCCGCCGTCCCCTCGGCGGTCTTCCTGGACGGCTCCTCGGCGCGCTCCTCTGCGTTGCCCTGCGCCTCGCCTTCAAGCTCTTCGGTCTTGCGGAAGAGCGCTGCGAGCGGGCCTTCGCGCATGCTCGCGCGCTTAGCGTTTGCCATGCTCGAGCACCTCCTGGGCAAGCTGGCGATAGGACTGCGCGGCGACGCCGTCGGGCTCGTACTTGAGGACCGACATGCCCTTCACGGGCGCCTCGGCGAAGCGGACTGTCTTGCGGATGCGCGAGGCGAAGACGCGGTCGCCGAAGTTTTCTTCGAGGATCTCGATCGCCTCCTTGGCGTGGATCGTCCGCGAGTCGACCAACGTCGGGAGAATACCCTCGATGTCAACGTCCGGATTGAGGTTCTCGCGGATCATCGCGAGGGTGTTCTGAAGCTGGATGAGCCCACGCATCGAGAGATACTCGCACTGCACGGGGACGATTACCTTGTCGGCCGCCGTGAGGGCGTTGATCGTGAGCAGACCGAGGCTCGGCGGCGTGTCGATGCAGATGTAGTCGTAGTCCTCGCGGATCGCGTCGAACGCCTTCTGCAGCGCTCGCTCGCGACCGATCATCGTCGACATCGCGATCTCCGCGCCGGCGAGATCGATCGAGGCGCACGCGACGTCGACCTCGCGCTTGCGGATGACCTCGCGGATCGACACCTTGTGCACGAGCACGTCGTACATCGATTTGTCGAGCGTGTCGGGGTCGATCCCCTGCGACATCGTCAGATTGCCCTGCGGGTCCATGTCCACGCACAGCACGCGATGACCCGCCTCGGCGAACGCCGCCGCGAGGTTGAGGGTCGTCGTCGTCTTTGCGACGCCGCCCTTCTGGTTGGCGAAAGCGATGACCTTGGCCGTACCTTCCACTGACCACTCCGATACTCGGTTGCTGGTGAAAGCGCTCCGGTGGGTATTCGCATAGCGCGGGGCGATTCCTGCACGCCAACTACGATCCTTCGATGGTCGCCGGCGAGGACCGATCGCAGATCGGCCCGCGCGCGGCCTCCTCGCCGCTGCACGCGCGCATCTGCATCTGCGTCGGCGCGGGCGGCGTCGGCAAGACGACCGTCGCGGCCGCTCTCGCGGTCGCGCTCGCGGTGCGCGGGCGCCGGGTCGCAGTCGCCACGATCGACCCTGCGCCGCGGCTCGCGGGAGCGCTGGGGCTGCGCGAGCTCGCGAGCGACCCCGCGCGCATCGACCTCTCCGCGCTGTCCGCCGCGGGGATCGACGCGCGCGGCGAGCTGTGGGCGCTGCGCGTGGACCCCAAGCGCACGCTCGACGACCTCGTCGCGCAGCTCGCGAGCGACGAGCGCGCGCGCAGCGAGATCCTCGCTAACCGCATCTATCGCGAGCTGTCCTCCGCGGTCGCCGGCGCGCAGGAGCTGAGTGCGATCGCGAAGCTGTACGAGCTGCGCCACGAGCACGACTTCGATGTCGTCGTGCTCGACACGCCGCCCACGGCCAACGCCGTCGACTTCCTGGAGGCTCCGCGGCGGCTGCTCGGCTTTCTCGACGGGCGCGCGCTGAAAGTCTTCCTCACTCCCGGCGGGCTCGCCGCGCGCGTCTTCGGGCGCTCGACGAGCATCGCCTTCGCGATCTTCGCGCGCATCAGCGGCGTCGACATGTTTGCCGACCTGTCGACGTTCTTTCGCTCGCTCGGCAGCGTCATCGACGGCTTTAGGGAGCGCGCCCGCGCGGTAGCGGCGCTGCTGCGCGACCCGCGCACGACGTTCGTCATCGTCACCACACCCGAGACCGAGCCGGCGCGCCAGGCGCTGCTGCTCGCGCGAGAGCTCTCCGCGAAGCGCATGCGCCGCGGAATCATCGTCTTCAACCGCGTCAACGAGCACGGCCTTCAAGGACGCACCGCCGCCGAGCTGCGCGCGGCGCTCGAACCGCTCGCCGGCGCGCGCCTTGCCGCGCGCGCCGCCGACAATCTCGCCGACTTCGACGTGCTCGCGCGGAGGGACCGCGAGACGATCGAGCGCGTGCTCAAGCAGCTCGGCGGCGACAACGCGCGCCGCGTGCCGCATTTCAACGAAGACGTGCGTGACCTCTCGACCCTGGCGCGCGTCGGCGCCCAGCTGCTCGACACCCCTGAGCGCGCGCGGCGCTAGCCGGCGTGCAGCGGCGCGGCGTCCGGCTCGTGCCCGAGACGCGCTCCGACAGGCTCGCCGCGGAAGACTTCGCCCTCCTCGTCGGAGCGCCCGCCCGGCGCATCCTCGCGGGCTGTCTCCTCGACGTCGCTTGCGACGTCTTCCTCTCGCGCGAGCAACTCGTCGGCGAACCCCGCGAGGTCCGGCGAGAGGTGGCCGCAGATGACGTCTCGCAGGAGCGCCTTCAGGTGCGCGGCGATCTCTTCGGCGAGCGCCTTGCCTTCCGCGTCCAGCGCCGCCTTCCCCTCGATCGCCGCGCGCTCGCGCTCGACGGCGGCTGACGCGCGCCCGGCGAGCGCGGCCCGATCGGACGGGGTCGCACACAGTGCGGCAAGGCGCGCGGGCAGCATGCCGCTCCAGTAGCCCTCAGGCTCGAGCAGGGCGCGGAGCGCGAGCAGATGGTCGCTGAGGGCCTGCAGCGGCCGGTCGCGTTCACAGCCCATCTCGAAGCGCTCGAGCGCCCACGCGAGCTCGTTGCCGCGCGGCCCGCGGCGGGAGACGAGGCTGCAGAACGCGCGCAGCTCATCCTCCTGCTCGCGCGCCACCGCGAGCATGCCATGCGCGCGGCCGCACACCCCGAGCGCGAGCGGGCTCCACGGGCCGCCGCCGACCTGCGCCCAGCCGACTCCGCCGAGCGCGATGCGCGCGTCGCCGAACAGCCTCAGCGCGGTGAGCAGGTCGCGCAGGACCGCGCTCCCGCGCCGGATCGCCGACCGCGGGTCTTCGTCCTGCACCGTATGGACGACGAGCAGGTGCTCGCCGGAAACGCGCTCGCGCGCCGCCACGCCGGTGGTCTCGGGGAGCCCGGCGATCGCGTCGCGCTTGGCGATCGTGAGGCCTTTCGCCAACTGCAGCTCGGCCGAGGCGATCGCGATGCCGTGCAGGGTCGCCACGAGCACGGTCTCGCCAATGTGCGCGCTCGCCGCCTCGTGCACGCGCTGCAGTGCCCCCGCAAGGCGCTCCGGGCGGACCTTGAAATCGGTCTGCTCGTCGAACACGTCCTCAATCAGCGCGGTCACCGCCGCGCGCGCGCGGCCGCGTCCCTTGACGCGCACCACGTCGACGCCCGCGCGTCCCAGATAGCGGTCCAGGCCGTCGAAGCCCTCGAGCAGCTTCGTCGCCTCCGCGTAGCCCGGCAGGCGCCTGATCGCCGCGTCGCGCTCCGCGATGAAGTCGCGCGTGAGCGCCCGGTAGCAGTAGAGCCGCGTGCCCGCCGAGCGCGCTCCCTGCGTGTCGAGCTCGAACCGCACCTCGGCTCCCGCCGCGAGCTCCGCGCGCAGATGAGCCGCGACAGTCCCGACCAAGGCGGTCAGCGCGGCGTCGAGCTGGCGCGAGTGCATCGCGCGGTGACTTCGCGGCGCGCGTTTGCGCTCCTGCTCGGCGAACGCGCGCTTGCATGCGCAGGTGCACGCGCGGCGCGCCGGAACGCTCCGCGCGGCCGCGGACCCGCGCGCGCTACTCGGCGGCAGCCGCGCGCGCCGACACTCTACGCGGGCCTTCGCCGGGCCCGCGCGCGCCGACACTCTACGCGGGATCAGGCGCCGGGCGCTCTAAGCGGCGGCGAGCGTCGCCGCGGCGTCGGGCGCGTGCAGCCACTGCTCGCCGTACTCGCGCATGTCGTCGATGATCGGCAGCAACGCGCGGCCCTTCTCGGTTAGCGCGTACTCCACGCGCGGCGGCACCTCGCCGAACTCCTGGCGCTCGACGATCTCCTCCTCCTCGAGCGCGCGCAACCGAAGCGAGAGCGTGCGCGGGCTGATCCCCGAGAGCGAGCGTTCGAGCTCGCAGAAGCGGGATCTCCCGTCGGCGAGTTCACGCACGAGCAGAAGCGTCCACTTGCCGCAGATGATGTCCGCGGTGCGGCATACCGGACATGACGAATCGACGGCCATTTCTCTGATTACTTTACCAACTGAAGTACCCGTCGGCCGCGCGCGGCTGACTAGGATGACTCGCCCCCACACAACGGAGGATTCGCATGGCGCATGAAGACATCGAACCCGACGCGACCGCCCCCGACGCGCGTACGCGTCTGATGAACGAAGTGGCCGAGCAGATGGACGCGATCGAAGCGGACTTCGGGCGCGACTTCGAAATCGGCCGCGTGATAACCGTCGTGGAGATCAAAGGCCCCGACGGCAACGTCGGCCTCCGCGTCCGCGCGGGCCAGTTCCCATGGGTCTCCATCGGAATGCTCGAGTTCGCGAAGAAAAGCCTCGAAGCGCAGCTGCACGCGGACTAGCTGGCGCTGCCGGCGCGCGCAGCACGCGGGGCCGTCGCGAAGGACGCTCGCCGTCGGGCCGTCGCGAGGACGCTCGCCGCCGGGCCGTCGCGAAGGACGCTCGCCGTCGGGCCGTCGCGAAGGACGCTCGCCGTCGGGCCGTCGCGAGGACGCTCGCCGTCGGGACCGCGTGTCTAGCCGACGCTGAGCGGCGCCGCAGATGCCGGGCGGGGCGAGTGGGGCGCGTCGCCGGAGTCGCGCCGGCTCTCGGCGACCGCGACGTCATCCATCGTCGTACCCTTGCGGCCGTCGGCCTGCATCAGCAGCTTGAAGTCGTGCGGGCTCGACGCGGTCCTCATCGCGTCCTCGAAGGTGACGCGCCCGGCCTTCACGTGCCCGAACAGCGCCTGGTCGAAGGTCTGCATCCCGTAATAGCCGCCGGAGGAGATCACCTCGACGAGCTTTCCCGTCTGGTCGGAGTCGAGGATCATGTCGCGCACCCGGCCGGTCATCCTCAGGACCTCACAGACCGCGACGCGGCCGCCTTCGGCGCCGGGGACGAGTCGCTGGGAGATGACGCCCTTGATCGTGCCCGCGATCATGCTGCGCGCCTGCGCGTGCTGGTGCGGCGGGAAGAAGTCGAGCATCCGGTTGATCGACTCGGTCGCGTCGACCGTGTGGATCGTCGAGAGCACCAGGTGGCCTGTCTCGGCGGCGGAGAGCGCTGTCTGGACCGTCTCCTCGTCGCGCATCTCACCGATGAGGATCACGTCTGGGTCCTGGCGAAGGACCCTGCGCAGAGCGCGCTTGAACGAAACAGTGTCCATGCCGACCTCGCGCTGGTTGATCGCGGACAGCTTGTCCATGTGCACGAACTCGATCGGATCCTCGATCGTGACGATGTGCTTCGTGCGCGTGCTGTTCATGTGGTCGATCATCGCCGCGAGCGTCGTCGACTTGCCCGAGCCCGTCGTTCCGGTGAGCAGAACGATGCCGCGCTCCTCCTCGGCGAGTTCGGTGACGACCGGCGGCAGCGCGAGCTCTTCGATCGTCGAGATCTTCGTCGGAATCGCGCGGCACGCGAGCGAGATCACGCCGCGCTGCTGGAACGCGTTGACTCGGTAGCGCGCCACGCCGGCGATTTCGTAGGAAAAGTCGACCTCGTGGTCCGCGTGGAATTCGTCGAGCTTGGTTTTGTCCTCGAGCAGCTCGCGGAGCGCGTTTTCGGTGTCCTGCGCGCCCAGCTCGGGGTAGCTCTCCTCGGGCGCGAGCACGCCGTGGACGCGGAACAGGGGTCGCGCTCCGACTTTCAGGTGCAGGTCTGAGCCGTTTTTCTCCACGAGCTCCCGCAACGCGCGACTGACGTCGAACATGCCATCGTGATCGGCAGCGGGCCAGGAGTGCTTGAATCTCCCCGAATCACGTGGACGCGTGCGGGCCAGGGTCGCCGGGGGGACTGCCGACGCCGCAGGGCCACTCGGGACGGACGCGCGCGGACACACGCATTCCGCCCGCTCGCCCGAGGGCGCGGGATCTAGGCGACGTCGCGGAGCTTCTGCGCCTCGGCGAGGCTCTGGAGCTTCTTCAGCGACTGGTTCTCGATCTGGCGGATGCGCTCGCGCGTGACATTGAACGTGCGCCCGACCTCGTCGAGCGTGCGCGGATGCTCACCGCCGAGCCCGTAGCGCAGCTCGAGCACGCGCCGTTCGCGATAGGAGAGGTTCTCGAGCGCCTCGCGCAGAGCCTCCTTGGTGAGGATCTCCGCGGCGCGCTCGTACGGCGACTCGGCGCGCTCGTCGGCGATGAACTGGCCGAACTCCGACTCCTCCTCGTCGCCCACCGGCTTCTCGAGCGACACGGGCGCCTGCGCGGAGCGCTTGATCGAGTCGACCTCCTCGGGGTCGATCCCGGTCACCTCGGCGATCTCGTCAGCGGTCGGCTCGCGGCCGAGCTCCGTGACGAGCTTGCGCTCTGCGCGGCCGATCTTGTTGAGCTTCTCGACCACGTGCACGGGGATGCGGATCGTGCGCGCCTTGTCTGCGAGCGCCCGCGCGATCGCCTGGCGGATCCACCACGTGGCGTACGTCGAGAACTTGAATCCCTTGCGGTAGTCGAACTTCTCCGCCGCGCGCACGAGGCCGAGCGTGCCCTCCTGGATGAGGTCGAGGAACGGCAGCCCCTGGTTGCGGTAGTTCTTCGCGATCGAGACGACCAGGCGCAGGTTCGACTCGACCATCTTCTGCTTCGCGTCGAGGTCGCCGCGCTCGATCCGCTTCGCGAGGTCGACCTCCTCCTGCGCGGTAAGTAGTCGCACCTTGCCGATGTCCTTGAGGAACAGCTGCAGCGAGTCCGTCGTCATATCCGGCTTGAGGTCGAGCTGCGCTTTCGCTTTGCGCCGCCCGCGCTTGTCGGGCGCGCGCTCGAGCTGCGCCGAGGCAGCCGTCGCCGGATCGATGTCCTCGACGAGCTCGATCTCCGCCCGCTCGAGGAAGCCGTGCAGTTCTTCGACGTCGGACTCGTCGAGGTCGAGCTCGGACATCGCCTTCGCTATCTCCGCGAACGAGAGAACGCCGACCTGCTGGCCCTTCGCGAGCAGCCCCTTGACCTCATCCAGCTCCGCTAGATCGACTACTGACATCTGTTCTCGTTCTTCCGACATTTAGTGGCGAGTGCGACGCTCAACTGCCCGGCTGCCGCTCCCGGCGACCTCCCCTCGCGACATACGGCGGATACGCGCCTATCGTTACAGCCAGGACGTCCTGGCAGGGCCATGCTAACGCGTCGCACGCGCGCTGCGAAGGTGTAGCAAGCGCTCGATCTCAGTGTGCGCGATGATGTGCGCGATGAGCGAGGAGACGCAGCGCGACACACCCCCGGCACGCGAGCGCGACGGCGCCGGCGTGCTCGCGAACCTCCCCCGATCTCGCCCACAGCGCTCGAGCGCGCGGCGGACCGCGGCGCGCGATGGCGCATCGAGCGGCGCGGCGCGGCGCGCGAACGCGCCCTCAGCCGACGATCCGCGGCAGGCGGCGAGCGCCTCCCAGCCCGCCGCGAACCGCGCGAGCGGGTCGGCGAGGCGCACCTCGAGCGCGCGCAAGGCGAGAGCGGCATCGGGCTCATCCTCGCGTGCGCGCGCTGGGCGGCCTGCGAGCAGCGCCGCCGGCACGAGAGCCGCGGGCCAGACCGCGGCGACAGGCGCCGCGCGCAAGGGCACCCGCGCGCCGCGCCAGGGCTTCGACAGCGACACCGACTCCACGAGCGGGCCCGTCATGCCCCCGGGCGGCGCCGAGATCCTGACCGCGGCGACAGAGCTGCTTGCCGACGTCGCCAAATCCGGCCTCTCGCGGGGCACGTCGACGGTCAAGGGCATCCTCGAGCGCCTGCACCTGTCCTGAGGCCGAGAGCGCGCGTCTACCCGCAGCGCGTCCGCGGCACGCGTCAATAAGCGCGCGAGCCTCCGCCGCGGGGCGCGTCCGTTCGGCGCCCGCTATTGAGCCCGCGAGCCTCCGCCGACGCGCTGCGCCCGTACGCGCGCGAGCCCTCGCCGAGGCGCCCGTGCGTAGGCGCAAAGGCGCTCCCGCGGCACGCGCTTGTATACTGCCGCACACGCCGAGCTCCTGCGACCCAGGTCGCGGGAGGCGGGGGACCCACTGCGGAGCCGTCTGGAAGGCGGATCCGCTGGGGCGAACGGACCGTCTCGGTCCCAGCGCAGCCACTGGCAGCGCGAGCCCGTCAGCTCACCCCGTAGGCGCACGAAACAGATGCGACGTCTGCCC
>Ga0209577_10002334_pt1 | contig 18331 bp, 17 predicted proteins | sample GraSoiAngelo_109_FD_185874 | JGI IMG/M metagenome (GOLD analysis project Ga0209577, IMG submission 185874) | Grasslands soil microbial communities from the Angelo Coastal Reserve, California, USA - 14_0903_12_20cm (SPAdes) (version 2) | ecosystem: Environmental > Terrestrial > Soil > Grasslands...
GACCACGAGGACAGTGGCCGTGCCATGACCGAGTTCGGGGCCGTGGCCGTGCCACCAGCGGTAACCTTTGGCCAGCAACGCCGCCGGCGCGAGCAAAATCGTAACCAGGTCGAGCTTTCCAGTAGATACCAGCGCGAGCACGCTCACCAGAAGCATCAGGAACAGCGATATTTCAAAATAGCGGCTCAGCGCGGAGGAGGACTGCGCCGAGTCGGGCCGGCGCTCGATGATCGCTGGCGCGGACATGTGTGCGTTCATTTTAACATCGCGGCTCGGCCGCGCTTCGCACCCCGCGCCAATCAGTAATCCTCATTGCCGTTGCTCGTGTCCCTGAGGAATCTGCAACCAGCTCCTGCCCCTGTTATTCTGAGCAAAGCGAAGAATCTCTCAGCAACATAGAAAGAGGGATTCTTCGTTCCCCAAGGCGGAACTCAGAATGACTACTTCGCGTTCTCTAAAGGATCCTAGCTTAGCTAAGCTAGTGCGCGACGGCGCGAGCGGCTGCAGCGATTTTTCTCGTGGCGCTGGAAATGGGCAGACGCTCGATCTCTGCGAGGCGAGGCATACGCACGGCGTCGCTTCGCGGCGCTTGCAAAGCACGTGCCCGCAATGCATGCGGATGCGTGCCGGGTGCCGGCAATTCACGCGACGGCGGCGCGAGCGCAGGCAATTTAGCGAGGCGCACCAGAAACGGCGCGAGCAGAATTCTGCGGAACGTGACCGTGTGTCGCGCCGGCGCCAAAGGTTCGAGCTGCGCCGTGATCCCGAACGTCGATTGGAGATAGCACGCGAGTTTTTCGGGCGCCGTTCTCGCGGATCTAATCGCTGGGAAATGCCACAAAGCTGAAAATAGATTGCTGTGCTGGCTTTTTTGCCGCAGGAGTAGCGTGCGCCCGCGCGGGTCGAGTAAGACGGCCGCTGAGAGCGCTAGGCGAATCAGCTTCGGTTTACGTCGTGGCGTGGGCAGGCGCCACGCAATCCCGAGCGCGTGCGCCCGGCACCAACGCGCTACCGGGCACGAGGCGCACTGCGGCGCGCGCGGCGTGCAGAGCGTGGCGCCCAACTCCATCATGGCCTGGTTCCAGTCGCCTGCTCCTGTGATGGGCGCGCCTGCGGCAAACGCGGCTTGCGCCGGAAGCAGCGCGTTCGCGGCTCTGGCGAGGTCCCGCCATTTTTTTGGCCGCCGCAAATCGCCGCCAATCGCGCCCAGCCGTGCTAGCACGCGCGCGACGTTACCGTCGACGACGGCGTGCGGCTCACCGTAAGCAATGCTCAGCACGGCCGCGGCGGTGTAATGCCCGACCCCGGGCAGCGCCAGCGCTTCCTCGATGCATCTCGGGAATTCGCCGCCGTGACGCGTCACGATCTGCTTCGCGGCGCGATGCAGATTGCGCGCCCGGCTGTAATAGCCGAGACCGGCCCACGAGCGCAGCACGGTGTCGAGCCGCGCTCGAGCGAGCGCGTCGATTGTAGGGAAGCGCGTCAGGAACCGGCGGTAATAAGGAAGTACCGCCGGGACCCGCGTCTGCTGCAGCATGATTTCGGAGATCCACACGCGGTAGGGATCGCGCGTCCTGCGCCAGTCGAGGTCACGCTTCGCTCCGGCGAACCAGCCGAGCAACTCCGTTTGAAACGCTGGCAGCTCGGCAGGTGGAATTATTTCGGTCTTACGTTGCGCTGCGGCAGACACCAAGACGGGCATCGCGCTATTGTCGCACGCAGTGCAAGCGCCGGCGCCGAGCGGCGGTATATTCACTCCAAGAAGGCGACGTAGGAGGTACTCCACAGGCTGGTGGGCATTGAGCCGCGCGGCTGGGCCGTGAGGATAATCTTGAAGGTTTGCGGCAAGTCTACAAGCTCGCTGAGCACGGAACGATCGGCATCGCCGGGCGCAGCCGAAGCCAGATAGCGCAGAATCTCGTAGATGATCTCGCCTGCCGGCGCCATGGGCGTCTCGAACGCGCCGCTGCGGAAAGCCAGCACGGAATTGATTTCATAGAAATGCCAGGCCAGGCTGGCGGAAAGCGCAACGCCGCGCTCGAAAATGGCGTCGCGGGATTCGCGTGGCTTGCCCTCGGCGGGAATCGCTGCATCGAGCACCAGCAGGACTCGGCGCTCGTCTTCGCGGGCGAATTCGCGCACTTGCAACGACCCGGTCCGTGCCGAAGCCTTCCAGTCCACGTGGCGCGCGCTATCGGACGTCTGGTAATCGCGGATGGAGTAGAGGTCGTGGCCGCGCCCCCGGGTGAAACTTTCGAGTTCGCCCGTCACCAGGGGCAGGATTTCGTAAAACTCTTCGCTCGGAGCTACGGACGGATAGACCAGAGCTTCCATCCGCGATTTGACCTGGCGCGTTTTCTCCAGAAAACCGAAGGGAAACTTCGTCTGCAGTCCGATACTATCCTGGCGATAAATGCCGCGGTGCGGAAAAACGAGCTCCACGGCCTGCTGCATTTTCTGCTGCGGCGGCAAGTGAGGAAAGTAAACGGGCGTGGTGAGAATGTCGCTGGCTCGTTTTCTTGCGCGCTTGGCAGTCGTACCCGTGCGTGCGCTACGCTGCGTATCCGCGTGCACGCCGCGAGGCGCGCTTTCGGCTTTCCGCTGCGATCGCGACGTCCGCGCGCCCACCAGGCACAGCGAAAACGAGGGCAGCATGGCTTTGTGATTCTCCAGCTCGGCCAGCGCCAGAACCGGCTGATTGGCGAAGATATGCTCGGGCAAATCGAGCCGCAGCTCGACGCCGCTCAGAACCACTTGCGAAATGATTCCGGAGATCAGGATTCCACCCAGCAGGCAGGACAGGGTCACGAAGAGCAGATTATTGCCGGTATTGAGCGCGGCCAGTGCGATGACAAGAATTCCGGCCAGATAGACGAGCCCTTCCCGCGTCACGCGGTAATCCATGCGATAAGCGAGCCATTGCAGGGACGTGCGGCGGGCCAAGGCTGGGACCATCGTGAAAGCCACCCAGCCGGATACCGCCAGAGCACTCAGTGCAGAGAGCGCCGCCGTCCAGGTTCTGCCGTCCTCCGCCGCGACACTCGAATACAGCGCCAACAGCAGCGCAGCACCTAATGCGACGACGGAGATGGCGAAGGAACGCCAGCCGGACCAGTCCACGTTGCGCGTCGCTGAGTCTACATGCGAGCGTTTAGCAAGCGCGCACAGGCTGCGGGTGATAGCAGCGGTATTCACGTGTCACCTACAGCGGAACGCGGGTGGCTTCGATGATCTCGGCAAGGATGGCTTCGGCCTGTGTGGTTTTCTTCTGGGTTGTGGCGTAGCGCACGTTCACCACGACGCGGTGTGCGAAGACCGGCAGCACCATTTGCTTGAAATCGTCGGGCAGACAGAAGTCGCGCCCCGCGATGAACGCGCGGGCCTGGGCCGCGCGTTGCAGCATTAGAGAGCCGCGCGGACTGACGCCGAGAAGCAGCCGCTCGTTTTGCCGCGTCTTTTCGATGATCTCCAGAGCGTAGTCGAGCAGGCTCTCGTCTACCCGCACGGCTGCGGCGGCCTGCTGCATGGCCAGGACGTCGCCTGCTTCCATCACCGGCTGCACGCTGGCGCCGCTATGCGCGTCGGCACGGCTGCGCAGAATTTCCTTTTCGTTTTCGCGAGAGGGATAGCCCATGTGGATGCGGATCAGGAAGCGGTCCATTTGCGATTCGGGCAAGGGATAGGTGCCGTGGTGCTCGATGGGATTTTGCGTGGCCAGCACCATGAAGGGCTGCGGCAGCGCATGCGTCCGCGCGTCTACCGTCACTTGCGCTTCGTTCATGGCTTCGAGCAGGGCCGACTGCGTCTTTGGCGTGGTGCGGTTGATCTCATCGGCCAAAACGATGTTGGCGAAAATCGGGCCCGGCTTGAATTCAAACTGTTGCTCGGCTTGATTGAACACGCTGATGCCCACGACGTCGCTCGGCAGCATGTCCGAGGTGAATTGGACGCGCTGAAACGAGCAGTGGAAGGAATGTGCCAGCGCCTGCGCCAGCGTCGTTTTGCCCACTCCCGGCACATCTTCGATCAGCAAATGGCCTCGCCCCAGCAGGGCCACTAGCGCCAGATCGATAGCTTCGTCCTTGCCGCGAATGGCGCTCGCAACGGCGCGCTGCAACTGCGAGATCGGCGAGGACGTGGCCACCGTAGTCATGGCGATGTTCGGCGCGTTCATTGACGCTTCCTGAAGCATCTGCTACAAACAGCGAACGCGGGCGATTAGCTCAGTGGTTAGAGCGCTCCCCTCACACGGGGATTCAGCCCGTTGACCAAGTTAGGTTCGCTTAGCCCACGTTGAAAAGCAACCCATTTAGCCCGCGCGGTTTCTCAGTTTGTTAACGGTGATGCACCCGCTAACGGGGGTTCCCAAGACCATGAAGCAACGGACGCCCGCAGTAATCACTGGCCCCGAACTCGCTGCCATTTTGACTAAACTCGCCAACCATTTGCGGACTTGGCCGGAGACTGAAGTCATTCAGGTGAGACACGATTCCAAGCAGGGCATCGCCCCTCCGTCTCTCTCTGTAGTTATCGAGTTCGACCCTGCAGGCGTGAACTGGTTACGCTTCGCTCGATGATGAATCAAGCGCGTAAGGAGCGTAAGCTCCGGTTAGCTGACATCCCGCATTTCCCGATGCCTCAGGACTCGAAGCCCCGCACAGGATTCGTCAATCCGGACGTATTCAATCAACTCCGGGCTGCGATGCCGAAGCATCTGCACCTGCTGATTACGTTTCTCTATTACACCGGTTGCCGCATAGGAGCCGCCAAGCTGATTACCTGGGCGATGGTGAGCAAGGACTGCAAAGAGCTTGAGTTGCCCGGCGAGATTACGAAGAACGGCGAGCCGCTGACGTTGCCTCTGGTCGGCAAGGGCCTTGAGCAAGTGTCCACGATGCTGAAGAAGCAATTCCGTAAGGACGGCCCGGTGTTCGACGCGACGAATCTCCGTAAGGAGTGGGCCGCCGCGTGTCACAAGCTCGGGCTCGGTGTGAAGGACGGCTGGCGCTATCAGGGATTAAAGATTCATGACCTCCGGCGTTCCGCTGTACGCAATCTGGTCCGCGCTGGCGTGAGAGAGGACGTGGACATGACGATAAGCGGCCACAAAACGCGCGAAGTATTCAGCCGATACAACATCACAGATGCGACAGATATTCACGAGGCCCTGATTAAAGGTTGGTCAGTATGCCAAGATTCAAACGCAGAAGTCACGCTGTGCGTAGCCGCTTACTTGGCCGCCTATCATGGCAGCGTGCTGGACATTTCTCTCGCCCATGATTTCCCTCCCCTTGCGCCACAAAGCCAGCATCCCGAGGCAGAGCAGCCCGGTGGCGAGCAGGAGGAAATTAGGGGGCTCAGGGACAGTGCTGGTAGTGAGGCCTGTAATCCCTATGTAGTCGCCTGAAAGCGTGAAAGAGGAAATGTCGTTGCTCGACTCCTGGAAACCTAAGAACATCGAACTGTCGGTGGAACCGTCCGTTGTGAATGTAAGGGCGTCCGACTCAATCAGGTTTCCGCCTGAGTCAAATACCGATATGCTCGCCCCCGGACCATAGCCTGGGGCGTAATTTAGCAAACCCCCTACACCCGATATCGGTGTGCTAAAGGCAAAAGTCATCGTTCCCGAACTGGTATTCAGACCGGCCATGGGTCCCAGCGAGCCGTCCCAAAATCCGTTGCTTGCAAAACCATAGCCGTAGGGGTAGCCGAAGACGGACCACGAGTTCGACGAGAACCAAGTGATTCCCGAACCGAACGTTTGTGGTCCAGCTCCGAAGAGGTCCACGGCTGGCATCGCTTCCAGGGTGCCACCTGGAAGGGATGTGGTTTCGTTCGCTCTCACGGAGACGGCGGCGAGGAGCATCACCGCTACAATTAGTACCGCTGAAGTTAGTACCGCTGAAGTCAGTTTTTGCATTTGGTCCTCTCTGAGCACGTTTGGACATAAGCATTTGGGGTGCCACTGTGCGGGTCTGTTACCGCCCCCGAATCGCAAAGACTTATTTCGTGGGGACGCCGCAGGGTGCGGCAATGCCCGAATCACACGCGGAAGCGCAATGGAAGAAATGAGCAACTGTTTGCCACGCTGTGATGGCGGCTAGCTGTCGCGCGCTTAGGTGGTGCATCCAAATGGGTGCGCGCCACGTTTTCGAGCGGTACAACATCACCAATACGCGGGACGTGTGCGGTGAGTATGCTAAGATTCAGCGGCGCACGTCTCGCGCAAATGCCCAAAAAGGCGCGGTGATGCACCGGTGAAGCAACTAGTACACTCCCTTTTTGATGCAGAAGTTGTAAGTTGAAAGTGTTCAGCAAGATGGGCGATTAGCTCAGTGGTTAGAGCGCTCCCCTCACACGGGAGAGGTCCAAGGTTCAAGTCCTTGATCGCCCACCATCCGGATTCTCACATCAGCCAGATTCTCCATTCTGCCATCGTTGCGCACTGCGTGGAAAACAATCGTCGCCTCGATGTGCCCAAGAAGTGCAGCGTTAAGGATTTTCCAGGCTAACGAACTCAACAGGACTGGGGCTGTTTCCGCATCCCACTGCCTCACAAAAAGCCGCACGCCGCCCAAATTCGATATCGTCATGCGGATCGCGTTTTCGCTAAGCCAAGTAGGAGTCGATACCTTAAGCGTCGAGCTCGCTTTTTGCTACGAGAGCTTGTTCCGGATCTACGAATGGCCGAAGTAAGACCTGGGGATTGGGATCAGTGAGCGTCAACGCACGATTCTAGGACCATGTTCAAAGTGGCGAATACAAGCGCAGCAACGCCGGATATAATGGCGCGTATCTGCAACCAATCTTGCCCGTGATTCAATAGCAGCGAAGGCGGGGGCGACGATGACGACGGTAGTTCGGTTTCTGCAGTTCTTCACGCTGGGCACCTGGATTGGCTCTGTGCTCTACTTTGGGGCGATTGTGGCTCCCGCGGCGTTCTCCGTCCTCACCCCCGACCAAGCAGGGGCGCTGATAGGCTTGACGCTAGGCCGCTTGCACCTGATGGGAATTGTGGCCGGCGTGATCTATCTGCTGGTGACGGCGATCTGGGCGCGTTCGGCTGCGGCGCTGCTGCGTCCCGCGTCGCTCCTGGTGTTCGCCATGGTGGTGCTGACGTTCGTGTCGCAGTTCTGGGTGAGCGGAACAATGGACGCTCTGCGCGCGCAAATGGGCTCTGTCTCCGCCACGCCGGCCACAAACCAACTGCGGGTCTCCTTCGACCGCCTGCATCGCATTTCCGTGAACTTGGAGCTGGCCGTGCTCGTGGCTGGGCTGCTTGCGCTAATCTTTACGAGTCGCATTCCAAGGAATGCCCCTTGAGCCAGCCGCCTTCGCACTAGCGCATCCAAGAAGGTCTGTGTCTCAACTTTCTATGCTCGATCCGAGCGATCCTGACCGTTGGCCTCCGCTTCGCCATTCGCGCTAAAGTAGAGTTGGCGCGTTGCTGAATGAGCGCGTTTTGTAATCCTCGGCGGCGAGAGCACGATGGACTTGAATTTGGATTACCTGCGTGCATGGCGCGGCAAAACGGAATCACGAGCCGACGAGGTAACCCCCGCCCCAATCGCCGCTTTATCGGCGACGCTCGACCGGGATGATCCATTCCCGCGAGCCGGAGATCCGCTGCCGCCGCTCTGGCATTGGCTCTATTTTCTCCCTATTCCTCGTCAGTCCGAATTGGGGCACGACGGCCACGCGAAACGCGGCGGCTTTCTTCCTCCTGTTCCACTGCCACGTCGGATGTTCGCTGGCGATCGTGTTCAATTCCATCGCCCATTGCGCGTAGGGGAGACGATCTCGCGTTTCTCCCGCATTGTCGACGTGAACTGTAAGCAAGGGCGCAGCGGCCCGCTGATCTTCGTGGTGGTGCGGCACGAAATCAGCGACCGCGAGGGCGTCGCCGTGGTCGAGGAGCACGATATCGTTTACCGCGAAGATCCCAAGGCGAACGATCCGGTGACGCCGTCGCAGAAGCCGCCTTCCAGTGCGGCATGGACTCGGGAAATCCGTCCGGAAGAGACGCTTCTATTTCGCTATTCGGCTCTAACCTTCAACGGCCACCGCATTCACTACGACCGCCGCTACGCGACCGAAGTGGAAGGTTATCCGGGCTTGGTCGTGCACGGGCCCTTGATCGCGACTCTGCTGCTTGACCTCTTGCGGCCAAATGTTGCCGATGCCAACGTCGCATCGCTGTCGTTCCGCGCGGTGCGACCTCTGTTCGATACGGCGCCATTCTCGGTGTCCGGTAAAGTCGCCTCGGACGGAAAGACTGCGCAATTGTGGGCCTCGGATTCCGAAGGATGGCTGGCGATGGAGGCCACAGTGGGATTGGGATGAGCAGGCCGAACAAGCGCCGGGAGTCGATTTTGTGCTGAATGCTCCGGATGAGTATCAGGAGTTGCGCCGCTCCGTGCGTGAGCTGTGCGAAGAATTTCCCGCCGAGTATTTCCGGCGCGTCGATGAACAGCGTTCCTATCCTGAAGAATTCGTGAAGGCGCTGACAAAAGCGGGATGGCTGGCCGCGCTGATTCCTGAAGAATATGGCGGTTCCGGGCTCGGATTGACGGAGGCCTCGGTTATTTTGGAAGAGATCAATCGCTCGGGCGGCAATTCAGGGGCGTGCCATGGACAGATGTACAACATGGCCACACTGTTGCGCTACGGTTCGGAGGAACAGAAGCGCGCGTATCTGCCGAGGATTGCCAGCGGAGAATTGCGCCTGCAATCCATGGCCATTACGGAGCCGACAGCCGGCACAGATACGGCGAAGATCACCACGACGGCGGCGAAAGCCGACGGCCGCTACATTGTGAATGGCCAGAAGGTGTGGACTTCGCGCGTGCAGCATTCCGATCTGATGATTCTGCTGGCGCGCACGACGCCGCTCTCAGAAGTTGCGCGCAAAACCGAGGGAATGTCGCTCTTTATTGTCGATCTTCGCATGGCGATGGCGCAGGGCCTCAAGGTGCGCCCGATTCCAAACATGGTCAACCACGAAACGAACGAACTCTTTTTCGATCATGTCGAGATTCCCCTGGAAAGCCTGATTGGAGAAGAAGGCAAGGGATTCAAATACATCCTGGATGGGCTCAATGCCGAACGCGTTCTCATCGCCGCTGAGTGCATCGGAGATGGATATTGGTTCATAAATAAGGTGACGAAGTACGCCAAAGAACGCGTCGTATTCGGGCGGCCGATCGGACAGAACCAGGGTGTGCAGTTTCCCATTGCGAAGGCCTTTATCAAAATCGAGGCCGCTAACTTGATGCGCTTCAAAGCATGCTCGCTATTTGATGCGCAGAAGCGCTGCGGCGCAGAAGCCAATATGGCTCTGCTTTCGGCCGCGGAGGCTTCCTGGGAAGCTGCCAACGCGTGCTTGCAGTTCCATGGCGGGTTTGGCTTTGCGGCCGAGTACGACGTGGAACGCAAGTTTCGCGAAACGCGGTTGTACCAGGTCGCGCCGATCTCGACGAACCTGATTCTGTCCTATGTGGCAGAGCATGTGCTGGGTCTGCCGCGATCGTTTTAGAACTGATATGGGATTACTTGCTCCACGTTCCTATCTTTTCGTGCCTGGCAATCGCCCAGACCGCTACGCGAAGGCGCTGGCTGCCGGAGCGGATGCAGTCATCGTCGATCTCGAAGACGCCGTTCCCCCCAATGACAAGCCGTCGGGGCGCGCCTCTCTGGCCGCATGGCTCTCACCGGAACACCCTGTTCTGATTCGCGTCAACAGTTCCGAAAGCCAATGGTTTCGCGAAGACCTTGCCCTCTGCAAAAAGCCGGGCGTAGCGGGAGTGCTTCTGCCCAAGGCGGAAGGAGCGGAAGACATTCGCGCCATTGCCGAGCATTCTGCTTCCGCGACGCCCATTTTGCCGCTGATTGAGACTGCGCGCGGGTTCTGGAATGCGCACGCGCTCGCGCAAGGTCCCAAAGTCCAGCGCTTTATCTTTGGCACCATCGATTTTCAACTCGATCTGGGAATCCAGGGAGAGGAAGAGGAGTTGCTGTATTTTCGCTCGCAGCTCGTTTTAGTATCGCGAGTTGCGGGTCTCGAGCCACCGGTCGACGGAGTTACGACTTCGATCGACGACCTCGAACGCATACGCACCGATACACTTCGCGCCAGGCGCCTCGGCTTTGGCGCTAAGCTATGCATCCATCCGCGGCAGGTCAGCCCGGTGAATGTATGTTTGGAGCCGACCGCGGAAGAAGAGAGTTGGGCGAGACGCATTATGGAAGCGGCGGAAGCGGTTCACGGCGCGGCGGTTTCGGTTGACGGAAAAATGGTGGATCGCCCTGTGATAGCGCGGGCGGAGACCGTCCTCGCACGAATCAAGCAGCGCGGCCAGCGCTGAATTGAGGAGAGCGATTCCGTTGCCGAGCGTGTCAGCGTTCGATGACGCGCGGGACACGAAAATAAGGCGGGCTGGCATCGGGCGCGCCGGCGAGCACGTCGCTAACGACGTCGCACGGTGTGGGTTTGTCCTGGCGAAGCGGAGTGCCTGCGGCGGCTTGGCCCGAAGCGGCGGGAGGCGCAACCTGCGCCATGGGCTCGACGTTGGTAGTATCGACCTCGTTCAGTTTCTCGACGTAAGTCAAAATTGAGTCGAGCTGGCGCGAAAACATTTCGATTTCGGCTTCGGTCAGATCGAGATGAGCGAGTTCGGCGACCCGCAAAGCATCTTCGCGCGTGATTTTCATTTATGCTCTCAGGAAGCCCTTGCGCCCGCGGGTGCAGCTTCGCGGCGCGCGTATTTATTGGCCACGTAATCGTCCACCAGCGCCTGGAACTGCGCGGCAAGATCGTCGTACGTGCCGCGCAGTGTGGTGAAGTGCTGGCCATCGATATACACCGGGCAACTGGGAGCTTCGCCTGTGCCCGGCAGACTGATGCCAATATTGGCAGCGCGGGATTCGCCCGGTCCGTTCACGATGCAACCCATCACGGCAAGGGTCATGGATTCGACGCCTTCGTGTTGCTGCTTCCATTCCGGCATTTTGTCGCGCACATAGCCCTGAATGCGTTCGGCGAGCTGCTGAAAAGTGGTGCTGGTAGTGCGGCCGCACCCGGGGCAGGCAGTCACGCTGGGGACGAAGGCGCGGAGGCCGAGCGCCTGCAGCAATTCGCAGGCAGAGTAAACCTCTTCGCGGCGATCGCCTCCCACACGGGGAGTGAGGGAGATGCGAATCGTATCGCCGATACCTTCGTTGAGCAGAATGCCCATAGCCGTTGAAGACCAGATGGCGCCCTTCATACCCATGCCGGCCTCGGTAAGCCCGAGATGCAAAGGCTGACGGGTGCGCTTGGCGAGCGTGCGGTAGACCGTGATCAAGTGCAGCGGGCGCGAAACTTTGCAGGAGATGATGATCTGATCTTCACGCAGTCCGCATTGTAGCGCGAGTTCGGTGGATTCCACGGCGGAAAGAACCATGCATTCGTTGATGATTTCGTCGGAGTTGAGGCCGAGATTGCCGTCGGTATTCTCCTGCATTTTGTGCATGACCAGCTCTTGATTAAGCGATCCGCCGTTGACGCCTATGCGCACCGGCTTGCCGTTGTCGCGGGCAACGCCGCAGATCGTGGCGAACTGTTCGTCACGGCGCTTGCCGGCGCCAACGTTGCCGGGATTGATGCGATATTTATCGAGTGCGCGGGCGCAGTCGGGATATTTGGTCAGCAGGACATGGCCGTTATAGTGAAAATCGCCGATGAGCGGCGCTTCGCAGCCGGCGTCGAGCATGCGCTTCTTGATTTCGGGAACAGCGGCAGCGGCTTTGGGGACGTTTACCGTGACGCGCACCATTTCCGAACCGGCGGCGGCAAGCTCGAGGCATTGCTGCACGGTGGGAGCGATATCGGCGGTGTCGGTATTGGTCATCGACTGGATGACGATAGGAGCGCCTCCACCGACGGTCACGCGGCCGACTTTGACAGCATGAGTTTGGTGTCTATGGGTCACGAACGCTCCGCGCCTGGTTTCGACTGATTCACCACGAAGGCACCCTTCCTCTTACGCGAGCATGAATTATATCGCGAATCGCACTGCGCTCGCCTCTTCGCTGGCGCATTGAAGGCTTGTTCCTGGTCGAGACTCAACTTAACGCTAAGCTGCTCGTGCTCCCCCCCTTTTTTGCAAATGCTCATTGCCAAATAGCGCTCAACTGGGCCTCACCGCTTGGGTTCGAGGCCGAGGGCAGGGGCGACGGCGCGCATGGCGGCGATGCAGGTAGCGATGTGGTCTTCGATGGGAACGCCGAGCTCCTGGGCGCCGCGCGTAAGGTCGTCGCGGCTGACGCCACGGGCGAAGGCTTTGTCCTTCATCTTGCGCTTCACGGAATCGGCTTCGACTTCGAAGATAGTCTTGCCGGGCTTGACCAGCGAGCATGCGGTGAGAAAGCCGGCCATTTCGTCGCAGGCGAAGAGCGCGCGATCGAGCGGAGTTTCACGGCCGACGCCAGTGTAATCGGCATGTGCGAGGATGGCATGGAGCATCTCCTCGGGATAGCCCCGCTCGCGGAGGATTTTAGTTCCCGACGAAGGATGGCCTTCGCTCGCATGGTGCTCCTGATTGGGCCAGCGCTCATAATCGAAATCGTGTAGCAGCGCTGCGAGTCCCCAGAGTTCCTCATCGGCTCCGGATTTGCGTGCATAGGCGCGCACACAGGCCTCCACCGCCAGGGCATGTTTGCGGAGATTTTCGTTCTGGGTGAATTCGCAAAGCAGGGTCCAGGCGTCGTTTCGGGTGGGCATCATGGCGATATTTTATTTTGTCCCGGGAGAATGCACGACATGCAGCAATGAGCAATGAAAAACAAACACCAGAAAATGGGGGTGAGGAAGGGCTACTAACCCAATGGATCCAGGCCACTACGTCGAATTTCCCAAACGGTGTCCCAATTTCATTTCGGCCTGGTCAGCCGAGTCCCCGAACCTTTGGGCCCGACGTTTGCCGCAAACATTTGCCCCCATTCACCATCACCGAACTGTACCAGGCTCTTGGTTATCTCATTAAAGATCTGGATATCGTTCGAAGTGAACACCCAGGCCAGCAGGTGACCTCGCCACTGCGTGGTCATAGACATGATAAGAACGGGCGCGGAAGCTAGGTTTCCATTGACGATAGGCCGACCGGCGCCGGAATTCACGTGGATCTTCTGGTTGCCCAGCTCATACCACAGCGGCTCCAGCATCCGCTTGATCCCGGGCTGGGAGACGAAGCTCATCGCGATGGAGCCAAGGGCATCGTTCTCGTTCTTTTGCAGCTCTGCCGGCAGGCAAACCCGGACTATTTCGATCATCAATATCTTCGCGGAGACCGGCTCGGGTTTTCGGGACTCCTTATACTCTTTCGACTCGTCTGTCCACACCCCGTCGAGATTCGCGACTCGTTGTGGTCCTCTGTCCTCCGGTAGTTCGGCCTCGAGCAGAGGGCGCTCGCAACGCTTCGCTTCCACCTGCTCGGGATCATTGGCGCCTGAAACACTGGAGACGTCTTGATGGCCGCGCTCCTTCTCTGCATTGGCGTCCAACGTACGCATCTCGATTGGATAGTGAAAGTGGAGGTTCAGCTCCTTGTCATAGAATTCGCCTGGCTTTGCCGCCGTTACCGGCTTCACCTTCCGTCTCGCTGCGGTCTTCGACGCAGACGCCGGCGCCTTTGGCTTGGCCTCTTGCTGGCCGCTCGCAGACGGCACCAGCCCGCAGACCAGAATCATCAGTATCGTCGCCGGAAGAGTGTCGCGAACTCGCCGCAAGACCTTGCACCCCTGTATCGCTGCAAAATTGGGTTCGTGCCGGGTATTTCCGGACGCTCGTGAAAAAGCACCGCTATTCGAGAGCGTAGCATAGCCGAACCGGTCTTCCCGCACAATCGTCGAGTCACGGTCTGCGGCGTTAACGGGCGAAAAACCGGAGAAAACCGCAGTTTTCTAAGGGTCAACGGTAGTTTTACTTAGGAAAGAGTACAGAAAATACTTGACAACAGGTAGGCCACACCCGCAATATTCGTGACGCGCCAGCTTCTGCCTTCCCTTGAAGACGCTTCACGTCCTCCTAATCCGCATGCCGGAAATCACGCAAATGAGGAGCTGCTGGTGTCGGACAAAAACAGCAACGGCAACAATGAGAACAAGGAACTAGATATGGATCGTGAGGTGATTCGCTGTAAGAGCTGCGGTCTGGTTCAATACCGCACGAACTCCGGAAATTGCCGCCGCTGCCTGCGCCTGCTGCCGCCGAAGGTGGAATTTCTGATTCCACCCCCGGTGACACAAGAACTCCCCGGCGATAACCGCCAACTTTTTGAGAAGTGGCCGAACCGCGAAACGGTGGAAAACATCGGTCATCGCATTCGCCAGTTGCGGGAATCGCGCGGGATGACGCAGAGCCAGCTTCAGGCAAGGTCGCGGGTCTCGCGGTCGTATCTTTCCCGCATCGAAAGCGGGCAGATGACCCCCAGTCTGGGAACGCTTGAGAAGATCTCTGAAGCCCTAGGCGTGGGACTTAACCGCTTCTTTATCCCGGAATCGAATGGCGAGGCGCTGCTCGAAGACCCTTTCATTCAGGGACTGCGGCCCTTCTTGCGCCAGCTCGACTGGGAGCAGTGGCAGGGCATCCTGAAGAGGCTGCAGGCCATCAGCGACCACGTCTCCACGAGCGGCCAGATGCGCACGATGCCGCCGGTGGCGCCGAAGCCACTGGTGCTGGCTCGCCGTCCGCAGCCGGCGGTGATGGGCCGCCGCTAGTGCTGACGACGCCGGCCTAAAAGTCGGCGCTGCATCGTAGTTCCGCTCCGACACCGAATTCAACAGTGCGCCGGTTCCGTATCACGACGAAACCGGCGCACTGTTTTTTTTTTGCCGTTGTATCGCGGTCCGATTTCAGCAGTCCAGCGGAGTCCACCGACCTCTGGAACCCGAGGTGAAGCCGCCCCCCTACCTCAACCACACGCGGATGGTCAGGCGAAGCGGACTTTGACGTCCGGGCGCTTCTCGAGGTGCACAGAATCGATGAAGCGCACCTGGCGCTCTTCGAGGTTCATGACCAGCGAATGCGTGCGGGTACCGTCGCCGAAGAAGCGCACGCCCCGCAGGATATTACCGTCAGTGACGCCGGTGCAGGCGAAGATGATCTGACGGCCGGGAGCGAGATCTTCGGTTTCGTAAATGCGCTTGGGGTCAGTGATGCCCATTTTGGCCAGGCGTTCCTGATGTTCGGCCTTGCTGACCACCAGGCGCGCCAGCATCTCGCCATTGAGGCAACGCAGCGCCGCGGCGGTGAGCACGCCTTCGGGGGCGCCGCCTGTGCCCATGACAGCATGAACGCCGGCGCCGACGACGGCCGCGGAGATGCCGGCGGAAAGATCGCCGTCGCTGATCAGGCGGATGCGCGCGCCGGCGGCGCGAATATCTTCGATGAGCTTTTGGTGGCGGGGGCGGTCGAGAACGATGACGACAAGATCTTCTTTGTCGCGGTTGAGACGCCGAGCGATGGCGCGGATATTGTCGATCACGGGCGCGTCAAGGTCGATCGCGCCCTTGCAACTCGGGCCGACCACGATTTTTTCCATATATAGGTCGGGCGCGTGAAGCAGGCCGCCTTTTTCGCTGGCAGCCAGGACGGTGATGGCGTTGGGGGCGCCGGTGGCACAAAGGTTGGTGCCTTCGAGGGGATCAACAGCGATATCGACGGCGGGATAATGGTAGTTCTGATTGTGCACGGCGGCGCCGACTCTCTCGCCAATGAAAAGCATGGGCGCTTCATCACGTTCGCCTTCACCGATGACGACGGTGCCGTCCATCGGAACGTGATCCATCACCTGACGCATAGCTTCGGTGGCGGCCTGATCGGCCTTATGACGATCGCCGGTACCCATGGTGCGCGCGGAGGCGATGGCCGCCTGCTCGACCACGCGCAGCAGTTCCAAGCTGAGCTGAATTTGCATCGCTCCTCTTGTTGAATTGGCCACGACCAAGGGGCCTAATGATAATCAACTCGAAGCGGATGGCAAAGCACGTTTCCTAGACGAAGGCAGAGAGGCCGGTGATGCGCTCTCCGATCACGAGGCGATGAATGTCGTGTGTGCCCTCATAAGTGGAGACGGATTCGAGGTTGTTCATGTGGCGCATGACGCAGTAGTCGTCGACGATGCCATTGGCGCCGAGAATATCGCGGGCCTTACGCGCGGTCTCGAGGGCCATCCAGACGTTATTCATCTTCAGCATGGAGACGTGCTCGGGCGTGGCGCGGTCTTCGTCTTTGAGCCGGCCGACCTGCAGGGCCATCAATTGCGCCTTGCTGATTTCCGTGATCATCCACACGAGCTTATCCTGTACGAGTTGGTGGGCGGCGATGGGCTTATTTTCAAACTGGCGGCGCGTCTTGGCGTATTCGAGCGCCGTCTGGTAACAGGCCATGGCGGCGCCGATGGCGCCCCAGCCGATTCCATAACGCGCTTGCGTGAGGCAGGAGAGCGGGCCGCGCAAGCCTTCGACGCCGGGCAGCAGGTTTTCGGCGGGGATTTCGCAATCGTTGAAAGACAGGCCGGACGTGATCGAGGCGCGCAGTGATAATTTGCCGTGCACGTCCCAGGACTTGAATCCGGGCGTGCCCTTCTCGACGAGAAAGCCGCGAATGCGACCGTCTTCGGTTTTGGCCCAAACCAGGGCCACGTCGGCCAAGGAGCCATTAGTGATCCACATTTTTTCGCCGTTGAGCACGTAGCCGCGGCCCCGGCGCACGGCACGCGTAAGCATTCCCGCCGGATTGGAACCGAATTGTGGCTCGCTCAAGCCGAAGCAGCCAATGACTTTCACGCTGCGCAGGGCGGACAGCCATTTTTCCTTCTGCTCGGAAGAACCGAAGGCGTGGATGGGATACATCACCAGCGCACTTTGCACGGACACAAAGCTGCGCAGGCCTGAATCACCGCGTTCGAGCTCCTGCATGACCTGGCCGTAGGCGACGTTGGACATTCCGGCGCAGCCATAGCCGCTAAGATTGGCACCGAAGAATCCCAGCTCAGCCATCTGCGGAACCAAGTGCATAGGAAAAGTGGCCTCGCGATTGTGCTTCTCAATCATCGGCAGGACTTCCCGATCAACAAATTCGCGCGTCGTCTGGCGCACGAGCCGCTCGTCGTCATTCAGTAAAGAATCGACTTCGAGAAAGTCGACACCCGGGAAACCAGGCATGTCATCTCCGCGGACGAAGGACCGATTGTACACCTTCGGCAGAGGCGTGCGACCTGCCCGGACTTCTACTGGGCTTTCGACGAAACAGGTGCGATTGACACGCCGAGGCGCTCCGCATATTCTCGGGGCTGAATGAGTTCTGGAAAATCTCCGGTGCAAGGTAAGCGGCGAAACTATGTGATTGTGGGTGTCGTTCTACTGACGATTTGCAATTCCGCACTCGCGCATCACGGAAGCGCAATGTATATGAAAAAAGCCATCGTCTTGAAGGACGTTAGGGTGACGAAATTCATGTGGCAGAATCCCCACACCCTGGTTTTGTTCGACGCAAAAGATGAGAAGGGCAATGTCGTACATTGGGCGGCGGAGGCCGGCAGCGCCGGTGCGATTCGCCTGCTGGGCTGGAATAAGTACTCGTTGAGACCGGGGGACGCGATTACGGTTTACCTCTGGCCATCGAAATTCGAGGGTACCGCCGGACGTCTCGAGAAGATCGTACTGGACGATGGCCGGACCTTAAAAGACAGCGACCGAGAGGATCAAGGGGATATCAATAGATATTAGGGCGATATGAGGGTGGGCTGCGCGTGGGTGCTGGATCAGAATTTGTTCATTCTGCAAGAGGTAAAGTGAATGCGGAATCTTTCTAAGAAAACAATCGTGGGCCTGGCGGGAGTATTTCTTTTTGCGTCCTGTGCCGCGGCACAGAATAAGCAGCAGGCTGAGCCACCCCCGCCCCTGCGAGAAGGCAGCGCCAGTATACTGGACAAATTAGCCAACGAAGGTACGGGTGGCGCAGCGCCCAAACACGACCTGACCGGCTTTTGGGGATCGAGCGTCGGGCAGAAGATCAATCAGATTCCGCCGATGACGCCGTGGGGCGAGCAGGTCTTCCGTACACACAAGAACAATTCGGAGTATGCCGTCGCGGATTCGAACGACCCGGACAACACGTGTGATCCGCTAGGGTTCCCGCGGGCAATAGTCTTTATGACCAGGGGGATTGCGTTCGCGACAATGCCAGACAGAGTGATACAGATGTGGCAGTACGACAAGACCTGGCGGGAAATCTTCACCGACGGGCGGCCGCTGCCCGCGAACGTCGGTGGGACGGAGAAAGACGCGCCCG
>Ga0209577_10002336_pt1 | contig 18324 bp, 12 predicted proteins | sample GraSoiAngelo_109_FD_185874 | JGI IMG/M metagenome (GOLD analysis project Ga0209577, IMG submission 185874) | Grasslands soil microbial communities from the Angelo Coastal Reserve, California, USA - 14_0903_12_20cm (SPAdes) (version 2) | ecosystem: Environmental > Terrestrial > Soil > Grasslands...
TCATCACGTCGAGGATGACGCAGTCGGGCGCATGCTCGGCCAGCGCTGCGACCGCCTCCTCTCCGTCGGCCGCCGTCCGCACCTCGTGACCGGCGAACTCCAGCAGGTAGCTGAGGATCTGTCGGATCTCGGGTTCGTCGTCGACGACCAGGACCTCGGCCACGGCACCTCCTCCTCGGGGGGCTCCCACCCCGGCGCCTACTGCTGATCATCGGCAGGAAGAGAGCCGTCGATCATGTCATTTGGCCGGTGATCAGATCGATCTAGTGCCCCAGGGACGATTCGGTCACCAGGGCCCCCGCGCCTCGGAGCTCGTCCAGCGCGGACCGCGAACCATTCGGGTCCACGCCGGCGCAGCAGTCGGTCAAGATTCGCACGGCGAACCCCTCGGCCAGTCCCGACAGGGCCGTGGCCCGCACGCAGTAGTCGGTGGCGATGCCGACGACGTCGATGGCGTCGATGTCCGCGGCGCGCAGCAGATCGGCCAGGCTCGTGCCCTCGCCCGTCCGGCCCTCGAACCCCGAATAGGCGGCCTGGTGCTCGCCTTTGCGGACAATTGCGTCCAAGGCGACACCGTCCAGGGCGGGATGCAGCCGGGCGCCCGGCGTGCCGGCCACGCAGTGCCGTGGCCAGCTGTCGACGAAGTCGGGGCTGGCCGAGAAGTGGCCACCGGGATCCACATGCCAGTCCTGTGTGGCCACCACTGCGCCGTAGCCGGCGCGCCCCTCGTCGACCAGGCGGTGGACTCGACCGGCGACCGCCGCCCCCCCGGTGACGGCCAGCGAACCTCCCTCGCAGAAGTCGTTCTGGACGTCGACGACCACCAGCGCCCTCGTCGTCATCGCACCTCCATCCGTGCCTCGTTCCTCAGCCGTGGTCGACGGTCAGGGCCGGTGGACCGGCGTCGAGGCGAAGGGCCTGCAGACCCAGCTCGGCCCGGGCGGAGAGGTGATGGGACCGGGCCTCGGCCAGCGTCGGACGGTGCAGCACCCTTCCCCCCTTGATGGCCTGGACCTGCAGCGGACGAACCCGTTCATCGGTCGCGCCGCTCCCGGGCTCGCCGCTGCCGTGGGTCCCGCCACCCCGCTCGGCCACGGCCCGTTCGGCCACGGCGTGCCCAGCGGCGTCGAGCTCGCGCCAGGCCCGCTTGCGCCCGCCCGTGGTGGCCTTGTGCTCGGAGAGCTTGGCCACCGGGTGCACGGGCGCGTCGTCGCCCTCGGCGTCGGCCTGGGCCACCAGCTTGTAGACGAAGCCCGCGGTCGGATGCCCAGACCCCGTAACCAACCGGGTACCCACCCCGTAGGCGTCGACGGGCGCGTCAGCCAGCTCCAGGAGGGACCACTCGTCCAGGTCTCCCGACACCACGATGCGGGTCCCCCGGGCGCCGAGGCCGTCGAGGGTCGCCCTGGCCTTGTGGGCCCCCTCGGCCAGCCCCCCCGAGTCGATGCGGATGGCGCCCAGGCCTGGTCCCGCCACCTCGACCGCGGTGCGAATGCCCTGCTCCGTGTCGAAGGTGTCGACCAGCAGGGTGGTGCCCCTGCCCATGGTCTTGAGCTGGGCGGCGAAGGCCTGGGCCTCGGTGGCGTGGCCGAGCACGAAGGCGTGGGCCGCCGTACCCGCGGTGGGGATCCCGTAGGCGCGGCCCGCCTCGAGGTTCGAGGTCGAGGCGAAGCCGACGATGTAGGCGGCGCGCGCCGCGTGCACGGCCGCCTCGGCGTCGGTGCGGCGACCGCCCATCTCGATGAGGGCTCGCTCGCCGGCGGCGATGGACATGCGGGCCGCAGCCGAGGCCACTGCCGAGTCGTGGTTGAGGATGGAGAGGACGACGGTCTCCAGCAGGATGGCCTGACCCCACTGGGCGTCGACGGTGAGCACGGGCGAGGACGGGAAGAAGAGCTCCCCCTCCGCGTAGGCCCAAACGTCGCCGGAGAACCGGAAGCGCTCGAGGTGGGCCAGGGTCTTCGGGCCCACCACGCCGGCGCGGTCGAGGTAGGCCAGCTCCTCGGCCCCGAACCGAAAGGCCTGGATGGCGCCGATAACACGATCGAGGCCGCAGCACACGCCGAACCTGCGTCCGGGAGGAAGCGAGCGGGCGAACACTTCGAACACGGCTCGGCGGGACGCCAGCCCGGAGGACAGGGCCGCCTCCAGCATGGTGAGCTCGTAGTGGTCGGTGAAGAGCGCCGTCGTCGCCGCCACGTGCGACGGCGCCGTCGCCGGTCCTTCGGCCTCCCGGTGGCCGCTCTGCTCTTCGCTGCCCGCGGCCACGGCTGCGACGATCGCCCCGCCGCCCGGCACTGTCAAGCTCTACGGGTGTCCGAGGCCGGCGCCGGGGTGGGCGAGATGCTGATCAGCGCCCGGTCGCTGGCCGAATACCGGGGCATGTTCGACCTCACCGACGCCGAGCTGCTCAGCGGCGCCGTCCTCGACTGTCCCGGCGGCGCCGCTTCCTTCGCCGTGGAGGCAAGGGCGCTCGGCGCCGTGGTCGTCAGCGTCGACCCCGCCTATGCCTGGCCCGCGCCCGACCTGGTGCGACGGGCTCGGGACGACGCGACCCGGGCCAGCCGGTACTCGCTCGATCACCCCGAGCACTTCGTGTGGACGTGGTTCCCCACCACGGGCGATCACCTCAGGGAGCGCACCGAGGCCTGCGAGCGCTTCGTCAACGGCCTGGTCGGGCCCCCCCGCAGCCTCAACTGCTCCGCTTGCCTGCCGCACCTGCCCTTCGCCGACGCCACCTTCGCCCTGGTGGTCTCGTCCCACCTTCTCTTCGTCTACGCCGACCGCCTGGATGTGGGCTTCCACGTCGAGGCCATCGGCGAGCTGGCCCGGGTCAGCGCGGGCGAGGTCCGTCTGTTCCCGCTCGTCGACCCCGGCGCGGTCACGTACCCGGAGCTGGACGAGCTCCGGACCATCCTGGCCGCCGGCGGGATCGACAGCGAGATCCGTCGCGTCGCCTACGAGACCGTGCGCGGCGGCAACGAGCTCCTGGCCTGCCGGCGGAAGGGTCAGGAGCAGCCGCTGGTGGTCCCGCAGCTGGAGCAGACGTAGCAGGATCCCGCCCGCTGCATGGCCGTGCCGCACTGGTAGCAGTAGGGCGCGTCCTGGGCCTCGGCCCGGCGCATGGGTGCCGGGGGCTCGAGGGCAGCGACGTCGACCACCTCCTCGTCTGGTCCCAGGTCCATGGGCACGACAATCCCGGTGGAGGGCATGGTCGCCTCGTCCACGCCGGGGAGGGTGGGCTGGATGCGCTCGTCGGTGGTGAGGATCCCCAGCTCGGCCCGCTCCTGGTAGGGCAGGTAGTCCACCGCCAGCCGGCGGAAGATGTAGTCGACCAGGCTCGAGGCGATGCGCAGCTCGGGGTCGTCGGTCATGCCCGCGGGCTCGAAGCGCATGTTGGTGTACTTGCGCACATAGAGCGACAAGGGCACCCCGTGTTGGAGCCCGAAGGACACGGCCATGGCGAAGGCGTCCATGATCCCGGCCAGGGTCGAGCCCTGCTTGGACACCTTCATGAAGACCTCGCCCGGACGTCCGTCCTCGTACTCGCCCACGTGGACGTAGCCCTCGCAGTCGGCGACGCGGAAGGCGAAGGTGTTCGACCGGCGACGCCTGGGCAGGCGCTCCCGGATGGGCTGCTTCACCACAACGGTGGTCTGGTTCTCGAGGGCCTTCTCGAGCTTCTCCACCTTCTCGGCCAGCTCGGCGTCGTGGGCCTCGGCCTCCGAGGCCGCCGCCTTCTTCACCGTGGCCAGGGGCTGAGCCACCTTGCAGTTGTCCCGGTAGATGGCGATGGCCTTGATGCCCATGTTCCACGCCTCTATGTGGAGCTGCTCGACCTCCTCGACCGTCGCCTCCTCGGGCATGTTCACGGTGTTGTGGTTGACGATCCCGTTACCGACGAAGGCCTGGGTCGAGGGGACCGAGATGTCGAACACCTCCCGCTCACCGGCATCACAGACGCTCGACACCGGGCTGAAGTGCAGGTTGTCGTCCATAATCGACTGCAACGGCGCAGGACGCTCAACGTGCGCCATCCTGGCGACAGAGGCTTCCGGAACGACCTCGGCCGCTGATGGCGGGAAACGGGAGGCAAGCCGAGCGGCGACGGCAGTCTTCTTCGGATCGATAAAGGGGACCAGCTCTACCATCCGCCGCGCCGCGGCACCCGTGGCGTAGACCTCGTCGTAGCTCCTGTTCTGCTGAGCGTTGAACTTGGCGCTCCGTGCTGTGACGACGCCGAGGTTGGTCAACACCGCTTGAAGGTCATCCAGGAGCCGGGGGGAGTCGAGGCCACCGATCGCCCACGACCGAGACGGCGCGTGGATGTGGGCGCCGAGACTGAGGCCCTGAAGAAAGGCGAGCACCATCTCGCGCGGTGACCGCAGGATCGCGTCCGGTATGCGCTTCGCTGAAGTCGTGCTCCCGCACCCGAGATAGTCGAGGAACTCGACCACGGCCTTGGAGTTCAGCTCGACAAGGGCGCACCGGTCACTGGGACGGCGGATGTGGGCACCCTCACCAAAGGAGCGGTCCGCGGCTTCCGCGATGCGGTTCAGGACCGCCGGCACGGAGTTGGTGATCCGGACCGACAGTACCGGCCGGACCGTGCAACCCTCGGAGGCATACGCACCCAGGAAGAAGGCCAGGTCCTCGGTCATCTCGCTGGGAACGCGAGCCGCCCTCTCAGACCCATGGGCTGCACTGGGAACGAAGTCATCGAACCGAGGTGGTGCCGCGGCCCACATGTCGTCGCCGTATTTTGTGGCCACGAGGTCCCCTACGGCGATCTCATCGAGGCGCCGCCACTCCACACCTGCCTCTCCCACGACGAGGACACGATGGTTGGCGGTTCCGCACACCCGGTGACCCGAGCGCAGGACGACTTCCCGTACCGGCCGGACACCGCCGTAGTAGAACGCGTCCGTCTTCTGTGTTGCTGGCACTGATGCCACTTCGACGATCTCGTCGCGGAAGGTGTCCGGAGCCTCCCCCTGATGAAGGCTCCCGATCCGCACCAAGCCGTCGGCCGTGGTCAGGAGCGTCTCTCCCACGACGCACTTGCTGATGGCCCCGCTGATGAACGGCTGCACCGCGGACATCATGCGCACGTGGCCCATGTAGTGGATGGTGTTGTCGCCCATGGAGCAGGCGAACACGGGTAGGTCGTCCGGCGTCAGGTGAGGGGCGCCCAAGATCGACTTGTGCTCGTCGATGTAGGCCACGATCCCGGCGATCTGGGCGTCGTCATAGCCGAGTCGGCGCAGGGCACGAGGCACGGTCTGGTTGACGATCGACATGGTGCCGCCGCCCACCAGCTTCTTCATCTTGACCAGACCGAGGTCGGGCTCGACACCCGTGGTGTCGCAGTCGAGCAGCAGGCCGATGGTGTTGTGACTAACCAGTCCGTTGGCCACGTAGGTGACGTTCTCGGGCACGGAGAGGTCGTAGGTCAGCTCCTCCTCCTCCAGCTCCGCGGTCGTCACCGTGTCGTAGAAGAAGGAGAGCAGGTGAGCAAGGTCGGCGTCATCGGTGCGCTCCAACAACTCGTTGGCCAGCTGCCGGGTGACCGGTCCCCGCCAGGCCCGCATCCGATCCGTGGTCGGAACCAGGCGCTCGACCAGCTCCTTGGTCAGCGGGACGTGGTCTCTCCGGGCCCCCTGCTTGGCCGCCGGGCACATCACGGCGGCGCTCTTGCGCTCGCTGATGAAGCCGATCTCCGCCAGCCAGCGCTCATTGGCTGAAAGGTTGAGAAGGCGCAGGACGGCCAGGGGCGTGGTGGCCCGGCCGGTCCGGGTCACGTCGGACTTGCGGGTCGTGGGATATCCGATGGCGAGGAGCAGGTTCTGGACGTCGTGCGAGAGGTCCAGCGACCGCGTGCTCCAAACCGGATAGCCGGCCGTGACCGTCCCGTCAGACTCGAACAGCCCCCGGAGGAACGCGGCGTAGACGGGCCGGTCGTTGGTCTGCAGCACCGCATCGGGGATACGGGGGGGGTCGTTGTCGAACCCGCACGTCTTCCACCACAGGGCCACGCCCAGAGAGTCGACCCGCACCTCGGTGTCGCCCTCGTGCGCGGACACATGGCTCTCGAGCCCGAAGGCCTCCTTCAGGAGCACCTGGAGCCGGGCGATGACGTCGAGGTCGCCACTGGTGACCCGGAAGCGCAGGCTGTCGGCCTGCAGCGAGCCGTCGCCCGTGAAGTAGCCGACCAGCTCGGCCAGCCCGCGGGTCATGGTGCGGGGGGCGATCACGTGGTCGTCGCCCGTCCAGTAGGCGTCCCGCATGGGCGGCATCGGCACCGACTGCGGTTCCCCGATGAGCTGGTCGAGAGAGAGGGGGACGAGGTCCCCCGCTCCGACGTCGGCGAGCCTCTTCCACTGCCATTGGCCCGTGGCCGGGTCGACGACCTTGATCCGGTGCTGCGGAGTGCCCTGGAGGCGGTACCCGTGAGCCGTCTCCACACCCACCACCGGCTCCACGCCGTTGATGAAGAACTTGGTCGCCGTCTTCGGGCCCTGGTCGGTCTGGACGGCGATGTCGAGGTCCTGCCACCTGGCCCCGTCCACGTCGCCCAGCGAAGCCAGGCGCACCAGCCCCCGCTCGGTCGGGACCAGCGTTCCTCCGACCAGGCAGCCGGTCGGTGCGAGGACGCTGGCCTGCGAGTTGCGCACCCCGAACTGCTCACCCAGCTCGACCGCGCTGTCCCAGGACTCCTGGGCCGCGGTGAGGAGTTCGTGGGGGACGGCTTCCTCGTCGATCTCGGCCACCTTGGCTCTGTGCATGCGCAGGACGCCCAACATGGCCGCCGAGTTCTCCTGGTAGCCGGCGAAGGGGCCCATGCGGGCCGCCGTTCGGGCCGAGGTCGCATAGGAGTGGCCGGTGAGGAGGGCGGTGATGGCCCCGGCCCAAGCCCGACCCTCGTCGGAGTCGTAGGGAAGGCCCTGAGCCATGAGCAGGGCGCCCAGGTTGGCGTAGCCGATGCCCAGCTGGCGGAAGCGGCGGGAGGTCTCGGCGATCCTCTCCGTCGGGTAGTCGGCGTTGCCGACCAGGATCTCCTGGGCCGTGAACACCACCTCGACCGCGGCCCTGAACCCCTCCACGTCGAAGGTTCCGTCGTTTTGCAGGAACTTCAGGAGGTTGAGGCTGGCGAGATTGCATGCCGAGTTGTCGAGGTGCATGTATTCGCTGTTGTGGACGATCACACCGCGGCCTTCAGCGGTGGCGACGGCGAAGTTGTGCTCCTCAGCCACTTCGAGGTCGTATACCGCGACCTGGTCGCCCAGGTCGAGATGCCTGATCGAGGTCACGCGATCGTCGCCCGCCGAGCCTCGCAGCCGAGCCCCCGAATAGAGCGAGCTCGCCTCTACCCAATCACCCGCGCGTGTGAGGAAGCGATGTTCTGGCGTGCAGCGGAGGCACCCACCGAGCTCGGTCTCGATCTCAACGAGCTCACTCGTGTACCCGGCGACCCAGGCCTTGACGATCGGACTCTCGAGCCGGCGCATGCCATGCGACATGCATACAGCCGCGGGGAGCGCTGCGCCGGCCTCGCAGCGGTCCTTGAGGACGGAGATGGGCACAGGACCGGCATCAGTGAGAATCAGCGTCTCACCGACGAAGCAGCAAGGATTGCTTGCGTTGATCCGGCCGGTCACCGGCGCGGTGTGCCAGCGGTTGATCGTGGTGTCGAACTGCATGCCGGGATCGGCGCACTCCCAGGCCGCCTTGGCGATCTGGCGGAACAGGGCTCGCGCCTTCACCGTCTGGAGGACCTCGCCCGTCGTCACCGCTCGCAGGTGCCAGTCGGCGTCGTCCAGCACGGCCTGCATGAACTCGTCGGTCACCCGCACCGAGTTGTTGGCGTTCTGGTACTGGATGGAGTGACTGTCCCGGCCGTCGAGGTCCATGTCGAAGCCGGCGTCGCGAAGCGCCCGGGCCTTGCGCTCCTCGATGGCCTTGCACCAGATGAAGTCCTCGATGTCGGGATGGTCGGAATCGAGAATGACCATCTTTGCTGCCCGACGAGTCTTGCCACCGCTACGAATTGTGCCCGCCGAGGCGTCGGCGCCGCGCATAAAGCTCACAGGCCCCGATGCGGCGCCTCCACCGGCCAGACCCTCCTTCGACGATCGCACTCGGGAGAGGTTGGTGCCCGCACCCGAACCACCCTTGAAGATCGTTCCTTCTTCGACATACCAGTTGAGGATCGAGCTCATCTCATCGTCCACCGCAAGGATGAAGCAGTTGTGAACTCGAAGGTCGGCGCTCAGGTACTCGCCGCTCTCGGTCTGGATGTCATAGACGTCCATCTCGCCGAGGTCTTCGACGTACCCGATCTCGACCTGCTTGATCGGATGCACCGACGACCCGGTGTCATGCCACTCCAGTAGGTCGTCGAGTCGAAGGTCACCTGCTTCGACGAACTGGCCACCGTCGTCACCGTCGCCACCGTCGTCACCGGCGTCACTGCACCGCCAGACGAGGTGATCGGGAGTCACATCCAGTCGGTGACCGGCCTTGGTGTGGATTCGCAGGACGCTCTTTTGTCCGTTTGTCTTGACGGCCACGATCTGTGTGATCCCGTGGGCGTCGAAGACCTTGGTCCCGACCGCGTTGTCCTCGACCAGCCGGCCGATGGGAACGAGCCCCTCCGGCGTCGAGACCAGCGCGTCGTAGGGCTGGCAAGCCGAAGCCTGGGCGGGCACGCCCTTGACCCCGATGTTGAACCACACCGGTGAGTTGAAGGCGGCCTTCTGGGTGATCACGAGGTGCTTGAGCTCGGCCCTGAAGGCCTCGGCCTCGGCCTCGTCGACGAAGTAGCCGTCCTTGACGCCCCAGCCCATGATCGTGTCGGCCACGCGGTCGACGACCTGGCGCAGCGACGACTCGCGCTCGGCCAAGCCCAGCGTCCCCCGGAAGTACTTCTGGGCCAGGATGTTGGTGGCGTTGACGCTCCACCCCGCCGGGACCTCCACTCCCAGCTGCTCGAAGGCCACCGAGCCGTCCCGGAAGTTGGTTATGCGGGCGTCGCGCCGCTCCCAGGTCACCTCGTCGTAGGGGTGAACGTCGGGCGTGGTGAAGTGCCGGCGGATCCCGATCCCCAGCCTCTGCGGGGCGATGGCCATGGCGGTGGTGCCTCCCTGTGTGGTGCGGTGGTGAGCCCGGTTCAGCCTGCCCTCTGGGACCCTAACCACAACATCTTGTGGTCCCTGGGGACCGAACCCCGAGATAGCGGCTAATTACAGCATCGTAGTTTCATCTGTGTCAATGGAAGATCGGCTGCCAAAGTCCAGGTCAGAGTCCATTCGCGAAGGTTCGCAATACGCTTGCTAGGGACTAACAGAGCTGTTCCCGCCCGGCCCTGCCTGGGCCTGCCGCCACCCTTCGGCCCGAACTAGAAACCGCACGTGGACCTCGAGATCCGACCCGCCACCGAGGACGAGGCCGAGGCGTTCGGGCGGGCCTCGGCGCTGGCCTTCGGCGCCCCCTTCGACGCCGAGCGCTTCTCCCGCAGCCAGCCCCTGGTCGACCTGGGCCGCACGCTGGCCGCCTTCGACCCCGGGGCGGGCCCGCTCCACGACGGCATCGTGGCCACGGCCCACAGCCACGCCTTCGAGGTGTCGGTCCCCGGCGCCGAAAGTCATGCGGCCGGGGTGGCCAACGTCACCGTCCGGCCGACCCATCGCCGGCGCGGTCTGCTCACCGCCCTCATGCGCCGCCAGCTCGACGACACCCACCGGCGCGGTGAGCCACTGGCCTGCCTGTGGGCGTCCGAGGCCCCGATCTATCGCCGCTTCGGCTACGGCCTGGCCACGCGCGGGCTGCGGTGGCAGCTGGAACGGCCGGGCACCTCCTTCACCCCCGGGCTGGACGCCGGCGCGCTGGAGGCCAGGCTCATGGCCCCCGCCGACGCCAGGTCCGCGCTGGCCGACCTCCACGAGCGCACGCGGGCCACCACGCCGGCCATGGTGAAGCGCACCCAGGGCTGGTGGGACCGCATCCTCCACAACGCCAAGGGCGACACCCTGGCCGTGGTCGTCGAAGGCGCCGGTCGACCCGAGGCCGCCGGCCTGTACAGCATCGCCCCGTCCTGGGCCAGCGCCGGCCCGGCCAACACCCTGTCGGCCAACGAGGTCTACGCGGTCACGCCCCAGGCCTACGCCGCGGTCTGGCGCTACCTGCTCGACGTCGACCTCGTCGGGCGGGTGACGACCTTCCACCGCCCCCTGGACGAACCCCTCCAGTGGCTGCTGGCCAACCCCCGCGCCCTGCAACCTGCCCTGGTGGAGGGGCTGTGGGCCCGGCTGGTCGACGTGGGCGCCGCCCTGGGCGGGCGCCGGTACTGGGCCGAGGCCCACCTCGTGCTCGACGTGACCGACCGCTTCTGCCCATGGAACGAGGGCCGCTGGCGCCTCGATGCCGGGATCGACGGCGCCAGCTGCGAGCGGGCCGGCTCCGCCGATCCCGATCTGCACCTGGACGTCGCCGACCTGGGCGCGTCCTACATGGGCCTCGCCGTGTTCGGGTCTCTGCAGAGGGCCGGGTTGGTCGATGAGGACCGCCCCGGTGCGATCCGAGAGGCCGATCGGGCCTTCGCCTGGTCCACCGCCCCCTGGGCCGTCACCTTCTTCTGATGCCCGTCGTCATCGCCATAGACGCGGGGACGACCGGCGTGCGCAGCCTCGCCGTCGACCACCACGGAACACCTCTGGGATGGGCGTACCGGGAGTTCGCCCAGCATTTTCCCCGCCCGGGGTGGGTCGAGCACGACCCGCTGGAGATCTGGTCGGCGGTGGAGGGCACGCTGGCCGAGCTCGTGCCCTCGCTCGACGAGGCGCCGGCCGCGGTGGGCATCACCAACCAGCGGGAGACCGCGGTGGCGTGGGACCGGCGCACGGGCAAACCGTTGCACCGCGCCATCGTGTGGCAGGACCGCCGCACCGCGGCCCGCTGCGACGAGCTGCGCGACGCCGGCTGGTTGGCGATGGTGAGGGAGCGGACAGGGCTCGTGCTCGACCCCTACTTCTCGGCGACCAAGTTCCACTGGCTGATCACCCAGGGCGGGGTGAAGGTGGGACCCGACCTGGCCCTGGGGACGGTGGACAGCTGGGTGCTCTGGAACCTGACCGGCGGTGTGCACGCCACCGATCCCTCCAACGCCAGCCGCACTCTGCTCTACGACATCTGCCGCCGGGGTTGGGGCGCGGAGCTGGGCGAGGCCATGGGGGTGCCGCTCGATCCTCTGCCCCAGGTCCTGCCCTCCAGCGGTCGCTTCGGGCTCTGCGCCAGGGGCGTCGCCGGAGGGGCGCTGGCCGGGACACCCGTCAGCGGGATAGCGGGCGACCAGCAGGCTGCGCTGTTCGGCCAGGCCTGCTTCGAGCCGGGCATGACCAAGAACACCTACGGCACCGGGAGCTTCGTGCTCATGAACGTGGGCGCCACCTGCCCCGACCCGGTGGAGGGGCTGCTCACAAGCGTGGCCTGGGAGCTGGCGTCGGGCGAGGTGGCCTACGCCCTGGAGGGCGCCATTTTCGTCACCGGCGCCGCCATCCAGTGGCTGCGGGACGGTCTGGGCGTCATCGCCTCGGCCGCCGAGACGGGGCCGCTGGCTGCTTCGGTTCCCGACAGCGAAGGCGTCTACCTCGTGCCCGCCTTCGCCGGCCTCGGCAGCCCGTGGTGGGACCCCTACGCCCGAGGCTTGGTGGTGGGTCTCACCCGAGGGACGGGCCGGGCCCATCTGGCCCGGGCGGTGGTGGAGGCCATGGCCTACCAGACACGCGACGTCGTGGAAGCCATGGGAGAAGCGTCCGGAAGGCAGGTCACTGCTCTGCGGGCCGACGGCGGCGCCTCGGTGATGGATCTCCTCCTACAGCTCCAGGCCGACCAGCTCCAGGTCCCGGTGGCCCGGCCGCGCGTGCAGGAGACCACCGCGCTGGGCGCCGCCTACCTCGCCGGGCTGGCCGAGGGAGTGTGGGGGTCGCTGGACGAGCTGGCCTCGCACTGGGCCCTGGACGCCGAGTTCACCCCCCATGTGAGCCAGGCGGGCGCGGACACGCGCCACGCGGGCTGGCGGCGGGCGGTCGAGCGGTCGCGGGGGTGGGCTCGCTCCTGAGCGCGGGCGCACCCGTTCAGCCCGTGGCCGCGGCCATGTCGCCGGCGGGCACGGCATCTGCCTGAGGCAGAGTGGCGATCCTCCCCCGATCGCTGGCCCCCACCGCTCCCTTGCGCACGGCGTAGCTGTTGACGTAGTCCTGGCCCGACAGCTCCCGCAGCTCGAACATGATCTCGTCGGTGATCTGGCGCAGGACCAGCGGATCGTCTCCGCGGCCGGGGTGGCGGTCGAAGTGCATGGGGGGCGAGATGCGCACGGTGACGGGCATGAACATGCGGGGCAGCGCCTGTCCGATGGGCTGTGCCTCCCGGGTTCCGATCATGGCCACGGCCAGCACCGGTGCTCCCGTCTGCAGGGCCAGGCGTGCGACTCCCGTATGGCCCTTGTGCAGGCGCCCGTCCGGCGATCGGGTCCCCTCCGGGTAGATCCCGAAGAGCCCGCTTCGGATCAGGACCTCGCAGGCCGAGCCCAGGGCCCGTTCCGAAGCCGATCCCCCCTCCCGTTTGATCGGGATCTGGCCCACGGCCCGGAAGAACCAGGCCGTCTTGGGGTCCTCGAAGTACTCGGCCTTGGCCACGAAGGTGACCCGGCGCGGGAGCACGAGGGGAAGGAAGATCGAGTCGCAGAACGACAGGTGGTTGCTGGCCAGGATGGCGGGGCCGTGCCTGGGCACGTGCTCCAGGCCCTCGACCCGGACCCGGTAGAAGAACCGCAGGAGCGGGGTAAGGAGGACCCTGAGAACCCAATATGCCACCGAGAGCGCAGGCTAGACGCCGGCTGACGGCCCCGGACCGCCTGATTTGGCTCATCTGAGCCACGCTTCGTGCCGATTTGACCACTGGAGGTGCGGTCCCGACACCCACGCGCCCCTCCGCCGGACAGCGACGTCCGCGCCCGAGCGGGGGTGGGAGGAACCATGAACAGGCGGCTGCGGCTTCGTGGCGGGGAGGACGGCTTCAGCCTCGTCGAGATCATGGTGGTGATCGTGATCATCGCCATCCTGCTCGCCATCGCCATCCCCACCTTCTTCGGCGCACGCGACAAGGCCAACAACCGCTCGGCCCAGTCCAACATCCGCAACGGCTACACGGCCGAGCGCATCTTCTACGCCGAGGCGCAGCAGTTCACAGGTGACGTTCCCACCCTCAAGGGCATCGAGCCCGCGCTCGACTTCGTGAAAGTGGACCCCGGCCAACCGCTCACGTGGCAGACCGGTTCGGTCTACGTCTACGTCGACCTCGTCACCAAGACCCTGACCGTCGCCGCCCTGAGCGCCACCAGCAAGTGCTACTACCTGCGGGAGGCCAACCCCTCCGCCGGGGCCCTGTTCGCCACCGACACCAGCTGCACGACCCTGGACGCCGTCGGCGGATTCAGCTCGGCGACCTGGAGCAGCTGACCGCTCGCCGCCTGATGGCTCGGAGCCGATCGCTCTCCAGCTGGGACGCGATCACAGCCGGGCGATCTCCCTGTCGGTCCAGAACCCGTTGAGCGGCGTGTCGTGGCGGCCGCCGGCGGCGTAGAGCCTGAGGCGTTCCTGCCCCGCGGTAGAGAGCATCTCCGTCGCGTCGAAGAACGCCCGAGGGCCCGCGGCGCGCAGGGTCGAGTCGCCCCCACTCCCCCGTCGGGGCAGGTGTGAGGTGACGAGCACCACGGGGTTGATCTTGTTGCTGGCCAGGACGTGGGCTCGGCCCAGCGCCTTCCACATGGTGTCGGCCCGCGCCAACCCGGCGCCCGCGCCTGTGAACCCTCCCGTCACGTCGAAGTACCAGGGCACGTCGTCGGCCGCCCGGGCGACCAGGCTCACCTCCACACCGAGGCCCCGCAGCCTCGCCCCTTTCTGCACGACCCGGAATCCGGCGTCCGCCAGCACCACCTCAGCGATGGCGGGGGCGGCCTTGCCCTCATACGGGGCGGCCGCCGTAGCCGACGTGGGACCGCCCGTCCCCGACTCGACGCCCGCCACCTCATCGTCGACCCTCTGCCTGGCGATGGCCACGTAGCCGGGATCGATGTCGTAGCCGGCGTGACGGCGGCCCGTCCGCACGGCGGCGACCATGGCGCTGCCCGAGCCCATGAAGGGGTCGAGAACCAGGTCGCCGCTGTAGGTGTAGAGCTCGATCAGGCGTTGGGGCAGCTCCACCGGGAAGGGTGCGGGATGGCGCACCTTGCGGGCGCTCTCCGGCGCCAGGTGCCACACGTCGAGCGTGGCCTCCAGGAACTCGTCGGTGGTGATCGCACTCTCGTGGGGCAGTCCCAGCTCCCGGCGCTGCCTGGGATCCTTGGCCCGGTCGAAGCGGCCCTTGCTGGCGACGACCACCCGCTCGGTGAGGTCCCGCAGCACGGGGTTGGCCGGACTCCGATACGAGCCCCACGCGCAGCTCCCGGCCGCGCCCTTGCCCTTCTGCCAGATGATCTCGCCTCTGAGCAGCAGGCCGAGGTCGTCCTGGAGGATGCGGATCACGTCGGCGGACAGGCTCCGGTAGGGCTTGCGCCCCAGATTGGCCACGTTGACGGCCAGGCGACCGCCGGGCTCCAGGACGCGCCTGCACTCGGCGAACACGTCGCGGAGCAGCTCCAGGTACTCCACGTAGGAGCCGGGTATGTGGCCCTCCCCCAGGGCGGCCTCGTACTCCTTGCCCGCGAAGTAGGGCGGTGAGGTCACGACCAGAGCCACACAGGAGTCGGGAAGGGGGCCTCCGCCGGGAAGCGTCATGCGGCGCGAGTCGCCCAGCATGCAGGCGGCCGAGCCCCGACACTCCTGCGGTGGGCCGGCGACGGCGTCGTCCCCCGAGACCTCGGGAAGCTCGAAGCGGGCGTAGAAGTCGCTGGAGTCGTGGCTCTCGCGGCGCCCCACGCCGAAGCTTGACGTCGAGGTGCCTCGGGGACGCACGCCCGCCGAGGCTACCAGCAGAATGACAACGGTGTCATTCGAGGCGCCGGCAGCCGTGCGTCCTCGACCGTCCTTGACCGTTCGGTCAAGAGATGCCTACCGTTCGTCACGGTATGAACCGCAGGCTCACGGTTCGGGGGCGAGCACGGCGCCGCCAGCTCATGGACTTCGCCGCCGCCCGCTTCGCCGAAAAGGGCTACCACCCCACCTCGGTGGCCGAGATCGTCTCAGGCCTGCACGTGGGCAAGGGCGTGTTCTACTGGTACTTCTCCTCCAAGGAGGAGCTCTTTCGCGAGATCCTGCGCGAGGCGCAACAGGAGCTGCGCCGGCGTCAGCAGCAGGCCATCGAGAACGAAGCCGACCCGATGCGGCGGATCGAGCTCGGCATCCGCTCCTCCATGGGCTGGCTCGAGGAGAACCGCCACCTGTTCACGCTCTTCCAGCTGGCCGCCTCCGAGGAGCGCTTCTCGCCCACGCTGCGGCGGGGCCAGGACGTGGCCGTGGCCGACGTGGCCCGCCACGTCAAGGAGGGCATCGTCTCCGGGCGCATCCGCGACGCCGACCCCCAGATCCTCAGCTTCGCCGTGCTGGGCGTCACCAATCAGCTGGCCCGCACCTTCGTGTTCGAGCGAAACGAGTCGCCGTCCCAGGTGGCCGACGCCGCCGTCTCCTTCTGCCTGGAGGGCCTGAGGGGACCGGGAGGCGAGTAGCTCCCCAAAACCTGATCCCCACCGGCGAGGCGGGCAGGCCCGTCGTCAGAGCTTGGTGAGGGCCCGGTTGATGGTGCGCACGGCCTGGCCGATGCGCTGCTCGTTCTCGATGAGCGCGAAGCGCACGTAGCCCTCGCCCCCGGGGCCGAAGCCGAAGCCGGGCGACGTGGCCACCTTGCCCTCTGACACCAGGAGCTTGCAGAACTCGAGCGAACCCGTCTCCCGATAGGGCTCCGGGATCGGGGCCCACACGAACATGGTGGCCTTGGGCTTGGGGACGGTCCAGCCGATGCGGCTCAGCCCCTCGCACAGAGCGTCGCGCCGACCCAGGTAGATCTCGTTCACGAACTTCGGGTAGTCGGGCGACTCGTTCATGGCCACGATGGCTGCGATCTGGATGGGCTGGAAGGTCCCGTAGTCCAGGTAGCCCTTCAGCTTGGTCAGGGCGGCGACGATCTCGGGATTGCCCACCATGAACGCCACCCGCCAGCCCGCCATCGAGAACGACTTGGTCAGCGTATAGAACTCGACGGCGACGTCCTTAGCCCCCGGTACCTCGAGGATGGACGGGGGCTGGTAACCGTCGAAGGCCGTGTCCGAGTAGGCGAAGTCGTGCACGAGCACGACGTCGTGCTCGGAGGCGAAGTCGACCAGGCGCTGCATCCAGGCCAGATCGACGCAGGTCGTGGTGGGATTGTGCGGGAAGGACAGCACGATGACCCTGGGCTTGGGCCAGGCGTTCTCCCACGCCTCCATGAGGTTGTCGAAGAAGTCCTCCTCCGGCCCCAGGCGGACCTGGCGCACATCGGCGCCCGCGAAGAGCGGGCCCCAGATGTGGATGGGATACGACGGCGTGGGCACCAGCGCGGTGTCGCCGGGACCGAGCAGGACCCACATCAGGTGGGAGAGGCCCTCCTTGGCCCCGATGGTCGTCACCACCTCGGTGTCCGGGTCGAGCTCGACACCGAACCGGCGCAGGTAGAGGTCGGAGACGGCACGGCGGAGCTTGGGTATGCCCCGGCTGGCGGAGTAGCGGTGGTTGCGGGGGTCGCGGACCTTCTCGACCAGCTTTTCGACCGCGCTCTCGGGCGAAGGGATGTCGGGGTTGCCGAAGCCCAGGTCGATGATGTCCTCGCCGGCGCGGCGAGCCTCGGCCTTCAGGCCGTCGATGATGCTGAGGACGTACGGGGGCAGGCCGGTGATGCGACGGAACTCCATCGCATCGAGGGTAACCGAGGCGCGAGAGTGTTCCCTGCCCTTTGCCACCGCCCACCCCGCTCAGAGCGCGCCCACCTCGGCGGCGGCCTCGGCCACCACCTCCAGGGAGCTGGGCCAGGCGCACACGGTCCACGTCGCCCCCGCCTCGGCCAGCTCCTTCAGACTCTCGGCGAGCGCCCCAACCCCGCCCGGGAGCGGGCCTGCCCACGTCGCTTCCGCCTCGGTCTCGGACGCGACGGCGGCGACGGGCGCCTCCCAGTAGTTGACCGCCACCCCCTCCTCCACCGCCACCGCCCGCGTCTCGCGCGCTCCGGCTCCGATGCCCACCCAGGTCGGGATCCCCAGCGCCCGCAGCTGGCGGCAGCACCAGCGCAGGGCCTCTCGCCGCGCCGGGGCGGGCGGGTAGTCCACCCCGAAGGCCAGGTTCTCGGCTGCGCTCATGCGGTCCCCTGTCCCCAGCCCGGCGATGAAGCGCCCCGGCGCCATGCGGGCGAGGGAGGCCAGCTCGTGCACGAGCACGGCATCGGGCACGAGGCCGACCCGGGCCACCAGCGTCGCCAGCCGCACGCGCTCCGTCTCCGCGGCCAGGGCGCCGAGGAGAGGCAGGGCGGGAAGCACGGGTTTGTCTGGCTGCCCGATGGGCCACAGGTGGTCGAAGACGAAGACCCCGTCCAGGCCCAGCTCCTCCGCCCGGAGGGCGGCGACGATGGCGGTCTCGGCGTCCTCCTGGAACTGGGGCAGAGTGACGCCGACCTTCACGGCCTCAAGGGCCGAGGAGCATGGCCGCCCGGCCTGCGGCCCCTATGGCGCCGGCCCGCTCTCCCAGCTGGGCGGCCACGATGGGCACGGGCGGACGGTGATCGGCCCCCTCCACGAGTCCGTGGAAGGCGGCCCGGGCCGGCGCCAGCAGCAGCTCACCCGCCTCTATCAGCCCCCCGCCGATGACGATGATCCCGGGGTCGAAGATGTTGGTCAGGTTGGCCAGGCCCACGGCCAGCCACCAGCCGAAGGTGTCGATGACGGCCCTGGCGTCGGCGTCACCCTCGGCCGCGGCCGTGGTGACGTCCTCGCCCCGCACCGCGTCGATGTCGCCGCCCGCCAGCTCCACGACCCGGCGCGCCCTACCCGACAGGGCCTCCTGGCGGGCCAGCCACCCCAGGCCCGAGCCCGACGCGAAGCGCTCCCAGCATCCGCGCTTGCCGCAAGGGCACTCCGGCCCCGCGGGGTCGACCACCATGTGGCCGACCTCCCCCGCGAACCCGCTGGCGCCCAGCAGCAGCCGCCCGCCACTGACGATCCCGCCACCGATGCCAGTTCCGAGGGTCACGACGACGACGTCGTCGGCGCCCCGGCCGGCTCCGTGGGTCCGCTCGCCCCACCCCGCGCAG
>Ga0209577_10002337_pt1 | contig 18323 bp, 18 predicted proteins | sample GraSoiAngelo_109_FD_185874 | JGI IMG/M metagenome (GOLD analysis project Ga0209577, IMG submission 185874) | Grasslands soil microbial communities from the Angelo Coastal Reserve, California, USA - 14_0903_12_20cm (SPAdes) (version 2) | ecosystem: Environmental > Terrestrial > Soil > Grasslands...
GGGCAGACCGCAGCAGCCACGAGCGCCGCCATCATGAGCGCGCCGACGGCGACGGCAAACATCAATTCTATTAAGGTGAAGCCTTGGTCATGTAGCCGAGCAGGCTTCATTTCTTGGTTCCGGCTGCAACCAGCGTCTCGGTTTCTTCGCTGCGTGGACGACCACCAAGGGTCGCCGTCCAGGTATATTTCACCTTCACTTTGACCATAGTAATTCCGCTGAAGTCCGGTGATGTCGCGGGCGAGGCGCTCGGATAAACAGCGGCGCCTGGCGGACGCGTGTAGGTGATATTGGGAGTGCCCCCTGGGAGGGGGGTGCCACTCGGGTAAGCGCTGACCGTCACCTCTTCTGTGACCCGAGCAACGAGATCCGACGAGTTAGAAGGATAAACCAACGAAACCGGCCTCGGTCCCGAGGGCGCAGGCGTCGGCTGCGAATTCATCATATAGCTTGGTGAAATGAGATCGCTAAACGCGAGGTTTCTTAAGCCTTCGATGCGGTCCTGAACACCCTGGACGGCTGCCACACATTCCTTGCTCGCGTCGATATAACGCAGGCAAACCGCGTTAACTTCGAAAATCGTCACGAAAAAAGCGCCGACAAGAGTGGCTGCGACGAGGGTTTCAGCGAGCGTATTGCCAGCCTGAAACTGCGTGGGGCGCGCAAGTATCATCTTTCAAAATTTGCAGCAGTCTGTGTGCCCGTTCTCGAATTGTCCCGCAGTCTGAGGAAGGTAGAGTAATATTTGCGCTTTCCTCGAGGGTCTCCAGGGGAAAACTAGGAATAAACCCATCGGGCAACGCGACGGGCTCTTTTCTCAAGCCAGTCCGGCTGCAAAGTTGCGACTCAGCGGCCAAACAGCGAAATTTTCGCGTTCTGCGCAGCCCGGATTACATCCTGTTTTTCCAGCAATAGAGTGCGGCTTGCTTCTAAAGCAATCACTCGAATCTTTGCCTCCGCCGCGACCGAGATTGTTTCTCGACCAATGACAGGAACGTCGAAGCGCATGTCTTGATTAGGTTTGGCGACCTTGATCATGACGGCGCCCCCACGTCCAAGCGCGCCGCCACGGCGCATTGTCTCATTGGTTCCATCAAATCCTTCAATCGCAAGGACGGCTCCGTTTTTTACAATTATCGTTTGTCCAATATCGAGGGCCGCAATTTTCTGTGCGATATCCCAGCCAAGATCGATGTCCGACTTTTCTCGGCGCGATAGTTTTGGTCCCACGATCAAATCCTTGCCGGCCAGAAAATCTTCCAGAAAAGTAGTCGCTGGTAAGAGCGCCACACCTATTTTCTCGAGCTCGCCGGCGATGGCCCGAAAGATCGATTCGGCATTGCGTTGTTTCAGCTTCGCCAGCAGCAGCAGGGCGCGCCAGTCGGGATGAAGGTCGAATAGATTTCGCGGCGCGATTTGGCCTGCCATCATCGCGCTGGTAATCTGGGCATCGCGCAGAGTGCAAAGCATCCGATTCAATTGACCGACGCGCAGCCAGCAAATTTCATCGACGAGCTGACCAAGTTCCGCTTCGGTCTCCCCTTCGAAAGCAAGAGCGAGAATCTTCCGAACGCCTGCTGCTCGTGCCGCGCGCGCGAGGACCCGCGGGTAAACGCCGTTGCCGGCGATAATGGCGAGTTGATCGGGCGCGTGCAATTTCGCGCGGAAGAGCAGCTAGGAATGCCGCCGGCGTTTTACGTGCAATTGCGCGAGCGCTTTCTGCAGCGATGCTTGAATTGCAGCGACTTCTTCCGCAGTGTGATCCTCCTTCATCGCGGCCTGCGCGCGAGCAACTGCCTTCTCAGCCGCAGCCTCATCGATTACCTGGGCCTCCAAAGCCATATCGGTTAGAATCGAGACTCGTTCCGGTGTAATTTCAATGAAACCTTCACCGACAGCCAGCGAAGTAGCGCGTTTGTCCTTTACCACACGGACCTCACCCGGTTTTAAAATTGTTAGCACCGGCACGTGCTTCGGATAAACCCCAAGCTCACCTTCCGATCCGGGAAGTGTTACCATCTCCACGTCCTCGGCGTAGGCGATTCTCTCGGGCGTAACGATTTCCAGTCGCAAAGTAGCCATTAACTTTCCTCCTTGATCTGATCAATGCCGCCCTTCATGTAGAAATTTGTTTCCGGCACATCGTCGTGTTTGCCTTCGAGAATTTCCTTAAACCCGCGCACAGTCTCCGCAATTGGCACATATTGGCCTTTGGTACCGGTAAAAACTTCCGCGACGTGGAACGGCTGGCTAAGAAAGCGTTGGATCTTACGCGCACGGTAAACAGTGAGCTTGTCTTCCGGCGACAACTCATCCATGCCCAAAATAGCGATAATGTCCTGCAAATCTTTGTAGCGTTGTAGCACTTTCTGAACACCACGCGCGACCGCGTAATGGTCTTCACCGACTACTTCTGGCGCCAAGGCTTTCGACGTAGAAGCAAGCGGATCAACCGCCGGATAAATTCCCAGCTCCGCGATCGCCCGCTCCAGCACAATGGTAGAATCAAGATGCGCAAACGTGTTCGCCGGCGCCGGATCGGTAAGATCGTCGGCCGGAACGTAAACTGCCTGGACTGAGGTAATCGATCCGTTCTTGGTTGAGGTAATGCGCTCCTGCAAGTCTCCCATTTCGGCCGCCAGCGTTGGCTGATAACCGACTGCGCTCGGCGTGCGTCCCAGTAAGGCAGACACTTCCGAGCCTGCTTGAGAGAAGCGAAAGATGTTATCGATAAACAAAAGCACGTCCTGATTTTTTTCGTCGCGGAAATACTCCGTCATGGCGAGAGCAGAGAGGGCAACTCGCAGACGTGCGCCCGGTGGCTCGTTCATCTGTCCGTAGACCAGCGCCACTTTGGATTTGCTAAGATCCTTTTGATCGATCACGCCCGCTTCGCTCATTTCGACATAGAGATCGTTGCCTTCGCGCGTCCGTTCGCCCACACCGCCGAAGACAGAAAGTCCGCCATGCCCTTTAGCAATGTTGTTGATCAACTCGAGGATGACGACCGTCTTGCCAACGCCGGCGCCACCGAATGCGCCTACCTTGCCGCCTTTGGTAAACGGGCAGATCAAATCGATCACTTTAATTCCGGTCTCAAGAACCTGCGCTTTGACGTCTTGATCTGTGAGCGACGGCGCGGGCCGATGAATAGGATACCGTTTTGCGAACTTAACCGGGCCCCTGTTATCGACCGGATCGCCGGTAACATTGAAAACGCGTCCGAGAGTTCCCTCACCTACTGGGACGGTGATGGGGCCACCAGTGTCATTCACTTTCATCCCCCGTTTCAAGCCTTCGGTCGACGACATGGCAATCGAGCGCACCCAGTTTTCGCCTAGATGCTGTTGGACTTCGAGCGTGAGCTTGGTCGGGTTACCATTGATCTCGTACTCAATTTCGAGCGCGTTATAGATTTTGGGTAGCTCCGTGACGTTACCAAATTCCACATCGACCACCGGACCGATGACCTGAACAATACTTCCTGTATTCATAAATCTCGTTAGTTACTGGCCGAGCGCCATCTGCGCGGTCGCGATTTCGAGCAGCTCTGTTGTAATACTCGCCTGTCGCATTTTGTTGTACTCAAGCGTGAGGTCCTTGATGAACTGATGCGCGTTGTCCGTCGCGTTCTTCATCGCCACCATTCGCGCGCTATGCTCGGACGCGCGCGCATCAAGAATCATCTGAAAAATTTGATACTGGAGATAATAGGGCAGCATCACTTCTAATACCCCTTCGGCGTTGGGTTCAAAGATATATCCAAGCAAAGGATCACTTGCCAACTTTGATTCGTCCTTGGGAAGATCACCGTGCTCAATCGGTAGAAGAGTCTGCACCGTCGACCGTTGATTAATCGTGTTGATAAAGTGCGTGTAAACCACAGAAACCTTGTCGACTTCTCGAGCGAGAAATTTTTCCGTCGCGAACTGGGCGATCGGCTTGGTTTCGACAAAGGTCGGCGCGTCCTTCAACTCGAAATCGGCGAGTAACTCGCGTTTTGTTCGAGCCAGGAATTGGCGCGCCTTTCGACCAACTACAGTGTAGCCGGTCTTGCTCGCTTCAAATCGCGCCGCCTCGCGTAGCAGGTTCGTGTTGAGCGCGCCAGCCAAGCCTTTGTCGGTACTGATAACGATGACCATCTCCTTTTTTACTTCGCGCACCTGGAGCAAGGGATGAAGTCTGGGATCGGTCCGCTGTTGCAACGAAACCAGGACCTTGTTCATCAACGCCGCGTAGGGACGGCCAGCCAGGGCATGCTGCTGAGCTTTGCGCATTTTTGACGCGGCCACCATTTGCATCGCCTTGGTGATCTGCGCGGTATTGCGAATCGATTTGATTCGGCGTCGAATGTCCTGGGTGTTGGCCATCTACGGATTGCGGAATGGCTGGCGACAGCGCACGCGCACAGCGATAATTTTTTTCGAAGGTGTAGGCATGTCGTCAGATCCCGGTTAACCGACTGGTTTGGTCGCACTGAACTCTTCCAGTGTTGCCTTGAGGTTGGCTTCGAGCTCGGCATCGAGCTGCTTTTTCTGGCGGATTGACGCCAGGAGGGATTCCTTGCGCGTCTGCAGAAAATCCTGCAGTTTGTTTTGGAATTCTTTCACGCGCTCTACCGGCACTGGATCGATGAATCCGTTCTGCATCGCCCACATCACCGCCACCTGCAGCTCCACCGGGATTGGATTATATTGGATCTGTTTAAACAGTTCGACGATACGCTGCCCGCGATCGAGCCGCGCTTTGGTCGCCGCATCCAGATCCGAGCCGAACTGGGCGAATGCCGCGAGCTCACGGAACTGAGCGAGGTCGAGCTTCACTTTGCCAGCGACCTGCTTGATCGCTTTGATCTGCGCGGCCGAACCGACCCGGCTGACCGATAAGCCGACAGAAATCGCCGGCCGCACCCCTTGATAAAAGAGATCAGTCTCGAGATAAATCTGACCGTCGGTGATCGAGATCACATTCGTCGGGATATAAGCGGAGACGTCCCCGGCCTGCGTTTCAATGATCGGCAGCGCAGTGACCGAGCCACCGCCGTATTCATCGCTGACGCGGGCGGCGCGTTCGAGTAAACGCGAGTGCAAATAGAAGACATCGCCCGGATAAGCTTCGCGCCCGGATGGTCGCTTCAAAACTAACGAGACCTGGCGATAGGCTACCGCATGTTTGGAGAGATCGTCATAGATGATAAGTGCATCCATTCCGTTATCCATGAACCACTCGCCCATAGCTGCGCCCGCGAATGGGGCGAGATATTGATTGGTCGCGCTGTCCGAAGCCGGAGCAGAAATAATAGTGCTGTAGCGCATCGCGTCCTCTTTTTCCAGAACAGCCAGGACCCGTGCGACATTGGAATTTTTCTGTCCGATCGCGACGTAAATGCAATAGAGCGGCCGGTAATCTTTGCTCTTTGAATCCTCCCCCGCCTTGTTCAAACGCGCCTGACTGATGATTGTGTCGATCCCGATGGTGGTTTTACCGGTGGCGCGATCGCCGATGATTAACTCGCGTTGGCCCCGTCCAATCGGAATCATCGCGTCAATCGCCATGATACCGGTCTGCACCGGTTGACTGACGCTGCGGCGCTTGATCACTCCAGGGGCAATTTTTTCCAGCGGATAAAATGTTTCCGACTTGATGTCGCCCTTGCCATCGAGCGGCTCCCCGAGGGTGTTGACCACGCGACCGAGCAGCTGCTTCCCCACCGGAACGGAGAGCAAGCGGCCGGTCGTTTTTGCCTCGTCGCCTTCGGATATTTTGGTGGCGTCACCCAGCAAAATCGCACCCACCTCAGTTTCCTCGAGATTAAGAGCGAGTCCGAAGACGCCGCCGGGAAATTCGATCATTTCATTTAACATCACGTCGCTCAACCCTTCGATACGCGCCACGCCGTCGCCGGCTTCGCGGACAGTACCGATGTTACTCTTGGTGGTCGAGGTTTTCAGTCCCGCGATTTTGGTTTCGATTTCTTCAAGAATGCTACTCATATCTCGTTAGGTAATTTCAAAGTTGTTGCTGAAGTCTTTCCAGGCGATTACGGATACTGCTATCCCAAACGTCGCTCCCCACGCGAATTCGCATGCCGCCAAGCAACGCCTGGTTAATGGCAAACTCCGTGGTTAAATCGGTGCCGTAGCGCCTCGCCAGATTAAGGGAAATTTGCGAGGTGATCTGCGGTTCCAATGCCGTCGCGGTCTCGATTCGGGCATGACGCTTCTCTGCCTCGAGGCGAAGCAACCGCTTATAATATTCAAGGATCTTGAGATAGTTTCGCGGCTTTTTCGCCAAAATGGAATCGACCACCGATGCGACCCGCCCGCGATCCAGCTGGCCATCGGTGAAACTCGCCCGCAACATTTCTCGCGCGATTTGCCTGACTTCCTTTTTGACCTGCATTGTGTTTGTTCTTGGTCTAGGCGGAGAGAGTGCGCGCCGCTTCCTCTTGCAGACGTCGCTGATCATCCGGTGTCAAAATTTTGCCACTCACCTTCGCCGTTGTCTCCACCACCAATCTGCCTAATTCGCGTTTCAGTTGCGTCATTGTGCGCTCATGCTCAATCGCACTGGCTTCGCGCGCCTTGGCCAGGATCTGCTCCGCCGCCGCGATAGCTTCCTGTTGTTTGCGGTCGGACAGATGCGCGGCGCTGGTGCGCGCTTCCTCGATCATCTTTTGCGCTTCGGCATTGGCTTTCGCCAGAATCTCGGCATGACGCTGCTCCGCCTCGGCTAGTTGTTGCTTGATCTTCTCCGCATTCAATTGCGCTTGCGCAATTTGCTCTCGACGTTGCTGGAGCACATTGAGAATCGGTTTGTAGGCGAAGCGTTTCAATAGCAAGGCGACGATAATGAAGCTAATTACCTGCGAAAAGAACAACCTCGGATCCCATCCGAAGGTGTCGGCGGTATCGCGCACCGTATCCATAACGCTACCGGTGGTTGCGAGAAATAGTAGGGCCATAATTTAGTCTTCAACCGGATTAGCTAAACGCCGCCGGCTGCTTTTTTTATTTAGCGGACCAGGTAGAGGGCGTAGAAGACGATCGCTTCCGTCAAGGCGATCGCCAAAATGGCGTGGACCAGGACAGGCGTGAAAGCACCTGGGTTACGACCAACCGCGGTCGTCATGCCTAATCCGGTGAGACCAATGCCTATTCCAACACCCATGGCGGCGAGGCCGACGTGAATGCTTCCGTTAATTTCTGCCAGTAGTGGTAGTATCATAGTTTTTCTTGTTAGGTTTTGGCGATTTACTTTCTGATCGCCGAAATTTCAATGCACTTCCTCCCCCGGACTGTGTTGCGCAATCAAGAGTGTGAAAATAGCGGTCAACAACATAAAGACCAGGGCCTGGACGAACCCCACCAGGATCTCCAAAAAGTAGAACGGAATTGGAATTAACCAGGCCAACGCTGGCACCATGTGCGACATGGCGTCGAGAATGCTTTCGCCGGCAAAAATATTCCCGAACAGACGGAAGCTGAGCGAAATCGGCCGAAACAAAATCGAGATGATTTCCAGCCAACCGACCAGGAAGAAGACGACGACCATCAGTATTTTAAGGACGCCGGAAGTCTCGCCTTTCGGTCCGAACAGGTGCATCAGGAATCCTCCGATACCATTCGCCTGAAGTGCCCAGATAAGCCAGAGAGCAAAGAAAATAATGGCCATGGCCGAAGTCATGTTGAGATCGGCGTTGGCTCCGCGGAACAAGGGGCGATCAATGCGAAAGGCGCCGCTCGCCGGATCGACATGTCCCCAACCCACGGTCCCGACCCCTGGAATCAGTCCCGCCCAGTTGGTAAACAGGATAAAAATGAAAATGGTGGCGAAAAACCAGAAGGTTTTCTTTACCAGCTCATGTCCGATGATTGACTCAAGAAAATTGTAGAGACTTTCCACCAGCCATTCCCAAAAGTTTTGCACTCCGCTGGGGACGGTTTTGATATTTCGGGTGGCGATCTGCGCGAAGAGGATCACCGCCAGCGCGACAATCCACGAGACAAGCATCGAATTCGTAACCGAAAATTTCCCGATCTGAAAAAGAGGCGCCGCCTTGAGGGAGAGCGTTTCGTGTTCGGCTGGTTCGGCCGCTAGCGCCGCTACCGGCGCGAGCAGAGCTCCAATCGCGCAAAGAGCAACTAGCCTGGTTCGAAAAAAATAGCGATGCGAAAACATTGAGTGCGATTTGAGCAAACGAAAACCCGATTTGCCTGGAGGAGGACCAGCCTTGACGATCCCGCACTCAACCCTGGGGCGCTTGCGGCGCTTATCAAAGCTTCTTTTCTGCGGATGACAAGTTATTTCGCCACTGCGCTTTCGATCAGCGGTGCAGGCAACGCCACTTCGCCACGCTTCGATTCCTGCGCCACCCCCGAATCACAGACTTCTTCGTAAATGCGTTCGAGTTCCCGGTTCGTTATTTCCTGATCGAAATTTTCTGCCACGGCCAGGCGCGCCGCCGCACTAAAACGCGCATATAATTCCGGTGAGTTTGCTAGCGCTACCATGGAACGGCCGAGGCTTTTGATATCGCGCTCGTCGCTCAGAAATCCATTGAGATTTTCCGTGACTGCTTCGGGGATGCCACCATGCCGCGTCGCAATTATCGGCAGGCCAGTCGCCATCGCCTCGAGAATGGAATTCGGCACTCCTTCCTGATTTTCGTCAGGTGGCGTTTCGCTCGGATGAATGAAAATATGCGCGCGTCCGTAAAGATGGCGTAGATCCGATTGGCTGAGAAAACCGCAGAAATGCACTTTCCTAGCGACGCCGAGCTTTTGCGCGAGCCCTTGCAATTCCGGTTGCAGCGGCCCCTTGCCCGCGATGATGAATTCGGCTTTGGGAAATTCCCGCGCAAAGATCGCAAAGGCACGAATGGCCGATCCGACGCCTTTCTTCTCGATCAACCGGCAGGCTTGCATGATTTGCCAGTGGCCGTCGGTAGGAAATTCCCGCGGCACCGGGGAGAATTGGTGGAGCGGAATTCCGGTGCGATTAATTCGAATCTTTTCCGGCGGGCAACCAAATTTGATCAAGCGATCAGCCAGCGATTGCGATCGAGCCAGAACGACCGCGACGGAATCGAAGAGAACGCGCAATTTTTTTAGATAATTTTCAACATCCTGCTTGATCGCAACATCGGCGCCGTGAAACGAAACCAGGCACGGTTTGTTCCATTCCCTAATGAAGGGCAATAGATGCACTCCGGTGTGTCCGAAATAAATGTGCATCATGTCGGCCCCGCGCAGAGCAAGAATCGAAACCAGCATCTGATACTCACCCCGATAAATCAGTGGCGGCCGGCGCTCGACGAATTTCATCCAGCCGTGGCGGAGTAAATTCCGATGCGGCCGCGGAATTAGTTCGATGTCATCAAAGGGGAAACGCCTGGGGTGTTCGATCCTCTTCGTCATGACGAAGGTATGCGTTCGCCGCAAAGAAGTAACCTGCCGGTAAATGTGCAGCATTTCCGGCTTCAAAAAGGTAGTGCAATAACTAGCAACAGTAAGTCGAGCCATGCGAAACCGCTGACTGTGTTCGAAGTCCTGCATCTTGTCTAATGGTTAATCTGTCCGGCCCCCGGCCGGAGACTGACCGGTTACAAGCTCCGAGTGCTGATCCATCCATTCCTTGAGTAATCGTTTAAGCTCGTTAATTCCGCGTCCCTCCTTTGCTGAGATTACGACAATGGTGCGCTGGGGAAAGCGTTTTTTGAAATCGCGCAAATTTTCCTCCGCCTCTGGAAGATCCATCTTGTTAGCGATAATAAACCATGACCGCTCCGACAAACGCGGAGCATAGAGATGGATTTCGCGGCGGAGCGATTCGAGATCAGCGATTGGACTTCGCCCTTCGCTCCCCGCCATATCGAGAACAAAAAGCAATAAACCGCACCTCGTAATGTGCCGGAGAAAATCATGACCGAGTCCAAGATTGCGATGCGCCCCTTCGATTAAACCAGGAATATCTGCAACGGTTGCACGCTGATAATCGCCAAGCTCCACTATCCCAATAACCGGATGCAAGGTGGTAAATGGATAAGGCGCGATCTTGGACCGGGCAGCGGAGATCCGCTGGATCAATGTTGATTTCCCGGCGTTGGGATAACCGACCAGCGCTGCGTCTGCGATAGAACGCAACTCGAAAAGAAAGTGACCGCCTTCGCCCTCGCCGCCTTCCGTGTATTCGCGCGGCGCGCGATTGCGCGAGCTTTTGAAATGCACGTTACCTTTGCCGCCCGCGCCACCTTTGCAGAGGAGAAACTCCTGGCCATCGCGGGTGAGATCGGCGAGGAGCTCGATCCTGGAGTGTTCTTCTGTGGAACCACGTGGCTGTTCGCTAATTTCACTGCCATCCATCGAACCTTCGAGGCCAGGAATTGCATCATCTGGTTGCTCGTCTTCAATCCGCCCTCCGCCATCCACATTCCGCAATTGATAAATCATCGTTCCAACCGGAACCTTTACGATTTTGTGCGGCGCATTTTTGCCGTGCATTTTTTTACCGCGCCCGTGTCCGCCGCTTTTCGCCTTGATAATAGGCTCATAGAAAAGATGAGCAAGATGGTCCATGTGTTGATCAGCCTGCAGGATAATATCGCCGCCGCGTCCGCCGTCACCCCCATCCGGTCCCCCCTTGGGAACGAATTTTTCGCGCCGAAAACTGACACACCCCCGTCCGCCCTTTCCGGCCTGCGCAAAAATTTTGATGCGATCGACAAACACGACGTGAGACACTGCCACCGTGAATCCCCCGTGTCATCCCTGCCCCGTCATCTCGAGCGCAAGCGAGGCACCTCGCAGCGGCGCGGAGACGGATCTCGATCTCGGGCACTACGAACGGTTGCTCTACCATCACGATTCAACCATGGGTTTCTGGGCTAGACGCTTTTACGGCGGCAACAAGCCACTCTCGGTCCGTCGAATTTGGTTGCTATTTACATCCTGTTTATCGTTAGCTCCCTTGGTCACTGAACAGTTATGAAAGGTCGCCAGCAGGGTCGCCCCACCAAATGGGTTTCGGCAACGATGAAGGAACACGTGGCGGTAGGGAAACCCGGCGTGAAGTTTGAAGTGTGGGAGAAGTGGAAAAAGAATCGGCGAAAGCTTGGCACTCTCACAATTAGTGTCGGCGGTTTGCGATGGCGTCCGCACAAAGGAAAGCTCTCGCAACAACGAAGCTGGGATGCCTTCGCCGAATGGTTCGCACCAGAGTGAGCGACCGGTGCAGGGCGGCCAGAGTTGCATCGGTATCCTACCAAGGGAAGGACACGCCTGGGGGGCGTCAAAAAATTGGGACGGCTCGGAGATCCGTCTCTACCCTTGTTGCAACGGTAACTTCACCATCTGGTGAATTTGACCGCGCACTTCGCTGCTCTGAAAACGGCGATCGTTCTTCGTTAATAGCATCGGCATGCCATATCGCGGGTTCATGGTGATGCGAACAACGCGATCGATGCGCGCGCCCCGTGCCACGGTGAAGCGGAATTTTTGCAACATGATCGCGAGCGAAATTTTCAGCACCTGGATCGCAAACATCGCGCCTACGCACGCGCGCGGCCCCGCGCTAAAAGGCATGTACTCATACTGCGTTGGATCAATGTCTCGCCAGCGATCAGGACGGAAGATTTCCGGTTCCGGATAAATTTCCGGCAAATGATGGGTGAGAAAATGGCTGCAAATCACGCGGGTGCCGTGACTGAGCGTAAGCGATCCCATTGGGATAGCATCGTCATCCGCGGCGCGGATAGTAAACGGCACCGGTGGCAAAATACGCATGCTTTCCTTGATAACGCGGTCGAGAAATGAAAGCTGCGCCAGTTGATCGCGCGTCGGCGCATTACCACCGAGCACGCGATCAAGTTCATCCATCAATTCCGCCATGATCGCGGGATGTTGTGCCAGAAGGAAAACCGTCCATGTCAGCGTGCTGGCGGTGGTTTCGAAACTGGCTCCGAAAAGAATTGTCGCCTGACCGACCAACTCGGTGTCAGTCATGCCACGGTTTTCATCATCACGCGCCTGGATCAGGAGGGAAAGCACATCAGTGCGATCAGAGGAATCGCGCCGGCGTTTCTCCACCAATGCAAGAATCTCGCGTTCTACTCGCTCGGCATGCTTGAGCAACCGGTGATAGGGTGTGCCGAGAATATTGACCGGAAAGAACCAGACCGGTCCGGAAAAGTTTCGGCGCGCCCAAATTTCCAGCAAATGTGCGATCCGATAAGCATCGCTCGCTTCGTGGCCGAATAGCACGGCGCTCGCGATCCGTAGCGTGAGCGCGCGCATATCGGCGTAAACATCGCGCCGGCCCGTCCTCCACTGGCCAATGATTTCCTGTGCCAGTGCAACAATCAAATCGTGATAACCGGCGACGGCTTTCTTATGGAACGGCGGCAGGATGAGTTGGCGTTGTTGCTTATGCTGCGGACCGTTCATCCGCGTCAGACCAAAGCGAATACGGCGTTGCGCGGAGTTTTTCGGACCGTGAATGAATTGACCGGTAGTGCGAAATTTCGCGGGATCGCCCAAAACTTGCCGATTAAATTCCGGTCCGATTGCAAGCACGTGCAACTTGGTGGGTTCGCCAAACGCAATCGGGCCAAGTGCCACCAGCTTTCCGCGCTGCCGATACAACGTGCGCATGCAACCAATCGGGTCGCGAAAGAACTGAATGTATTCGCGGGCTGCGACCGCGCCGGTCAGGATGTTCTTCTTCATCATCGGCGCCGTTGATTAACGAGGTGGACGCGGGGTTGGGCCGACTCCCTCGGGGCGGGCAAGATTAAACCGGTCGATCGGAATAGATCTGGATCGCTAAAGAGCAGACGGTTGAATTCCGGGCCGATTGCAAAAATCAACGAATCGCGCGGTTGTTTCAATGCCACCCGACTAAGTGCGGTGACTGGACCATGCTGGCGATAAAGGCGGCAAATGCATCCCACCGGATTAAAAAAGAACCGTAGGTACTCCTGCCCAGTTGCCGGCCCGGTAATTTGCGCTGCTTTCACCGCAATTTCGGAGAGCGCGCTGAAGGCAAACATCCCATTTTCATGCGGCGGCTTTCTTTGCGACAAGCGATTGGTATAGCGACTTCGTTTCCCGCGCGATCGCGCGCCAACTGAACGTCTCTTCCGCCCTTAGCCTGCCGGCTTTGCCGAAACGCTCGCGTAACTTTTCGTCCCGCATCAGTTCGTTGATCTTCGCCGCCAAATCGCGCTCGAACTTTGCCGGGTGAATTGGTTCAAACGGGCTCTCTTTCATTTGCGCGAGTGGAACGAGAAAACCGGTCTCCCCATCTACTACGACTTCCTTAATTCCCCCAACCTTGCTCGCAACCACCGCGGTTTCGCACGCCATGGCTTCCAGATTAATGATGCCAAACGGTTCGTAAATCGATGGACAACAGAAAACTGCCGCATGGGAGTAGAATTGAATCACGCTCGGTTTATCCAGCATCTGGTCGATCCAGATTATGCCGTCGCGCGCGCGCCGCGCCTGCTCAACCGCGCGCTTCATTTCTCGAGCGATTTCCGCCGTGTCGGGGGCGCCCGCGCAAAGCACCACCTGGAAATTTTTGTCCATGAACTCGATCGCGCGGACAAGATGAATAATGCCCTTCTGGCGCGTGATCCGACCGACGAACAACAGATAAGGTCTTTCCGAATCGATCCCGAATTTGCGGAGCGCATCCTTCGATTTCACCGGGCGATATTCATCGAGATCGATCCCGTTATAGATCACATGTAAGCGTTCCTTCTTTACTTTGAAGAGGCGCGCAATGTCGGCCTTGGTCTCGTTTGAAACGGCGATGACCGCATCCGCCATTTCGAGCGCGGTCTTTTCTACCCAGAGCGAAAAATCGTACCCGCCGCCTAGCTGTTCCCGTTTCCAAGGGCGCAACGGCTCCAGTGAATGCACGGTAATGACGAGCGGAATGTCGTAATTCTTTCGCGCGAGAATCCCGCCCCAGTGGGCATACCAGGTGTGACAATGTACAATCCGGGCATCGATGCCGGCGGCGTTAAAATCGACGCAGCGTTGGACTGCGCCCAGAGTTGAGCGAAGCTCTTTCGGACAATTCCAGCGGGACATGTCCAATTGAAAACCGCGCACCGTCAGATTGCCGGACTTAACCTTTTGATCGCCGAAGCAGCGGACTTCTACCGGCATCAACCTGGCCAGTTCGCGCGACAGATATTCCACATGCACTCCGGCCCCGCCGTAAGTGCAGGGCGGATATTCGTTGGTTAGGAGAAGCACTTTCACGCGCGTTTGTAGTAGACGTAGGCGCAAAGCAGGGCAAGTCTCGCGCGCGGTGCTGGGAAAGATCGCCTAATTTTTTACCTTCAAAAGCAACACCGGCACATCCACGGCGTGCCGCACTTTGTCCACCGTAGCGCCGTAGAGGATGTCGCTGATGAAACGATGGCCGTGTGTGGTCATGGCGATCAGATCAATATCCTTTTCGCGGGCCAGTTTAATGATTTCGTCTGATGGTTCGCCGAGGGCGAGAACTGCATCGCAGAAAAAACCGTCATCTATCAGCTCGCGCTGCCGTTCTTCCAAATAAAGTCGGTCCTGCTTCATCTCTTCGCTTTCGGCCAGTTGCAGTTGATTGAAATTGCGCGCGACCCAGCCATCCGCCACATGAACAAGGTGAATGCGTGCGTTAGTCAGGCGAGCCAGCGGTTTGATGTGAGCCAGGATCGTTTCGTCAGCAGAGCTGTTTTCAAGTGGAATAAGAATTTGTTGATACATAACCGCGACTTATTGAGTGGGAGCCGGTATTCCGAGAAAACCATAAAAGGCTTTAAGCACGGGCTCGGGCATAAAAGTATCGAAGAGTAATTTCACATTGAGTGAAATGATGATGATTGCTGTCATCCAGCCAAAAATTTTCACCACAAGTCCGTTGGCAAATTCGCCCATCTTGGCCTTCTCACCGGTGAATCGCATAAGCGGCCAAACCGCAAAACCGAGTTGCATGCTGAGCACAACCTGGCTTGCCACCAGCAACTGAGTGGTTTTTCCTTCGCCGAAAATGCCGATGACGAGCACGGCCGGAATAATGGCGATCAGACGCGTGAGTAATCGTCTTACCCAGGGTGTGATGCGAAAGTTAAGAAAACCTTCCATCACGATTTGTCCGGCCAGCGTTCCGGTAAGGGTGGAATTTTGTCCGGAAGCGAGAAGTGCGACGGCGAAGAGGACGCTGGCGAAACTGACTCCCAGAAGAGGGCTGAGCAATTTATAGGCGTCCTGAATCTCAGCTACATTCTGATGACCGGACCAGTGAAAGGCGGAAGCAGCCAAAACCAGGATCGCGCCGTTAATGAACAGAGCGAACATCAGGGCCACCGTGGAATCGATGGTGGCAAACTTGATCGCCTCACGTTTGCCCCGAGGTGTCTGCTCGAATTTCCTCGTCTGCACAATGGACGAATGCAGATAAAGATTATGCGGCATCACTGTCGCGCCCAGAATACCGATGCTGACGTAGAGCATCTCCTGGTTCAGGATAATGCGCGGGCCCGGGACGAATCCGAGAGCAACTCCGATGATGCTGGGTTTCGAGAGAATCAACTCGATCGCGAAACAGGTACCGATGGTTAGGATGAGCGTGATGACCAGCGCCTCGATGTAACGGAAGCCTTTGTTCTGAAGATAAAGCACAGCGAGCACGTCGAGCGCGGTGATGACACATCCCCAAACCAGCGGAATGCCAAAGAGAAGTTGCAAGCCGATGGCCGAACCGACTACTTCGGCTAAATCGCACGCCGCGATTGCGATCTCGCAAAGAATCCACAATGCCCACACCGTCGGCCTCGAGTAATGATCGCGGCAGGCTTGGGCAAGATCACGTCCGGTAGCGACGCCGAGCTTGATGCAGAGATGCTGCAGCAGGATTGCCATGAAATTCGAAATCATGACGACCATCAGCAGGGCGTAGCCGAATCTTGCGCCGCCAGAGAGATCCGTGGCCCAATTGCCCGGATCCATGTAGCCGACCGCGACAAGGAAGCCGGGACCGGAAAATGCGAACAACTTTCGCCAAAACGAAGCGGTCACAGGAACGACGACGCTGCGATGCACTTCAGGCAGAGAAACGTTTCCGGCTTGTCTGCGCCAGACTCGTTGGCTTGTGGTCAATTCCGGCATTTTCTCAACTTCCTAAAAATTTTGCTCGCGTCCGCCTAAAAAGGTTTTGCGTTGGATGGGGTGGCACGGGCTTTTCATTAAACGATATCATTTTTGCACCAGCATTCTTTCGAACTTCCCGTTCGGCCCGGAATAGAATGGGTAAGGGCGATCGGGATTTTTCGGGCAATAGCGCCAATGTTTGTACATCCAAAGCCACGGTCCCGGCTTCGCGCGCACGATTGGCTCAAATGAATTCCAGCATGCCTGCGCGATTTCGCGCGGGGTTGCATTCGGCCCGAGGTCAATCGGCGAATGAAAAACAACCCGGTAACGTCCCCGCGGCAATGGCTCGCAATGGGCCGGGATAAGCGCGGCTCCTGAGCGTTGCTGCAACCAGGCGTGAGCGGAAGTGACGCTGGTGTGCAATCCGAACGACCGAATGGCGACGGAAGAGGCGCCCGGGAAGACGGTCAGATCAACCAACATCGCTGTCCAACCACCGCGGCGCAGGGTTTTGAAAAGTCGCAGAATTCCCCCGGTGCGCGCGGTAAAGGAATGGCCCGACTGTTCGCGCCAACGGCGGAAAATCGGATCGAGCAGCGAATTCTTGAATTCCTGCGCCACAATCGTTCCGGTGCGTCCAGAAAATCCGCAGCCCAGACTAAGCCATTCGAAATTGCTGTAGTGATAACAGACAACAATCCCGCTTTGATTCGGCGCAAGTTGCGGAAATTCCCCCAAGTAGATGTAACGGGAGAAATTCTCCCGAGTGAGTCGCGGGCTCCACATCAGATCGAGCATGGTCTGGGCGAAATGCTGATACGATTCGCGAACAATACGTCGTTTTTCTGAAGCCGAATATTTTTGGCCGAAGGCGCAATCGAGGTTCGCCAGGGCAATGCGGCGCCCATAGCGATCCAAGAGCGAGGCGAGAGCGCCGAATATTTTTGCCAGAGCGACAACAACAGGCCGCGGCAAAAGAGGCACAAGGCCGGCCGCAATCAGCAGGCCAACGTGCTCCAGGCGGTAGCGCAATTTTTTCCACGCTCGTCTCATAAATAAGTCGGATAAACCCCAGTCGCGTTGGCGTATTTTTGTGCGAACGTACTTGGCCGCCGTCTAAGGTTCGCGCGGCCGCATCTTGTGAAAAGCGTCCTTTTCGTTTGTACCGGTAATGTTTGTCGCAGTCCCATTGCGGAAGGTCTTTTTCGCCGTCTCTTGGGAAATCGCAAGGACATTGAGGTGGCGTCCGCCGGCGTGCATGCAGTGCGCGGGCAGCCACCAAGTTCGCACGCGGTCGATGTCTGCGCCGAGGAAGGCGCCGATATCGGCAACCTGCGGAGCCAGCCCTTGGCCGGCGCATTAGTCGAGCGCGCGACCCATATTTTCGCCATGACCGGGGCGCATGTCGAAGCGATCCAGATGCTTTTTCCAAATGCCGCCGACAAGACTTTTCTGTTGCGCGAGTTTGAAGAAGCCGGCGCAACCTGCTGGCGTGACGTCCCCGATCCGATTGGACTTGGGCGCGATGTTTATAATAGTTGCGCGGAAACCATCAAAAACGCCTTGCCCAGCGTGCTCGCGTTTGTAGAACAGAGCGAAGTAGCCGTGCGCTCGAGCGGGCGAAGCGGCGGCTCTTCCACCTATCTGATGAGCGATATTTCGCATTCGACTGAACCGAGTTTGGGCGCGCCCAGCGGCGGTCTGCGCAAAGTCGATCCGGAAGTTTATGACGCGGTTGCCGCCGAAGAAAAACGGCAGCGCGAAAACATTGAGCTGATCGCGTCGGAGAATTTCACCAGCCGCGCGGTGATGGAAGCGCAGGGGAGTGTGTTGACCAACAAATACGCCGAAGGTTATCCCGGCAAACGCTGGTACGGGGGCTGTGAAAATGTCGATACCGTCGAATCGCTTGCAATCGATCGGGCCAGGCGATTGTTCGGCGCAGAACATGTGAACGTTCAGCCACACAGTGGCTCGCAGGCGAACATGGCAGTCTATTTTTCGACCCTGAAAGTGGGCGACAAGATTTTGACGATGAATCTGGCTCACGGTGGCCACCTCACCCACGGACATCCGGCGAATTTTTCCGGCAAATTTTATCAGGTCACGCATTACGGAGTGGCTGAGAAAACAGAGCAGATCGATTACGACGCCCTTGAAAAACTGGCTAAC
>Ga0209577_10002340_pt1 | contig 18312 bp, 18 predicted proteins | sample GraSoiAngelo_109_FD_185874 | JGI IMG/M metagenome (GOLD analysis project Ga0209577, IMG submission 185874) | Grasslands soil microbial communities from the Angelo Coastal Reserve, California, USA - 14_0903_12_20cm (SPAdes) (version 2) | ecosystem: Environmental > Terrestrial > Soil > Grasslands...
AGGGACGCCGGTTGTGGATCTACTGCTTGTGCTGCTACTGACATGTGGTTCTTCTCCTTTTGTGGATTGTTGGCTGGAATGACCGAGCTCACGCGTCCGCGTGGGTTCGGTTCTCCCGCAGTCCAGCCGGTTGTGGATCGGCGTGGGAGTGCCGCCGGACTTCTTTTGGGTCGGGTCTTTCTGGGTAAACGGGTTTGTGGGTAAAGCTCGTTGGCGGCACTTAGAGACGCAATGGCATCAGGAGATGCTGGTAGCGGAAGGCATCAAAGAGAGCGACCTCGCAGATAGCTTTCGAGAACAGCTTCATCGAGACAGTATCGGTTTCGAGGCTCTTCACATACTGCGTCAAGTAGTGAAGATTGAAGCCGATGTCTCGCGTCTTTCCCGAGACGCGGGTGTGCTCCAGAGCGACGCTGTTTGCAGTGCCGTCGTTTTCGGTTTTGATTGAGACGGGCGAATGCGAAAGCTCCAACTTCACCGCCGGGACTTCTGCCTTCCGAGCGGTGGGCGAGAGTTTCGCGAGGCCTTCCAGCAGTTCTTCGCGCCGGAAGACAATTCTGGCTTCGAGCGGTGCCTTGGGCAGGACGTTCTCGTAGTTCGGGAACTGACCCTGCCCTCGCCGGGTGATGAGTCTGGAGCCATCCGGCAGCACGAACAGATTGAATTCCTGTTCGGAGCCGCAGGTGGAAGATTCGACCCATCGAGGCTCACCCGCCAAGCCTAACCGGCTCAGGACGGTTGCCGTTGAACGGAGCAGAAGCGCCGAAAACGTGGAGCTTCCCTCCGTCCTGGCCGTGCCTTCGGCGACAGACAAGCGGTGCCCGTCGGTGCCGACGACCCGGAAGACCGAACCCCGAAGTTCAAGTTTGAGGACATCGGTGCTGTAGCGCCCCGATTCGGTCGAGACGCAGAACAGTGCGCGGCGCAATGCCGCGTCGAATGCCGAACCGAGGATATGGCCTTGCGGCTTTAGTTCCCCGTCTGGGGCTTCAGGGAAGCTCTTCGGGTCGGCACACGATAGAACCACTGTGCGCTGGCTAGCGCTGACCTCACACTTGCCATTGCGGATTTGAATCTTTAGGCTCGGAGCCGATTCTGTTTTGACGAGTTGGCAAAGCTCCTTCGCCGGGACGAGCGCGTCAACATCGCTGTCGATGGCCTCTCGGACAAAGGGGACGGTGATGTGCAGACGGTTATCCAAGTCGGTGGCAGTCAACTCCAGATGGCCATTTGCAGGGCGCCATCGCAAGTTTTCCAGCACCGGCAAGGTTGCTCGCTTCGGCACTACGAGGCAGAGCCTTTCGAGCGCCGATTTGAGCTGATTGGTGTTGATTACACTCATAGTCAAGACTCCTTTGTGGATTCCGACACCCGCGCGATTGCTCGCGTGAATGCGGTTGTGGTTGATTCAGGGTTTGTGGGACTGAGAAAGGGTTTGTGGGAATAAAGCCGGAAACGTGAGTACGCGATTTTAGGCCGCCGTTGCTGTCTCTGGCTGCACAGGAGTTCCGGCGACGAAACTCATGGGCTCGAAGGCGCGATGCAGTGCGTACTGCGCCAGGATTTCCAGTTCGTAGAGTTGCAAGGTTGAGAGTGCGACACGCTCCATCGCGCCGTCGTACTGGAACTCGGCAAGGACCTGCCCGTCAGTCCGTCTCCGCAAACTAAGCTGATTGACCTCTCCTCCAAACTTGATAGGAATCGTCTTTTCCTGATTGATGGCGCGGCGCGTGAAGACGGTGAGGGTCGCCAGATCGTTGGCTTTGCTGATAACGAACTCTGAGCGCCACAAGGGACTCTGCACGCTAAACCGCAAGCCGTGGCTGGAGGCGCTCAGAGTCACGCTCACCGAGAGCTCGTCACGAAGCAGCAAGCCAATCTGCTCGCAGGAAAAGAGCGCACGTCTAGCCAGGCTGTGCATGGCCTGAACCTCACCGGGGTGCAGATCGAAGCGAGCCACGCGCTTCACGTCGTCTCGAACAGCAAAGAAAACCCGCAGCCGGCCTTCGTCCAGCTGCTCGTAGACGAGAAACTGGGAAAAGCGCCCGTAAATTTTGTTCTTCGATGGCGAACCGTTCGAGCGGAACAGATCATCTTCGCCGCAGACGGTCTCGTCGAAAGGACTCTGCTGGTCAGCGGATTCGCCTGCCTCGCCGTCGCGCAATTGGAACTGCTCGATCCGCCGCTCGACGGCGCGCAGGATGGCGAGGAGATGGAGCTGCTGCTCGACTGAGTCGATTCGGGTTTGGAGCTCGACCGATTCCCGGCGCGGGGTTTGAGCCGTTACGCATAACGTCAGCCCACAGCCGCCCGCTTCGCCTTGGACTCGGCCGTATTGATTGGCGATAAGAGTGTTCATGTCTTGTTCTCTCCGGGAGCCTCAGCCCTCAACAACAGGCGTCGCTTCGGCTGCAGGCTCCGTATCGATTTCGAAGTGGGTAGGAGGCAATGTGGACAAAATCTGTTTGGGTACGACCTTATCTGTGGGAAGGATCAGGGCGCTGAGGGAGATGGGACCCTGACTGCCCTGCAATTTGATCTTTCGAACGCTGCGGCCAGTCTGATCGGCCTCGACAAGCCGAGCATTGCGGAGCATGTTGTAGAGATTGGTGTTTGGCGGCAGCTTGATCTGTTTGGCCATCAAACGGTCTCGCGCCTGAGCGACTGCCACCGGTACCACGACTGCCGCCTTATCTCCCTCAACGTAGACTTGTGCGCCGGGGGTGTTCACTCCCAATGCGCCGTTCTCGATCAACTCCTGAAGTGCCTGCAAGAACAGGCTCACTGGGTTGTTTGGCTGAGCAGCGATGGCGGGCTGGGCCTGTTCGACGCTGGCTTGGTCGGCACGGCTGACCGTCTGCGCGAGCGGACTTGCTGACTCACCGCTGTGCCCGTCCGAGAGGCACGTCGCTAGATGCACGAAGCGCGGCAGGCCCAGATAGGTGATGTCTGCGCGGGAAAGGATATGGTGCATGAGGAAACTAGAAAGCTTCGCATGAGCACCATGTTCCCTCTCAGGCCGCCAGTTTGCGACGGGCGTCTTCGTGCGCCGACCAAACTGAGCATAGGGTTCATCGAGTGGGCACCACGTCTCGCCCTTGCCGCGCACATCCAACTCGAACAGTTTTCCCAGGTCATGGCACAGAGCGGCAGTGAACGTGGCGTACTGCCAGCGCGAGCGGTTGCGGGAACTGCGGAAACTATCAACGCTGCCGTCTGGCCGCTGCTCCATCTTCATGTTGCCCTCGAACTCTTCCAAAGCCTTGAGCGCGACTTCGAGCGAATGCCGGTAGAGTCCGCCGGGCTCGGCGTGGTGGTGCGCGGCGCTGGCTGGCAGATCGCCCACTGTTACGGCAAACCTTTCGAGCAGCCTTTCAGCCAGCGCCCGCACCTGCATGTCGAGCGACAGCCAGTAGAGGATCTGTTCCGACATGGCTTCGATTGACTGCATTCAACCTCTCACTTGTCCCCATTAGGGACGGGTAACCCGTCCCCCTTCCCGTCCCCATTTACCCGTCCCTGGGGACGGGTGGTAACGGAATGGATAAAGGAGACTTCCGTTCCAGTCCCGCACCGGGAATCTCGGCGAAGATTCACCGTTTTTCCTGTTCGCCTGCGGCTGCGGTGACTACCTATGCCGCAGCTGGGATTTCCGCAGCCGGGGCCTCCGCCCCGGCTGGCTTCGGCGGCTGCGCCGCCATGATTGCTCTCAGGGCGGGTACCCCGCCGCTTTTGCTCAGGACGCCAGTGACCGTCAATGCGATCTCGGACATGGGCGCTACCTGATGGGGCTTGTCGTCCCAGACCTCGACGGCGTAGTTCGTACCGCCGCTGTTCTCCGGGTCCAGCACCAGCAGGTTGGTAACGTAAGTCTCCTTCCCGCTGGAATTTACTTTCCGAGTCGTACACCTCAAAACCGTGCCGGTAAGTTTCATGGTCTACCATGGCCTCCTCGAATTGAAATTGGCGTGGATCACAGGTTCGTGGGTCAGGGTGCGAATGTTGGGGGCAGGCGTGGATACCTTGTACAAACTGGCAGGCTCAGACGCGCCCTTGCACTGCTGGATCACCCTGCGGTGCCGGGCAGCCCGTTCATACGACTGCTGCCGGGCTTCCGAGGCAACCGCCACGATTAGTGTCAACCGTTCTCCCGCCCTGACGCGGCACGGCGCAAACCGTGTTACGAAGTGCAGCAATTGCAGAAAGGCGGTCCAGTGCGGACGGTCAACGACGGTGACGGACACGCTGTCATCGTGAGCATCCAGGACGAACTCCTCCCAGAGGTATGGCTGCCCGCCTCGTTGAGGCAGCAAGTGGCGGGGGCATCCAATCTTCGCTAGCGCTGCGACCTTCTCATCATTCTGAAAGAAGAAATCAGCGGGCCACTTCTTTGCTTCCAAGTAGAAACTGACTACTGCCAGCCGCCAACGCTCGTCGTGGATGGCGTGAGGCCGGCGCGCCCGAGAATCCGTTCCGATCAGCCGCACGACTGACTTGGTGATCTGGTAGACGAGCGGATATTCCGCCACGCGGCGCAAGAACCCCGCCCTTTCCAAACCGTTCAACTGTGCCTGCGCCTGCGAGGGAGAGTTCGCCAATCCCAACCCTTGCGCCTGTTCAACCGTGCAGTAACCTCCAAGACGTCCCAGCCTGATCAAGAACCGTTCTGTGCCGCCATCGACAAATGCCACGCGCTCAGAAAATCGAATGGCCATCCTTGTCCACACTCCGATATCGCAGTAGTGGTGGATCAAATTCACCGTGGCAGATTGTGTGAGACAACACATGGCTAAAACTGTGTTGGCGCGTGGACGACCAGGTTGCGGGTGCTGATGATTCCAACCGTACCGAGCGTGAAAACGAGCAGCGTGGCTGAAACAGCCAACGGAGCAGCAACCCAGAGCAATGTCAAAACCGGGATGAAACCCAAACCCATCAGCGCCAGACTGAAGCGCATGGGCGAATGCATCTTCACCAAGGCTTTCTGATTGGCTCGTGCCCACGAACCCTCAAGGAATCCGACGATTAAGGTGATGAAGGTCGCGGGCGCTACGTGCCATAGGATGAGGCACCGGAAAATCATGAGTTTCAGCGGTTGCCATGTCTTTGCGGCAATTTTTTGGCGGAACGGCACTGGCAGCCCAGCAAAAACCTTCGTTGTATACGCCGGTGTGGTTCGTTGCAGTTCGCTTAGTTTTGTATCGGGGAGGACATTGCTGGCGCTTGCCCAACTCTGCTCGATGAGCTCCCCGCTCTGGCGATTCGAAACTAGACTTGCTACCGACGCGAAGAGCAGCACGAAAGCGCCAATCCAAATCAGTTTCATGCTGCTGCCTCCAGCGGAAACCGATTCTTCGGTTCAGGCATCAGTGGGAAACGCGTCTTGTAGGTCTGCCCGCTCGCATAAAGGAAAGCCTGTCCACGCGGCAGTTTCATCAGCCAATCTTCGCGGACGAGATTCTCGACAACTTCGGTCGATTGCTGAGCGAACGTTGCGTCGAAGGCCAGCCGGTTCCGGGCAGGTTTGCCTGGAACTACCGGGCGATAAGCAGCCGATTCGCGCCGGGTCAGCAGAGGACCTTGCCCCGCTATGTCAGCGAAAGTCTTGGCTGTGGCGTGGTCTGTTGCTCGGAACCAAAGCTTGGTGTTTGTGTTGTCGAGAATCTGTTGCGCCCCTGCTTGCCCGAGGACACTCACCAAGTCCGCAACACTCTGGAACGCGAGCACTGCCATGAGGCCTTGCCCGCCCGCCTGCGATAGGAGATCCACGAACCCCGGAAAAGCGAGCCTGCCGACTTCATCCACGATTAGCCGGATCGGGGTCTTTGTTGGCTCGTAGGCGTAGGCGCGCCCGATGAAGTTCAAGAGGTCCTGCAGTGCCAACATGCCAATCGCATAAGCCGTCTCCTTGACGATCATCGAACCCATGAACATGTACACGATTCGCTTCAGCCGGACGGCGCGATCCCAATCAAGTTGGGGCGTCGTAACCGACATCAGATTCCTGAAATCGGGCGTGTCGAGCTTCGAAAGCATTGGCTTGAGGGAGGAGACCATCTTGTCGTAGTGGTCAGGCGGATGTTTGATAAGGGCCTGCAAGTATTCGCATTCCGGGGTGTGTTCGGGAACTTTCGGCAGCAGTTCTTCCAGGCTGCGATTGACCTTCGCGTACCGCGCGATCTTCGACAGCAGTGGACGCTCTCCGGCAAGCAACATGGCCTGGGCTATGACGTTGATGACCTCCCAGGCAAACGCTTTGAACGGCTCCGATTGGCCACCGCCAGGGAGCAGGCCCGAAAGACGATCAGGCATTTCCATCCCCAGTACGAAGTTGTGCAGCGGGTTGTAGGTGCACGAGAGATGAGGATACGCCAACGAAAAGAATTGAAAGTCCTTTTGGCGGCCAGCGCGAACAGCGGCATCGTAGGCGCGGTGGAGAACGCTCAGGTCGCCCTTGGGGTCGATGAATATGACTGCTTCAGTGCCGCGCTCAATTGCCTGCACGAGATCAAGCTGAAGGTAGTACGTCTTGCCCGTCCGCGTTGCGCCTGAAACCAGCATGTGGCCTTCGAGATCGTTGACCGGCAGGAAAACTGGAGCCTCCTCGCGACTGCCGACGGCATGAATGATCGCCACGCCGTCAGAGTCGCCCGGCTTACGCTCGCGTCCAACGAGCGCCTTACTGTCACGTTCAGCCGCGAGCACTTCGTTCGCATGTTGCGCATCCCAGGAGAAGCCATGCCCCATGTATTGCATTTGGCTCCGAAGTGGCAGATGTGACAGCTCTAGGTTGCCAATCTCAGTCGGCAGTTCGCGCCCCATTTGCCGCGCTCCGCGCATCAGAGCGATGCCCACGAATGCAAGGCCAAGCCAAAGTCCTTGCTTGTGCGTTAGGAAAAGGCGGTCAGGAGCGAACAGCGATAGCCCGCCGAGCAACGCCCACCCGACCACCAGATACGGAAACCGCTGCAGTCGAACTGTCAAAGACGAAGCCATAAACTCCTAACAAGCACGCTGCAAAAGTAAGGCAACATTTCCGGCAGCGCGGTCGATGTCCTCACGCGTTTTCAGCAGCACAGGCAAGGTTTCGGAAACGACCTCGGTCGTCAACTCGCTCGCTCCAAGCACGCGCAGCGCATCAATCCAATCGAGAGATTCACGAATAGCCGGAGGCTTGGACATTCCCAGTCGCCGCACGGCAGCGGTGAACCTGGCCACTTGTAAGCTCAGGCGCGATTCGCTCTCCCGCGACCGGGTGATGATTTCGGCTTCGAGTTCGGGTGCGGGGTAATCCATCCAAAGCAAGAAGCAGCGCCCGCGTAACGCCTCCGTGAGTTTCCTTTGGGCATTCGAGGTCAGAACCACGACCGGGTGGTGGTTTGCCACGACGGTGCCCAACTGCGGAATCGAAACTTGAAAGTCCGAGAGGATCTCCAAGAGGAACGCTTCAAAAGCGGGGCCAGTCTTATCCACTTCGTCGATTAGCAAGACCGCAGTAGCTTCGGACTGGAGCGCTTTCAGAATCGGACCCGGAACCAGGAAATCCGTGCTGTAGAGTTTCCGTTTCAATTCTGACCATTCTTCCTGCGGCCTCGTCTCTGAACGCTCGTGAATGAACTCAAGCGCCATGCGCTGCAGAGGCTCATTCCACTGGTAGAGTGCCTTGGCCTCGTCGATTCCTTCGTAGCACTGCATCCGAAGCAATGGCATCCCGAGCGCGTCCGACAGAACCTTGGCGACCTGCGTCTTTCCGGCTCCGGGAGGTCCTTCGAGCAACAGCGGTTTGCCCAAACGAAGTGCGAGATACATCACTTTTGCAACCTCTGGCTTGGCGACGTAGCCGTGCTCATTCAGAAGTCGGCGTAGTTCCCCTGCCGAGGAAACGACCAACCCGACCTTGTTACTGGTGCTCATTTGGCTTCTTCCCATTGGCGGAGCGCATTTCAGCTAGTTGTGCCTCCAGTGCTTGGATGTACGCCGTTTGCGCAGCTACGAGGTCTTGCTCGGATGGTTGGGTCTGTCCCGCTGTGGTATTTGGGGGGCTAAGTTGCGACGCTGGGGTTGCGCTGAGACTCGGTTTGCCCACGATGGTCAGAGGTTCTAAAAGAAAAATCGTTATAGGCTGATTGGCGTCAACCGCGACAATCGGAACGCTGGTCGGCTGCTGCCAGCGATTGGAAAGCTGACTGCCCTGAGACGCCACTTCAGCGGCCATTTGGTTCCGAAGATAGTCAGCCTGCGAAAACGGCTGGTTCAAAGAACCCTGTCCGGCAAACTCAGTGGCCACAACAGCAGCGCCGGTTCCGATACGCGCAGCGCCCGCACGAAATGGATGCCCTGTCCCTTTAACTTTGCCCACCAAGCCCGCACTGCCATCCTTCATTAGGGCAAGGCCGGAAATCGCCATTTGCTGATCGTTGGGCAGCGCGACTGAGGTGAACCGCACGTTGACTCGGTCCTTAGCCGCTCCCGCAGTGTGGCCGATAACGTGAGCACCCTCGGGGATCATTACGGTATCACCGAACTTAACACTTCGATCCACAACGGCAACAACCGGCGATTCAAGACCACTGCTGATTGCATTCGTGGTGTGCGCCACGATTTCGGTCCCCGCTGGAAGCTGAAGCTCAGGCTGAGGCGACGATGGAGTTTTCATGTCCTGCTTAAGAACAGAAGTGATTGCAGAATCGGCCACAAAGACCGTCGCAGGAGTTGCCAGCGCATTCGTCCGGCTCAGCGCACCGGGTGGCTGATTCGTATCTACTCGCTCACTGTCCGAAAAGGAGAAGTGGCGAGGCGGGGTACTTTCAATGCCTTGCTTTTTTGAGGTGCTCCTCGTCAATCTGGCATCGTCGCCGGCATCCCGAGCGGCGAGCTGATCTTCGGTAACGGGAGATTCCGCCGGAGCGGTCGCGGCAGTCTTCTGTCGGTCGTTCCCCACGAGACCTGTCGGCTGCCGAAAGTGGCTCGGCACCGCGCTTTCAGGCTTCGACAGCAGGAAAAGCAGGCCCGTCGCGAAAAGCAGCAAGACGCCAGCCGACATCATGATCGGAGCCATCTTCAGATGCGACAATCCCTGCTTCGATTGGGAGACCTTGGAGGCCTGGAAGAAGTTCTGCAGCTTCATCGCAAAGCGACCAAATCCACTGAGCCGCTCCGTGTTGTGAATTTCTTCCAGAGCTTTGGCCGCCTGTTCGTCGTCCGGCGGCTGCTCGACATCCGCTACGGCAACGCTCTGCTGCGGCTCGACAAATTTGGTTTTGTAATCGTTGTCCATCGCCGTTCTTCCTCACTCAAGGCGATACGTCGCAGGCTTATCGGCCATTGCGCGATTTGAGATCGACAGGACCACTTGCTGGTCGGAATCGTGCATCGGCGGCTTGAAAGCGACCAAACAGGTGGCGCGTTCACCTGGAGAAAGCTGTTTGGAAGAGACAACCGATTGAGTGACTTCCACGGGCTCTGTCTTTACGAGCGGCTTTTTCCGGTCTTTGGGATTGTTGCTGGCCGTAATAAGATTGACCTGCGGGCCCTCTAAGTCCACGGTCGCCGTGGACATATTCTCGACATCGAAGGCCACCAGCGCCAGAGCTCCCAAATGCTTCGTACCGTAGAAGCGCAAATCCAGTCCGCCCGCCACAACCCCAGGCTGCGACTTCGGATGGTCCTTTACTTCGGCAATCATCTCCTCCGCAATTTCCGAGCGTTCCTGGTCGCGGAGTCGCTTTTCTAGTTCTTCCTTCGACACTGGCGGCGGATCATCTTTCGGTTGCGCAGTGGGAACGGAATAGTCAATCGAATAAGCCGTGTCTTCGAGCTTCCCGGCTTTCAGCGTGATATTCACTACTCGGCCCGACGCCATATACACCAGCATGTTGGTTTCAAGGGGTGTCTTGCTCTTTGCGGCTGGCGCTTCGATTTGCTTGACGATTGCGTAGTGCGGGTCCGTTTTGTCGGCTTCTGCAAGAAAGTAGTTGCTATCACCCAGAGCGATTCGTCGGATGGAATCCGCCTTTGGGAACTCCACGAAGACCGCAAAATGAGGCTCAGTCGAGATCGAATACGGATAAGTCAGCGGTACAACTCCCGTCTCGGCGGCACTGGAGGGTTGTATACCTCCGGGCTGTCTCATAGCGGCCATCGGCTTCGACTGCGCGAAACAGAGATTGCCGCCAGTGCCAACCAGCACTAGGACCAGCGCGAATCCAGCGATTTGTCTCATGGCTGCAACACCTCTTCCTTGTAATCTGCGATCTCCAGACCGGTCCACCCGTTTGCCGCGGACCGAGGCACGGGTGCCAGCCGGATCGTGTACTTCACGAGCAGGTTCTTCTCGTTCTCCTGACCGTTGATGAGCGTTGTGATCCGCTTCCGCCCAAAGACAATGGCCGTGTAAGGGTCGCCCGAAACCAACTCGGCCGACTTGACCGCCAGAGTAGAAGTCACGTTGTTTTCCCGCACTGTATCGACGAAGTTCTCCTGATTGAGCTGCGCCAGAATCTGCTGCCGCAGAGTGTAGGTCATCTGGTTGAGCGCCAAAGTGGTGTCGCGCTTTACGGTGATTGGATCGATGTTCACAAACCGGCTCAGAAAAGTGTTCACGAATGACAACTTCTCAGCGTTGTCGGGCTGCTGCTGCGCGGCTGTCTGGGCGACCTGGGCACCTGAGCCGTCCAGCGATGAGACTTTGCCATCTTGCACTCGAAGCAGCATGGGCGGTCGCAACTGCGCGAGGATTGCTGAGACGATGGAGATTAGTGCCACGGCGCACGCCACTAGCGCCACACGACACGCGCGGCGGGCTTGTATCGCCAAGTGGCTGTAGAACTCGGTGTAATCGCCAAGCTCAGATTTGGCCCTTTGACTTTCCTCAAGCGTGAACGGAGACGTCGTCATGACTTTTTCCCTCTCATGCCGTTTCCGGCGGTGGCAGCGCCCGGAAGTTTGTCTGTGGCGGCACACCTGTTGTTTCTGCACTCCGGCTTCTGGCGAAATATCCAACCGCTTGCGGAACCGTTACCGCCGCGCCTCCCGTCGCATACGCGATTGCGGCCGACGCGCCTGTTTGCACTACGCGATAGGTCACATAAGCCATGCCAGCAGTAAGCAGGGCCGAGAGTGCTGCGCCCGTCGCGTTCAAAGCGCCGGTAGTCAGGTATCCAGTGAGGCGAGGAATTTGAGTGAGTAAAATCGCCATCAATACGAGGAGCATGGCGGGCACAAGATTGATACCGGGACCCGCGACGAACACTTGCAGCAACGCACCCGTAAACAGCGCGAACATGATGCTCCACACGGCTGGCCACAAAAGCACCTGAAGAAGTGCCTTTACATAGCCATATGTCACTGAACTGAGCTGTCGGCTTGGCAGAAGCGCAACAAGCAACGGACCAAAGACGTACAGCAGAACAACCGCGATTGCCTGAGCGGCTACCAAGCCCACGTAGGCGATCACCAGAATTACGGCCGACAGGAGAACCAGCATCGCCACGATGCTTGACATCCAGCTAGTCGCAAACGCAAGCACTCCACTGAAACTGGTGAGCTGCGCCTGAACCTGTTGAAAGAAGTTTTGGAAGCTGTTCGGATCGGCGAACCGATGGGCAAGATCAGAACTCATGAGATTGAAGTCTGTAAAGAGGCTTCGATAGTCGCCCAGAATTGCCAATGTGATGGCGAATCGGGCCATGATGCGAAAATAATCCTCCTCGGGGGCATCCTGAAAAAACGATTGCAACATGCTGAACGTGAAGATCACCGCGGCGAGTGGAAGGGCGATTCCCATTATCAGCGGTAGGTACTGCTCTGAGCGGTTCCAAAGCCCGCCTAGCGCCGCGAGGAAGCGACCGATGCTGCCGAGATCAAGCATTACTGTCCAACCTTGTCACCGATTCCATAGGACAACTTCATGTTGCCCACCAGATTTGAAACGGCGCTCACTTGATCCTCGCGACTCTGTTCGCGCTCTTTTTCAAGCGAGTTTTCGCGCGCGATGTTCAGAGCTTGAAGCCGCATCAGTCGAGCCAGTAGCCTTTGGTCGTAGGCCTGCGAGCGCAGCATCGCGCCGTTGGCTGCGGCGGATAGCTTTGCCGCGCCGCCCGGACTGGCCATCCCCGCGCGGGACTCGATATCGTCCGCATCCAATTCCTCTTGCTGTGAAACCATTTCTGCCCGTGAAGCTTCAAGCAAACCGAGCGTAGCTGTCGCGTCAGCGGCGTCCATTCGCTTTTTGCGACTGATCGGGAAGTCTCTGGATGGAGTAGACCCGTAGGTTAATTCCAAATCTGCGCGGAGCACAGAGGGATCGATCAAGACGCTACGGAAGTCGCGCTGAAGTTGCGCGAATTGAGGAAACTCGCTGCCGACGACCTGATCCAACACCCCTCGAAGCTGCCGCCCACGCACCAGCCTGACGCCTTCCTGAACACCCGCATTAATGCGGTTGTACTGCTGGACGTACAGCCCCAGCGTGTTCAGCGTCTCCTGGGAGATGCCAATCTGCCGACCGATGCGAACGACTGCCGTCCAGTCAATGACCGGCATGGTGCCGATGAAAGCGCGCGCGGTGACCGGCACAAGCAGACCGATGGCGGTGGCCAAAGAGAGAACTACGAATCTTCTAGAGTGCTGTCGCATAGATTTCCTTTCGATTTTTCGAAGATGGCGATGCCAATCCCTTTGGGTGGGCCATGCCGAGCCGGTAGATGACTTCCAGATCAGAGAGTTCGGGATGCTCTTGGGCAAATTTCTGACGGAACTCGGTTTCAAGCGGATTGCTGGTGCTCGCCCAATAATCAAACGGCGTCGCCATAAGTTGGATCACGGTGCTCGATTCAGGTTGGTTGGCGACGAGCATGTAGCTCTCCGCGAAATGACCAGGGACGTTGCGCAGTTCTTTGACCGCTTCGACCGCGGGCTCGGAAAGATGGAGCACGTCGCGGAGACGCGATAATTCCCCTAACTGTGCGCAGACGAACTTGGCCTCGGTGTTTTGCAGGATTGCTAGCCCAACTGTGTGCGGCGCCTCGGCAGTGCCTACGAAATCCTCAATCCCCTGGCTTGCGGCGATAATTGCGCCGTACCGCTTCCTGGCGGTGCGGAAGGCGTTGAGGATTTGCGCCCCCAGCACCGGATCAGCCAACATCGCCCAGACTTCATCGAAGACCGCTATCGTCGGGCGGAGAGTTCCGCCAGTGTCTTTGCGTCCGATCTGCTGATCGATGGCTCTCGCGATGGTGAAAGCGACGGCGGTCTGCAATTCCGGGGACTCTTTTAGCCCGTCGATGTCGTAGCAGATGATGTCTTCAGCCTTTTCGAATTCGGGACTCGTTTCGCGATCGAATAGTTGTGCGTAGACACCCTCGCCCGTCCAGCGATTGAGCTTCAGAGCCACGAGTTGTGCCAATTGCTCAATCACTGTGTTCTCGCATGGGTAATGCTCCAAGGTCCATTTCAGATCGGAGAAGCGCGGTGTCTTCCCGATGGCGAGAAGGCGCTCGTACGTCATCCGAACGGCCTTCTCTAGAAAGTTCAGCGTGACGGAATCGTCTGAGCCGGTCTTGCCTGCCATGTGAGCCGCAAGCGAGGCGACGCCTGCGATCTGTGCCGAGTCGGGCTCTCCGCTGTTCGCCTGAAGATCCCAGGGGTTCTTCACTACCTTCGTTCGAAGGCTGATTTCGCGGTACTGCCCGCCAAGCAGTTCGACGAGCGCGCGATAGTCAGCGCCCTTCGTGACGATAGCGATTCGCGGATTCAGAACCTGCAATTGCAGCAGGAGCTGCTTTATAAGAAACGATTTGCCTGACCCAGTCTTGCCGGTGACGAGGAGGTTGCCGTTCGACAACTCGCGACTGAATGGATCGAAGCGGAGAAAAGTCCCTTCGCGTGTCCGGGTCAAGAACGCCGGCTTCTCGTCGTGGGTGCCAGTCCAGGGAGTCTCAATCGGAACGAAATCGGCGGCCTGACCGGAAAGTATCGTGAACTCGCGGTTGGTCTTGCGGACACCGTGGACGCCGGGCAGGAAAGCAATAAACGTTGGGAGGAGCGCCGTCTCTTCGCGATAGCCGCGAGCGCCATTGATCTGCCCGAACGCCTGTAGGACAGACTCGACTCGTTGTGCCAGCTCTTGTTCTCCTTTCTCCCGCTCGACCGAACTGCGCGCCACCGTCGAAGTCGAGACAGCTACCGCCAGTTCGATCTCGACAATGCGCTGCGAGGACGTGATGGCCGACGCCAGAGTGTCAACTGTGTCCTTCTCAAGCGCCGCTGCCTGGAAATCGCGGCGGCGGCTGCCATCTTTCCGAAGCTGAAAGGCCATGCTCTTTTTGAGCAACACCCGGAGTTTGCGAACCTTCGCAGCCTGATCGGGAACGCGCACGTTCAAAACGAACTCGGATGAGAAGTCGAGCGCCAACAGCGGTCGGAGCAGAGAGGCAAACGTAGCTTCGGGCAATTCTGAAAGCGTGACGACCGCCTTCAGGACTCCGCCGAGATCGAGGAGCCGCACCCCTTCGAACCAATCCGTATTCAGCAGTGGTGCGAATTGCTTTTTGGCCCTCGGCAGTTGGCGATCCGCCGGGTTCAGCGCATGATAGACCAACTCAACCAATTCAGGCTCAGTGAACCGACGAAGCGGAGTTATGGCTTCAAGACCAAGGCGGTAGGTTTCGAGGATGTGATTGAATTCGGCGACTAGACGGTTGTGCTCTTCTCGATTCCGCTGGACGAGTGCTGTTGTACGCGTTTCCTTCAGCGCCGTCCTCACTACGTCTGCAAACTTTCCGAAACCGTCTTGTAAGAGCCCTTGCCACAATGCCGCTGCAAAGCGCGACGCAGCAGAGCGCGTTTCCCAGGTGTGTTTCGGTCTCCAAGAGACGAAGGCCAGAAGCCGGATCGAGCGCACTTGACCGGCATCAATGGCCGAACGCCAGAACGACAGGCGGTTCTCTTCTAGCCAGCCAGCAGGCGAATTGGCGGAATTGCCCAGCGCTTTTCGCCCTTCAAGGTCTCGCGGAGTCTCGTAATCAATCAAATAGCGGAACTGAAGTTCGACTTTTGGGTGCCGGATACCCCTGATAAACGCGTCGAGGGCGCTGCTCACTGCTTCCAGTCGCTCAGGACCCGCGAACTGCGTTGCGATTCCTGAGCACTCCCATCCCGCACAGAAAGAGCCGTCCTTGCGAACGATCAAGCCATCGCGGATTTCCGAGATTGGCACTCGCGCAGCAAGCGAGGACAGTTTCAGCTCGTTTTCTGTTCTGCTCTCGGACCGACGCCCTGCGGCGGCCTGCGGCAAGAAAACCGCCAGAGCGAGCATCGCAACCGCAAGAGCGCCGATAAGGGCGGCAACAAGGTGAAGGGTGGACGGCTGAATCATTGCTCACCCTCAATCAAGTAAGGCATCTCTAGCGAGCCACAATGCGCACAGTGCGCCTTTGGGCGGAAGTAGTGCTGAACCCACGCGACCAGGTATCCACGCGGTTTGCCGAGTTTCGCCCAGCGAATTAGCCCAACCAGAAGGGCAGCCGATCCATAAGTCATCACGGTCGAGACCGGCACAAACCCAAGGAACACGCGATGAATGTGATCTCCAACCAGCCTCATCGCGATTGCCCAGGCGATCACGAATCCCCAGTCCTCCAGTTCAAGTCCGAAAAAGTCCGCTCGGACCGAGAGCGATCGCGCAACGGGTTTAAGCCGAAGCGGCATGGTTCAGCCTGCGAAAGTGCGAAGGAGTTGCAGAACCGATGACAGCAGCAGTGCGCCGCCAGCGCCAGCCCACTGCTTACCGCTGGGCCGCTCGCGAGCGATATTTGCCACAGCCCAGATGACGAGAAACCCAGCTGCGAAAATCCCGAGGCCCTGGGCATAACTGAGGGCATTCGAAAGGAACGAAGTCACGCGGTCGCCGCCAAATTGGGCAAACGCTGGCGAGCTAAGCAAAAGCATGGCAACAGCCGATCCGATGGGGCGTGCGAACCGACGTAGTTCGATTCGTCGTTTGCGACTGACGATGCGAAGCATCGGCATCCTCCTGAGAGAACAAAATTGGGAATGCCGGAGCGAAGGAGAGTGGGAGCAGGATCAGCGCTAGGGGAGGGTGACGTTCGCTGAGTCCTGCTCCCGGTTGGTTAAGTCAGCGTTCTATCTCCGAGGTGTCGCAGCTCGCTACGTGGCGTTACGCCGCAATCGGCGGAACTTCGGATTCGGGCTGCGGCCCAGGGTGGCTTAGCTCCGGTGAGTTTCCCTTCTCACTCTTACTAATGGGCACCGACTCGGAAAAAGTTTGCGCCTCAGAATGAGAATTTTTTGAATTTTCATCTTTGGGGGCCGCCTGCGCGCCTCGAACCGCCTGTTTTCCCTGGACGAGGCGACGCAAACGGTTGATGGCTCTATATGCGCGGAAGTAGAGGGCATTCCCGGATGGTCCGTCCTCCCCGGTGCCCAACTCGTGCCGATAGAATCCCTCGCACTTGAACTTCCGAAGCAGGTCGCACTCCTCTTGCGAGAGCACGCCAGCACCCTGCCACCGCGAGAGGAAGTCCTCTAACAGCACTGCGCTTTCGAAGTTCTCATCGGACTCAGGTTCTGGATGTACGGCGGAGACTTCCTCCGAAGGGACCGACTGCCGGATTTCTCCAAAGGCCCAGCGAATCAGTCGCTTGTGGAAATCCCTTGCGAGTGCAATAGGCAAATAACCATTCTGGTTTCGCATCGCAGGCGAGCGCGCGGCTTCCAGCAATACAAGCGCGGCTTGCTGAGCTACGTCGTGGGCTGACAGTGACGGAAACTGCTGGCACACTTCGACATACGCTTTGTGAATTGCGGGCATATACGCTAAGAGAAGCAATTGCTGCCCGATTTCTTCGGCGGTCCCGCCCGCGATTGAATCGACCAGCGCGTGCAGGATACCGTTCCAAGCCTTGTGATTTACATGCTCGACCCGCTCGTGCTCGTGTAACTGCGCGATCACGTCAGCTGGCGAATCGAAGGGGTTCAGAATTGGGTAGTTGCGGGCAAGCGCCTGGAAGTGGGTTCGGGCTGTTTGTGTGCTTAGCGAATTGAGCAAACTGCGCTCAACCTGACATACGACGCAGCAGCAATTGTTCTCCTTTGACATTGAGCCTCACTCCTTACGCAATGCTTGCCAAATCGCCGTGGCTGGTAGCGATTCCAAGCTCAAGGGGAAATCCGACGGGAACTCCCCTCATATACCTAGGTAGCCTCGCAAGCGGAAAAAGTAAGAAAAAATCTTTTGCACGCCAGAGCAGCTCGAAATGAGAACTCTTCGGCTATTCCTCCCGTGGCCGACAACGGTGCATCCCAGTACTGTTGACAGGCATCGCAACCCGATGACAGGCTTGGAATTGTCCCCACGGAGCGGATCGAGAAGCTAACGTACCCTGGGCAGTCCAATGGTGAAACCGGACCCCTATGGCGATTGGGTTTTGTTTCCTCCCGAGGAGGGGGAAACCGGACGCTCTGGTTCTCCCGACCACGAGTTGATCGCCGCTGCGCGTGAAGCTTGGCCGCACGCCCTAGCGCACGCACGCAAGGAGTTCCATCAGCGGGGACTCGGGTCTGATAGCCCATCCTTGGCCGCGCAGGTTTGGGAAGGTGTCCTTCGCACAATCTCCAAGGCAAGGCAGCGAAACAGCGACCACCGCCCACCGATATCGGACTTGCAATCCTACTTGATCGTAGCCTTTCATCGCCGCTTCAACAAAGCTTTGCTCCGGGAACAGAAACGGGTTGAGTTGATTGAACTGGTCTCTTCTAGCGTTGATCTTGAAAGGATCGAAAGCGCTCACGACACTAGTTGGATCGAAGAGCTCGAAAGAGCAATTGCGATCCGCGAAATTACTGATCGTATGAATGAATGGACAAAGAAGGTTTGGGAGGCGCAGGAGTACGGCTACTCGTGGAAAAAGATTGCGAGTTGGCTTGGGATGAGCGAGCAGCAGGCAAAAATGAAGTACTACTACAATTTGGAAAAAATCCGGCAGGCCATTCTTCGCGAGTTGAAGCGTAGAACGCCGAAGAAATCGGAATGAAGCGGGGCTAGGTGGCTAGGTGTATATATTCCCATGCGGCGAGACGGAAGTTTACCAAGGGAGGCAGTTCTGAACGCCAAGACATATTCCAGGAGAGATGAGAGGCGCATCCTTGATGTGCTTGGCCGTGGTCTACTGAAGGACTTCCCGAACCCGGAGCGTATCGGGTGCCCCGGGGTCGAGGTGCTTAAGAAAATTGCCTCTCACGAGATGCCTCTCTCGGAAGCAGAGAAGTGGCTCGATCATCTCGGCTCGTGCA
>Ga0209577_10002342_pt1 | contig 18306 bp, 22 predicted proteins | sample GraSoiAngelo_109_FD_185874 | JGI IMG/M metagenome (GOLD analysis project Ga0209577, IMG submission 185874) | Grasslands soil microbial communities from the Angelo Coastal Reserve, California, USA - 14_0903_12_20cm (SPAdes) (version 2) | ecosystem: Environmental > Terrestrial > Soil > Grasslands...
TGGCTGCAGTGCAGCGTTGAGCCCTGAACCGGCGGAGAAGAACAGCGGGTGATGCCAGTACGCGATGGTGCAGCGCTTGCTGCTTGCTGCCAGGTCGGCGCGCAGCCACTGCTCCTGAGCGGAGCCCGCGGCCGTCGAGATGGCGCTGTTCAGCGCGACGACGTGCCAGTCACCCACGTCGTAGCTGTAATAGCCCTTCCCCGACGAGCCGGCGGCCGACCCGAAATAGCCGAAGTAGCCCGACGCGCCGCTCGTCTTGTACTCGATCTCGCCGGGGACCGGGCGGGTGCGCGCCTTATGCCGCCCCCAGGTCGGGTTGTAGCACTTGCTGAACCGGTCCTTGGAACCGTTGTCGAACGCCAAGTCGCCGTCGGCGAACACCGTGCCCGGAATCACGTCGAGCAGCTTCGCGGTCGCTTCGTCGTTGCTGTTGCCGCAGGTCGCGACGTTTCCAGCGCCGGCCAGCACTTGCCCACTGGTGAGCGTGGCGAAGCTGGGAGCGGAGAGTGGCTCGGGGCCCAGCGGGGCTGTCGGTCGATTGTCCTCGCGACAGGTGGCGAGGAGCAGGGCGCTCGTGACGCCGATCAGGGCGCCACGGGCGATGGTACAGCGTGCGCGCATGGGCAAGGCCTCGGGACGGGCTCGAGTCGAGCCTTGCCTTCGCACGAGTCGTGCGGCCGGAGTTCATTGTGTAACTGCTGATTTGACGGGCTGTTGCGAGAGCGCCACCGACCACCGGTGCTGCGACGATCCAACATCAACCAGGAATTGTGGTGCGCGGGGAGAAGCGTGGACGCGACAGTCACTCCACGCGTTCTACGGCCTCGCTCCGCAAGCCGGGCCAGGTAGCGCACGCCTGGACCCAGGCTCGCTTGGAGAGGTAGCCGAGCCGGCCGGCGTGGTCCTGCTTGAGCCAGTCGATCGTCTGGGTCGGGGATTCGAGGGCGGCGACGCGGTGCTCTTCCGCGAGCCCCCCGCCCTCGCGCAGGGACCACTGGCACACGTGCGCGACCAGCCGCTTGCCGATGGTGAGATAGATGTCGACGTCCACGCCACTGGTGCCGACCGGTGCGGCCTTACGCCCAGCGGCGTGACCCAGGTTCCACCCTTTGAACCACAGGTCCCGATCCCCGCTGCGGGGGATGCGGAATTCGCGCGGTGCGCCGAGCAGCTGCTCGGCGGCCCGCGACGGGAACGTGTGCGGCGAGGGCGTGGTCATCAGGACGTATCGTCAAGATACGTCCTGGTCGGGCAGGCTGACAGTCTGGGGTCAGGAGATGACGGGGCGTTGGCGGCGCTGCGCCAGGTCGCGCGCGATCTCGGAGAGCCACGCGGCCGCGCTGCCGGCGCCGGGATTGAAGTGCCGGGCGGCACGCCAGGCGCGCTCCAGCGTCTCGGCCAGCACCTCCTCGGTCGCCGCGGCATCGGCGAGCAGCGCGTACACGCGGGCGTAGAGGGAGAGCCGGTGGCGATCGCCGAGCTGTTCGTGAGCGCGGCGGTCACCAGCGGCCATGCGTTCGACGAGTTGAGCGTCCGACGCGGGCATATGACTCATGGGGCAGCCCTCGGAAGTGGGTGTCGTTCCGGCTAGGCGACGCCTGCACAAACTGCACAACTCTCTAAGAGTCGCAAGAGCGACACCGGGTAACGACTCGCGTGTGGCGTCGTCGCCACACTTCTGGCCTATGGTTCCGTGCGGTCCGGTGAGAGACTGAGGCGTGTGCCGTCGGCGAAGACCACGTCCGTTGTCTCCCAAACGAGTTTCATCTTGTCGAGGGGCGTGTCGCGCAGCCGCTGATGGGCGACGCGGAACGGATTGAAGCGGACGACGCGAGCGGGCTCGCGCCGCGTCTGCCCGGGCGCGAGCGCCATGTCCACCCTCAGGTGCGCGCTATAGATCGAGTCGCCGAAGGTGTCGAGGAAGGTGGCGTCACCCTGGAACGCGCGCATCGCCTTGGTGCCTTTGTTCTGGTACGCGAAGGCGAGCGAGATGTAGTCCTCGTACTGCTCGGACGCCGGGTCCTTGGGCAGGTACATCTTCTTAACGATCGAGACGGCGAGCAGGGGCGTGAGCAGCTGGCGGACGCTGTCCTGGCGCGCGCGCTCGGCGGCTGCCGCGGCCACGTCGACCTGTTTTTTGCGGGCCTGCTCGGCGCGGGCCCAGGTGAGAATTTCCCCAATAGTCATCGTATCGTGCGGGGTGCGCGCGGCGAGCCCGCTCTCTGCGGCTACGCCCGAGAGAATGCGCGCTGTGCCGAGCGGCAGGCGTACGCTATCGGCGGCCTTGAGGACGGAGTCGAGTCGGGCCACGGGGACGCGGGTGGCGAGGAGCGTGCGCTCGGCGCCGCGCGAGCTGCATGCTGTGCCGAGCGCGACGAGCAAGCCGGCGCTGAGGCTGCGAGTTTTGGGCATGAGCCGCAGTTTCGAGACGATGGAGCGCATTTTCAAGGGGCTATCACTTGACGCCCTGCGTGGCGAGGGCCCGCTCGTACTCGTCGAGCTGCCGTTGCCACTCCTTGCGATACAACGGCGCTGCCCCAGGGACCGCCAGTGCGTGCTTCATCAGCTTGATCGCCTCTACAAGGTCTCCGCTGCTGGCATAGGCCCCGGCGAGAATCACGAACCCACGCGCGCCGCCGCGCGACGAGTCCAGCGCGATCGCGTGCCGAATCGCCTCGATGGCTTTGCGCGGGTCGCGACGCGTCGAGTCCGGACACCCGGAATAGACACCGGACTCGAGGCTGTACAGCTCGGCGACGAGATTGTAGCCCTGTGGTGCCGATGTCGGCGCGAGTGAGATGGCCTTCTCGAAGTCGCTCAACGCTTCGCCGCAGGCATGCAGCGTGTTGTAGTGGCGACCGCGGCGCAGATAGAGAAACGCCTCAAGCGGGTGCAGGCGGATGGCCGCGCTGTAGTCTTGCGTTGCGGCGTCGCGCTGATTGAGCGCGTGCTCCGCTTCGGCCCGTCGGAGGTAGGCGTCCCAGTTATCCGGGGCCCCCCGGATCATGGTGCTGAAGTATGGCACCGCCTGTGACAGCCGTATGACGGAGGTACTGTCGACCCAGCCCGAGTCGCTGCCCGACGTCGAAACGATCCACAACCGACCGCCTTCAATGCGGGCGACGGGGCTGACAATGTTGATCCCGACCGTCGAACTGACCTTCGAAGTGTCCGCCGAGTGGTGGACCTCACCCATGCCTCTCAGCATGACAATCCGTTGGCCCACCCAGCTTGACTCCGTCTGCCCCACCATGTCGAACGGCGAGAGCAGCCCTGCTATGGCGAGCAGGAAGCGTTGGAATCGCACGAGGCGCATATTGATGCCCGGGCCGAGAATCGAACTCGGATGGGGTCGCCCCCACCGGATTTTGAGTCCGGCGCGTCTGCCAGTTCCGCCACCCGGGCGAGCCTTCCAGCTCGATGCCAGCAACACCGTGATAACCCGCGTCTCGCCGTGGTTGTCAGGGTTTTGAGTCCCCTGCGTCTGCCATGCCGCCACTCGGGCCGCGCAGCAATATAGCCGGACCATGTTGACGTCGAACCGCGGTCGTTCACGGATAAACTCTAAAAGACGCTCCCGCCCGACGTGAGGTAACGCGCGGTCCGTGACCAACTTATCGGTGGTCGCCGACGCGCAACACCGCTGTGTTGCATGTACGCAGCAATCACGTGGTCCGCCTTCGCATTTGCGTGCGTGCACAACGTGCATTTTGACCCGGCCGTTACAGGTACACGCCTTGCCAGCCACCGCCTCGCCCGGCGCACGGCCTTCGAACCAGCGGCCCGCCTTCCGTGCACCTCGCTGAAGACTCACCGGTGGTCTTGGTTGCAATCCTTTCATTGGAGAAGGAGGCAAGCATGTGTGCCAGAGCAGCACTCGCGAAGTCGCTGGTCCTGCTGGGTGCCCTCGTCCTGGCCGGCGCGTGTACCGAGCGGTCGTCGAATCTAGCGCCGACCGCCCCGTCGTTCTCCGCGTCTGCATCGTCGTTGCCGCACATCAATAACACCGCGCTTCCCATCCCGGTCGCCATCTCCGCCGACTTCTCGGCGTACGATTGCAGCAACAATCCGGGCCCGCAGATCACGTTCTCGGGGGGCTCCGTCCTCGGCGGCTACGGCGTCGAGATGACCTTCACCAACAACATGAAGGGCACCCACACCTTCACCGATGGCAACACGGTCGACCTGACGGTCATGCCCGCCGACCAACCGATCGTGATTCCGAAGCAGCCCGTGCTGGGTGGCGTCGGCGGGAACCCCTTCATCTGGGTGCAGTTCATCGGCGCGGACGGCGCCGCGTTGAGCAGTGAGATCTTCGTCGGGCGCTGCGTCCAGGGGGCGGGCTGGCATGTGACGCAGTCGGCCGTGACCACCGCCTCGGCGGTCGCGACCTTCACGGTGGAGAGTTGCGCGAACAGTCCCGGGCCCTACATCAGCTTTACGAGCGGCGTGACCATGGCCGGTCTGTCCGCGCGCATCATCTTCCGCAACAACGACAACCCCGTGGGCGGGCCACACGAAGCGGACGTGACGCGCAACGTCGCGGTCATCCCGGCCGGCTTGAGCCTCACGTTCCCGAAACAGCCGGTGCTCGGTGGGGTCGGCGGCAATCCCTGGATCTTCGCCGCGTTCACCGGCGCCGACGGCAAGGCGCTGGGCGCCCCGACGCTGCTGGGTCGCTGCGTGCAGCTGAGCAACGCGCTGAGCTGAGCGGGGAGCCGCAGGAGGCGGAGCCGGGTCGGAAGGCGACCGGCTCCGCCTTCCCGGCGCCGCTGTGTCGGATGTCACAGTCCGAACCGGTCGCTCTCTGCCATGTTATGGAGTTCACCACTCGATCGTCGCTCGGAGAGCGGATGCCGCACGTACAATACTGGGCCCGGGTGCGGGCTGGTCAGGACTGCCCGCTGCGCCAGGGCGCTTGGTACCGCGTCGTGGAACTCACGCCTGTCGAAGCCATCGTCGACGTCAACCACCGCCTGCTCCATATCCCCCGCGCCTTCGTGCAGGTGCTGCCGCTGCGGCCCCCGGCCTGGACCGTGGTGCCCGGACCGGACGCGGGCGGCGGCGCCGGCGCGGGCCGCAAGTACGGCGTGTGCCCCAGCTGTTGCGCCCGGGCGCGCCTGGACGGCCCTGCCGCCGCGATGCGCTGCCCCCGCTGCGGCGCGCTGGCGGCCGTCGCGTGGTCGGACGCCGACTGGCGCGCGTTCGAGGTGCGCACCGGACGACCCGCGCCGGGCACGCTGGCGCGGGCGCGCGCCCGCGCATTGAAAGCGCTCGCCGCGGCGTTCGGTCTCCGAGCTTAGGGGGTTGATTACCGCGGCGGACGCCGCCGCGGGCGCGGTCTCTGAACCGGCAGGCGCGGCCGCTGCTCGCGCCGGTGACGCACCAGCTCGGCGACCCGCTCCTGGAACCGGCGCCGCTCCTCCTGGTAGCGGGCCCGCTGCACCGGCGTCAGGTAGCCCTGCATCTCACGATCCTCGTCGCGATTGACCTGCTGCAGTTTGCCCTGATTCTGCTGCCGCTCGCTCATCAGCTGCTTCACGCGATCCTCGTTCGGGGTCGGCGCCGTGAGCTCGGCATTGAGCGCCTGGTTGATCTGGCGCTGGCGCGCGCGGATCGGCTGGCGCTGCTCCTCGAACCGTTGCTCGGTCCCGTCCAGTTTGGCCGCCTGAGCGTCGCTCAATCCCAGCGTCGTACGCACGTGTTCGGTCCAGCGCTGGCGGATCTCTTTGCGCAGCTGCCGTGCTTCGGCCTGATCCGCCGGCGGCGTGGCGCCGGAGTCGTCGGGCACCTGCGCCCCCAGGGCCGGCGTCACGGCGAGCACGAGGATCCACGCGAGCCGTTTCATCACGCCTCCAAGGACGCGAGCAGCGTCCGGAGCTGCTGGGGAGTGAGATCTTCAAGACCGACGTCCTGCGCGGAGACCGGCTCCTGGGCCCCGGGCTCATTGACCGCGTCGAGCAGCTCGCGCAGCTGATCCGGGGACAAGTCTCCCAGGTCGATCGCCTCGACTTGCGGGGCGCCGCCCGGCCCGCGCAGCGCGCGCGCCACGAGCCCCGCTCCGGCGAGCAAGACCAGCGCGGCCGCGATTCGCAACCAGCTCGCGGGGATGCGCGCCCAGAGCTGGCGCGGTGCCTGCCGCTCCTCGCGCAGCCGCGCCACCACCGCCTGGGCGGTGCGCTCCACATCCACGCGTTCGGCCGCGCGCGCGCCGAGCCGTCGCGCCGCCTCCCGCAGCTGGGCGTCGTCCAACGTGCCGTCGTCGTTCATTTCATATGCTCCTTCAATCGCTTGACGGCGTGGTGGTAGTGCACCCGCGCCGCCCCCGGGGTCGTTCCCAGGGCGCCGGCGATCTCGTCGTATTCGAGCCCCTGCTGCGCCCGCAGCAGAAACACTTCCCGCTGCAAACGCGGCAGCGCTTGCAATGCCTCACCCAGGCGCCCCTCCGCCTCGGCGGCGACGGCGCGCTCGTGCGGATCGCCGTCGCTGGATCGCAGGTCGTCGGCGAGCGGCACCACGCGGGTGCGCTTGGCACGCCGCTGCGCGTCCTTCACCACGTTGCCCCCGATCGTGAGCAGCCAGGTGCGAAAGCGGCACTGGCCGCGGAACGTACCCAACGCGCGGAACGCGCGGATGAACGTCTCCTGCACCACGTCATCGAGATCGGCCTCCGGTGCGCCGGCGCCCGCGAGGAAGCGCGCCAATGCGCGCGCATGACGCCGGACCAGTTCGGCCGCCGCCTGCTCGTCACCGCCCTGCCAGGCGGCGATCAGCGCCGCGTCGGTCGGGCTCGGGACGGCGGCGACGGGCTCCGCGGGAGTCATGCGCTCGGGACGGTAGACGTGGGAGATACGGTGAAATTAAGGCGGTGGAGGACTTGACCGCCCTCCACCGCCCGCCTTAGTTTTCGAATTCGAACGATCGTTCGAACTATGCGCCCCTACGACGAGCGGCTGGACCACTTCCTGTCCCGGGCGGCGAAGGTGTTCGCCGACCAGGGCTACCACTCCACCACGATGCGCGACCTCGCCGCGGCCACGGGGATGTCGCTCGCCGGGATGTACTACTACGTCCGCGGCAAGGAAGAGCTGCTGCACCGCATCCAGGAGCGCTGCTTCACCCGCGTCCTGGCAGGCGCCGAGCGCGCGCTCGAGGGACTGGGCCGCGGTCACGCCGACCCGGTCGAGCGGCTGCAGGCGTTCATCCGGCACCATGTGACGTTTTTCGCGGCGAATCTGGCCGAGATGAAGGTGTTGTCGCACGAGGCGAATTCGCTGACCGGCGAGCGGCAGCGCAAGGTGAACGCGATCAAGCGCCGTTACGTGGACCTGCTCGAGGGGCTGCTACGCGATGTGGCGCCCGACGAGCCGGCGGTGGATCGCAGCGCCGCCGCGTACGCGCTGTTCGGCATGATGAACTGGATCTACAACTGGTACGACCCGGCGGGCGAGATCGATCCCGATCGCCTGGCGGGACTCATCGCGCGCGTGTTCATCGGCGGCTTCGCCGACGCGCGCTCTCCCTCCCCGGTACACGGAGGCTGACTTCCCATGGCGACGATGACCGAACCCAAAGTCGAGAAGAAGACGCTCGTGCACTATACGGTGGAAGGCGGCGTGGCGATCATCGAGCTGGACGACCCGCCGGCCAACACCTACACCTATGAAATGATGCACCAGCTCGACGAGGTGATCCTCAAGGCCCGCTTCGACGACAGCGTCCACGTGATGGTGCTGCGGGGGCACGGCGACAAGTTCTTCTCCGCGGGCGCGAACATCGGGATGCTCAATACGGTGACGCCCCGCTTCAAGTTCTTCTTCTGTCTGCACGCCAACGAGACCCTCAACCGCCTCGAGCAGACGCCCAAGCTCACGATCGCCGCGCTCAACGGGCATACCGTCGGCGGCGGGCTCGAGATTGCGATGGCGTGCGACTTCCGGCTCGCGAAGGAAAACGCCGGCAAGATCGGACTCCCCGAGGTGAATCTCGGCGTGCTCCCGGGCACGGGGGGGACGCAGCGGCTGGCGCGCCTCGTCGGTAAGGCTCGCGCGATCGAGCTCATGGCGAAGGGCGAGCTGTTCTCGTTCGACCGCGCGAAAGAGCTGGGCATCGTCCATGAGATCCTGCCCGCCAAGGAATTCTGGGAACAGGTGATGCTGTACGCGAACCAGTTCTGCCCGCCCCACAAGGCGTCGAAAGCGGTCGGCCTGATCAAGCGGTCGGTGCAGACCGGTGCGGAGATCCCCTTCGAGTCGGCGCTGGCGCTGGAGCGGGAGCTGCAGCAGCAGCTGTTCCAGAGCGAAGACGCCAAGGAAGGCATCGCGGCCAACGTGGAGAAGCGCGTCGCGGAGTTCAAGGGCCGGTGAAGACCGACCTGCTGATCGGGAGCGAGTGGCGGGCGTCGGCGAAGCGCTACGGTCTCACCAACCCCGCCACCGAGGAGCCGCTCGCGGAAGTCGCCGAGGCGGGCGAGGCGGAGGTGGACGCCGCGGTGCGGGCGGCCCGCGCCTGCCTCGAGTCGAAAGAGTGGCGCGAGCTGCCGGCCCGCCGGCGCGGGCAGCTGCTCTATCGCGTGGCCGACCTGCTGGAGCAGCGCTCCCAGGAGATCGCCGAGGTCGAGACCAGGAACAACGGCAAGCCGCTGTTCGAGTCGAAGATCGACGTCGCCATGGCGATCGAGACGTTTCGCTACTACGCCGGCTGGGCCGACAAGCTCACCGGCGATACGCTGCCCGTGAGCGGCAATTTCTTCACGTATACGCTGCGCGAGCCGGTGGGCGTGGTGGGTGCGATCGTGCCGTGGAACTTCCCGTTGAATCTGGCCACGTGGAAGGTGGCCCCGGCGCTCGCGGCGGGATGCACCGTGGTGCTCAAGCCGGCCCACGAGACGCCCCTCACCGCCCTGCTGCTGGGCGAAATCGCGCTCGCCGCGGGCCTGCCGCCCGGCGCCCTGAACGTCGTGCCCGGCCCGGGCGCGACCGCCGGCGCGGCGCTGGTGCGTCATCCGCTGGTGGACAAGATCGCCTTCACCGGGTCCACCGAGGTCGGCCAATGGATCCAACGTGAGGCCGCGGGCACCGTGAAACGGGTCACGCTCGAGCTCGGCGGCAAGAGTCCCAACATCATCTTCGCGGATGCGGACCTGCCCGCCGCGGTCCGCGGCGCCCAGAGCGCGATCTTCTACGGAAAGGGAGAGGTCTGCGCCGCCGGATCCCGTCTCCTGGTCGAGCGCAGCGTGCACGACCAGGTGGTGGAGCAGCTCGCCGAGCGGGCCAAGAAGCTCGTGCCCGGCGATCCCTTCGACAAGAACACGCGACTCGGCGCCATCGTATCCAAGCGACAGCAGGAATCGGTGCTCTCCTACATCGCCGCGGGATCGAAGGATGGCGCCCGGCTCGTGGCCGGCGGCAAGCCGGCCAAGGTCAACGGCAAGGGCTTCTACGTCGAGGCGACCGTGTTCGACGGCGCCGCACCCGGCATGAAGATCGTGGACGAAGAAATCTTCGGGCCGGTATTGGCGGTGCTCACGTTCGAGAGCGAGGCGCAGGGCATCGAGCTCGCCAACCGCTCGCGCTACGGCCTCGCGGCGGGCATCTGGACCAAGGACGTGCAGAAAGCGCACCGCGTGGCGCGCGCGATCAAGGCGGGCACGGTGTGGGTGAACACGTACAACTTCTATGACCCCGCCGCCCCGTTTGGCGGCTACAAGTTCTCGGGGTTCGGGCGTGATCTGGGCAAGCAAGCGCTGGACAACTATACGGAGACGAAGACGGTATGGGTGGGCCTGTGAGAACCCGGGAAACGGGAAACGGGAAACGGGAAACGTGACGCGCGAGGCTTTCGTTTGCGCTGCCCTCCGCACGCCCGTCGGCAAGCACGGCGGGGCGCTGGCGAGCGTCCGTGCCGATGACCTGGCCGCGATCCCCATCAAGGCCGTGGTCGAGCGCTCCGGAATCGACGCCACGAGCATCGACGACGTCATCCTCGGCTGCACCAATCAGGCCGGCGAGGACAATCGCAACGTGGCGCGGATGGCGCTGCTCTTGGCGGGTCTTCCGGTCGAAGTGCCGGGCCAGACCGTGAACCGGTTGTGCGGCTCGGGGCTCCAAGCGGCGGCGAGCGCGGCGCAGGCGATCAAGGCGGGTGAGGGCGAGGTGTTCATCGCGGGCGGTGTCGAGAACATGACGCGCGCGCCCTACGTGATGCTCAAGTCTGGCGAGCCGTGGAGCCGCAAGGCGCCCGACGTCGCCGACACGACCGTGGGATGGCGCTTCACGAACCGGCGCTTGAAGCAGGAATGGACCATCTCACTAGGGGAGACGGCCGAGGTCGTAGCGGCTCGCTACAAGATCACGCGGGCCGAGCAAGATGCGTTCGCCGTGGAGAGCCAGCGCCGGGCGGAGGCCGCGCTCAAGGCGTGCGTGTTCACGGACGAGCTGGTGCCGGTCCCCCTGCCCGACGGCACGACGTTCGCAAAGGATGAGTATCCGCGGTCGGGCACGACGCTCGAGAGCGTGGCGAAGCTGAAGCCCGCGTTCAAGAAGGACGGGACCGTGACGGCGGCAAGCTCGAGTGGGATCAACGATGGGGCGGCGGCGCTGGTCGTCATGGAGCGGGCGAGGGCGGTGGAAGGCGGTGGAGGGCGGTGGCAACCCTTGGCCCGCGTTGTCGCGACGGCCGTCGCCGGGGTCGATCCCAGCTGCATGGGACTGGGGCCGATCCCCGCGACGCAGAAAGTGCTCAAGCGGGCAGGCCTCACCCTCGACCAGATCGATCTGATCGAGCTCAACGAAGCCTTCGCCGCGCAGGCCATCGCCTGCATCCGCGAGCTCGAGCTCGACCCGGCGAAGGTGAACATCTACGGCGGCGCCATCGCGCTGGGGCACCCGCTGGGCGCGACGGGCGCGCGTCTGTTGACGACGCTGGTGCATGCGCTCGGTCGCAGGAACGGGCGCTTCGGGCTCGCGACCATGTGCATTGGCGTCGGTCAGGGCATCGCGATGATCGTGGAGCGCGCGTGATGGCCGCCTACGAGCGCGTGCTGGTGGAGATCGCGGCCGGGATCGGGAGCGTGACGCTCAACCGTCCCGAGAAGCTGAACGCGTTCGATCGCGCCATGTGCGACGAGCTACTCGAGGCGCTACGTCTCTTGAGCGGCAGCGAGGGTGTGCGCGTCATCGCGATCACGGGCGCGGGCCGGGCGTTCTGCGCCGGGGCCGACCTGGGAGTGCTGGGGAGCGAGGGACCCGCCCTGGTCGCCGCCGGGAAGGACGTGGCGCTCGCCCTGCGCGCCGCGCCCCAGCCCGTGCTGGCCGTCGTGAACGGCGCCGCGGCGGGCGGCGGCGCCAACCTGGCGCTCGCCTGCGACTACCGCATCGCGTCGGAGCAGGCGTCCATCGGGCAGGTGTTCCACAAACTCGGGCTGGTGCCCGATTGGGGCGGGACGTTCTTCCTGCCCCGTCTCGTCGGCATGTCCAAGGCACTGGAGCTGGTGTGGAGCGCGCGCATGGTCTCCGCCGCCGAGGCGCTCGACTTGGGACTGTTCGACCGGGTGGTGCCCCACGCCCGGCTCGCGTCCGAGGCCCGCGCGCTCGCCGAATCCTGGTCTGCCCAACCGCCCAGCGCGGTGCGCCGGGCCAAGGCGGCGCTGTACCGGAGCGACGAAGCAGCGCTGGAAGCGATGCTCGATCTCGAGATCACGCAACAGAATGAACTATTCGCCACCCCCGACGTGCGGGCGCGCATCGCGCGGGGGGGAGCGTCAATCGCGAAGAGGAGCGGCTGATGGTACGCAAGCTGAACAACTTCGACGAGTGGATCGACTATTTCCGCCACTGGCAGGACGGGATCGGTCTCCCGCAGGGCGACCTGCGCAGCTTCAAGTTCGAAGCGAAGTTCGGGGAGCAGGACGTACCCCACATCGAGTTCGGCCACTATAAAGGCCAGCGCAAGTGGCCCACCGTGATGCACATCCCCGACCAGCGCATCCGCGACGCGCTCCTGAATTTGATCGTGTACCAGGGCGACACCGAGTTCGCCTCGGTGGAGCAGCAGCGCAATCTGCTCACCCACGCCCCGTCCGACTACGATCTACTGGCGCTGATGCGGGTGATGACCGAGGAGATGCGGCACGGCTGGCAGATGTCCTATCTGCTGTGCAGCCACTTCGGCGACGAAGGCAAGCGCGAGGCGGCGAAGCTGTTAGAGCGGCGCGCCGACGAAGGCGAGCGGCTGCTGGGCTCGTTCAACGAGCTGGTGGACAACTGGCTCGACTTCTTCACGTACACGCAGTTCATCGACCGGGACGGCAAGTTCCAGCTCACCATGCTCTCCACCTCGGCGTTCGACCCGCTGTCGCGCTCCATGAACCCGATGCTCAAGGAAGAGTCCTTCCACCTCGGCACGGGCAACAACGGCTTGATCCGCATCGTCAAAGCGGGCAAGATGCCGCCCGAGGTGATGCAGCGATTCTTCTATAAGTGGATCCCCACGGCGTTCGACCTGTTCGGTACTGACAATTCGTCGTCCGCCCACTGGGCCTATGTGTGGGGGTTGAAGGGGCGGTACGACGAGCGCGACAACCAGGGGGTGCCCGACAAGGCGAAGCTCAATGAGTACAGCAGAGACTTGTACCGCCAGGAGATCACAAAACTGATTGAACGGCTCAACATGTTCATCCCCGAGCGCGAGCGCTGGCTGCTGGTGCCGGACACCAAGTTCAACCGCAAGATCGGCGTGTACGCCCACCAGCGCTACACCGTGGATGGCGAGCCGATGGACGACGGGACGAAGTACCAGGAGTACCTGAAGACGGTGCTGCCCCAGCCCGAGCACTACCAGATCGTGCACGACATCGAAAAGGAGCCGGGCTGGATCGAGCCGAAAAAGGCGGACAGCCTGCTCAAGTGAGTTCGCCTCGGGCGCTGGTCATCGGGCACCGCGGAGCCTCGGCGTACGAATACGAGAACTCGCGGGCGGCGTTCCGGGCCGCCCGCGTGCGCGGTGCCGACGCGGTGGAGCTGGACGTCCATGCCGCCGCCGATGGCGTTTTGTTCGTCCACCACGACGAGGTCGTGAACGGGACGCACATCACGCGCGCGAGCGCCGCCCAGGTACGCGCGCTGCGCCTCCCCAACGGCGAGTCGGTGCCGACCCTGGAGGATGCGTTGGCGGCGATCGATGCGGCGCTGCGGGTGTTCGTGGAGGTAAAGTCGCTCCCTCCCACGTTCGACGACCGGTTGCTCGCCATCCTTGACGCGAGCGGCGGCCGCTGCGCGGTGCACGGCTTCGACCATCGCATCGTGAAGCGGCTCGGGCTCACCCGGCCCGAGCTGCCGCGCGGAGTATTGCTCGCCTCCTACCCGCTGCGCCCCCTCGACGCGCTCCGGGACACGGGCGCGACGGTCCTGTGGGAGGACCAGAGCCTCATCGATGGCGCGCTGGTCGAGACGCTCCACGGCGCCGGCTACGGGATCCATGCTTGGACGGTGAACGAGCCGGACGACATGCGTCGTCTGCTCGCGCTCGGCGTCGACGGTCTCTGCACGAATGTTCCCGACGTAGCGCGCCTGGCCGTGGACACGCCACGCGCGTGACCAACCCGCGCGTGGCCGTGGTCGGCGCCGGCACGATGGGCCACGGTATCGCCTACGTCGCGACGCTCGCCGGGTGCACGGTCGTCCTCACCGACAGCCGACCCGACGCCCTGCCACCCGCCATCCGGCGGATCGGAGACCTGTTCACGGGCGCCGTAAAGCGAGGCAAGCTGCACGAGGCGGATGTGACCGCCGCGGCGACCCGATTGCGGGCGGAGCGCGACCCGGCGCGGGCCGTGGGTGATGCCGACGTCGTGATCGAGGCCGTGGTCGAGGATCTGGGGGTCAAGCAGCGGTTGTTCGCCGAGCTCGAGCGCACCGCCCCGGCGGGGGCGCTGCTCGCGACCAACACTTCCTCACTCTCCGTCGCCGCCATCGCGGGCGCGGTGCGCGACCCGGGTCGGGTGGTGGGGCTGCATTTCTTCAATCCGGTCCATGCGATGAAGCTCGTCGAGATCGTGCGACACCGGCGCGCCGCGGCGGCCAGCGTGGAGCGGGCCGTCGCGTTCGCCCGGGCGCTCGGCAAGGAGCCGATCGTCGTCAACGACTCGCCCGGGTTTGCCTCCAGCCGGCTGGGGGTGGTGCTGGGCCTCGAGGCCATGCGCATGCTCGAGCAGGGCGTGGCTTCGGCCGAGGACATCGACAAGGCCATGGAGCTCGGCTACAACCATCCGATGGGACCGCTCAAGCTCACCGACCTGGTGGGCCTGGATGTCCGGCTGGCGATCGCCGAGTACCTGCATCGGACGCTCGAGGAGCCGCAGTTCGAGCCGCCCCAAATCCTGCGCGACAAGGTGGCGAAGGGGGAACTGGGGAAGAAGACGGGAAAGGGGTTCTATTCCTGGGGCGGTGAGGCCGGCGCCTCAGGGTGAGGCGCGCCTCAGGATGTGGCGCGCCGGAACCGGTAGACCGGATCGGACGGCGTGGAGGCCGCTCCTCGCCCGAAGTGCGCCCCGCCGACCGTCACTTCTACGGCGCTGGACGACAGCGTCAGCGGGCCGATCAGACTGGCATTCAACAGGGCCACCACCGGTGCCTGCCCCCCTTCGCCGTCACTCCACGCATACGTGCCGGAGGACGTGGCCGACACCGTCTTCGAGCTGTCCCCCGCGTAGTCGTACGCCCGCGTGACGATCATCGTGTAGGGCGCGTGGTGCAGTTCCGTGCAATTCGGAATCCGATACTGCCTGCCGTCGGGCAGGGTGACCACGCCGCTCGTGTCGATCCGCGCACCGTTTGGAATGTGGTGCACGCACGAGCTGGGCATCCAGCCGGCGGGCGTGGCTCCGAACGGCTCCGGCGGCCCATCGCCGAGCATCAGATTCCCGGCGATGAACGTGACTCGCGTCCCGGTCGAATCGGTTTGGGCGCAGCAGGGCAGCGTCGTGCCGTTGACGGCCACCAGGTCGTAACGGCCGGCGATGCTCGGCGGATCCCCGGACTTGACGAGTTCGCAGGCGCCGAGGGTCAGCGCCACCATCCCGATCGTTATCGTCCGCGCCAAAGCGTCACCTCACCATTGATACCCCTCGGAGCCTGGGCCAGGTCACCGCGTCCGGCGATGTGTATGACGGCGTGGATCGCGCCCCGTCCGGTTGCCGCTCAGGTGCCTGCGCAGATCTTGGGCCCCCCCGTCTGGGTGGCGATGGCGGTGTGGTCATCGGAGCTGGTGTTCCCAGGCTGGTCGTCGCTGTAGGCTATGGACGCGAGGCCGGTCGTCGGGCTGACGGCGACGCCGAAATCGTCGAACAGGTCGCGGTTGCCGGTGCACGTGACTCCGCTCTCGCATGCCCCGCCCAAGTGGACGATCGGGCTGGCCTTGACCTGCGTGAACTTGCTGCCGGCCACGGCCGCGTTACCGTTCTGCGCGAAGAACACGTACCACGCCGCCGACGCCGGATAGTTATCAGGCGTGGTCTTCCCGTCAAAGAACGATGTTCCGTACCACACGACATTCAACTGGCCGGGGTCGCAGGCCACGCTCCATGGCATGATGGCCGTTGCGGACGGCCGCTGGTTCACCTGGATCGGCCCGGTCCACGTGTCCCCTCCGTCCTTGGAGAAGCTGTAGAAGAGGTTGTGGTCGTCGGTGTACACGACGTATACGGTGCCGGCGAGGTCCACGGTCACGTTGACGAACTGGTGACCGTACGCGACCGAGTTGTCCGGATTCACGTACACGGCGTGGTCGGTGAACGTCTGACCGCCGTCGCGCGAGCGCGCGAGCCACACGGCATGGAACGCCGTGGGGAGCACGGCCTCGGTGGCGTTGGCGATGCCGCTGAACGACTGATAGATGGTGTGGCTGTTGGGGTCGATCGTCAGGTTGCCAATCTCGTTCTCGTCGATCAGGAAGGCATGTGCCACGTCGATCGCCGAGCCCACCTGTGTGAAGCTGGCGCCGGCGTCGAAGCTGCAGTTCACGTCGATGTTGAACGTCGCGATGTCGTGATAGGAGATGCACACCTTGGACGCCTGGTCGGCGGCGATCCATTCGCGGTCATCGAGCGGAATCGCGGCGCTGGTGACGTTCTTGGTCCAGGTCTTCCCGCCATCCTTGCTCGTGCTCACCGTGACATCCGCCAGGCTCAGGGTCGCGACGTACACGTTGTGGATACCGTTCGCGTTCGCCTGCGGCGCCGTGCTCAAGTCCGTGTCGCCGCCCCCCGGCGCCACTCCGCCGGCGGCCTGGGAGATCTGGTCCGGGGAGTCCAGCGCCGTGTAATGCAGCCCGCCATCGGTCGATTTCCAGGCGAGCGTGCCGGCGGAGAGACCGAGCTCGGAAGAGACGTAGAACGTCCCCGTGGCGTCGGCGCGAATGGCGGGCTCCGCGGCGCCGTTGCTGCAGCCCGACGGGCCCGGACATACCGTCCCAGGCGCGGCGCCGAGCGGGAAGTTCACGAACGCGAACGCCCCCCCGCTCGCCGCCCGGGCTGCTTCCATGCCGCCGTTCGGCGCCGGTGCCGAAAGAGGACCCGTGTCGCAGGAGGCGAGCAGCAGGATGGAGCCGAGAGCAATCACGCTGGTCTTCATGGGTAGCCTCCGCCGCTGATCGAGGGGTTCGCCCCGTGCGGTCGCGCAAGTTCCGCACCTCCCTGCTGCGCGCAGGCCACGTTGCCGCACCGCGCTGCACTGTCGCGGCTGCGCAACTTCGTTGTTGCGGCCGCTCGGCGGGGCAAGGTATTACTAAAGCATGACGAAAGTCAGACGGAAAGTGGCCGTGAGCGTCTCCCCGGACGTCCTCGCCGCGGCGGAGCGGTTGCGCAAGCGGACCGGCGAGAGCCGCAGTGCCGTGTTCGAGCGGGCCCTCCACGGCCTCCTCGCCGCCGTCCAGCGAAGCAAGCGCGCCGGACGCTACGTCGCCCGGTATCGCCGTCACCCGGAGCGCGCTGGGGAGGTGAAGACCGCGGTCGCCGCCGCGCTCGAGGCGCTGGCCGTGGAGCCCTGGGATGAGGCGCGGTGAGGTCTGGTGGGCGCACCTGCCCGCGCCCGTTGGGCCGTCGGCCCGTCGTCCTCGTGTCCCGGGACGAGGCCTACGCTGTCCGCGAGCTGGTCATCGTCGTGCCCGTGACCACTGGCGTGCGTGGAATCCCGGTGGAGGTGCCGCTGGGCCGCGACGAGGGCTTGCCGCGGCGCTCGGTCGCGAATGCCGATGCGTCGACCACGGTGCCCAAGCGCACGCTGAAGGAATACGCCGGCGTGCTTGCAGGGGACAAGGCGACGGCGCTCGACGCGGCGCTGCGGTTCGCGCTCGGGCTCGACTAGCGCGGGCTGGCCGCCGCAGGATAGTTTTGCGCCGCTCATGGTGCGTCTCCCTTCCCTTCCCGTGATCCCTCTTAAGCCGACCCGCATCACCGACGTCCACATCCATGTTCAGCCTTGGCGCGAGCTCAAGCCCGCGGCGCTCGCGGTCATGTGGCGCGGCAAGGACGTGGATCGCGACCGCATGATCCAGGTCATGGAGGATCCTCAGGCGCTGCTCGAGGTGATGGATCGCGCCGGCGTGTGGCGAGTCGGGCTCGTCAACTACCCTTCCCCCGACGTGATGGGCTTCACCGACGCGGCGAACGCCTTCTCCGCTACGTATGCCGCCGCTAACCCCGAGCGCCTGCTGCCCTACGGCGGCGTGCACCCGCGCTTCACACGCGATCCCGTGGGCGACGTGGATCGCCTGGTGGACCTGGGGATCCGACTCGTGAAGATCCATCCGCCGCACCAGGGATTCCCCGCGAACGCCTACACGGATGGGCTGACCGCGCTCGGCGAGATCTATACGCGCTGCGAGCAGCGCGGCCTGCCCGTGATGATCCACACCGGCACGAGCATCTTCCCGGGCGCGCGCTCCAAGTACGGCAATCCGCTCGAGCTCGACGACATCGCGATCGACTTTCCCGATCTGACGATCGTGATGGCCCACGGCGGGCGGCCGCTGTACATGGAGGAAGCGTTCTTCGTGTTGCGGCGTCATTCCCGAGTCTGGCTCGATGTCTCCGGGATACCGCCCGCGCGCCTGTTGGAGTACTTTCCGCGTCTCGCGGAGCTGGCGGACCGGGTCGTGTGGGGCACGGACTGGCCGAGCCCGGGGGTGAAGGACATGCGCGTGAACATCGACCAGTTTCTGGCGCTGTCCCTGAGCGACTCGCACAAGAAGGCCATTCTCGAGACCAATGCGCTGGCTTTGTTCCCTGCTGCTCGCTAGTCCGGCGCTCGC
>Ga0209577_10002343_pt1 | contig 18304 bp, 19 predicted proteins | sample GraSoiAngelo_109_FD_185874 | JGI IMG/M metagenome (GOLD analysis project Ga0209577, IMG submission 185874) | Grasslands soil microbial communities from the Angelo Coastal Reserve, California, USA - 14_0903_12_20cm (SPAdes) (version 2) | ecosystem: Environmental > Terrestrial > Soil > Grasslands...
GCCCCCGAGCGCATCGTCTGGGGCAGCGACTATCCGCACCTGTCGTTTGCCGACAAGGTGGGCGCGGTGGAGCTGTTCGACCTGCTCGGGAGCTGGGCCGCGGACGACGCGACGCGGCAGGCGGTACTGGTCAGCAATCCTGCAAGGTTGTTTGGTTTCTAGTCAGATACCAGCGCATGCACTGTTGCAACCTCAACGGCCTGAAGCGTTCATTGCTTCGGGTCGTTCTTGCGCGAGCGTTGTGCTAGATTTTCCCGTCCGCAATTAAGCCGCCCATTCCTATGTGGCCCATTGCCTTTAACTGCTTCAGAAATTCTTCCAGGGGCATCATGTCGCTGCCAAGAGAAAAATGCATGTCGACTTCCGCCCTTGAATACGCTCGCGTGAAGTTCTTGACTGTCAGCGCGAAGACGCGCTGGAAGAGGAGGTCCTTCATTACCTTCTGGGCTTTGCGCGCTGACAGTACGCGCCACTTGGCGTGCGCCAATATCTCGATGAGCCGACTCCGAATCGCGGCAAATTCGGTAGGCGGCTCTCTAACCAAGTATTCGACAAGACGGTCCTCGAGGCGCTTCTTGCCTTCCACTTTGCCTTTCGTGGACGCAATAAGAGTCCATAAGTCCGCGATCTGGGACGGTATGGTGTCGCCTACTTCCGATGCGGCGATATTGGCGCTGACTATGAGGAAGAGGTAAGGCAAGCTTTCCTTGTCGTGCTTCTCGAGACCTTGCTTGATCTTGTAAGTCGCTAAGGCGAAGCAGTCTTCCGGTTCGAGACCTACGACCTTTTTTGCCTCTCGGAAAAGCGTGCCGTGAAACTTGATGTTTATTCGGAAGACCTGTCGGCCGGATCCGTTAATGACGCGATAGTCGGTTTCGTTGTGCTTGTCGGTGATCTTCTCCAGGTGTAGATCATCGGTGCCGATAGTGCGCTTGTAGATCTCTTCGAATGCGCATTCTGCCAGATGGCCGACAAGCATGCGGCCGAGCTGGGTCCGCGTCTTATGCGCGAGTTCGTCAGGCAGCGCAAACGCGGGCTCTATACCTAGGGCTTTCCGGACCGGATCGGGGCTATTCGCGAGAGCCGCGGCTTGCTTTTTCGCCGCAGGTGATAGGTGATCGAGTCGGCCGGTCGTTGCCGCCTCGACTAGATGAAAGGGCTTTGGAAGGGGACCGTCTGGGTAGAGTTTACGCAGCAGTGCAACGACGTCAGCTGGCACTATGCGCTGCCTCCTCGAATCGAAGCTCGGAATTTTCTACGTACGCGGGATCGAGTTCGAAGCTCAGCCACCGCCGGCGCAGTCCTTCCGCAACCGATCCAGTCGTGTTGCTTCCCGCAAACGGGTCTACCACGACGTCTTCTTCGGTCGACAAAAGGCGAATAAAGAACTCCGGCAGAGCAGCCGGGAAGCGCGCTGGATGCACTTTCTGCCCCATTTCTGCGCACCGTCGAATGTAGATGCTATTGCTCTCGTTGTTTCCACGCACTAACCAGTTCGACGCCTCGTCAGCACCTTCGATGCCTGGTAAACCGTACTGAATGACGTTAGCTGGGATCGAACCTCCGAGGTTGCGCTGGAACTTGTGCGTAATTTTGTAGCCGCTCGGACGGTCCTTCGCACGGTAGCCGCGCGCAATTAGTCGCTTCATATCGTCACTGTATTCGTTGAGCACGTTGCGATTATTCGCCTTGGGATGCTCTGTCTTGGAGAACCACCAAACATATTCCACAGAATCCTTAACACGTATCCTTCGGACCGTCACCCATTCTGCTGGACTTGGCAGTCTTGCCGGGTTGAACCAAAAGCATTCCTGCGCAAGATGGAAACCAATCTTGTCGCAAAGCATGAGCAATAGCCTGAAGTGATACAGCGATCGTGTCGGGCTTCCAGCGTTGTAGCTTCCACCTATGTTGAGTACGAAGCTTCCGTCGTCGGCGAGGACCCTGAAAATTTGTTCTGCGAACGGCTCGAACCACTTCACGTACTCATCTTTTTCTACGTTCCCATAGGCTTTTTTGAAGTGCAGCGCGTACGGAGGTGACGTTACGACGAGGTTGACGCTCTTAGCTTTTAACTTAGAAAGAAAATCGACCGAGTCACCGCAATACGCGGCGCCGTAGGGCGTGCGGTACGCAAGACGAGTTCGGGGGAGAAGCTCGGAGGGGTGTTGCGTGGTCGGTTGAGCAGCCGACCGGTATTGCGGTTCTTCTTGGAACGCTACCGCGCTAGCGCGAGCAAGCTTTTCCATCGAGGGCATCCACCCCATAAAGGCCGGTCAATGAACTAACCCGAGAAAACTACTGTAAAAGCATACAGTACAACGCTTTTCTTCTCCAGGCCCTAGATATAGCGTTCCGCCTTGCTTGACTAACAATATATTGTATGTCTCTAGTGTGAGCAATAGCGTTGGCTGGTGCGTGGCGGCGCATGGGGCTCCGCAGCACGTGGCCTCGCGCTATTTCCCGGCAAGGTCGCTCTGCACTTGGTGACGGACAACTACGGCACTCACAAGCACCCCCATGTGCAAGCATGGCTCAAGCACCACCCCCGCTTTGTGCCGCATTTTGTCCCCACCAGCTCCAGCGGGCTCAACTGGGTTGAACGCTGGGTTTGGCGAACTTACCGCCAGGCAGTGCGGCGCAGCTCTTTTGCGAGCGTCGCGGACCTTAAGGCCGCCATTGTTGAGTTCCTCGAAGCGTGGAGCAAGCCCCCAACCCCTTCGTCTGGACTGCCACCGTCGAGTCCATCCAGGCGAAACTCACGCGCTGTCGCCGGACCCTCGAGCAGATCGAGCCCGGCTGTACGGCGCCTCGCGGCAGAAAGAAGAAAATCAAATCACCAGTTATTTCTCGGACACCACACTAGCCTTTTTCACGCGCTCGCGCCGGGTCCGCAATCCACTCGCTCCACGAGCCGGCGTAAAGCCTGCCGCCGCGCAGTCCGGCAAGTTCCATTGCCAGAAGATTGTGGCACGCCGCCACGCCCGATCCGCAGTAGCTGACGACATCTTCCGCGGCACGATCACCGAGCACAGCGCGAAATTCGTCCCTGAGGAGTTCAGGTTTCTTGAAAACTCCTTGCGGTCCCAGGTTGTCATTGCTGAAGCGGTTCTTCGCGCCGGGGATGCGGCCGGCGACCGGGTCGATCGGCTCGTGCTCGCCGCGAAACCGCGCCGGCGCGCGCGCGTCGAGGAGCAGCAGCCCTCCGGCCTCCACCCGCGCAACGTCCACCGCCTGAGCGGCGGGCGGCCTGACCGGGTAGCTGGAACGCGCAAAGCGCGGCAGTTCGTGCGTGGTGGGGCGGCCTTCCTCGAGCCACTTCGCGAGGCCGCCGTCGAGCACGGCGACGGCTTCATGGCCCACCCAGCGCAGCATCCACCAAAGGCGCGCCGCCATGGCGCCGCTGCCGCCGTCGTAGCACACCACCTGATCGCCGGGCTTGAGCCCCTGCTGGCCGAGCCAGGCGACGAAGGCGCCGCGCTCGGGCAGCGGATGGCGGCCGTTGCCGCCGGTCTTTGGCGCCGACAGGTCGCGATCGAGGTGCGCGAATAGGGCTCCAGGGATATGCGCTTCGCGGTACTGCTGCTCGGCGAGCTGCGGCCTGCCGAGGTCGTGGCGGCAGTCGAACAACCGCCAGGACGATAGATGTTTTTCGAGTTGTCCGGTGTCGACGAGGCTGGTGTACGCCATTACCGCCCAAGGCGCTTATGCAGCCACTCGTGGAAGTGCATCTCGGCATCTTCCATCGGCGACTGGTACGGACCGGCGTCGTCCAGAGCTTCCTCGTACAGCGCGCGCCGGCCGCGGTCCATGCGCTCGCACAGGACGTTGTCCTCGACCGCGGTCTCAGCGTACGCCGCCTGCTGCGCCTCGACGAACTCGCGCTCGAACAGCGCGATCTCCTCAGGGTAGTAGAACTCCACCACGTTGGTCGTGCGCCGCGCCGAGCGCGGGATCAGGTGCGAGACAACCAGAACGTTCGGGTACCACTCCAGCATCACTCCGGGGAAGTACGTCATCCAGAGCGCGCCGTACTTGGGCTTGCGGCCGTCGAGGAACTTGAGGCAGGCGTCTTGCCAGCGTTTATAGGCCGGCGTGCCGGGTTTCTCCAGACCCGCCTTCGGCGCGACGATCTGCACCGAGTGGTGCTCGCCGTAATCGACGGTGAAGTTGTTGCAGTCGGTGAAATTGCCGAGCCCGGGGTGGAAGGGCTCGACGTGGTAGACCTCGAGGTACACCTCGACGAAGGTTTTCCAGTTGACCTCGTAATCGTCGACGCGCACCGAATCGAGCACGTAGCCTCTGAAGTCCCAGTCCGCGGCGGTGGTGATCTTCGCCAGGTCCTGGCGCGCATTGCGTGGGCCGGCGAACAGCAATCCCTGCCACTCGGTGAGCGGGATTGAGCGCAGCTTCACGCACGGGCTCTCCGCGAAATGCGGCGCGCCGAGCAGCTCGCCCTTCAGGTCGTAGGTCCAGCGATGCAGCGGGCAGACGATATTCTGCGCATTGCCGCGGCCTTCGAGCATGATCGCCTGGCGGTGTCGGCAGACATTGGACAGCAGATCGATGCCGGCATCGTTGTGCACAAGCATCCTGGCGTGATCGGTCCACGCGAGCGTGTGGTAGTCGCCGACCTCGGGCACCATCAGCGAGTGGCCGACGTAGTTGGCGCCGGCATCGAACAACAGGCGTTTTTCGAGCGCGAAGTGATCGGCATCGAAGTACCAGGACACCGGCAACTGGCTGCGCGCAGGCAGCACCTGGCGCAGGCGAGCTACATCGGACATGCGTTGTAAAGCCCTCAGAAAAACAGTATTTTACCAAACGATGAGCAAGCCTTCAGGCGAGCTGAGCTTCGAACAGGCGCTCGCGGAGCTGGAAAAAATCGTCGGCCGCATGGAGAGCGGCGAGCTATCGCTCGAGCAGGCGCTCGCCACGCACAAGCGCGGCCTGGAGCTGGCGCGCTTTTGCCAGCAGCGCCTGGAAGCGGCACAGCAGCAGGTCAAAGTTCTGGAGGGCGAGGTTCTGAAGCCGCTCGCTGCCGCGGCGGAACCTGAAGCTGGTGAAGGAGCCTGAGACCGGTTTTGGAGCCTGGATGGGCGCAATCCAGGCGCGCATGGAAGCGGCGCTTGCGCGCCTGCTGCCGCAGGCGCACCTTGCGCCGGCGCGTCTGCACGAAGCCATGCGCTATGCCACTCTCGAGGGCGGCAAGCGCGTGCGGCCGCTGCTGGTCTTCGCCGCCGGCGAAGCGGCCGATGCAAGCGCGGAGCGGCTTGAGATTGCGGCGGCCGCGGTCGAGCTGATCCACGCCTATTCGCTGGTGCACGATGACCTGCCGTGCATGGACGACGACATTCTGCGGCGCGGCAAGCCGACAGTGCACGTCGAGTACGACGAAGCCACCGCGCTGCTGGCGGGCGATGCGCTGCAGTCGCTCGCCTTCCAGTTGCTCGCCGAGCACCGCATCGCCGACGAAGCGCGCGCGCAGCTCGAATTGGTGAGGATCCTCACGCTCGCCGCCGGCTCGCGCGGCATGGCCGGCGGGCAGCAGATCGACCTCGAAGCAACGGGGCGCTCGCTGACGCTGCCCGAGCTCGAGTTCATGCATATCCACAAGACCGGGGCCTTGATTCGTGCAGCCGTGCTCCTGGGCGCCGCGTGCGGCCGTGAGCTGCCGCAAAATGAGAAATCCGCATTAGACCGCTATGCAAAAGCGGTTGGCCTCGCATTCCAGGTAGTAGACGACGTCCTCGATTACGACGCCAGCACCGCGACGCTCGGCAAGACCGCAGGCAAGGACTCCAAGCAGGGCAAGCCGACCTACGTCTCGGCCATCGGCATCGCCGCCGCGCGCAGGCTCGCCGAAGAGCTGCGCGGGCAGGCCCACGAGGCGCTCAAGGGCTTCGACGGCAGATCGCGCCGCCTCGGCGAGCTCGCCGATTTCATCGTTCTGCGAAAATTCTAGGCATGGCCACGATCACCGAAGCGCTGCCGGCCGACGGCTACAATCCGTCGATGTACGAACTGCTGAGGACCATCGACGATCCGTCGCAGCTGCGCGGCCTCGAGCGCAAGCAGCTGCAGCAGCTTGCCGACGAGCTGCGCGCGTACGTGCTCGAGTCGGTGTCGCGCACCGGCGGCCACCTGTCGTCGAATCTCGGCACCGTCGAGCTGACGATTGCCCTGCACTACGTCTTCGAGACGCCCGAGGACCGTATCGTCTGGGACGTCGGCCACCAGACCTATCCGCACAAGATCCTCACCGGCCGGCGCGACGCGATGTCGCGGCTGCGCATGATCGACGGCATCTCAGGCTTCCCGCGGCGCATCGAGTCCAGGTACGACACGTTCGGCACCGCGCATTCCTCGACCTCGATCTCGGCGGCGCTCGGCATGGCCGTCGGCGCGAAGGCCAAGGGAGAGACACGTCATTGCATCGCCGTGATCGGCGATGGCGCGATGTCCGCAGGCATGGCGTACGAGGCGATGAACAACGCCGGCGCCATGAGCGTGAGCCTCCTCGTGATCCTGAACGACAACGAGATGTCGATCTCGCCTCCGGTGGGCGCCCTCACGAATTATCTCGCCCGGCTGCTCTCCGGCCGCATCTACTCCAGCGCCCGCCGCGCGAGCGAGCATCTGCTCAAGCGCGTCGGCGTGTGGGAGCTGGCACGGCGCGCCGAGGAGCACATGAAGGGCATGGTCACGCCGTCGACGCTGTTCGAGGAATTCGGTTTCAACTACATCGGCCCGATCGACGGCCATGACCTCGATGCGCTGATCCCGACGCTCGCCAACATCAAGAAGCTGAAGGGGCCGCAGTTCCTGCACGTCATTACGCGCAAGGGCCAGGGCTACAAACTGGCCGAGGACGATCCGATCGCTTATCACGGGCCGGGCAAGTTCAATCCCGCCGAAGGCCTCAAGGCAGCCCCGGGCGGCAAGCCGACCTACTCGCAGATCTTCGGCGAATGGCTGTGCGACATGGCGGCGCTCGATCCGCGCCTGGTGGCGATCACGCCGGCGATGCGCGAAGGCTCCGGCATGGTGAAGTACTCGGAGCAGTTTCCCGAGCGCTACTTCGACGTCGGCATCGCCGAGCAGCACGCGGTGACGTTTGCCGCGGGCCTCGCCTGCGAGGGCATGCGGCCAGTCCTGGGTATCTATTCGACTTTCCTGCAGCGCGGCTACGACCAGCTGATCCACGACGTCGCGATCCAGAACCTGCCGGTGCTGTTTGCGCTCGACCGCGCCGGTGTGGTCGGCGGCGACGGGGCGACCCACAATGGCGCCTTCGACTTCGCCTATTTGCGCACGGTGCCCAATCTCACGGTGATGGCCCCCGCCGACGCCGACGAGTGCCGGCAGATGCTTTACACGGGCTTCAACCTCGCCTCCCCTGCCGCCGTGCGCTATCCGCGCGGCGCAGCCACGGGAGCGGCGCTCAAGGAAATGAAGGCCGTTCCCTTGGGAAAAGGCGAAGTGCGCAGGACCGGAAAGCGCGTGGCGATCCTCGCCTTCGGCGCGATGCTCAAGCCCGCGCTCGAGGCCGCCGAAGAGCTCGACGCGACGGTGGCGAATATGCGTTTCGTGAAGCCGCTCGACGTCGAGCTGGTGAAACGCCTGGCCGAAAGCCACCCACTCATCGTCACCGTGGAGGAGCACCAGGTGATGGGCGGAGCAGGCAGTGCGGTGTGTGAAACGCTGGCGAGCATGGCTTTTCACGGGAAAGTTCTTCTTTTGGGGCTGCCGGACCGCTTCGTCGACCATGGCGACCCGGCAAAGCTGCTTGCCTCGGTGGGGCTCGATGCGGCCGGCATCCGCGACTCGGTATGCAAGGCAATGTCCGAGTGATTCAGTCGGATGTTAAGATGGCGCCATGAAAGCACGCGACCTGCATAACATTCCGGACGTCCAGGCGACCCCGGACTCGCGCAAGCTCGCCATCGACAAGGTGGGCATCAAGGCGATCCGCCACCCGATGCGCATCCAGGAGCGCCTGGGCGGCGTGCAGCACACCATCGCGATGTTCAACATGTACGTCTGCCTGCCGCACCATTTCAAGGGCACCCACATGTCGCGCTTCGTGGAGATCCTCGAAGAGCACGAGCGCGAGATCACCCTCGAGACCTTCCAGGTCATGCTGCGCGAGATGGTCGAGCGCCTCGAGGCCGAGGAAGGCCACATCGAGATGACCTTCCCGTACTTTATCGAGAAGAAGGCGCCGGTGTCTGGCGTGAAGAGCCTGATGGACTACGAGGTGACCTTCAAGGGCGAGATCAAGAAGGGCAAGCAGAGCTTCAGCATGAAGGTGGTGGTTCCGGTGACGAGCCTTTGCCCCTGCTCCAAGCGCATCTCGGAGCGCGGCGCGCACAACCAGCGCTCGCACGTGACGGTCACCGCGCGCACCAACGACTTCGTCTGGATCGAGGAGATCGTCGACCTGGTCGAGAAACAGGGCTCGAGCGAGCTCTATGGCCTGCTCAAGCGCCCCGACGAGAAGCACGTCACAGAGCGCGCCTACGACAACCCGAAATTCGTCGAAGACATGGTGCGCGATGTCGCCGCCGTGCTCAACCTGGACGAGCGCATCGAGGCGTACGTGGTGGAATCCGAGAACTTCGAGTCGATCCACAACCACAACGCGTACGCGCTCATCGAGAAGAATAAACGCGCGCGTTAATACGCCTGCTTGTGGGGTTTCTATTGGTCGAAGAAGCCCATTGTCAGGATTTTTCGTCCTTGCGCGCGCGCATGGTCTCCGAGGTGGACGCCCTGTACGCCGAGACGCGCGCGGAGACCGGCCTCTCGAGGATGTCGCCCGCGGTGCGCGCGGCGCTCGCCAAGGTGGAACGCCACCGCCTCGTTCCCGCTGCGCAGGCGGCGCTCGCGTACCGCAACCACCCGCTGCCGATCGGCAGCGGCCAGACCATCTCGCAGCCGTACATCGTCGCGCTCTCGACCGACCTGCTCGAAGCGCAGCCGCAGCATGTCGTGCTCGATGTCGGCACCGGTTCCGGATATCAGGCGGCGCTTCTCGCCGAGATCGTGAAACAGGTCTACAGCATCGAATTGATCGACAGCCTCGGCAAAACCGCCGCCGCGCGCCTGGCCGAGCTCGGCTACGGGAACGTCGAGGTCGCGATCGGCGACGGTTACCGCGGCTGGCCCGAGAAGGCGCCGTTCGACGGCATCGTGGTCACGGCTGCCGCGCCGCGCGTGCCGCAGGCGCTCGTCGAGCAGCTGAAGCCGGGCGGCAGGATGGTGATCCCGGTCGGCGGCGGCGACATCCAGTATCTGAAGCTCATCACCAAGCGCGCCGACGGCAGCTACGACGAGCGCAACGTGCTGCCAGTGCGCTTCGTGCCGCTAGTGCCCGGAAAGTAAGGCAGATGCCGTGCAGGTGCGCTACCGCGATTCAACCGGAGTCAATCCCTCGGTCTGCAAGCGAATACTTATTTCCTTGTCTCGACTCATGCAACCTGAAATCGTGTTCTCGCTCGAAGAGAGCACGGCGGCGGGATGCCCGGCAACCCTGATCCACTCGGCTCATGAGGTCGCACCCGGCCGGGGAAAACTGGAGCTATACGCTACTGCGCTTGCTCCCTTGGATTACGGGCACCCTGCAGGCTCGTCAGACCTCGAATTCTGCGCCACCGATACGTGATGCTGGCCCGACCACAAGAGACCCGGCTCGCCCTGCGCGTTCAGGCTCACTCGAAGGAGGGGCCGGCGCTGCAATCCAGCACTAATCGGGTTCGCACCACCCGATTGGAGAGCTGGGAAAGCCTCCCCGACTTGGAAGCAGCCTGGGAAGGTCTCCTGCATCGCTCCCCCAGTTGCAGCGTGTTTCAGTCGTTTCCCTGGCATGTCTGCTGGTGGCGGGCGTTTGGCGATCCCTATGAATTATTTGTCGTCCTCGCCTATTCAGGCTCCCGGCTGGCTGGAATCGCACCGATGATGATCACCCGGCAGAAAGGGCTAGTCGGCCAGGTGCGGCGCAATGTTCACTTTATCGGGAGCATCAATCATGCGTCCGACTATTGCGATTTCATAATCGATCCCGAGCTGCCAGAGGCGCTGGACGCGCTCCTGGCCGAGATCTGCGCCAATTCCAGAGCATTTCATCGAATCGATCTTTCCCACTTCCCCAGCCATTCTCCGAATCAGGTCCGAACCCTTGAGTACTTCAGAAGCTGCGGCGCGAGAGCTTTGGTGGAGCATCAGGCGGCGGCTCCCGTTCGAATCCTGGGGGACAGTCAAGCGGACCTTAAGACAGCAAACAAATCCAGCCTGAAAAGGCATACCGCTTTCTTCAGGAAATCGGGAGAACTGCGCTTCCATAGCTGCCGAAGCGAGGCGGAGATACTCGAGTACCTGGACCGATTTTTCCAGCAGCATAAGGAGCGCTGGATGCGAACGGACTCGCCCAGCCAGTTTCTCGACCCGGCCCAGCAAGCGTTCTACAAGGAACTGGTTCGGGAGCTCTTTCCCTACGGCTGGCTCAGGTTTGACGTGGTTCTGTTCAACGGCGCTCCGCTCGCTTTTCATTTTGGGTTTGAATATAGACGTCGCTTCATCTGGTACAAACCGACGTTCGATGCCCAGTTTGCCTCCAGATCCCCGGGCGAAGTGCTGATCAAGTTCCTCCTGGAGGATGCGATCGATAAAAAGCTGGAGGAGTTTGACTTCACGGTCGGATCCGAACCGTTTAAGTATCGGTTTGCGAATCGAACCCGTTCCAACAATCGATTGATCGTGTTTCATTCGGCCGGCGATTATTGGATACACCGGGGCAAATCCGTGCTGAAGAGGCTGCTGAAGAAGGAACGCGGCTTCGAGAGCACCCGGTCACTGGCGAGCGCTAAGCAGTGATATTTCATGGCCGCTCTCCATCGGCCGCTCACAAAGCTTATCGCGCCCCCTGCATGAGCTTGTAGGAGCGCCCTGACGAGCGGTCGCTCGTCCGGCTGGGCCGGTCGGAGTGCTTTTATGCGTTGGCAGGAAAGCTGTCGCCTTGCGGCGACAAGTGGAGCTGTCAGCGCGAACCTGCTACGCTTTCCCGCAAGCGCAACAAGATCCTGTTTCAGAGGGGACCATGCGAAAGAAAGAAAACCACTCGCCCAAGCGGGCGCGCGGAGACTTCAGCAGCTACATGCGCGCGCTATCGCCCAGGAGCGCGTTCGATCATCCGAATGTCGAAGCTTGGCAAGCCGCCGGGCGTGCGACCCTTCTCGCCGCGCTGGGAGTTTCGGCCCTGCAGTACTACTTCCTGCACGTTTACGTGGAGATCCTGTCGCTGCCTGCTGTAACGGTCTTTACCTAAAACCGCCGGATCAGCGTCATGGTCTGGCCGTCGCGCTGCATCTCGACGCGGTTGAGGAAGCTCATGCCGAGCAGGCCGACGGCGCCCAGGCCCTGCTCGAGCACTATGCCTTCGACGTTGGTAAGCTCGATGCCACCGACCTTCACCTTGTCCAGTTTCACGAGATAGCCCGCCGTCGCGCCGTTGGCGGTCTGCATCATCCTGCGCGGGCCTTGGCGCCAGTCGACGCCGAGCCGGGAGGCATCGGCAGCGGACAGCACCACGACCGAGGCCCCGGTGTCCACCACGAGACGCATCGGCACGTCGTTGACCGACGCCTCGGCGAAAAAGTGTCCGCGAGTGTCGGCGGCAAGGGTCGCGGTCTGACGATCGGACGCGGCAGTGGCGCCGCGGTAGTGCTGTCCGAGCACGAGCGCGCGGCGCTTGCCGTCGATCTCGACGGTGGCGCGCTCCTTCTCGACGGCGAGCACCGTGACGCCGTTCCAGTTCTGCCCGACCTTCACCGTCTTCGGATCGCCGCCATCGATCGAGAGCACGGCCGCCTTGTCGCCGATCACGCCGATCAGCGCGACTTCGCCCGCCAGCGCCGGCGTGCAGGCCAGGAACAACAGAAGCGCAATAATATTGGGCATGAAACCCGTAGCCATTATTCGACATGCCGCCAGCGAGGGACCAGCGTATTTTGCCACCTATCTCGAGCGCCGCTCGATTCCATGGCAACTGATCGCGCTCGACGCCGGCGAGCCGGTGCCGCGCGACGTTGCCGGATTCTCGGGCCTCGCGCTGATGGGCGGGCCGATGAGCGCCAATGACCCGCTGCCCTGGGTAGCGCCGGTGCTTGAGCTGATCCGAGACGCCGTGCGCAGGGACGTCCCGGCGATCGGCCATTGCCTCGGCGGGCAGCTGATGTCGAAGGCCTTCGGCGGCACGGTGCGCGCCAGCGCCGTCAGGGAGATCGGCTGGGGCGAGGTGCGCGTCGCCGACAACGCGGTGGCGCGCGACTGGCTGGGCGAACTGCAGGCGTTCGAATCGTTCCACTGGCATGGCGAGACTTTCAGCATCCCGCCCGGCGGGACGCGGGTGCTGGAGAACGCGCACTGCGAGAACCAGGCCTATGCGCTCGGCAGGCATTTCGGCATGCAGTGCCACGTCGAGATGACGGAAGAACTGGTTCGCACGTGGCTGCGCAGCGGCGGCGACGAACTCAGGAACAGCGAGAAAAGCCCGGCCGTGCAGCGGCCCGAGCAGATTGAAGCTCACTTGCAGAGGAAGCTGGAGGAGCTCCACGCGGTCGCCGATCGCATCTACGACCGCTGGACCCAGGGACTCAGTCGCGGAAGTTGATGAACTGGAGCGGCAAGTCGGTGACCGACTTGCGCACCAGCTGGATCGCGGCCTGCAGGTCGTCCTTCTTCGCCCCGGCAACCCGTACCGCGTCGCCCTGGATCGAGGCGCTCACCTTGAGCTTGGAATCCTTGATGAGCTTCACCATGCTCTTTGCCTTGTCCTGGCCGATCCCCACGCGCACCGTCAGCGGCCGCTTGACCTTGTCGCCCGAAATCTTCTCCACGCCGCCGGGCTCGAGGCAGCGCACGTCGACGTTGCGCTTTGAAAGGCGCGCGCGCAGCACGTCCGTCACCTGGTTGAGCTTGAACTCGTCGTCGGCGTAGACGGTGAGCAGCAGCTCGCTCTGCTCGATGCGCGCGTCCGAGCCCTTGAAGTCGAAGCGATTGGTGATTTCCTTGTTGGCCTGCTCGACCGCGTTCTTGACTTCCTGCCGGTCGACCTGGGAAACGATGTCGAAGGAGGGCATCGGCGGCTCTCAGTCTCGCGATCCGCGATCGCCCCCGCCGCGGCGCGGCACCGGCAGGTGTTCCACCGCCGGCTGGCGCCGCACCGGTTGAGGATAAAGGGCCATCAGGTCGATGAACTCATTGGGAATGTCGTCCTCCTAACGATTATTCAGGCGCGCTATTTCATCGATCCAGCGCGCGGTGGTCACGCGGACCCAGTCCAGGTCCGCCGCGTTGTCGTAGAGCGTATAGACCGAGAGATTGAGCGCCTTGCCGCGCAGGAGCATCAGCGTGTTCGTCGACAGCGCGTACTGCGGCGCCTCATTGGAGCGCCGCTGCCCCGGCACGCGCGTGCCCTGCAGCACCGAGACCACGTCGGGGTCCCTGCGCAGCTCGGCGAGCAGGCTTGTTTTCCCGGGCGCCTGGGCATCGAGGTATTTTTGCAGGTCGCCCGCGGCGGGTGAGCTGCCGAGCGCGACCAGCGAATCGCGAACGAAGACGCCGAAGGCGGCGGGGCTCACGCGCTCGCGCTCCAGCCCCTTCGGGGTCACGGCGATCATGTAGCGCCTGAACTCGGGAGTGTCGCCGAGCATGAAGCGGCGCAGGTCGGAGTCGGAAATTGCAAACAGCAGGATGCGGTTCGACGCCGAAGTGAGCGATTCGGCGAGCTCCTGCAGGCGCGGGGAGCCGGTGAACCCGGTGTCGGAAAATCCCGGCGGGGCGTCCAGCCCGAGGCGGGCATCGCCCAATTGGACTGCGAACGGCGCTGCCAAAGCCGGCGCAGCGGCAAAGAAAAACGCGACGCGAAGAAACCTCTTTATCTTCGACTCCGTTTCGCCGCGATTCGCATGCGCAATGCGTTCAAGCGGATGAATCCGGCCGCATCGGCTTGATTGTAGGCGCCCTGGTCGTCCTCGAAGCTGGCGATCGACGCATCGAACAGCGAATCCTTCGAGGATCGGCCGCTCACCAGCACCGTGCCCTTGTACAGCTTCACCCGCACGCTGCCGTTGACCGGCTGCTGCGAGGCGTCGATCAGCTGCTGCAGGAGGCGCCGCTCGGGGCTGAACCAGTAGCCGTTGTAGATCATGCGCGCATAGCGCGGCATCAGGTCGTCCTTCAGGGCGAGCACTTCGCGATCGAGCGTGATCGACTCCATCGCGCGGTGCGCCTTCAGCATGATGGTTCCGCCCGGCGTCTCGTAGCAACCGCGGCTCTTCATGCCGACGTAGCGGTTCTCGACCAAGTCAAGGCGCCCGACGCCGTGGCGGCCACCGAGCCGGTTGAGCTCGGCGAGAACCCTGGCCGGGGAGAGCTTTTTGCCGTTCACCGCGACGATGTCGCCCTTGCGGTATTCCAGCTCCACATCTTCGGGCCTCTGCGGCGCCTTCTGCGGCGACACGGTGATGCGCCACATCGATTCCTCGGGCTCGTCGCTCGGGTCTTCCAGCGCCCCGCCTTCATAGGAGATGTGCAGGAGGTTGGCGTCCATCGAGTAGGGTGCGCCGCCTTTCTTGTTCTTGAAGTCCACCGCGATGCGATGCTTCTCGGCGTAGCGCAGCAGCCTCTCGCGCGAGACCAGGTCCCATTCGCGCCACGGCGCGATGATCTTCACCTCGGGCATCAGGGCGTAAGCGCCGAGCTCGAAGCGCACCTGATCGTTGCCCTTGCCAGTAGCGCCGTGCGAGATCGCGTCAGCGCCCGTCTGTCTTGCGACTTTGACCAGATGCTTCGCGATCAGCGGCCGGGCGATCGACGTGCCGAGCAGGTACTCGCCTTCATAGACGGCGTTCGCCCGGAACATCGGAAACACGAAGTCGCGGACGAATTCTTCGCGCAGGTCCTCGACGAAGATCCTCTTCACGCCCATCTTCTTCGCCTTGCGGCGCGCGGGCTCGAGCTCCTCCCCCTGGCCGATGTCGGCGGTGAAGGTGATCACCTCGCAGCCGTAGCGCTCCTGCAGCCATTTCAGGATCACCGAAGTGTCGAGCCCCCCCGAGTAGGCGAGAACCACCTTATTGATGTCGGTCTTCACTTCAGCTTTCCCAGCAGGAGAAATTCAAGCAGCGCCTTCTGCGTATGCAGCCGGTTCTCGGCCTCGTCCCACACGACCGATTGCGGGCCGTCGATCACCTCGGCGGCGACTTCCTCGCCGCGATGCGCCGGCAGGCAGTGCATGAACAGCGCGTCCTTCTTCGCCGCGCGCATCATCTCGGCGTCGACCTGCCAGGCCTGGAAATCGCGCCGGCGCTCCTCGTTTTCCGACTCGAAGCCCATCGAGGTCCAGACATCGGTCGTCACCAGGTCGGCGCGCCGCGCCGCGTCCATGGGATCGGCGAATGTCGCGCAGTTTTTGTTGATTCTTTCGGATTCAACTTCATACCCCGGCGGCGTCGAGATGTTCAACTTGAAATCGAACAGCGCCGCGGCCTGCAGCCAGGTATTGCAGACGTTGTTCGAGTCGCCGATCCAGGCCACCGTCCTGCCGCGGATCGGCCCGCGGTGGTCGACGTAGGTGTAGACGTCGGCCAGGATCTGGCAGGGGTGGTACTCGTTGGTGAGCCCGTTGATCACCGGCACGCGCGAGTGCCGCGCGAAGCGCTCGATAATGTCCTGCTCGAAGGTGCGGATCATGACCACGTCGCACATGCGCGAGACGACCTGCGCGGCGTCCTCCACCGGCTCGCCGCGCCCGAGCTGCGAGTCGCGCGTGCTCAAGAAGATCGCGGCGCCGCCAAGCTGGTGCATCCCGGCCTCGAACGAAAGGCGCGTGCGCGTCGACTGCTTCTCGAAGATCATCGCCAGCGTGCGGTCTTCGAGGGGCCAGTAGCGTTCGTAGCGCTTGAAGCGGTCCTTGATCGAGCGGGTGCGCGCGAACAGATGCTCGTGCTCGTCGCGCGAGAGGTCCTTGAACTGCAGGAAGTGGCGCAGCTGCATCGCCGCCAGTCTGCGATCAATGCGCCGCCGCCCTGGGCAGCGCGCCGCGCGCGAGGAAGCTCTGCACCAGCGGCGAGAGCCGCTCGAGCACCATGCGGCCCTCGGCCGGCGTCATGACGAGCGGCGGCAGCATGCGAATGACATTGTCGGCGGTGACGTTGATCACCAGCCCGGCATCGAGCGCCTCTTTCACCAGCTCGCCGCAGGGCCGCGTCAGCTCGAGGCCGATCATCAGTCCCATGCCGCGGATCTCCGCCACGCCGCTGTTGCCGCTTAGCGCCTGGGCGAGCCCGCCGCGAATCGCCTCGCCGACCCGCGCGGCGTTGGCGAGCAGGCCGTCCTCCTTGATACTGTCGATGGTGGTCACGACCGCGGTCATGGCGAGCGGATTGCCGCCGAAGGTCGAGCCGTGGTTGCCGGGCTTGAACACGCCCCTCGCGCGCCCGCCGACGACGCAGGCGCCCACCGGCACGCCCGAGCCCAGGCCTTTTGCAAGCGGCACCACGTCGGGGAGAAAGCCGGCGTGCTGGTAGACGAACCATTTGCCGGTGCGCCCCAGACCGCACTGCACCTCGTCCGAGATGAACAGCCACTCGCGGCGCTCGCAGATCTCCTTCAAGCCGCGCAGGTAATCGAGGCGCGAGACGTTGATTCCGCCTTCGCCCTGGATCGGCTCGACCATCACCGCCGCGACGTTGCGGTTGTGCTCGGCGAGGGTGCGCACGGCGTCCAGGTCGTTGAGCGGCACGCGCACGAAACCCGACACGAGCGGCTCGAACCCGGCCTGTACTTTGCGGCTTCCCGTCGCCGACAGGGTGGCGAGCGAGCGGCCGTGAAACGCCTTCTCCATGACCACGATCGCCGGCTCGGCGATGCCGCGCTCGTGCCCGTACTTGCGCGCAATCTTGATCGCCGCCTCGTTGGCCTCCAGGCCGGAATTGCAGAAGAACACCTCGTCCAGCCCGGTGATCTCGGCGAGGCGGTCGGCGGCCGCCTCCTGCACGGGAATGCGAAACAGGTTGGAGGTGTGCATCACCCGGCCGATCTGCTCGGTGAGCGCGCGCGTCAGCCTGGGGTGAGCATAGCCAAGGGTGTTCACCGCGATGCCGGCGAGGGCGTCGAGATACTTCTTGCCCGCCTCGTCCCAGAGCCACACGCCTTCGCCGCGCACGAAGGCCACCGGCTGCCGGGCGTAGGTGTTCATGACGTGGGACATAGAGCGCTCCCCAAATGAAAAACGGCGGCTGCGCCGCCGTTTCGTCAAATCCTATCACTAACTAACGCAGGCGGTGCAGTGCCTTCTCTTCCTCGGGGCGCAGCACCCGGATGCACGGCAGGTAGCCCTCGTGCACCACGCCGTGCATCTCCATGCGCTTGTGGGAATGCAGCAGATCGGCGATGTAGTCGACGATCTGGGAGGTGATCAGCTGTCCCGGGACGAGGACCGGAATGCCGGGCGGGTAGGGCACGATCTGGTCGGCGCAGATGCGCCCGGCGAGATCCCGGTTGACGCGCTCGCGCTCGTCGAACACCTGCACCAGCTCGCCCCCGCAGTAATAGGCGTCGCGCGGCAGGTAGCGCAGGCGAGTGAAACCGGGGAGCTCGGGCGTCTGCACCAGGCGCCGCGGCTGGCGCCCTTCGCGCGCGATGCGCATCAGCGCATCGTAGAGTCGCGACACCTTGGAGCGCGTGGTGCCGATGGTGAGCAGCAGCGTGAGCGTATTGAAGGTCGATTTCTCCACCTGGATGTTGTAGCGCTCGAACAGCTCTTTTTGCAGGTCCTCGACGGTATAGCCGCAGCCCGAGATGTCGATCGTCACCTTGGTCGGGTCGAGCCGGATGGCGTCGTGCTTCACCTCCTCGGGCAGCAGATCGTTGAGTTCGAGGACGCGGAACACCCGGGTCGAATTGATCAAATTTCTGACTTCATTGACCAGCTCGAGCGTGCGCGAGAGCAGCTTGTAGCCCTCCATGACCGCCTGCTTGCGCGCGACGTCGAGACTGGCGATGAGCCCGTATTGCGGGCTCGTCGACGTATGCATGTTGAAGTTCTCGCGGAACAGGTGCTGCTTGAAGTCGGGGTCGTTGATGTGGATCATCGACGCCTGCGAGAACGCCGAGAGCACCTTGTGCGTGGACTGTGTGGCGTAATCGGCTCCCGCCTCGAGCGCCGTCGGCCGGAACTGCGGATGGAAGCGCGCGAAGCCGTACCAGGCCTCGTCGATGATCACCTTGATGCCCTTGGCGT